>WNGP01000107.1_pt1 | contig 137061 bp, 138 predicted proteins | sample 5407671 | NCBI WGS metagenome assembly WNGP01 (sample SAMN13153381, study PRJNA577476) | soil metagenome | isolation source: 40 cm soil or saprolite under Garry oak tree replicate 2 | place: USA:California | collected 2016-06-15 | reverse complement strand
TCGACAGCCTCACCGCCACAAGTGAACAAGGCCGCGCGGAGCTCACTGGCTACCTGCGCCTCGAACGGCTCACCAAACCGGTGCTCGCGCTCAACATCACGACGTCAAATTTCAAGGCGCTGGACCTGCGCGGCTATTTGACGGTTACCGCGAGCGGCCGCTTGGCGCTGACCGGCCCGGTGGTCGGCGCGACCCTGACGGGCCGGGGGACCGTGACGTCCGGTGTGCTCCACTTCGCGGATCTCGTCAACAAGCGTGTCGTGAACCTGGATGAGCCGTGGGTGCAGGACTTGATCGATACCTCACTCATCCGCCGGCAACGGCTCGGTCCGGAGTTTCAGAGCGTGTTCTTCGACAGCCTGCGCATCAACAACCTGCAATTGACGATGGGTCAAGACGCGTGGCTCAGGTCCAACGAAGCAAACATTCAGCTCACGGGATCGGCGCAGGTCAACAAAGTCCGGAACAACTACGTGCTGAGCGGGACGCTGCAGGCGCCCCGTGGGACGTACCGGCTGCAAGTTGGTCCCGTGACGCGCGAGTTCGTCGTTTCGGAGGGAACCGTGCGCTATCTCGGCACGCCGGATCTGAATGCCGAGCTCGACATCTCCGCGCGCCACGTCGTGCACCCCTTCGTGGGGACGGACATCACCGTCATCGCGCACATTCAAGGGACATTGCTCGTGCCGAAGCTGACACTGGAGTCGGATCAGGGTGATATGTCGCAGACCGAGCTCATCTCGTATTTGATGTTCAACAAGCCGAGCTTCCAGCTGGGTAGCGGCGAGACGGCGCTCGTGGGCAACGTGTTCGCATCGGCGTTCGCGGGCGAGCTGGAGCGAACGTTCGTCTCCGATCTGGGAGTGCCGCTCGACTATTTCGAGATTCGTCCGGGCGATCCCAACAACCCCTTCTCCGGTGCGCAGGTCGCCGCGGGATGGGCGATTGGCGGCAAAACCTTCCTGGTGCTGAATGCCGGGTTCTGTTCACCGAACCAGACCAATCAAAGCGCGCGGCTGACAAACGTCTTCGGGGCCAGCCTGCAGTACCGGTTTAGCCACGAGTGGCGCAGCGAAGCGAGCTTCGAGCCGGTGCGGAGCTGCGGGATCGCGACCATCACGCAAGCGCCCGTGTCGCGCCAGGTGGGGTTCGATTTGTTCTGGGAGCGGCGCTACTAGGTGACGCGCGCGCTGCTGATCACCAATCCCTTCGCCGCGCGCGCCGACGCGCGCGCCGTAACCGCGATTCTGAAGATCCTGGGCCGCGGCGGCTGGAACGTGGATCTGCGCACGATCACGGGCCCTGGTGACGCGCGGCGCATCGCCGAGGAGTCGCTCGGCGAGGGATTCGACGTCCTCGTGAGCCACGGCGGCGACGGCACCGCGATGCAGGTGGCGGCCGGCATCGCCGGGTCCGGGATCGCCCTAGGCGTCGTCCCGGGAGGCACCGGAAACGTGCTCGCGGGAAACCTGCGCCTGCCGCGCACGACCACCGGGGCCGCGCGTGCGCTGCTGCACGCGCGCGTGCATCCGATCGATCTCGGCGTCGTGCAACGATCGGACGGCGCTCATTACTTCGCCGTCGTCGCCGGGACGGGATTCGACGCGCAGCTGATGGCGGGAACCGGTACCCAGGAAAAGCGACGCTGGAAGTTTGGAGCGTACATCGCCCGCGCCGCGCTGACGCTTCCCTCGGTGCGGAGCGCGGGACACCGCGTCACCGTGGATGGCAAGACGGAGGACGTCCGCGCCGCCATGGTGCTCGTGCTCAACTGCGGCCAGCTCCCGCCCGGGTTCCTCAAGCTGCGTGCCGATCTGTCGCCTGATGACGGGTGGCTCGATGTGATGGCGCTGGATGCCGATGGCGCCTTCCAGAGCGCGACCGCAGTGATGGAATTGATCCTGGGTCGCGGCCGCAACGGGAAGGGGCGGCGGATATGGTGGGCGCGGGGACGGACGGTGGGCGTGGAGGTGGCGGACGGCGCGCCGCGACCCGTGCAGCTCGATGGCGATGTCACCGGCGAGACGCCGTTCGAAGCGCGGTTGTTACCGGGCGCGCTGTCGGTCTTGGTCGGACCCGCATTCAAGGCGCATCATGGCTGACACGCTGCTCCTGGTCGACGACGATCCGGCGGTGCTGCGCGCGATCGGAGACTACTTCGAGCGCATCGGCTACGAAGTGTGGCGCGAGGGCACGGGCGAGCAGGCGATGGAGACGTATCGTCGGGTACGTCCCGACGTCGTCCTGCTCGATCTGCATCTGCCGGACGCGAGTGGCCTGGTTGTGCTCGAGCGGCTGCGCCGCGAAGGCGGCGCCGTGATCCTGCTGACGGGACAGGGCGACATCGAGACGGCCGTGAAGGCGATGCAGCTCGGCGCGGAGAATTTTCTCACCAAGCCGGTGGACATGACCCATTTGTCCGCCGCGATCGCGCGCGTCGCCGAGAAAATGCGACTGTCACGGCAAAACGCGCGGCTGCGCGCGCTCGATGATGAAGGCGTGGGTGTGGGATCGCTCGGCGCGTCGCCGGCGATGCAGGCGCTGGCAAAGCAAGTCGAGCTGCTCGCGGCGAGTGAGCGATCGACGGTACTGCTCCAAGGGGAGAGTGGGACGGGCAAAGGCTGGGTGGCACGCGTGATTCACAACCTGTCGCCGCGCTCCGGCGGTCCTTTCGTGGAGGTCAATTGCGGCGGCCTATCAGCCACATTCCTCGACTCGGAGCTGTTCGGCTACGAGAAGGGTGCCTTCACGGACGCGAAGGAGCGCAAGGTCGGGCTCTTCGAGCTTGCCGATCACGGGACGATTTTCCTCGACGAGATCGGCGAGCTGGCGATCGAGCTGCAGCCAAAGTTGTTGCACGTCCTCGAGACGAAGAAGTTCCGCCGCCTCGGCGGCACGCGCGAGCTGGAAGTGGACGTGCGGTTGGTCACCGCCACGAACCGCGACCTGGTCCGCGACGTAGAAAGCGGGCGATTCCGGGAGGATCTGTACTATCGCCTCAACGTCATGCCGCTGACCTTGCCGCCGCTGCGCGACCGCACCCGCGAGGACCGTCTCGATCTGATCAACCGCATCCTCTTCGATCTCAAGACGGAACTGCCGGGATGCCCGAGCGAGTACACCACCGACGCCCTGGACCGCCTATTGTCGGCGCCGTGGCCGGGCAACGTGCGTGAGATGCGGAATGTGTTGGAGCGTGCCATGATTCTGGCGCGCGGGCAACCGACGATCGGCGTCGAACAGCTGCCGCCCGACCTGCGCCAGCGCGCACCGACGGACCGCCGCTATCAGGCTCAGTCGTTGTCCGAATTGGAGCGGCAACACATCGAGCGGACGTTGCGTCATCATGCTGGGAACCGCACGCGCGCCGCGCTCGAGCTCGGGATTTCGCGCGCGACGCTGATCAACAAGATCAAAGCCTACAGTTTGAAGGTCTAACGCCTAACCTCATACCGCCCCGAGGCTTCCAAGCCGCGACACGGTCCGCGAGGTGGCCGCGCGGCGCCGGGGGAATAAGATTAGGGTCCATGGAGAAGCCCAAACTCAAGGAACACGATGGCATGGTGTGCCGCGCCTGCGGAAATGAAGAGCGGGCCTCGGAAGGTTATCCGTGCGCCGACTGCGGGACGTTCATTTGCTTGATCTGCACCTTCCGCGGCGTCATGCGCTGCAAGGCCTGCGAGCAAAAAGCGCAGGCCGACAAGGCCTAACCCCGCCGGCGCTTCAACTCGGCGACCAGCTCCTCTCGCGGCGCACCGAGCTCCTCGGCGAGTCTGCTCAGCGCCGCCTCCGACCCCGCCCAGTCCCGCGCCGCTGCCAGCGCATCCAGCGCGACTTCTTCGATCGCCGCGGACCGTTCTTCGAGATCGCGGGTGCGCACGGCCACCTCCCGCGCCAGCCACTGCTCCAGCTCGCGCCGGTCGACTTCGAGCTGCCGCTGCCGCAACGCATGCTGCAACGACAACTCCAGCTCCTCGAGGTCCACGGGCTTGATGAGGTAGTCGTAGGCGCCGAGCTTGAGGCACTCGATCGCCGTGCGCGGCTCGTCGATCGCCGTGAGCATCAGGACCGCCAGGTCGGGATCCCGGGCCAGCACTTTCGGCAGCAACTCCACGCCGCTCGTCTCGGGCATCCGGATGTCGCACAGCATCGCCTCGGGGTGATGCTCTGCCAGCCGCTGCAGCGCTTCGCTCGCGTTGGATGCCGCCTGCACGTGATAGCCCAGCCGGCTGAGAAAGCGCGTCAGCGCCTGCCGGATGCCGTCTTCATCGTCTACGACGAGCACAGTCGTGCGGTCGACGGGGGTTTTTGGAGGAGTCATGGCCGTCAACGTTGGTGAGGTTATCTTGGCGCGTCAATGAGTCCAGCGCGCACGAATCTCGCCGCCGTCCCCGGTATCACGGTCGGTCATACGACGATCGAGGATCACGGCACCGGCTGCACCGTCGTGCTCGGTCCGGAGACCGGGCTCAGGGCCGCGGTGTGCATGCGCGGCCGTGCCACCGGCACGCGCGAGCTCGACGTGATGGATCCCCGGCACCTCGTCGAGCGCATCGACGCGATTCTGTTCACCGGTGGCTCGGCGCTCGGCCTGGGTGCGGCCGACGGCGTGATGCGCTGGTTGCGCGAGCGCGGTCGCGGCTTGCCCGTCGGCGACAAGGGTACCATCCCGATCGTTCCCTCCGCTGTGATCTTCGATCTGGGCAATGCGGGGAAACCGCTGGGGTGGCCCAGCCCGGACGACGCCTATCGCGCTTGTGACAATGCCACCGCGGACTTCGCCGAAGGACGCGTGGGGGTGGGCCGCGGGGCGACATGCGGTAAGGCCGCCGGGCTCGAGAAGATGGTCCCGGCCGGCCTCGGCTCCTGGGCAGCACGATTCGGCGATGTCATTGTTTCGGCGCTCGTGGTCGTGAACGCAATCGGCGACGTGCGCAACGCGCGCGGCGACATCATCGGTGGCTCGGTGGACAGCATCCGCTATCTGGCCGAGGGCGGCGCGCCGCTCGGCGATCCCGAGCGCCTGAATCGCAACACGACGCTCGCTGTGATCGCGACGAACGCCGACCTCGATCGCGTGCAGCTGCAAACGCTCGCGCAGTCGGGCAGCGATGCGCTCGCCCGGCGCATCACGCCCTACGGCACCTTGTTCGACGGCGATGTGATTTTCGCCGTCAGCACCGCCACGACGAAGCCGAAGTCACCGCTGCAGGTCGAGGCGATCGCCTCGCTCGTCGTCCCCGAGGCAGTCGAGCGCGCCGTGCGCCATGGATAAAATCGAGCGTGCGGTCGACGACATCCGGCGCAAGTGGGCGCCAGACAGCCGGCTTGCGGTGTTCGAGATCGCGCTGCTGCCGAAGGGCGTCGCGGGTGTGACCTCGAGCCGCGACGCACGCGATGCGCTACGGCGGCTGGCCGGCGAATCTCAACTTGTCGAAAAAGTGGAGCTGATTCCCGACGGCGTCGTGGCACCGGCGGCGATCGTGACGGCGGCGCTGGCGCCGCTCATGGGCGAGCCGCGCGTCTCCGCGCCGCGCGCGACTGAGGCGCTGCACGGGGAGGTCCTCGAGGTCCTTGAGCAACGCGCGGAATGGCTGCGCGTGCGCGCGCCGGACGGCTATATCGCGTGGCTGAACACAGGATACATCGCGACTGGTCCTACCGACTGGGCGGAAGATTGGACGGAGCGCGCGACCGCCCGCTCGCTGAGCGCCGATATCGTGACCGCGGAGGGCCGCCGCCGACTCCCGACGGGAGCTCGCGTCGCGCTGCGTCGCGGCGTCGTGGAGCTGGCCGATGGACAACGGGGCGCGGTGGCCGCCGGGAGCGTACGCCGTGAGCAGGAGCTCCGCGTCGAAGCACGGCATCTCGCGCTGCCGGAGCTGGCGCAGAAGTGGTACGCCGGAGCGCCCTATCTGTGGGGCGGGCGCACGGAATGGGGGATCGACTGCTCCGGGCTCGTGCAGGCTGTCTACGGTGCGCGCGGCATCAGGCTGCCGCGCGACAGCGATCAGCAATTCGGGCAAGGCAAGGAGATCGCGATGTCGCCCGATGGGACCGGCTATGAGGCGGGCGATCTGCTCTTCTTTGCGGAGCGGGGCCGAGTGTCCCACGTGGCGTTGTGGGCCGGCGCGGGTCGCGTCGTGCATGCGGCGCTGTCGCGGGGTGGCGTGGGGGGGGACCATCTGTTTGGCGATGAACCGCGCATGGTAAGGCTGCGCGAGACCCTGGTTGGGGTTCGAAGACCGGGATAGGTGTCAGGTGTCTGGTGTCAGGACCCTGACACCTGACACCAGACACCTGATATTTGCATCATGCGGCTCATCCTCTTCGACATCGACGGCACCCTCCTGTGGACCAACGGCGCAGGGAGACGCGCCATCCATCGCGCGTTGCTCGACGAGATGGGCACGGCGGGGCCGATCGAAGGCTATCGCTTCGATGGCAAGACCGATCCGCAGATCGTGCGCGAGCTGCTCACGCTGGCCGGGCACCCGGAGTCTGAGTCCGACGATCGTATTGCCGCAGTGTGCCGCCGTTACGTGGACTTGCTCACCGCCGAGCTCGCCAAACCCACGCAGGCCACCAGGCTGTATCCAGGCATCATGGATCTGCTTGCGGCGCTCGAGCCCTACGAAGCCGACGGCCGCGCGCTCGTCGGCCTGCTCACCGGGAACGTGCAACACGGCGCGGCCCTGAAGCTGCGCTCTTCGGGTCTCGATCCCACGCGCTTCACGGTCGGAGCGTTTGGATCCGACTCGCACCGGCGCGCCGATCTTCCTGCGGTTGCGGCGAGGCGCGCGGCCGAGCGCACCGGCCGCCCGTTCACGGGCGATGACATCGTCATCATCGGGGATACGCCGGACGACGTCGCGTGCGCGCGCCCCATGGGTGCGCGGAGTATCGCCGTGGCGACCGGCTTTTACGACACCGCGACGCTCCGCGCGGCCGGCGCTACCCACGTGTTCGAAAACCTCGGCGACACGCAGGCTGTTCTCGCCGCCCTGTTCGCGTGACCCGTTCCCACTCCGGCGACGAGCTCGAGCTGAAGGCCCGCGTGGACGATCCCGCCGCGCTCGAAGCGGCGATTCTCGCAGCCGGCGCCGAGCTCGTCTTCCGCGGCGACATGATCGATCGGCGCTACGACCGCCGTGGGAAACTGGAAAAGCGCGATGAAGTGCTGCGGCTGCGGGTCTACAAGCCGGACAACGGCTCGCCCTTCGGGGTTCTGGGATGGAAAGGGCCGGTCAGTGTGCGCGATGGCTACAAGCATCGCGAGGAGCACGAGGCGCAAGTCGCGCAACCCGAGGCCACCCGTCTCATCCTTGAGCGGCTGCGGTACGAGGTCGTGTTGCGCATCGACCGCAAGATCGCGGAGTATCGCCTCGGCGGCGCAGCAATCCGCATCGAGTGGTATCCGGCGATGGACGTGCTGGTCGAGATCGAAGGTCAGCCGGCGGCGATCGAAAATGCGGCGCGGGCTACCGGACTCGCGCGCGACCGGTTCCTCCCCGAGGCCTTGACGCACTTCGTCGACGCCTACGAGCAGCGGACCGGCCGGACCGCACGTCTGGCGCTATGAAACTGCTGATGCCGCTGCGCGTGCCCGAGCTTGCCCCGTCGCTCGGGCGCATCGTCGTCCCGCGGCGGCTGTTCGACCCCTGGGTTCCCCTCGACGACATCCGTGAAGAGCTGGCCACGCGCGTGCTCGAGCTGGGTGGAGACGGACGCGACGCGGCGGCGCGCGAAGCCGCGAGTCAGGATCGCGCGCGCATTCTGGAAGTGACCGGGCGCCGCGCCTGGGCGGCCGCGTGGGAACATGCCGTACGCCGCGCGGGCGCGCGGGTCGCCGATGCGCTCGACGCCGAAATCACGCGTACGGCGCGCCAGGTGCGGCTGCCGCGCCGCCGCCTGCGCCGGCGCCTGCTCAGCAACGCGGAGAAGCGCGCGATCGTGGCGCGGCTGGGGACCGGCGGCGGCACGTTCGTCGCCGCGCTCGACGCGCTGGAGACCGCGGCCGGCCGCGTGGCCGACGCGTCGGTCTTGGAGAAGGATGCGCACGCCGAGTGGCAGGAAGCGCTGGGGACCGTCGCGCGCCGGCTGGAGGCCGCCTGGCTCGCGCTCGAGGCCGAGGTGGAAGAGGAGCGTGCGCGCTGGACGCCCGAGTTCGACGCGGTTGCGGCGTGGCGCCCTCCGCTCTGGCAGATCTTCGTGGTGTGGACGCCGCTCTCGATCATCCTCATCTGGCTCGGCCTGATCCTCGGCGGCTATCTGCCCGCTCCAGCATGGCTCGCGGCACAACTGGGCTTCTAGCCCTGGTGCTGTGCGGTGCGCCTGGCACGGGGGCATTCGCCCAGGGCGCCGAGGTTTCGGAGAATCCCGTGCGCGGCGATCAAGTCGTCATCTCCTGGCCGACCGGCACAAGCAGCGCCCGGGTCTCCGTGTTCAGCTTCACGGGCGAGCAGCTCTACACGACCACGGTTACAGCCGCGAGCAACGCATATGCTTGGGATCTCACAACCGGCGGCGGTCGGCGGGTCGTGAACGGCGCGTACCTCATCGTCGTGGACGTCGACGGCCGCCACTACCGACGACGACTCTTCGTTGCGCGGCCCGCGCCATGAGCGCGATCGGCGTCGGCGTGGACCTGGTCGAAGTCTCGCGCGCGCGCGCGATGCTCGCCGACAAGGGCGCGCATGTGTTCGATCGACTGCTCACGCCTGCCGAAGCGGAGTACTGTCGCTCGCGCCCCGATCCTGCCGAGCATGTCGCCGTGCGGCTTGCGGCCAAGGAAGCGGTCTATAAGGCGCTCCAGGGCAGTGAGGCGGCGCGGGGGATCGGCTGGCGCGATATCGAGGTGACGCGGGCCCCGGACGGCCGTCCGGACGTGGAGCTGACCGGACTTGCCGCCAATCGGGCCAAGGAGCTGCGGGTGAAGCGGGTGCTGCTGTCCCTTTCTCACACGCACGAGGCGGCGATCGCAATCGCTGTGCTATCAACAGATTGAATTCCCGACAAAATTACTCTACTTTCCTGCCCGTGCGGTTCGGCAGAATCTCCCTGGTTCTCAGCGCCTGCCTTGCTCAGCCACTCGCGGGGCAGGCGACTGATTCTTTGGCCCTGGCGCGTCGGGTGGTGGCAGCAGCATCCCTGGCCGCTAAGGAGTACGCCCTCGGCGTCGTCCCCGCCGGGGGGCAGATCACGCAGCCCGAAGAGGTCGACGAGGCCAAGCTTTTCATTCAGCAGGCGCAGTTCGACGTCCCGGGCCTTCCGGCCGCCGCGCGGGCCAGCACCGGCCGTACGCTCACGCGCCTTTCGCAGCTCCTCGAGGCGCTCGCCCCGCCCGACACGATCAATCGCGTCACCGACAGCCTGGTCGGGAGCATCACGGCCGCGGCCGGCGGGCCGCGGGTCCTCGAGCCGATCCCCGCCAGGCCACCGTCACTCGATCGCGGCGCGGTGGTCTTTCGCGAACGTTGCGCGGCGTGTCACGGGCAGTCTGGGCGCGGCGACGGGCCGAAAGCCAAGACGTTAAAGGGACCACCACCCGCCAGTCTCACCGATCGCGCCGTGATGGGGAACAAGTCGTTGCTCGACATCTTCCGCCGCATCGCGATCGGCACTCCCGGGACAGCGATGCCCGAATTCGCCGAGGATCTTCCCACCGAGGATCGTTGGGCGGTCGCGGCCTACGTGCAGGCGATGCAGTACGGTGGATCGGCGACGGCAGCGATCTTCGACGCGGTCCGCCACCAGATCGATTCTGCGCTGTCGAAGCGCTCGGAGCAGATCGCGGTCGATGCCTACATGACGTTCGAGCAGGTGGAAACGTCGATTCGCGCCAAGAATCCCGGGCTCGCGAGCGAGCTTGAAGGCAACTTCGCATGGCTGCGGACGCGCGCCGTGAAGGCGGACCAGGCGGAGCGCAATACGATCCGCGAGCGGCTGCTCGCGGGACTGGAGCGCGCGGAGCGGGTCGTCGCCGATCGCCCGTCGGCGGCGAGCTTGTTTGTCAATTCATTCTTCCTGCTCATTCGTGAGGGCTTTGAGGCGATTCTCATCGTCGCCGCGCTCATGACGTTCCTCACGAAGGCCGGCGCCCCCGAGCGACGCCGAGAGGTGGCCCGCGGGGCGTGGATCGCCGTGGGCGCGAGTGTGCTCACGTGGGTCCTGGTCGAGCTGCTGCTGCAGGTGACGCCGGGTCAGCGCGAAATCATCGAGGGCGGCACGATGCTGCTCGCCGCCACCGTGCTCTTTTACGTGAGCTACTGGCTCCTGTCCAAGATCGAAGCCGCGAAATGGACCGCGTTCGTGCACGGGAAGATGCGGAGCGCCCTGTCGTCCGGCTCCGGCGCAGCGCTCAGCGCCGTCGCCTTTCTGGCGGTCTATCGCGAAGGATTCGAGACGATCCTGTTCTATAAAGCGCTGTTCACGTCGGCTGGGGCTAGCACCGTCTCAGTGCTTGCCGGCATCGCCGCGGGCGTGGTGGGACTCATCGCCGTCTACTTCCTGATCAATCAGCTTGGATTGCGCGTGGCCATGAAGCCGTTCTTCGCGGTCACGGGCGCGATGCTCTATTACATGGCGTTCGTGTTTGCGGGGAAGGGAATCGCCGAGCTGCAGGAGGCGCGGCTCATCCCGCTGACCGTCATCGAAGGCGCGCCGCGCATTCCCGTGCTCGGGATCTATCCGACGCTCGAGTCGCTGCTGCTGCAGGGCCTGCTGCTGGCGCTGGCGCTGGCGGCTGCCGTCTGGGCGATGCGCCCGAAAGTCAAAGCCTCACCTGCGGAGGGGGGAGGGGGGGGAGACCTGCTTCGGTCGCAGTGATTCGGGCAACGGCTGCGGGCCTCCCCCCGCAGGCTGCCGCCACTTCGTGAGCAGGGCCCCGCCGACTAGCATCAGCAGCAGGCTCGTTGCCTGAGCAAGTGTAAACGATCCGAGCAGCCTGTCGTCTTTGGCGCGGACGATCTCGACCAGAAAGCGCTCGGCTCCCGCGAGGACCAGATACCACGCGAACAGCCAGCCGATCGCGTGCCCGTGATCGCGCCGCCGCCACAGCCACCAGAACACAAGCAGCATCAGGACCGTCTCGTAGATCTCGGTCGGGTGTACCGCCACCACTTCTGCGGGATTGGTGCCGGCCGGGAAGTGCACGTGCATCATCGTCAGATTTTGCACGGTGGTGGGCGGTAAGCCGTTCGGAAATTTCATCCCCCACGGCAGGCTGGTGGGAATGCCGTAATCATCATTGACGAGGAAACAGCCGACGCGCCCCAGCGCGTACCCGAGCGCCAGCGGCGCGGCACCGATCTCGGCGGTGAAGCGCGCCGGCACCCGGCGGCGCCAGCCGTTCAGCAGGATGCCTGCGGTTGCGCCGAGAAAGCCGCCGTACCAGACGAACCCCCCACGGCGGAAGAGCGCCTCCGATTCACCCGTGAGAAACACGTACCAGAGTTTTGCCCCAATGAGCCCGCCGACGACGCCAGCGATGATGATGTCGGCCGCGTAGTCCTCGTCGAGCCCGCGCGCCCGCAGATCGAGCTGAATTGCCCATCCCGCCATCAGGAAGGCGACCATCATCATCAGCCCGTAGCCGGTGAGCTCGAGCGGGCCGAGGTGAATCGCGAACGGATACACGGTCATGTCGGAATCTCAGCGGTTTCGAGGCCGGGGAGCGGAAGGTCGGCGCGAGCGTCCAGCGTCCAATCGCTGCGCTCGCCGAGGCGCAGGCGGTGCCAGCCCGCGCGTGCGATCATGGCGGCGTTGTCGGCGTTGAGCCGCGGGCTGGCGACCGCGACGCGCGCGAGTCCGCCCAGCCGCTGCGCCGCCAAGCGGCTGAGTGCGCGACTGCACGCCACACCGCCTCCCAACACCGCGGTGGCGTAGCCGGTCGCGCGCACGGCGCGCTCTAGCTTGGTGACGAGCACGTCGAGCACGGCGTCCTGGAACCCGCGCGCCAGGTGCGGGCGATCGCGATCCAGGTCTTGCGAGGCGCGGACCGCGTGGAGCACCGCGGTCTTCAGACCCGAGAACGAAAACTCGAATCCCTCGTCGAGCATGGGACGCGGGAAATTGAAGCGCCCCGGATCACCGTCGCGCGCGAGCTTCTCGATCGCGGGACCTCCGGGATATCCAAGGCCGAGCAGCGTGGAAACTTTGTCGAAGGCCTCACCCGCCGCGTCGTCGCGGGTTTCGCCGAGCAGGCGATAACGACCCCAGGCCGGCACATCGAGCAGCAGCGTGTGGCCACCGGACACGAGTAGCGCCACGAACGGCGGGGTCAGGTTGCGGTCCTCGATCGCCGGAGCGAAGAGATGCCCCTCCATATGGTGCACGCCGATAAGCGCGCGATTGCCGGCAAAGGCGAAAGACTTGGCGTAGACCACGCCGACAAGCAACGCCCCCGCTAACCCCGGCCCGGCCGTGACCGCAACGCCGTCGATCGCGGATGGCGTGATACCGGCTTCCGCGAGTGCCCGATCGACGACCGCCGGCAGCGCAGCGACATGCGCGCGACTCGCCAGCTCGGGGACTACGCCGCCGAACACCTTGTGGATGTCCTGCGACAGAATGACGAGACTCGCGAGCTCGCCGCCGATCAGCACGGCCGCCGAGGTCTCGTCACACGACGTTTCGATGCCGAGGACGGCGTCAGCCACTGGTGGGGCGGCGGCGGGCGGGGTGGGCGGGGCGGGCCGGCGGGGGGGCGGGCGGAGGGGGCGCGCGCCGCTTCACCATGACCGAATCGGGAACGGCGCGGGCGGTAATGCCGCGTGGAGCGATGACCGTGATCCGGGCGGACCCGCCAGTGGATCCACTGATATGCGCGACCACGCGGAGCGAGTCGCGCGTCAGCGCCTGTACGCGCTCTTCCGGGCCGCTGACGGTGACCGAGACGCGCGCCGGCGTGACGATGAAGCTCGTGATCGCGCCGGCGCCCGTCTCGACGGGAATCCCGCCGAAGGAGCGCTCGGCGGTGCGGCCCATGTCGCCGGTCACCGTCACCTGCTTGGGCGAAAGACGCACGATACCGAGCGGCATCGTGTCGATCGGGACGTTGCGCGTGAATTCGCCGGAGACGTCGGTGATCTCCATCGGCACCGTCGTCACCGAATCGATCGCGGCCAGACTCTTTTCCGGACCAACCAGGCGCACCGTCGTCGGCGTCATCGATAAGCCGCCGTGCAGGACCTGGCCCGACTCGGGCGTAACACTGACCAGCGACACGATGCGAACTTCTTTCCGAGTCACGCTATCCAGCGCCAAGGTGATCTCACTGGGCCGCACCTCCATCACGCGCACGTCGGCGCCTTTGGGAAGCGCCAGCTCGACCTCGGTCGGGTCGAGGTGAATCGCATAGGTGGGTGATGTCAGGGTGTCGGGGACGCGCCGGGTGATGTTGCCGGCGAGCGAGCGGAGTTTCAGAATCTGACTGCCTTTGCCCGAAATCTGGACCCGGACCTTGGGCGGCTTGTTGAGCAGCGCCCGTCCCGGCGGCAGCAGCACGTTGAGGGTCACGTCGAAGCTGGTCGTGACCGGCTGCTGCAGCTGCACGGCGACGTACAGCATGAGCGCGAGAAACAGTGCGGCGCCCTTGATCGGCCAGTTGCGCGTGATCCCCTGGAACACGCTAGGACTCACCCAGCAGTCGTCGGATCAGCATCTCGTTCACCGGGTCTTCCCAGTTTGCCGCGCCGATGACGCGCTTCACGATCACGCCCTCGCGATCGATGATGTAACTCTCCGGCACGCCGAAAATATCGTACGACTGTCGGATCGCCCCGCTGGGATCGTGCAGGATGTCGAACGTCAGGCCGAGGTTATTCGCGAACGCCATGATTTCCTTGGGACCCGCCTGCTCCTGGTTGTAGAAGGCATCACCGTCGACGCTCACCGCCGCAATTCGGAAATCGGTCCCTGCGAGCTTCTGGTGCAGGCGCTCCATCGACGGCATTTCCGCGCGGCACGGCGGGCACCACGTCGCCCAAATGTTCACCAGGACCACTTTCCCACGATAGTCCGCGAGCGTCGCCGGCTGATTGCTGCGCAGGTTGGTGGCGTGAAACACCGGGGCTCGCGAACCGATTTCAACCGGGTTGATCTCGGTCCGCAGCTTGATCGCCAGCGCAACCCCGAATACCGCCGTGGTCACCAGCCCGGCGATCAGGGTCCACTGTTGGCGGTTCGTCATACCGTTACCATGCAGCGGCGGCGCAACTCCTGCACCTCGCGCACGGGATCGGCGCTGGCGAAAATCGCATTGCCGGCCACGAACGTGTCGGCGCCGGCCTGATGGGCGGCCGCGATGGTCTGTCTTGAAATACCACCGTCGACCTCGAGAAAACATTGTGCGCGGTGCGCGGTGAGCAGTGCGCGGGCGCGGGTAATCTTGTCGTTCGACGCGGGTAGATAGGTCTGCCCGCCGTAACCCGGATTCACGGTCATAATCAGCAACAGATCCAGATCGCGCACCACCTCCTCGGCATGCGCGAGCGGCGTCGAGGGGTTGAGCGCGAGGCCCGCCATCATCCCCTGCTTCTTCACGGCGTCGAGCTGACGTTGCGCGTGAATTGTGGCCTCAGGATGGAACGTGAACACCGATGCGCCGGCGGCCGCGAATGATTCGATGTAGTGCTCCGGCTCGACGACCATCAGATGCGCGTCGATCGGCTTGTCGGTAAGCTTGCGCAGCGTCTCGATCATGTTGGCGCCGAACGTGATGTTCGGAACAAACCGCCCGTCCATCACGTCGACATGCAGCCAATCGGCTCCCGCCTCCAGGACCTGCGCCACCTGGTCGCTCAGGCGCGCCAGGTCGGCGGACAGTACGCTCGGCGCGATGCGCACACCGTTCGTCATTGTGGACTCCGGGCCACCACGATATCCACGACTGTGCCGGGCGCCGCGAGCGTTCCCGCCGCCGGACTCTGTGCAACCACCGTTCCCGGCGAGCCCTCGGTCGTCCTGCGCCGCGTCACGGTGCCGAGCTGTAGTCCTTCGGTTTCGAGTCTGGTTCGCGCGTCCGCCGATGCCATGCCGAGCAGGTCCGGTACGGGGATCGTCGGCGCGCCGCGGCTCACGACGATGGTTAGCCCAGCACCTGGTGCCAGCACGGTTCCCGCTGGTGGCCTGGTCATCATGGCCAGCCCGGTCGGCGCGGCGGCCTGCACCGATTCGACCTGGCTCACCGTCAGCCCCGCGGCCGCCACCATCGATTGCGCGAGCGTCGCGTCGAGACCCGCGACGTCCGGCACCGGAATCTTCGGCGGACCCGCGCTCGACACCAGGGTTACTTTGGTGCCCTCGGCGGCGATGACGTCGGGCGGCGGATCCTGCCAGATCACGACGCCCTGCGGCGCCGTGGGGTGCGGCTCGGCACCGCCGTCGGTGACCTGGAGCCTCGCTTTCTGGATCTCCGACTGCGCTTCCGCGAGCGTCAAGCCAAGCACACGCGGCACCGCCTGGTGCCCGGGGAGAAGCGGCGCGGGAAACAGCACGAGGTACGCCGTGAGGTAGCCGGCGAGGATCATGGCGGCGCCGATGGCAATCGATCTCCAGGTGCGGCGGTCGATTTGCAGACCCTGAAACGGCTCAAAATGCCGGCGAACGCGCATCAGTTCGCTCGCACCAGACGTGCCGCGTAGGCGCCGTCGATCCCGTGGCGCTGCGACCGCGACTGAAAATCGCCGGCCGGTGTCAGCAGCTCCGGGGGAACTGCGTCGCTGCGCGGTGACCGCGCGAACTCTGGATGTTCTTTCAGAAAGGACTCCACGACCTGTTCATTCTCCTCCGGTTCGAGCGAGCAGGTCGCATAAATGAGCAACCCACCCGCTCGTACGAGGGGCGCAGCCGCCGCGAGCAGCTGCCGCTGGCGCGCCGCGGCGCGCGCAAAAATAGATGGCTTCAAACGCCAGCGCGCATCGGGATGGCGCCGCATCGTGCCCGTCGCGGTGCACGGTGCGTCCACCAGTACGGCGTCCACACTCGCCGGGCGCAGCGGCGCCGCCTCAAGATTGGCGGCGATACTCCGAATCGCCACTCCCGCGCGGCGTATGGTATCGCCGAGCCGACCGATGCGTTCGTGGCGCGCGTCACCGGCGAGAACGCGGGCGCCTCGGGCTTCGAGAGCGATCGCTTTGCCGCCGGGCGCGGCGCAGGCGTCGTACACCTGTTCGCCCGGTGGGATCGCCGCGAAACGGGCAATCAGGGCGTGGGCGGGGTCCTGAACGACGAACCCGCCCTCCTTGTAACCTGGTAAGCTCGCGGGATGGGGGACGCGGGACGGGGGACGGGTGGCTCGGATTTCGAGCCCGGCACCGAAAGGCGCCGGCGTCGCTTCAACGCCGGTGCTTCGCAATTCTTTCTCCAAACGTTCGAGACTCCATCGTGCGGGTTGAAGGATCAGCGGCGGCCGCGTGTCGTTCCAAGCGACAAGGCGATCAGTCTCCGACTTTCCATAGCGAGAGGTCCAACGCTTGACGATCCAATCGGGATGTGTCGCCGCCCCGTCCCCCGTCTCCCGTCCCCCCTCCCGACGAAGGTGTCGCAACGTCCGGTTGACATACCCCGTGCCCGCCTCTCCAACGGTCTCTCGGGCCAGCTCGACAGACGTAGAGACAGCGGCGTGCGACGGCACGCGCGTCAACCAGCGCAGCTGATACGCGCCGAGGCGCAGGACGTCATGGAGCCGGGGATCGGCACGGTCGAGCTCCAGCGCAGTGTCCAGCTCGCGCTGGTGGCGCAGCACGCCGGCGGACAACTCGTAGGCGAGCCGGCGATCGCGCTCGGCGAGGCCCTGGAGGTGGCGGTCACGCGCGTCTGCGAGCGGTTTGCCGGCGCGAACTTCGCGGAGAATCTCGAGGGCCGCGCGACGTGCGTCCTTAATCCAGCATTCCCTCGGCCGGAGATGACGGCATCGCGACTTCGCGGCGGGGCATCCGGCCGGCGAGGTAAGCGGCCCGGCCGGCGATCGTCGCGAGACGCATGGCGTGCGCCATCGCCACGGGATCCTGCGCGGCCGCAATCGCGGTGTTCATCAGGATGCCGTCGACGCCTTGCTCCATTGTGACGCAGGCATCGGACGCCGTGCCCACGCCGGCATCGACGACCACGGGCACGTGCAGACGGCGCTTGATCGTGCGGACGCTGAACGGATTCAGCAGGCCGAGGCCACTGCCGATGGGGGAGGCGAGCGGCATGACGGCCGCGCAGCCCGCATCCTCGAGCCGCAGCGCGGTCACGAGATCCTCATTCGTGTAGGCGAGCACTTTGAACCCTTCCTGCACCAGCACCTTCGCCGCCTCGAGCAATCCGGCAACGTCGGGCAGGAGCGTCTCCTCGTCGCCGATCACTTCGAGCTTGACGAAGTCGTTGAATCCGGCTTCGCGCGCGAGTCGTGCGTAGCGAATGGCATCGGCGGCGGTGTAGCAGCCCGCGGTGTTGGCCAGCAGGAAAACCCGCTTCGGGTCGAGGAAGTGCAGCACGCTCGATTCCTTCGAGCGGTCGAGATTCACGCGACGGACCGCGACCGTCACGACTTCGGCCCCCGAAGCCTCGATCGCGCGCACCATGGTGTCCATGTCGCGGTACTTGCCGGTTCCGACCATCAGACGCGACTGGAACGTGCGCCCGCCGATCGTCAGCGGCTCATCGCGTATGGTTTCGACTGCGGTGGTCATCCTCCTCCTACGAAATGCACGACCTCGATCGCGTCGCCGCTCGCAACGGTAACCTCCTTGAGAGCGGGCCGGCGCACGATCTTGCGATTGTGCTCGACCACGACCGCGCGGGGATCGAGCTCCAGCTCCTCGAGTACCTCGAGCAGCGTGCCGCCCCGAATCTCCTTGTGCTCTCCATTGATTACGACATCCACTCTCGCATCCTCCGTGCAGCTACGGCCGGCTCGGCATCGTCCCACAACGCCCGAATCGCCGCCACGCCAAACGCTCCGCTGCTCCGCACCGCCCGCACGCGCTCGGCCGTGATACCGCCAATGGCGATGACGGGGACCTCGCCCGCCGCCGCCACGATCTGCCGCAATTGCGCCAAGCCCAGCGGCGAACGGCCCGGATGCGAAGCCGTAGCGAATACAGGCCCTACAACAAGATAGTCGGCCCCTTCGGTCTTTGCGGCTTCCGCCTCCGCCAAGTCGTGCACCGACTTACCGATCCACCACAGCGGATTCAGCGCGCGGGCGGCGCTGACGGGCAGGCTGCCAAGACCCAGCTGGACGCCGGCCGTTGGAACCGCCAGTGCCACATCGAGACGATCGTTTACAAACAACGGCGACGGAAGGACGGAAAGACGGAACGCGAGCTCATAGTGTTCGCGACCTGTCAGCGCACGGCCTCGCGCATGGATCGCGAGCTCGCGACCGCCCCCCTCGCTCAGCGCGGTCGCGATCCCGTCGATGTCAGATCGCCGGGCGATGCGTTCATCAGTGATCGCGTGCAATCGCGGCAGTGCCCCCCCCGCTCTCATGTGAACCGCGTGCCGGCCTTCAGTCGCGCACCGCGGAGCCAGTCGTCCGTCGTCATGCGTGCTTTGCCGGCGGCTTGTACCTCGAAGACTTTGACCGAGCCCCCCCCCGCGGCGATCACGAGCGAACCATCCGCCGACAGGACTTCGCCGGGGGCAAAAGTGCCTGGGGACGGCGGCTCGTTCACCTGGGGATTGAAAAGCTTGATTTCGCCGCCGTTGAGCTCGGTCCAGGCGCCCGGTCGCGGATCGAGGCCGCGAATCAAACAGCCGATCGCGCGCGCATCCTTTGTCCAATCGATGCGTGCGATCTCCCGCGTCAGCTTCGGCGCGTACGTCGCCCGGTCCTCGTTCTGAGGCACGGGCTCTGGCGGCGGGTCCGACTGCTCCAACATCGCGAGCGTCTCGATCAGTGCCTGCGCGCCCATCTCGGCCAGGTGCGCGGAGAGCTCCCCCGCCGTCACGTCCTGCGGGATGCGGTGCGGGATCTGATGCAGAATCGGACCGGAATCCATTCCGGCATCGAGCTGGATGATCGTGACGCCGGTGGTTTCGTGGCCGCGAATAACGGCCCACTCGATCGGAGCCGCACCGCGCAATCCCGGCAACAGGGACGGATGAACGTTCACCATGCCGCGGCGCGGCAGCTCGAGCAGCTCGGGTTTGAGAATGTGACCGTACGCGACCACGACGCCGATGTCGGGTTCGAGATCGCGCAACCGGAGCAGAAAGGCGCCGTCAGTCGGTTTCTCGGGTTGCAAGACGGTCAGGTCTTCGGCTTCCGCCGCGACCTTGACAGGTGGAGAGATCAGCTTCGAGCGCGAGCGGCCCTGCGGGGCATCGGGTTGCGTGACGACGGCGACGACGTCGAATCCTTCGCCGACCAGGGCGCGCAATGACGGCACCGCGAATTCAGGCGTACCGAAGAAGACCACGCGCACTTACAGCTCACCCGCCGGCTCCGGCGTAACCTCCTTCAGATAACCGGTCTGCCCTTTGCGCGATTTCTTCCATTTCGCGAGCAGCAGGCTGCGCTTCACCGCGCTGAGGTGATCGAGGAACAGAATGCCATCGAGGTGATCGATCTCGTGCTGGATGGCGCGCGCCTTGTAGCCATTCGCCTCAGCGCGAAACTTCGTGCCGTCGCGGTCCAACGCTTCGACGACCACGTGCGCATGGCGTTCGACGTCGCCGAAGATGTCGGGTATCGACAGGCAGCCTTCTTCCGCAGTCTCGCTCTCGTCGCTGCGTTCCAGGATGACGGGATTGATAAGGACCAGCGGCGGCGGGTCCTCCTCGCCGATGTCGACCACCGCGATGCGCCGCGCCTCGCCGATCTGATTCGCCGCCAAGCCGACCCCTTTGGCCGCGCGCATCGTCTCGAGGAGATCATCCACGAGTTGCCGCACCGCGTCATCCACCCGCGCGACGGCCGCGGATTGCTGTCGCAGGACGGGCGAGCCGAGCAGGTGGAGCGTCCGAACCGTCACGCGGGCTTCGCCTCGACCGCGGTGCGGTTCGTGATACTCGTGATGCCGGAGCGCATGATGACGAACTTGGCCTCGCCGCTGCGGATCGTGACTTCGTCATCCTTGATGTGGACGACTTCCCCTACGATCCCGCTCGACGTGAGGACCTTGTCGCCGCGCTGGAGCGACGCGAGCAGCTGCTTGTGCTGCTCCTGTTGGCGGCGCTGCGGGCGGATGAGAATGAAGTAAAAGATCGCGATGAACAGTCCGATCTGGATTATGAACGCCGTCGCCCCCGGCCCACCCGAGCCGGAGGGGGCGAACGACAGCAAGGAAAACGCTCCCGTGATCATGCGACTCCTGTGTGTTGGTAGCGGCGCCGCCAGTCCTCGGCCCAAGTGCCGAATGCGTCGCCGCCCCGCTGGATGACGGCCCGCATCTCCGCCGCGAGGCGGATCAAGTACCGCACGTTGTGCAGCGACAACAGCCGCAGGCCGAGCAGCTCGCCGGCGACGAACAGATGGCGGAGGTAACCGCGCGAATACGTCGTGCACGTCTCACAGTCACAGCTCGGGTCCAGCGGGCTCTCGTCGGTGCGGTATGCGGCATTGCGGATGTTCAGCGTTCCCTCCGGCGTGAACGCCGCGCCGTTGCGGCCCCCCCGCGTGGGCGCCACGCAGTCGAACAGATCGATGCCGCGTTCGACCGCGGCGACGAGATCCGCGGGAAACCCGACGCCCATAAGATAACGGGGCAGTGTAGGCGGCAGTCGCGCCTCGAGAACATCGATGGTCTGGTACATCTTGTCCTTCGGCTCGCCGACGGACAGCCCGCCAATCGCAATGCCGGTCCAGGGACCAATTTCCATTATTCGATCAAGGCCCTCCGTTCGGAGCGCGGGCAGAGTGCCCCCCTGGATGATCGGCCAAAGGGTCTGCTCGCTCGTCTTCAGTTCCTCGTGGCGCTGCTTGCAGCGCGCGAGCCATCGCAATGTCCGATCGAGGGCATCACGCGCGGTGGCTTCGTCCGCGCCACCGGGACTGACGTGATCGAACGCCATCGCGATGTCCGAGCCCAAGGTCGCTTGAATCTCGATCGCGCGCTCGGGCGTCAGCTTGCGCCTGCCGCCATCGATGTGACTCTGAAATTCCACACCCTCTTCGTCGACTTTCCGAAAGCCCTCGAGCGAGAAGACCTGAAAGCCGCCCGAGTCGGTGAGGAGGGGCCGCTCCCACGCCATGAACTTGTGGAGCCCGCCGAGCTGCGCGATCACGTCTTCGCCGGGGCGGACGTGGAGGTGATAGGTGTTCGCGAGGACAATTTGCGCGCCGACCGCCTTGAGGTCCGTAGGCGACAAGGTGCGCACTGTCGCTTGTGTGCCGACGGGCATGAAGACGGGCGTCTCCACGGTACCGTGGGGCAGCGTGACTGCGCCGGAGCGTGCGGCGCCCGACTGGCCGTCGATCCAGAAGTCGAACATCAGATGATTACCATGGCGTCGCCATAAGAATAGAACCGATATCCTTCCCGCACCGCGTCACGATAGGCCGCCATCACTTTCTCGTATCCTCCAAAGGCGCACACCAGCATCAGCAGAGTCGAGCGGGGCAGGTGAAAGTTGGTGATCAGGTGCGTGACGATCTTGAAATCGTAGGGCGGCCGGATGAAGAGACTGGTCTCGCTCGCGCCGGCGCGCACGAGACCCGCGGCATCCACGGATGACTCCAGCGCGCGCACGACCGTCGTTCCCACAGCCCATACCCCACGCTTGCGTTGTGACGCGTGATTGATCCACTCCGCCGCACCCGGAGTGATGTCGTACGCCTCGGCGTGCATGGGATGCTGCGCGATGTCCTCGGTCTCGACGGGCTTGAATGTGCCCGGCCCGACGTGGAGATCGATGGACGCGACACGCACCTGCCGAGTGTAGATGTCGGCCAGCAGCTCGGGTGTGAAATGCAGGCCGGCGGTCGGCGCGGCGACGCTACCGTCGTGCGCGGCGTACACCGTCTGATAGCGTTCGCGATCGGCGTCCTCCGGCGCGCGCCGAATGTAGGGAGGCAGCGGCACCTCTCCGTACTTCGCGAGCGTCGCGCGTCCGTCGAGCGCACCGACAAAGCGCACGCGCCGCAACCCGCCACGCAGCATTTCCACGATTTCGACCGCGCTGTCGTTTGCAAACGTCACGCGCCGACCCGGTTTCAGCTTGCCGCCGGGATGTCCCATCGCGAGCCACGTGCCGTCGGATTGCTCGCGCACCAGCAAGAGCTCGGCCGCGGTTCCCGTTTCCCGTTTTCCGTGTAACCGTGCAGGGATGACGCGGGATGTATTGATCACGAGGACATCGCGCGGCGGGATCAGTCCGGAGAGATCGCGGAAATGGAGATGCCGGGTCTCGCCAGTCGCGCGATCGAGCACGAGCAGGCGGCTCGCCGATCGGTCAGCGAGCGGATGCTGAGCGATCTGGGAGCTGGGGAGATCGTAGTCGAAGTCTGAGAGGCGGTGCACTAACCGTCGAAGATACTCGCTTGCTCTGGGGACTTCGGGGGAACAAAGCCGAAGTGCCGATACGCTGCCGCGGTCGCGACTCGGCCTCTCGGCGTTCGTGCCAAGAATCCCTGCTGCATGAGAAACGGCTCGTACACTTCCTCGAGCGTGCCCGGATCCTCTCCGACGGCAGCCGCGACGGTCTGCACTCCGACCGGCCCGCCGTCGAACATCTCGATGATGGCCTTGAGAATGCGCGCGTCCATGTCATCGAGGCCGAATTCGTCCACGTCGAGCCGCTTGAGCGCCTCGGCCGCGACCGACGCGGTGATCTTGCCGCCGGCGCGGACTTGCGCGTAGTCGCGCACACGCTTGAGCAGCCGGTTCGCCACGCGCGGCGTGCCGCGGCTGCGCCGCGCAATCTCCGCCACGCCCGCGGCGTCCGCGCTGACGCCGAGGATCCCCGCCGAGCGCGTGATGATCTGCACGAGATCGTCCGGCGGGTAGTAGTGCAGCCGTTCGACGAGCCCGAAGCGCGCGCGCAGCGGCGGCGTCAGCAATCCGAACCGTGTCGTGGCGCCGATCAGGGTGAAGCGCTCGAGCTGCATGGGCAGCGTCTGGGCGTGCGGGCCGTCGGCGATGCGCACATCCACGCGGAACTCCTCCATGGCCGGATAGAGGAACTCCTCCAGGGCCGGCCGTAGGCGGTGCACTTCATCGATAAAGAAGATGTCGCCCGCCTTCAGCGAGGTGAGCATGCCGACGAGATCTCCGGGGCGCTCGAGCACGGGGCCGGATGTGGTGCGGATGCTCACGCCCAGTTCTTTTGCCATGAGCAGCGCCAGCGTGGTCTTGCCGAGTCCCGGGGGGCCGAAGAAGAGCACGTGATCGAGGGGCTCTTTGCGCTGCTTCGCCGCGTCGATGGCGATCTGGAGCGATTCTTTGACCTTGGCCTGGCCGACGAATTCATCGAGCCGCGACGGCCGGAGTGCGGCGTCGGTGAGCAGCTCGTTCTCGAGCGCTTCGGGCGTGGTGATTTCGGATCGGGGGAGCGCCATTACTTCTTCTTCGCGCGCGCGATCCAGCGCACCGGCCGCTTGTCGGCCTCGATCTCGTGCGGGGTGTGACACCGCAGGCACACATCCTCGGCGTGCGTCACGCCCGCGGGCACGAGGCGACGGTTCGTCGATCCGCAGCGGGTGCAGATCCACTCGGCGGTGATTTCAGCGGGGATCGCGGTCATCGGGTCGTGAGAATTTGGAGTGCGCGGCGCACCAGCGCTTCGGTTTCGTCGTTGCCATTCCCCGCGAGCACCTGGCGTACCGCGCGATCGGCCTCCGCGGTTCCATAGCCCAAACGCTCGAGCGCCCTCAGCGCGGCCTCGGCTCCCGCCGCGACGCTGATCGCGGGAGCCTCCGTGAAGTCTTCGACTTTCTCTCCTAGCTCGAGCGCGAGGCGTTCGGCGGTCTTCTTGCCGATCCCGTTTACGGACGAGAGCAGCGCGATGTTCTTCTCGCGCAGCGCTCGCGCACCGCGCTCGACGCCGAGGGTCGAGAGCAGCGCGATGCCGATCTTCGGGCCCACTCCCTGGACGCTCGTGAGGCGTTGAAAGAACCGTCGCTCGGCTTCATCGAGGAATCCGTACAACGCCCAGCCATCCTCCCGTACGACCAGCTCGGTGGAGAGCGTGATCTCCGCGCCGGCGGCCGGCAGGCGCTCCATCACGCCGAGGGGTACGACGACTTCGTAGCCGACGCCGCCGGGGGTTTCGACGACGACGCGATCGGCGGATTTCGCGACGAGGCGGCCGCGCACGTGGGCGATCACCTCACCCCCTGATCCCCCTCCGTACCGGAGAGGGGGAACGTAGGATGAAGGTCAGCGCCGCGGCGACGCCATCTGCAGCATCGGGAGGCTGCGGGGCGCTCTTCAATCGCAAGAGGTGCGCGACCATTGCCCCGACCTGATTTTTCCTGGCACCTCCGGCACCGACGACGGTCTTCTTTATCATTGCAGGTGCATACTGGGCGATTTCGAGTCCCCCCTGCTCAGCCGCCAGCAGGATGACTCCTCGGGCATGTCCGAGGACGAGCGTGGTGCGGACGTTCTTATGATAGAAAGCGTCTTCGAGGGCGAGCACGGATGGCTGATGCCGCTTGATGAGTTGTGCGATTTCCTGATGCAGCTCGGCGAGACGATGGGGAAGGGAATTGTTGCGACCAAACCGAAACACGCCGCATTCGATGAGACGTCCCATCCCCGGAGTCCCATTCCCCGTTTCGATCACGCCGTAGCCCGTGATCTGAGTGCCGGGGTCGACGCCCAGGACCCTCACGTCATCCCGTCACCGCCGCCATCGCCTCGGCGTCGATGTCGAAGTTGGAAAAGACCTTCGCGACGTCGTCCATCTCCTCCAGGCTTTCGACGAGCTGCAGCAGCCGCTTGGCGTCGCTGCCCTCGACTTTCACGGTGTTCTTGGGAACCATCGCGATCTCGGCGCTCTGGACCGGCAGCGGCTTCGCGCGCAGCGCCTGGTCGATCGCGTGGAGCTGTGCGGGCGGCGTCGTGATCACGTAGATGTCGCCCTCTCTTTGCATGTCGTCCGCGCCGGCATCGAGCGCCACTTCCATCGTCGCGTCCTCGTTCGCCTTGCCGTCGACGACGATCTGGCCCTTGCGGTCGAACATCCAGGCGACCGCGTTGGCCGCGCCCAGATTCCCGCCGTGCTTGCTGAACGCATTCCGGATCTCGGCAACGGTGCGGTTGGCGTTGTCGGTGGTCGCCTGGATCAGCAGCGCGGCACCACCCGGACCGTATCCTTCATACGTGACTTCCTCGTAGGTCACGCCGTCGAGCTCGCCAGTGCCCTTCTTGATGGCGCGATCGATGTTGTCCCACGGCATGTTCTCGGCTTTGGCGGCGTCGATCGCTGTGCGCAGGCGCGGATTGCCTCCGGAATCGCCACCCCCTGCCTTAGCCGCGATCGTGATTTCGCGAATGAGTCGCGTGAAGACCGCACCGCGCTTCTGGTCGGTGACCGCTTTCTTTCGCTTGATCTGTTTCCACTTGCTATGACCAGCCATACACGCCTCCGCACCGCAACTTACATCATCTATCCGGGTCGAGCATATCCTCGAATCGCATCCAGCGCCGGTAGAAATACAGATCGACGAATCCGGTTGGGCCGTTGCGGTTCTTGGCGACGATCAGCTCGGTCGCTCCATCTACGCCGCCGCCCGGGTTGTACATCTCCTCGCGGAAAATCGACAGGATGACGTCGGCATGCTGTTTCGGTGCCCCCATCACGCCGTAGTCGTCGAGCGACGGCCGCTTCGCATCGCGCCCCGTCTGAAAGCCGGGAAGCTGCGCGACGACGAGCAGCGCCACTTGGCGCGCCAGCGCCAGTGCCTTGAGATGACGGAGCACGAGGGCCGTGTCTTCGTCCTGCGTGGTGCGCGCCTTCGGTGGCGGGACGAGCTGCAGGTAATCGACGACGACGAGCCCGACCTGCCGCAAAGGATCCAGCTGCTCGAAGACGGTTGCGAAGTCGTCGCCGGCGAGCGCCAAAAGAGAAAGAGGAAGGCCCCGCAGCCGCACCGCGGCCGCGCCGACGCCGGCGCGCGTCTGGTCGTTCAGCTTCGCGGCGCGGAGCTCGTCCACGGCGACCTTCCCCTCGATCGCCAGGGCGCGCTCCATCAGGCGCTCTTCATTCATCTCACCGGAGAAATAGGCGACGCCCACCGACTGCTGCGCCACGCGCAGCGTGATAGCCAGGGCCAGGGCGGACTTGCCGCTCCCAATGTCGCCGCCGAGAAGAATCAGGTCGCGCCGCCGAAACCCGCCCCCGAGGAGCTTGTCGAGCGAACCGAACCCCGTCGGGATGGTATCCCCAGTGATTTCGCCGGGACGCTGCGCATCCACCCGTTCGACGAGGTTGTCCAGGGAAACACGTTTTTCGAAGCGGCGTGCCGGAGATGGCATGGTCTATAAATGCAATCTGGCGCTACGCGCTGCAACGGTGACGGCGTCCGCGGCTTCGGTGCCGAGCACGTCGCGCGCCGGCGCGGTCAGCTGGCTGAGCACCAAGGCCGCCGCGGTGGGCGTCGCGGTCTCGAGGTGTTGCCGCGCGGCGCCGAGCGCCCGGCGGAGCGGCGCCGGCAACGCCAGGCTGCCCAGGCGTGTCTCGAGCGCCTGGAGGCGCCGCCGGTGATTCTTCACGCTCACCGGCGCCGGCGGGAGCAGCGCCTCGGCCGCCCGCACGACGAGCCACAGAGCGAAGAGTCCCTCCCGCTGCGGGCCGCGTGACGACTCCGCGATCAGCGTCACCAACCGCTCTTCGGCAGGCGTGCTCATGCCACCAGTCGCTGCACGGCGGCCGCTACCTCATCCGGAAGCACGTCTTCGAGGCAGCGATGGTGGCCGAGCGGGCAGCGTTCCGAACCCATCGCTGAGCAGGGCCGGCAACCGAGATCGCGCTCGAGTACGACCGCGCGCTTGCTGTACGGAAAAAAGCCGAAGGGCTCGACCGTCGGCCCGAACAGCGCGACCACGGGTCTGGTCACGCCTGTGGCCATATGCATGACTCCGGTGTCACCGCAGACCACAACCGCGGCGCGCTCCAGACAGGCACCGGTTTCTTGCAGCGTGAGCTCGCCGACGACGTTGATGACGGTCGGCTCGAGCGCAGTGGCGAGCTCGCGATCGGTTCCCCCCCCCCGCCCTGGCCCACCGACGGCCACCACGCCAAGCCCGAGCTCCTGCAACCGGTCGGTGAGGGCCCGCAAATGCCGAATGGGCCAGCGTTTGGTAGCGTGCGCCGCCCCCGGGGCGATCACCGCAAACGGTTTCTGATCCAGCCCAACTTCGGTGAGCCAATGGGTCATGTGGGCGCGCGCGGCCGGCGCCAGAAAGAACTCCGGCGGGCCGCGGTCCGGTTGCACATCGAGCCGCGCCGCTCGCGCCGCTTCGAAGTACCGCTCGGGCACCGGAACGTGCTTACCGTAGATGTTGATCTTTGTCGCGATCAACGTCGTCCGTGCGAATTTCCGTTTCGAATACCCGGACCAATGGCAGGGCACCAGCAGCCGCAGCGCCGCGCTGCGCAGGCTGCCGTGCAGATCGAGCCCGTGGGTTGGTCCCAACGCGCGCAGCCGCCGCGCGAGATCCGAGACGCGCTCATGCGGCGCGAGCTCGATCACCTGCGTGAGATGGGGATTCTCGACCACGAGCGGCGCCATCACCTGCTTGGTCACGAAATACAGCTCGGCGTCGGGATGGCGCCGGTGCAACGCGCGCACGAGGGGAGTGGTGAGGAGGACGTCGCCGATGGAGCTGAACCGGACGCACACAATACGCAACACGCGGCCAATGTAGTCGCGCGTTGCCCGGCTTCGCCAGCGGGACTAGCTTGTCACGCAAGATGCCGCGTCCGAAGAGTATTCTCTGGGTCGACGACGAAGTCGATGGCCTGGCCGCGCACCGCCGCTTCCTCGAGCAGCAGGGATTCGCGGTGGCGCAGGCCGCGCACGCCGACGATGCGCTCGCGATGCTGCGCCGCCAGCCGTACAGCGTCGTGTTGCTCGACGAGCAGATGCCGGGACGGCGTGGCATCGAGCTGATTCCGGAGATCCGAGCGATCGACCCGGCGATGGCCGTGGTGATGGTGACGCAGAGCGAAGACGACGGGCTGCTGCGCGACGCGATCGGCATCGAGATCGACGATTACCTGGTGAAGCCGGTGCATCCGCGCCAGGTGCTCTCCGTCGTCACGCGATTGCTCGAAGGCGACCGCATTCGCCAGCAGCGCCTGGCACGCGACTTCGTCACTCGCTTCCGTGAGCTGGAAGGCCGACGTGGCGCAACACTCGCGTGGCGCGAGTGGAGCGAGCTGATCGCCGAGCTCGCGCGCTGGGAGGTGCGCCTCGCCGCGGCGGATGAGCCCGGACTGTCCGAGGCGTTGCACAACCTGCAGGAGAGCCTGCGCAAGGATTTCCAGGCCTTCATCACCAAGAACTACCCCCGCTGGCTCGCTGACCCGGAGCGCGACCGGCCGCCGCTGTCCGTCGATGTGGGCGCCGAGTTTCTCGTTCCCGCGCTGCAACGTACGGGTCGCGTCGTCTTCATCGTGATCGACTGCCTGCGGCTCGATCAGTGGGAAGTGCTGCGCGATCTGATCACCCCGCTGTTCGACGTCGAGGAATCGCACTACTACAGTATTCTCCCGACGGCGACGCCCTTCGCCCGTAACGCGATCTTCAGCGGCCTGTTTCCGATGGAAATCGCGGCCCGGCATCCGGAGTGGTGGGGCGCGCCGACGGACGAAGAAAGTCTCAACGCCCACGAGTCCGAGCTGTTGGCCGAGCAATTGCGCGAGCTGGTCGGCGAAACCGTGCCGGTGCGCTACGAGAAGCTGTTCACGGCCGCCGATGGCACCGATCTGTTACGCCGCCTGCCGGCGCACCTCGCGCAGCCCGGCGTGACCGCGCTCGTCTTCAACTTTATCGATCAGCTGACGCACGGCCGCTCCGAGAACGCGATCCTGTATGAAGTCGCGCGCGATGCGGACGCGCTGCGCGGGTTGACGAAGACCTGGTTCGAGCGCTCGCCCGTGCTGGCCGCGCTCGAGGAGGCGGAGCGTCGCAACGTGCCGGTCCTGCTTACGACGGATCACGGCGCGATTCACTGCGACACGCCGGCGACGGTCTTCGCCAAGCGAGACGCAACCGCCAACCTGCGTTACAAGTTCGGCGAGGACCTGCGCGCCGAGGACCCCCAGGCGGCGATCATGGTCGAGGACCTCAAGGCGTACGGCCTTCCCGCCAAAGGGCTGGGCGTGCGGCTGTTGCTCGCGACCGGCGACCGCTTCTTCGTGTACCCCACGAAGCTGCGCGAATATCAAGCGCGCTATCGCGGCGCGTTCCTGCACGGCGGTGCGACGCCCGAAGAAATGATCCTGCCGGTCGCACTGCTCACGCCACGTCGCTCGCGGTGATGATGCGCCCGCGCCGACTGCTCGGGCTGCTGCGTCCGTACTCGCTGCAGTTCGCCACGACGATCGCGACGACGGTGATCTCGTCGGTGCTCGACGGTTTCACGTTCGTGCTGCTGATCCCGTTCCTGCGCACGCTGTTCGGCAACGCGGCGCTGCCCAGCCAGGGCGGGTCGCAGGTCGAGGCGGTGCTTAACAAGGTCGCCGGGCCGTTTCTGCAGGCGGGATCACCGGACATCGCGCTGCGCAATGTCGTCATCATCCTGCTCGTCGCGCTCCTCCTGAAGAACCTCGCGGGCTACTTCGCGTCGATGGGCAGCGTGGCGATTCAGGAAGGCGTCGTGCGAGACCTGCGCGTCCGCCTGTTCGACCATCTCCAGACGCTGCCGCTCGGCTATTTCCAGCGCACGCGCGCCGGACAGACGATCGCGCGCGTCATCAGCGACACCGACCAGGTGAAGACGGCGGTGAGCGCGGCGCTGGCGTCGCTGCTGCAAAACGTCGTCGTGATCATCGTCTACGTCATCATTCTGTTCGGCCTGTCCGTCAAACTGACGCTGCTGTCCCTGCTGCTCGCGCCCGTGCTGCTGCTCATCATTCGCCCGATGATCAATCGCCTCCGCCGCCGCTCGCGCGAGCTCGCGGCGGAGCGGGGCGAGGTGACGAGCCAGGTGGGCGAGATGATTGCATCGGCGAAGCTGGTGCGCGCCTACGTGGCCGAGGCGTTCGAGCTGGAGCGCTTCCAAGTCCTCGCCGAGCGCTACCGCAAACGCGTGCTGCGGGCGCAGCGCTACTCCAGTCTCACGAGTCCGGTCAGCGAAGTGTTCGGCGGCTTCATGATCGTCCTGATCCTCGTGGTCGGGACGCGGCTCGCGCTCGGCGCCACGCTCGATCCCGCGGTGTTGATCACGTTCCTGGCGGTGAGTTTGCGGCTGATGTCGCCCATCAAATCGGTCTCGAATTATCCGACCGTCATGGCAGCCGCCGTCGCGTCCGCGGATCGCGTGTTCGAGGTCCTCGACCTGCCGTCCGCGGAGGGCGACCGGCCGGGCGAAACCACGGCGGAGTTCAGCGAGCGGATCGAATTTCGCGGCGTGTCCTTCGAATACGAGCCCGCCGAGTCGGTGCTCCGCGATGTCGATCTCGAGGTGCAGCGCGGCCAGGTCGTTGCGATCGTGGGTCCATCGGGGGCCGGGAAAACCACGCTCGTCGACCTCCTGCCCCGCTTCTACGAGCCCACGCGGGGCGAGATCCTGATGGACGGCGTGCCGCTCACCAACTTCACGCGGACGTCATTGCGGCGGTTGATGGGGATCGTGTCGCAGGAGACGGTCCTGCTCAACGACACGGTGCTCGCGAACATCGCCTACGGGCTGAAGGACGTGCCGCTCGACCAAGTGCGCGCGGCGGCGCGCGCCGCCAACGCGGACGACTTCATCATGCGGCTCCCGGAGGGCTATGGCACGGTGCTCGGCGAGCGCGGCACCCGGCTCTCCGGCGGCCAGCGCCAGCGGATCGCGATTGCGCGCGCGCTGCTGCGCGATCCACCGATCCTCATTCTCGACGAAGCCACCAGCGCGCTCGACACGGAGTCCGAGCGGCTGGTACAGGAGGCGATCGAGCGCCTCATGGCGCATCGCACGGTGTTCGTCATCGCGCACCGGCTCGCCACCGTGCAGCACGCGGACTTCATCGTTGTGCTAGCGGAGGGCCGCATCGTGGAGCGCGGCACGCACGGCGACCTCCTGTCCGCCGACGGCCTGTACCGCCGGCTGTACAACCTGCAGTTCCGTAGCTGACGTGCTGTCCGGTTTCACTCTCGTTCGTAACGCGGTCAATCTCAACTTCCCTATCGTCGCGGCGATGCGCTCGGCGCTTGCAGTGTGCGACGAGGTCGTCGTCAACGTCGGCAAATCGGACGACGACACGCGCGACGTCCTCGCTGGGGTCGCCGACCCTCGCGTTCGCATCATCGACAGCGTGTGGGACATGAGCAAAGGCGACGAGACGCTGGCGGCGGAAACGCAGCGCGCGATGGACGCGTGCCGGGGCTCCTGGGGGATCTATGTCCAGGCCGACGAAGTCCTGCATGAGACGGGAGCCCGGATCCTCAAGGAGAAGGTGGCCGAGTGGGACGGCGATGCCCGCGTGGAAGGGTTGCTCGTCAACTACCTGCATTTTTACGGCGGATTCGACACGCTCGCGACGAACCGGCGTTGGTATCGCCGGGAAGTGCGCTGCATCCGCCTGGGACGAGACATCCATCCTTACGAGGGCGCGCAGGGGTTCCGCGTCGGCTCCGGCCTGGCGCGTCGCAAGATTCGCGCACGTCTGACCGATGCGCAGATGTTCCACTACGGCTGGGCGCGTCCGGCCCGCGCGATCAACGCGAAGCTCCAGATCACCCAGCACATGTATCCCTGGGCCGCCGATCGTCTCGAGCAGGTTCGGCGGCGGGAGAGTCTCGAATGGATTCCGTTGCTCCGGCCGTTCACCGGCAGCCATCCGGTCGTGGCGCGGGAGTGGATCGCCGCGTGCCAGCGGCAGCCGTCAATCGAGGTCGAGCCGCCGCGCTTCACGCCGACGCACCTGCGCTACTACGTGTCCGACTGGATCGAGCGGCTGACGGGTGCGCGGGTGTTTGAGTTTCGCAACTACCAGGTCGTCTAGGAAGTCGGTCGGCCGGGCGGCAGCGCCCCGTTGGCGATGAGATGGTGGTAAACGCGCACGTACTCTTCGGCCATCGTGATGTGCGTGAAGTAGCGGGTCGCGTGAGCACGACACGCCTCGCTCGAGCGCGTCGCAATCGTACGTGACGCCTCGACCAAGTCATCGAGGGTGTCGCGCAACGCGCCGACCTCGGGGGTGATAATCTCCGGCAATGCGCCGCGATGTGTGCCGAGCACCGGCGTACCCGAAAACAGCGCCTCAATCAGCGTGAGCCCGAACGGCTCGTCCCAGAGCGCCGGCATCCAGAGACAACGTGCGCCTGCAAGCAGTGCGCGCTTCCTGTCACTGTCGACCGTACCCACATAGCGAATCTTCCGCCGAAGACTCGGCCGCCAGCCGCCGGCGATCACCAGGCGCTGCCCCGTGCGCTTCGCGGCCTCGATTGCCCAGCGATATCCCTTCGCGCTCTGCAGGCGGCCGATGAAGAGGTCGTAATCCTCTTTCTGTTGCTGAAACTGAAAGCCGGCGGGATCCAGGCCGTTGTACACGAAACATGTGCCGCCGTGCCTGCGCGCATGGTCCCGCGAGAGGAACACCGTATTTGGCGCTCGTTGCTCGCCGGCGCGCAGATTTCCGTGCAGCGTCTGCAGAAACGGCCATCCATCAGGTGGACGCCCAATCGGATAGTGCGCGTGAACAACCTCAACGTCACGGGGCACATAGGCGATCAGAGCCGACGCTGGTCCAACCAGGACTTGGCGGGAAACCGCGATCCACGTCGCGCCCGGCAGGCTTGTGTGGGTGGGCGCGAGCAGGCTGACGCGATGGCCCAGCTCGGCGAGTCCTTGAACGAGCGCCGCCACGACACGCTGCGTCCCGCCATACCCCCGCACCGGCAACGGATGGTGGGACAGCAGCGCGACGTGCAGGGCTAGCGATCTCCCGTTGCCTGCGTCACTCGGCCGCTCGGCAGAGAGCCGGTGCCGATGAGGGCCTGGTACATCCGCACGTACTCGGATGCCATCTCGAGATGGGTGAACCACCGTTCCGCATGCGCGCGGCACGCCCGCGGCTCGCGCGTGCCGATTTTCTCCGCCGCAGCGATCATCTCGTCGAGCGTGGCGCAGATCGCGCCGACCTCGGGCGTAAGGATCTCGGGCAAAGCGCCCCGCTTTTCGTGCCCAGCACGGGAGTCCCGGAGAACAACGCCTCGATCGTCGGCAATCCGAACGGCTCATCCCACTGCGCCGGCATCCAGAGACAGCGCGCGCGCGCGAGCAGGACCGCCTTGCGTTTGCCGCCCACTTCACCGACGTACTTGATGACGCCGGTGAAGCTGGGCCGCCAGCCGCCCGCGACGATCAACCTGCGGCCCGTGCGCTTCGCCGCTTCGATCGCCCAGTGATAGCCGCGGTCGCTGTGCAGCTTGCCGAGGAAGAGATCCCACTGCTCCTTGCGCGGGCGAAAGATGAAATCCGCCGGATCGAGTCCGTTGTACACGAACGTCTCGCTGCCGTGGCGTCGCGCGTGATCGCGGGAGAGAAAAATCGTGTGCGGCGGCAGCGGCGTCCCCGGTTTCCAGTTGCCATGCAGCGTCTGCACGAACGGGACGGACTTGGCGCTTTTGGGGCCGTGGGGGCCGTGGGGGCCTTGCTTCAGCGGAAAGTGGGCGTGGACGATATCGGCGTTGTCGGGAAGAAAGGGCGTGAGGTCGGAGGTGCCGTTCTTCAGCGCGCGAGCCGGGATCTCGACGATGCGCGACGCCGCCGCGAGTTTGGTACCCGGCTGAGCCAGGACGGTGACGCGATGCCCCAGGGCCGCCAGCGCCTGGACCAGCGCCACGACGACGCGTTGGGGTCCGCCGTAACCTTCGACCGGAAGCCGGTGATGGGACGCGACCACGACGTGCATCGGAGACCCAGTATAACTACCTTCGCTCCATGGCGCCTCAGGCCGTTACGATTCTGCAACTTACGCATCAAGGTCAAGGCGCCGGTTCCACCCAATCCATCTTTAGTTTGAGTCGCGAGCTTGCCCGGCTGGGTCATCGCGTCCTCGTCGGTTGCCGGCCCGATACGTTGCTCGCCCGGATGGTTGCCGCGGAGCGCGCGCTGCTCACGCACGTGCCACTCGATTTCACGCGGCTGCCTCACGTCGTCAACGCCATTGCGGCCGCGATCGCGCAGCATGGCGTGCAGGTTGTCAACAGCCACGCGACGGGCGATCGCCGTGCGCTGACATGGCTGCGCTGGTGCCGCCGCCTGCCGCAGGCATTCGTCGTGACGCGTCGCACCATGCCGCTCACGTCGCCGCCGGAGCTCATCGCCGTCGGGCTCACCGCGGATCGCACGATCGCCGTCAGCGCCGCGGTCGCGCAATCAATGCGGCGCCGCCTGCATCCGGCTGCACGGCTGCGCGTCGTCACCAACGGCATCGACCTCGCGCGCGTGGATGCCGAGCCGGCGCCCGAGGATCTCGCGGCAGTGCACTCGGTTGTTGGCGACAGCGGGAGGCCGGTCGTAGTCGTGGTGGCGCGGCGGAAGGATCAGCATGTCCTGCTGCGCGCGTTGCCCGCGCTGGAACGGCCGGTCACGGTGGCGTTCGTCGGTATCGGTCCCGATGACGAGCTGCAGCAGGCACAAGCGGCCGTGCCGCCACGCCATCACATCGCCTTCGTACCGTTCACGGAACGGCCCCTGGCGTTCTACCGCTTTGCGGCGATTGCCGCGCTGCCATCGCGCATCGAAGGATTGTCCCAGGCGCTGCTCGAAGCGATGTCCCTCGGCGTCCCCGTGATCGCCTCGGCCGCCGGCGGCAACCCCGATCTGGTGTACCCGGGAGAAACCGGGCTCCTCGTCCCGCCGCTCGATCCGGGCGCCTGGGCCCGAGCCCTCGAACGACTCCTCAGCGACGACGCGCTGCGCCAGCGCCTCGCGCGCGCCGGGCGAGCGCTCGCACGCAGCGAGTTCACGATGGAGCGCACGGCCGCCAAAACCGAAGTGGTGTACCGCGAGGCGCTCGAGCGGCGGCGATTGCTCAGCGGGGAGCCGTTCCGTTAGCATTCGGAACATGTCCCCCCACCCGGCGCCGTTGACTGCGGTGATTCCGACGTTGAACGAAGCCAATCAAATCGCGGACTGCGTTCGCACGGTCACGTGGGCTGACGAAGTGATCGTCGCCGACGGAGGCTCGAGCGACGAAACGCCGCGGGCGGCGGCCGCCGCCGGCGCGAAGGTGCTGCAGGGATCCTGGAGCACGATCGCGGCGCAGCGCAACGCCGCGATCGCGGCGGCACGCAATCAATGGGTCCTGGCGGTCGACGCCGACGAACGCGTCGGTACCGACTTGGCGGAGGAGATCGGGGCAACGGTGCGAGCGCCGGCGCATCGCGCGTACGCCGTGCGGCGCGCCAACCAATACGCGGGCCGGATGATCCGGTACGGCGGCTGGGGCGACGACTGGGTCGTACGATTGTTCCAGCGCGATCGCCGCTATGTGGAGCGTCGGGTCCACGAGCACCTGGAGCGGGGCACCGACGTCGGCAGGCTCCGCGCGCCGCTCGTCCACACGCCCTACCGCGATCTGTCACACTATCTCGAGAAGCTGGATCGCTATGCCACCTGGGGGGCCGCAGAGATGGCCGAGCGCGGCCGCCGGGCCCACCTCACCGACATTGTCCTTCGGCCGCCAGTCCGCTTCTTTAGTATGTACGTGTTGCGTCTCGGCCTGCTCGACGGCTGGCGCGGAGCAGTGCTTTCGGGTCTCGCGGCGATGAGCGTCTTTCTGAAATACGTGCGGTTGTGGGAGCTTCAACACAAAGGCGATGGTTAAGACTTTTCTCCTGACCGGCGAATTCCCCCCGATGCAGACCGGGATCGCGCGGATGATGGGCGAAGTGACGCGCCGCTATCCACGCGGCGAGCTGCTCGTCTCCACGGGCCAGCATCGCGACTCACAGGATTCCGACGTGCGGTTCAGCGGCGCGGTCGTAGACCGGCTGCCCGTGCCGAGCAAGGCGCTGCGCAATCTGGCCGGCCTGCTGTTCTGGTCGCGCCGCGTCGCGTCGCTCGCGCGCCAGCACAAGCCGCGCTTCGCTTGGTGCGACTCGATCCGGCCCTGCACCTATCCCGCGAAATGGATGCACGAGCGCGTCGGTACGAAGTACGGCGTGTTCGTGCACGGCGGCGATCTGCTCAAAGAGCTGCACGCGATCCATCACTCGCGGTTCGCGCGCAAAACCGCCAAGGCGCTGCTCGGCTCCGCCGTCGCGGTGGTCGCGAACAGCCAATGGACGCGCGAGCAGGCGCAGAAGGTGTTGCGCGAGCTGGGACTCGATCCCCTCGCCGACACGGTGCGCCTGGTGCCGCTCGGCACCGATCCCGAGGAATTCCGGCCGGGCGTCGACACGCGCGCCGTCCGCTCGCGCTACGGGCTGAATGGTGAGTCGTGGGCCCTCACGGTCGCGCGTCTCGAGCCGTACAAAGGCGTGGACATGGCGTTGCGCGCCGTCGCGCAGTGCCGCAAAGATGGAGTGGATGTGAATTACCTAGTGGTCGGCAGCGGCAAGAAACGCAAAGAGTATCAGCGGCTCGCCGAGGAGCTGAATATTGACGACCATGTGCGCTTTGTGGGGAATGTGCCGGAAGCGGAGCTGCCCGCGGTCTTCAACATCGCGAATGTCTACGTGGGCGTGTCGCGCCGCGCCGATGGCTCGCGTGTCGAGGGCTTCGGCGTGGCGCTCGCCGAAGCGAGCGCCTGCGGGCTGCCGGTGATCGCCGGCCAGTCCGGTGGATTGGCGGAGGCGGTGCACGACGGCGAGACAGGGCTGGTGGTGAATCCGGACAATCCCGACGCCGTGGCCGTGGCGCTCAAACGCCTGTTTGACGATCAGCTGCTCGCGCGCCGGCTCGGCCAGGCAGGTCGCAAAGCGATCGAGACCTATTACAACTGGGACCGAGTGATCCGCGACCTGCGGGACATCGAATCACAAGTCTCCTCCTAGCGTTCAACTTTCCGCCGCACGGCGGCGGCATTGCCCGCATGATGGGCGAGTTGGCGCTCCGATATCCGCGCAATAGGCTCGTCGTTTCGACCGGCGCGTACGCAGGGAGCGCCACGAGCGACCCGCGCTTTCCGCAGCTGATCGATCGCGTCGGCATTCGGGCCACGCGCTTGCGCACCGTGCAAGGCCTCGCGCGGTGGACCTGGCGCGCCGCTGCGCTGGCGAAACGCTGGCGCCCCGGCTTCACGTGGTGTGCCGAGCTGAAGCCTGCCGGGTATCCGGCGCGCTGGCTCGCGGCGCGGCAGCATGTGCCGTACGGCATCATCGTCTATGGCACCGAGCTGCTGCTGATTCAGGAGAAAATCGCCCGCAGTCGCTTCAAGCGCGGGACGGCGGGCAGCATCATCGGCAACGCGGCGGTGATCGTCGCGATCAGCAATTGGACCGCCAACCTCGCGCTCGACGTCGTGACCGCGCTCGATGTCGTGGTCCCGGTCGAGACGGTGCCGCTCGGGACGACGCCGTCGCACTTTCGTCCCGGGCTCGACACCAGCGCGGTGCGCGCCAAATACCGCCTCAACGGCGGACCATGGTTGCTGACAGTGGCGCGCCTGGAATGGCATAAGGGGATCGACACGGTCATGCGCGCGATGGCGGCGGTGCGCGCCGTGCACCCGACCGCACGCTATGCTATCGTCGGCACGGGCGAGCGACTCCCCAAGTTCGAGCAGCTGCGCGACGAGTTGCGGTTGGGAGATGGCGTGCGGTTCCTGGGTCCGGTGTCGGATGAGGAGCTTCCTGCCCTCTACAACACGGCGGATCTCTACATCGGCGCGTCGCGCCGCGTCGAGGGACTCGCCGAGGGATTCGGCATCTCCCTTGTCGAAGCGTCGGCCTGCGGGCTCGCCGTCGTGGGCGGCCGCTCCGGTGGCGTGCCGGATGCCGTGCACGACGGTGAGACGGGAGTTCTCGTGGATTCAGACGATCCCGCCGCCGTGGCGGCCGGGATCAACGCGTTGTTGGCGGATCCTGCGCGAAGGCACAGACTCGGCGCGGCGGGCCGGAAAGCTGTGGAGACGTACTACAACTGGGATCGAGTGGTCAAAGACCTGATGGAGATCGATGCTCGGTATCGGTCGTCAGCCTGATCTCCTCATCTCTTTCTGTTGATCCGCCGGTCGCGCGATGATGGCGTAGGTCGGGCAGTGCCGGATGTAGCCGCCGTCCATCGGCGACCACTCCTGATCCGGCTGCGTCACGACCGCCTTGCGATCCGAGTCCAGCACGAACAGTCCTTGCGGGCCGTGCACCAGGCACGCCCCGCAGCCGATGCAGCGCTCACGCTCGACGCGCACCAGCACGTGCCGCTTCGGGAAGATGCCGACGTCGCCAGGCTCCGGCCATTCGTCGGCAAGCTCGAGCGCGGCGCTCGTCGCGCGATAGCCTTCTTCGACTTCCTCGCGCAGGTGATCGAACGAAAACATCGTCACATGCTCGACGCGCGGCTGGATATAGTAGACCGGCGGCGTGGTCCAGGTGCGCACGCGCTGCTCGAGCAGCGTCTGCATGAGGATTTCGGTCGCCCGCGCGAACACGCCCGCGAACCCCTCGTCCTGGGCGTCGGCCGTGAGGACGCTGGATGCGGAGACGTCCACCGCCACGATCAGCTCCGGGCCGAGCGCGCGGGCGGCGTCAAACGGAAGGTTTGCGACCACCGCACCGTCGACGTAGAACCGCCCGCCGATCTCGTGGGGCGGGAAATACCCGGGCAAGGCGCAGGAGGCGAAGACGGCGTCGGCGACGCGGATATCGTCGAGTCCCGGCAGTCCCCAGAATACCTCCATCCCCGAGTTCAGGTCTACGGTATTCACGATGACGGGGGGATCGAGCTGCTGAAACGTGAGGTCGCCGACCGTGCGCGCGATGAGCTGCTCCAGCGGCTCGCGCCGGAACAGCGCGGGAGAGCGCATGCGCTTGAACGCCATATCGGCGTGCGCCACCGCGAAGACGTCCTTGCGCTTCAGCCCGAGCGCGATCTCGCGCAGCTTGGCGAGGCCCATCCCGCCCGCCCAAGCCGCGCCGACGAGCGCGCCCACGCTCGACCCGACGATGCGGGTCGGCCGGTGGCCGCGCTCGAGCAGCGCCTGGAGCACGCCCACATGGGCGAGCCCCTTCATCCCGCCGCCGCCCAAAACGAGGGTGAACGGTGTGTCGCGTTTCACAGCCCTATCCGCTTGCCCGGGGGGTTGAGTCCCGAGTAACGTAGTCGAGACCCCCATGGCGGCGCCACTCTTTTGGACACGAATCGCCCGTGATCCCTGGTCCCGTTGCGGCCTGGGGGTCGTCGGTCTCCTTGCGCTGCTGGCGTTGCTCGCTCCCTGGCTGGCACCCGGTGATCCGTTCCGCGGCGATCTCGCCGTGAGCCTGCGTCCCCCATCTCACACCTTTCTGTTCGGAAGCGATGCACAAGGGCGTGACGTCCTGTCCCGCGTCCTCTACGGCGCCCGGCTGTCGCTTGCTGTCGGGCTGATCAGCCAGAGCATCGCGCTATTCCTCGGCTTGACGCTCGGGCTCGTCGCCGGCTTCTACGGCCGCTGGATCGACGGCGTTATCATGCGCGTCGCGGACGTCACGCTGGCCTTCCCGTCATTGCTGCTCTTGATCGCGATCGCCGCCGCGGTGAAGCCGTCGTTGCCAGTCGTGTTCGTCGTCATCGGTATCGTTGGCTGGGCCAGCATGGCGCGGATCGTCCGCAGCCAGGTCCTGCTCGCCCGCGGCCTCGAGTACGTGCAGGCGGCGCGGGCGCTCGGCGCGTCGGATGCGCGCATCATGGCGCGCCACCTGCTGCCCAACGTGATCGCGCCGGTGATTGTTGCGGCGACGCTCGGCATCGGCGGCGCGATCATGGCCGAGGCGGCACTGTCCTTCCTCGGACTCGGCGCGCAGCCGCCAACCCCCTCGTGGGGGGCGATGGTCGCCGAGGGTCGAGACCTGCTGCGTGTCGCGCCATGGGTGTCGATCGCACCTGGTGTGGCGATCGGACTCGCGGTATTCGGACTCAACCTGCTCGGCGACGGCCTGCGTGACGCGCTCGATGTGTACGGATTGGGCCGGAGCGCCGGTACCGCATGACTGAAATCGCGTACCACCCCACGCACGTGCGCGCGCTGCGCGAAACGTTCAAGGCGCTACGCACTGCGGAGTTCCCGTGGACGGCCGACACGATCTATCTGAACAACGCCTCGATCGGGCCGATCCCGGAACGGACCCGCCGCGCGCTCGACGAATTCACCGCCAAACGGACCGCCCCGCATCTACTGCCCGATCGTGAGCTGTTCGCCGGCCTCGCTGCCGCGCGGCTCGGCGTTGCCCAGCTGATCAACTGTGACCCGTCCGAGGTCGCGCTCGCCACCAATACGGGCTACGGGCTGAACCTCGCGGCGCGCGCGCTCCCGCTGAAGGCGGGCGATGTGGTGCTCCTGTCGGACAAGGAATTCCCGGCGAACGTCTATCCGTGGTTGATGCTGCGCGCGCAGGGGATCACGGTGGAAGTGGCGCGCTGTCGTCCCGAAGGATGGCCCGACGAGGAGTTCCTGCTGCAGCGGCTGCGCGACCCGCGGGTGCGCGTGCTCGCCGTCTCGTTCGTGCAATTCTCCAACGGCTATCGCGCCGACCTGCGCAAACTGAGCGCCGCCTGCCGGGCCAACGGGACGTACCTGGTCGTTGACGGAATTCAGGGCATCGGTAATTCGGTGCTCGACGTGACCGAGACACCCGTCGACATCCTGGCCTGCGGCGGTCAGAAGTGGTTGTTGTCGCCGTGGGGCTCGGGCTTCGTGTACGTGCGCAAAGAGCTCGTGGCACAGCTCGAGCCGGCGATCACGAGCTGGATGGCGTTCGAGGGGACCGACGATTTCTCGCGGCTCACCGAGTACAACCCGACGTTTCGCTCCGACGCGCGGCGCTTCGAGATGATCACGTTGCCGTATCAGGATTTCGTGGGGATGACCGCGTCGCTGCAATTGTTACTGGAGGTCGGCGTGCGCGACGTCGCCGAAGTCACGCGCTCGACGCACGAGCCGATCGTGAAGTGGGCGCACGAGAATGGCGTGCGCATCTCTTCGCCGACCGAGAATGGACACCGCTCCGCGATCCTCTGCATCGCGCCATCCAGGCCTGTCGAAGCGTATCACGCGATGAAGCGGGCGCGCGTGGTCTGCAGTCTGCGCGAGGGCTCGATCCGGCTCTCGCCGCATTGCTACAACACGGTCGAAGAGATGGAGAAAGTTATAGAGGTGTTGGAAGACCTGTTGTAGCGTCGCGGTGTCGATCCACCCACCAGGCGAGCAACACAAACAGCCATCCGAAGATGATTCCGAAGATCGCGAGCGCTCGCATGTTGGTGGGTGTCGGCATGAACAGCGTGCTGTAATACGACCCAGCCAGCACCACCACGAGCGCCCAGAACCCCCAGCGAGCGATGCCGTCGCGCGCGCGCATGCTGCGCGTGTAGATCACGACGCCGACGATCAGCATCGCGGTTTCGACGATGACCGTTCCCGCGACTGAATTCCACAGTCCCAGGCCGAGCTTCGCGCCGCCGGGGTAGAGCTGGATATCGGGCCGGTGCGTGACGAAGTCGAGCACCCAGTGGCTCACGACCAGCGAGCCGATCACGAGGGCCGCGCGCCTGTCTCCCGTCCTGGTCTTGTAGAGGTAACCGAAGAGCGCACCCCAGACGATCAGCGCGAACAGGCTGTGCGAGTACGGATAGTCGTCGAGCCAGAGCGTCAAGAACGGATTCGGGCCGGGCACCACATGCGCGTGCTCCCAGCCCAGGAGCAGGAAGACCGGCCACAGCAAATCGGCAAGCGTTGGTGCGATGACGAGGGTGCCGAGGCTCGTGCGCGGCGCGACGCGTTTGGCGGCGAGACCCAAGGCGTAGTGACCGATGAACATCGACTAGCTCCTGATCAGTCGCTTGAGAATTTGGACTTGGCCGGCGTGGTAGAGGTCGTGCGACGCGATCCCGTAGATCTCAGCCTTGACTGGCCACTTCGAGTGCCAGGCCCGGTGACTCAGCTCCGCAGGCCGAAGCCCGGCGATCGCGCGCCGGAGCAGACGGCGCCGCACCTTGCATTTCCAGTATGCGGTGTGCAGCACGAGATCCCAGATGCAATGCCGTTTCCGGGCCGGGCGCCACAATGCTTCGCGCGCGCTGACGCCACGGATCGTGCCCTTGAGCGGTGTGCCGTGCCACGCGGGGGCGGTGTAGGCCTGATCGAACACGTCGAGCAGCAACCGCACGCGGCCGTCCACGATCAGCCAGCTCGTCTCAGGAGCGCGTATTCCTTCTTTCCCTTGCGCAGCAGGAGATTCTTGCCTCCGATCCAGTCCTGCGAGCCGATCGTGCGCGCGACATCGTCGATCCGCTGCTGATTCACATAGATGCCACCCTGCTCGATGCTGCGGCGCGCTTCGCTCTTGGATTTGGCGAGCCCGGCGCGCGTCACGAGATCGACGAGCGCGACGCGGTCCGCTGCGCCCTCGACGGGGATCGTCGGAATCTCGCCGGCAAGGACGTCGAACACCTGCGGATGCACTTCCGCTTGCTCTTCACCGAACAGAATCGCGGACGCAGCCTGGACTCCGGAGAGCAGCTCGGCGCCGTGCACTCGTGTCGTGACGTCCGCGGCGAGGGCGCGCTGCGCGGGCCGTGCGGCGGAATGGCTTTTTTGCTCAGACATGAGGGCATCGATGTCTTGGCGCGACTTCAACGTGAACAGCTTCAGGTAGCTCTCGACGTCGCGGTCGTCCACGTTGATCCAGAACTGGTAGAACTTGTACGGTGATGTCATCTCGGGATCGAGGTAAACCGCGCCCGACTCGGTCTTGCCGAACTTCTGCCCGGATGCGCGAGTCACCAGGGGCGCGACGAGACCGTGCGCTTCCGCGTTCTCGACCCGTCGGATCAGCTCGACGCCGGCGGTGATATTGCCCCACTGATCGCTGCCCGCGACCTGAAGCGTGCATTGGCGCTCACGATACAGATGCAGGAAGTCATAGGCCTGGAGCAGCATGTAACTGAACTCCGTGAACGACAGCCCGCTGTCCATGCGGGCCTTCACCGACTCCTTCTGCATCATCACATTGACCGTGAAGTGCTTTCCGACGTCCCGGAGGAAATCGATGAGTCGCTGCTCCACCAGCCACTTCGCGTTGTCGAGCACAAGCGCCGCGGTCGGTCCCGTGCCGAAATCCAGGAAGCGCGCCGACTGATCGCGCTGGCGACGAACGTTCTCCCGGATTTGTTCCTTGGAGAGCAATGGGCGTTCGCTCGATTTCCCGGAGGGATCGCCGATCAGGCCGGTGCCGCCGCCCATCAGCACGATCGGTCGATGGCCGGCGCGTTGCAGATTGGCGAGCAGCATCAACGGCATCAGGTTGCCGAGCTGCAGCGACGGCGCCGTGGGATCGAACCCGCAGTACGCCGTCACCGGAGCCTTGGCGAAGTGCGCGGCGAGGCCAGGGGTCGCCTGCTGCACAAAGCCTCGCCACTCGAGTTCCTGCAACACGTTAGCCTTTGTCATGGCGGCGAATCTATCGCCTTGCTAGGTTGTTACACAGATGGCCTTTTCGACACCTCCTTCGCCGCCGTCCGCTGCCGCCGTATCACGCCGCCCGTTCTTCGTGCGCTGGTGGTACGTGCCTGTCCAGCGCCGCCGCGTCATCATCGCGACCGTGCTGGCCTTGCTGTACGGCAGCGGCCTGGCCTATGGCTCGTGGACGCGCGTGTGCGCGGCGGAGCGCTGCCCGAGCATCACGCGGATCGACCCGCACACGGGGCACAATGTCCAGCTCCAGACCTCGAAGGTCTACGCCGCCGACGGCCGGCTGATCACCGAGCTGGGCATCGAGCGGCGCACCGTGCTCCCGCTTGAAGAGATCCCGGTCTATGTGCGCCAGGCGTTCATCGCCGTAGAGGACAAGCGCTTCTACGCGCACCACGGCATCGACTACTGGCGCATCCTGGGCGCGCTCAAGGCCGACGTCCTGTCGATGTCGTGGGCGCAAGGGTTTTCCACGATCACGATGCAGCTCGCGCGCAACGTCTTCCCCGAACACCTGGGCCGTGAGAAGCGCCTCACGCGCAAACTGCGGGAAGCGCGCGTCGCCGTCGAGCTCGAGCGCAATTTCCCGAAAGACACGATCCTCGAGCTCTACCTCAATCAGATCAGCCTCGGCCCCAATGTCGCGGGCGTGGAGGCGGCGTCGCAGGTGTTCTTCGGGAAATCGGCGCGTGACCTGAACGTCGCCGAGGCGGCCACGTTGGCCGCGCTGCCGAAGGCCCCGGGCACCTACAATCCGCGCACCCATCCCGATCGCGCAGTGCGCCGCCGCAACGCCGTTCTGTCGCTGATGCACGACCAGGGATTCCTCAGCGCCGAGGACGCGGAATACTGGAAAGCGTATCCGCTGGTGCTCACCACGCGCCGCACGAGCTACGGCGACGTCGCCCCGTATTTCGTCGAATGGCTGCGGACATCGTTCCTCGAGCCGCGCTTCGGGCGCGACCTCTACGACAAAGGCCTGCGGATCTACACGACGCTCGACCTCGACATGCAGGAGGCGGCTGAGCAGGCGCTCGAATCGCAGCTCGACGAGATCGAGTCGGGCGTGTACTCGAACGGCAAGTTCGAGGGAACGCCGTATCGCGAATACATCGAGCAGGGGCACACGACCCCGGAGGAGCAGGGGCCGTTCGCGCCCTACCTGCAAGGCGCTTTGCTCGCGCTCGATGCCCGGACCGGCAACATCCTCGCGATGGTCGGAGGCCGTGACTTCGTCGACTCGAAATGGAATCGCGTCACGCAGTCGACGCGGCCTCCCGGCTCGACGTTCAAGCCGTTCGTTTACTCGGCCGCGGTGCGCGCCGGGCATCCCGTCACGGAGATGCTCGACGACTCGCCGCTCAATCCGCCGGTCATTCAGCTCGACAGCTCACTGTGGCAGCCGAAGGACTACGATGACACGACGCTCGGCTTGATCCCGATGCGTCAATCGCTCTACCTCTCGCGTAACCTCTCCACCATCAAGCTCGGCATGGGGCTCGGGGAGCAGACGGTGATCGGCGAGGCGCGCCGCTACGGTCTCACAACGCCGTTACCGCCGTATCCCGCCGTGCACATCGGCGCCAATGGTGTAAAGCCGATAGAGTTGATCGCGGCGTACACCTCGTTCGCGAACAACGGCACGCGGGTCGACCCGATCGGCATTCAACGCATCGAGGATAAGCAGGGCAACATCCTCTACCAGTCGACGGTGAAGCGTGAACAGGTGCTCGATCCCGAGCACAACTGGCTCGTGCTCGACATGATGCGTGACGTGATGCGGTGCCAGCCGGGCACCGGGCTGCACCGCTGCGGCACGGCCGCCGGTGCCGTGGGCGGATTGCGCATCCCCATGGCCGGGAAGACCGGCACCACGGACGACTACACCGACGCGTGGTTCGTCGGGTTCACGCCGGAAATCGTGACCGGCATCTGGGTCGGCTACGACTATCAAAGGCGGATCATGAACAACGCCGGCGGCGGCCGTATCGTCGCCCCGGCGTGGACGAAGTTCATGCGCGACGTGTACGAGCGTCGCCCGTCGCCGGGCGACTGGGCGCGACCGGACGATCTCGTCACGCGCGAGGTCGACTGGTCGAACGGATTCCTGGCGACGCCGTTCTGCCCGCTCGAGGTGCGGCGTTGGGAGTGGTTCTATCCGGGCACCGAGCCGACGCAGGTGTGCCAGGTGCACTCGCCGTTCGGCGTCGGGGTCACGCCCTAGCTCTTGCTTCGCATTCGAGCCGGCCGGGTTCATCCAGTCACGGCGCCGCCCATCGAGGACGGCGCCGTTCTTGTTGATGCAGCCGGGAAAATCGCGGCCGTCGGGCCGAATGCGCAGGTGCCATCGCCCCGCAGCGTACCATCGCTACACTTTGCCGACGCCGAGCTGAGTCCTGGGCTCGTCAACTGCCACACGCATCTCGAGCTGACGCATCTGGGTGGCGGCGCCAAGCACCAGGAGCCTGAGTTCTTGAAGTGGATCCGACGGATTCGTGAGCTGAAAGACGCAACCAGCGCCGAGGCGTTCTACGAGGCGGCCGTGGCCGGCGTGCGCGATTGCTGGGCGCGGGGTGTCACGTGCATCGCGGAGACGGGCAGCACCGGCGTGGTCATGCGAGCGCTGCATGACCTGGGCGGGCGGGGAATCGTGTATCAGGAGGCCTTCGGTCCCGACCGGGCGCAGTGCTCCGCCAGCATGCAGGAGCTCGAGAAGGCGATCTTGCAACTTCGCCGTCTTGCAACTTCGCAACTGTCAGTTGGTGTGTCACCGCATGCCCCGTACACCGTGAGCGCCCCGCTATACGAGGCGGTCGCCGCATTCGCGCGCCGCGAGAAGCTGCCCATAGCGCTGCACGTGGCGGAATCGAAAGCGGAGACGGCACTGGTCCATGATGGCGCGGGACCGTTCGCGGATGCGCTGCGCTCGCGCGGCATTCCCGTCGAAGGACATCGATGTTCCCCGGTTGCGTACGTCATGCAACGCGGCGTCCTGCGATCCGGAACTCTGTGTATTCACTGCGTTCAGGTCGATAAAGCAGATGTCGACCTGCTTCGCTCGGCGGAGGCCGCCGTCGCACACTGCCCGCGCTCCAACGCCACGCACGGGCACGGCCGCTCGCCGGTCGATCTTTTTCGGAAAGCCGGCGTGCCCGTCGGATTGGGAACCGATTCAGTAGTCAGTGTCGGCGAGCTCGATCTCTGGGCCGAAGCCGAGGCGGCGGGCTTGCGCGGCGAGGCCGCGCTGCGCGCCATTACTATGGAAGGGGCACGCGCGCTCGGTTGGGAATCCGAAATCGGCTCGTTGGAAGTCGGCAAGGCCGGCGATTTGGCAGTGTTTTCGCCTACCGTCCCTGACCGACCCTTACCGTCCCCTACCGTCGTTCTCACAGTAGTCAGCGGCAAGATCGTGCATCAGATTTCCGCCACATGAAAACGCAGCGTCACGCGGCCATCTTGCGGATCGTGCGCGGGGAGACGGTGGGCAGCCAAGAGCAGCTGCGCGAGCGTCTCAAGTCCGAAGGGTTCAACGTGACGCAGGCAACACTCTCCCGCGACATCCGCGAGCTAGGTCTCGCGAAGGTCGCGGCGCCGGACGGGGGCTCGCACTATGCGACGGCGCCGGAAGGCGCGCCTGGTGTCCGCCCACACTTGGAGCAGTTGCTGCCCACGATGCTCGTTTCCGCCGAGGGCGTCGGCCCGCTGCTCGTGCTGAAGACGACGACGGGAGCCGCGCAGGCGCTGGGCCTGGCGCTCGACGGCGCCGGGTGGAGCGAGATCATCGGCACCATCGCTGGTGACGATGCCATTCTGGTCATCACTCGCAGCGAGCGGGGCCGCCGCGCGGTCCAGGTGCGGCTGCAGGAGCTCGCAGGACTCCCCGCATGAAAACTCTTCTCACTTTCGCGACGCTGTTGCTGCTTCCGAATGCCTGTACAGCGGAATCACAACCTCCACCATCCTCTACCAACGCCGCCCCAAACACTCTGACGGATGCCGAGCGCGCGGCGGGCTGGCGCCTGTTGTTCGACGGCAAAACCACCGCCGGCTGGCGGAACTACGGCAAGCCGACGATTTCCGATGGATGGAAGGTGCAGGTCGGCGCGCTGACGCGCGTGGGCGCCGGTGGTGACATCATCACCAACGAGGAATTCGGCAATTTCGAGCTGACGCTCGACTGGAAAATCGCAAAGGCCGGCAACAGCGGCATCTTCTACCGCGCGAGCGAAGACAGTGACGCCATCTACTGGAACGCTCCCGAAATGCAGGTGCTGGATGACGCACATCATCCGGACGGCCTGTCGCGGCTCACATCCGCCGGCGCCGCCTACGATCTCTACCCGGCACCGGCCGGAATCGTAAAGCCCGCCAACGCGTGGAACGCCGTGCGCCTCGTGGTGAACGGCAATCACGTGGAGCACTGGCTGAACGGCGTGAAAACCGTCGAGTACGAGTTCGGCAGCCGGGATTGGGATGCGAAGGTCGCGGCGAGTAAATTCGCGCCGCACCCCCACTTCGGAAAGAACAGCCGCGGCCACATCGGCTTGCAGGATCACGGCAACCTGGTCGCCTTCCGCAACATCAAGATTCGAGGCCTGCCATGAGCAAGAAGCGCATTACCCGGCGGAAATTCGTCGGCGACGTCGCTGCCGCGGGCCTGTCGTTCACCATCGTCCCGCCGCACGTCCTCGGCAGGCGTGGTCGTGATCGCCTCGCGCCGAGTGACAAACTCAACATCGCGAGCATCGGAGTGGGCGGAATGGGCGCGAACGACGTGCGCGGCGTGGGGAAGACCGAGAACATCTACGCGTTGTGCGACGTCGACGAGCGCCAGGCGGCACAGTCGTTCACGGCGTTCCCGCTGGCGAAGCGGTACAAAGACTTTCGCGTCCTGCTCGACAAAGAAGGAAAGAACATCGATGCCGTCACCGTCTCGACGCCCGATCACACCCACACCGTCGCCGGCATGGCGGCGATGAAGCTCGGCAAGCACACGAGGATTCAGAAGCCGTTGGCGCGCACGTTGTGGGAGGTGAAGCAGCTCGAGGACATGGCGCGCAAATCGAAGGTCGCGACACAGATGGGCAATCAGGGCCACGCGGAGGAGGGCACGCGGCTGATTCGCGAGTGGGTCGAAGCCGGCCTCATCGGCGCGGTGCGGGAGATCCAGCTCTGGACCAATCGGCCGATCTGGCCGCAGGCGATCGATCGACCGCTCGAGGAATACCACACGCCCGACACGATCGATTGGGATCTCTGGCTCGGTCCCGCCCCGGCGCGCCCCTACAACCCGGCGTACGCCCCGTTCAAGTGGCGCGGGTGGTGGGATTTCGGTACCGGCGCGCTCGGCGACATCGCCTGCCACTCGATGGACGCGTCATTCTGGGTGCTCGATCTCGGGTATCCGACGCGCATCGAAGCCGAATCGACAAAACTGTATCCGGAGACCGCGCCGGCCTGCTCGCGGATCACGTACTCATTTGCCGCGAAGGGCAATCGTCCGCCCGTGACGGTGGTCTGGCGCGACGGTAGCCTCTATCCGCCACGGCCTAAGGAAATCACCGATCCGCTCGCCTGGCCGTTCGACACGAGTGGCCAACTGTGGATTGGCGATGCCGGCAAACTGATCGCCGGGATCTATGGTGAGAATCCGCGCTTGCTCGACGAAGCGAAGCAGGCCGAAGTCACGGCGCATCCGCTCGCTCAGAAGTATCCGCGCACCGAAGGCGTGTACGCCGAATGGATCGCGGCGTGTAAAGGCGGCACGCCGGCGGGCTCGAACATCCCCGATCACGCGGGGCCGCTGACGGAGATGGTGTTGCTTGGCAATCTGGCGGTCCGCACGGCCCAGCCGGTGGATGTGAATCCGCAGACCGGCGCCGTGCTCACGCCGGGGATTTCTGAGGAGTACATCAAGCCGCGGTATCGGCAGGGCTGGGGCTGGTAGGGGTGCGCCTGCAGCGCCCCCGACCTTGCGTGACAGGCGGGGCCGAGTGTATTTTTATGCACCACTATGCATAAACAACACCACGGCCATCCCGGCCCGCTCGTCGTGCTCGCGTATTCCGGCGGGCTCGACACGTCCGCCATCGTCCCGTGGCTGCGCGAGCAGTACGGCGCGCGCGTCGTCTGTTTCGCGGCCGACGTGGGGCAGGGGCTCGGCGAGCTCGATGGCCTGATCGCCAAAGCCAAGCGCTCCGCCGCCGAGGATTGCATCGTCGAAGATCTGCGCGAGGAGTTCGTGCGCGATTTCGTCTTCCCGACGTTGCGCGCCGGCGCGATCTACGCCCGCACGTATCTCCTGGGTACGTCCATGGCGCGGCCGCTCACCGCCGCGCATCAGGTCGCGCTCGCGCAGCGTCTCGGTGCCGATGCCGTCGCACACGGCTGCACCGGCAAGGGCAACGACCAGGTCCGCTTCGAGCTGACCTACGCCGCACTGGCGCCCGAGCTGCAAATCATCGCGCCGTGGCGCGAATGGAAATTCCAGAGTCGCGAGGATCTCATCGCCTACGTGCACGCCAAGGGCGTGCCGGTGCAGGCGACCGCCGCAAAGCCGTACTCCACCGACCGGAACCTGTGGCACTGCTCGCACGAGGGCGGCATCCTCGAGGATCCATCGCAGGAAGCCCCCGAGCACATCTTCGTGATGACGAAGAATCCGCTCGAGGCGCCGGATGAACCGGTCGTCGTCACGATCGGCTTCGAAGAGGGGAATCCTGTCAGCCTCGACGCCGTGCCGCTCGGTCCGGTGGAGCTGCTCGAGCAGCTGAATGAAGTCGCCGGGGAGCACGGCGTCGGACGCGCCGACGTCGTGGAGGACCGGCTCGTGGGGATGAAATCGCGCGGCGTCTACGAGACGCCGGGCGGCACGGTGCTCTACGCCGCACACCGCGAGCTGGAGCAGATGGTGCTCGATCGTCGCACACTCAGACTGAAGGACGAGCTGGCGCTGCGGTATGCCGATCTGGTGTACGATGGGCGCTGGTGGACGCCGGAGCGCGAGGCGCTCGACGCGCTCGTCACCGCGACGCAGAAGAACGTCACCGGCACCGTCCGGCTGAAGCTGTTCAAGGGGAACGTGATCGTCGCCGGCCGCGAGAGCCCGTTCGCGCTGTATCAGCCGTCGTACGCGACGTTCGGCAAGGACAACGTCTACAACCAGAAGGACGCCGAGGGCTTCATCCGACTGTACGGGCTCGCGAGCACGATCGCCGCCGGCCAGGCGGCCGCGCGGTCGGATGTCCCAACGCGCTGATACCCACCACATGTGGGGTGGGCGCTTCGCGCTTGGTCCAAGCGAAGCGCTTGATGCGTTAAACCGCAGTCTTCCCGTCGACTATCGCCTCTGGCCCCAGGACGTGTTCGCCTCCAAAGCGTGGGTGCACGCGCTCTGCCGCGCGGGCGTCCTGACCTCATCCGAAGAATCACAGTTGCTGGACGGCCTCGATCGCGTCGCCGAAAAACTGGCCGATGGCGCGGCGGTCGGTGCACCCGATGAAGACGTCCACACGCTCGTGGAGCGCCTGCTGTACGACGAAGTCGGCGCCGTCGCGGGCAAGCTGCACACCGGCCGCTCGCGCAACGATCAGGTTGCCACCGATCTGCGGCTGTGGACGCTGAACGCCATCGATGAGCTCGACGCCGCCATCGCCGCGCTCGGTCGCGCGCTCGTCACAAAAGCGAAAGACGGCGTCGACGCGATTCTTCCGGGCTACACGCACGGCCAGCGGGCGCAGCCCGTGCGCTGGGCCTACGTGCTGCTCGCGCATGCTTGGCCGTTGGTCCGCGACCGCCAGCGTCTCGCGGACGCGCGCCGCCGGACGGCCGAGATGCCGCTCGGCTCGGGTGCGCTCGCAGGGTCGGGATTCCCCGTCGATCGCGTGCTGCTCAAGGAGGCGCTCGGCTTCCGTGCGATCTCGGCGAATGCGCTCGACGCGACGGGGGACCGCGACTTCGTCGCGGACGTGTTGTTCACCATCGCACTCACTGGCGCGCACCTCTCGCGCCTGGGCGCGGAGCTGATCACCTACGCGAGCGGCGAGTTCGGGTTCGTCACGCTCGCCGACAACTTCAGCACCGGCTCGAGCCTGATGCCGCAGAAGCGGAACCCAGACGTCTTCGAGCTCGCGCGCGGCAAGGCGGGCCGCCTGCTGGGCGATTGCGTTGCTTTGCTGACGACGCTGAAGGGAATCCCCGCCGGATATCAAAAAGATCTGCAGGAAGACAAGGCGCTGCTGTTCGACGCCTGTGACACACTGGTGACCGTTTTGCCGGCAGTGACGGGTGCGATCGACACGCTCACGGTCAATGTCGATCGCATGGCCGCGGCGCTCGATCCCGCGATGCGCGCAACCGATCTCGCGGATCTGCTGGCCCTAGCCGGCGTGCCGTTTCGGGAAAGTCACGGGTTGATTGGCCGGCTGGTGCGCGCGGCCGAACAGGCTGGAGTTACGCTCGACAAAGTCCCGCCAAAAGTCGCCACCGCGATCCATCCTGCCCTGGGACCGGCGTTGGCACAGCTCGGCACATGGGAGCAAAGCGTCGAAAGCCGTGCCACGCCTGGAGGTGCGTCACGCGCCTCCATAGACGCGCAAATCGACGAGTTACGGCGCCTGTTTCAAGCAGCAGCGGGCGTGTAAGCGCGTCACTTGCTGCAACTTGTCGGTCGGTATTAGCATATCGGATGCGCTGCCTCGCTCTCAACGCCTCATTCGAGCCGCTCACGATGGTGCCCGTGCGCCGGGCGTTGCGGCTCGTCATCGACGGCAAGGCTGAGGTCGTCGAGGCCGAGGGAACGCCAGTCCATAGTGAGCGAATGGCGGTGCCACGTCCCGCCGTCATTCGCCTGGTTCGCTTCGTCCACGTCCCTCGCCGCTTCCGCCGCCAAGTCACCAACACATTCCTGTTTGCTCGCGACAACTACCGCTGCCAGTTCTGCGGCCGCTCGCAACAGGAGCTGCGGCAGCGCGAGTGCCTGACCCGCGATCATTTGGTGCCGCTCTCACGCGGCGGCACGAACGCCTGGACGAACGTCCTGACTGCCTGCTCGAGCTGCAACACCCGGAAGGGGAACCTGCTGCCTGAGGAAGTGGGCATGCATCCCCTGCGGCCGCCCCACGAGCCGCACTTCGTGCACCTCTCGTGGGCGGTGCGTCGCCTCACGCGGACGCAGGCGAAGTACATCCGGCTCTTCTACGGAGCCGATGTGCTGGCGACCCTCGAGGCCTTGTAGTGGTGAAGACGGCATGGGTGGTGGCGGGCGCGGCGGCAATCGCGCTCGGGGGGGTGGTATTCTTCACCAGGCCGGCGCGCGGATCCATTCATCCCGATCCGCGCCCCGGCATCACCGCCGCGAAGATCCTTCCCGATTTTGCGATTCCGAACAATCCGGGTGCCATGGACGCGTACGCGGCGGCGCGGCGCGCACCGGCGACGTTGGACGGCGTCTATTGTCACTGCAATTGCTCGAAACACGCGGGACACCGCTCGCTCTTGACGTGCTTCGAGTCGGATCACGGCGCGTTCTGCGACATTTGCATGGGAGAAGCGATACTCGCGAGCCAGATGGCGGCGCGCGGCGAGTCGCTGTTGGACATTCGCGCCGCTATTGACCGCCAGTTCGGAACGTAGGACTCCGCGCCTCGAGGCGCTGCCGCGGTAGGCCCGCGAGCCGGACCAACACGCGCTGCGCACCGCGCGCCAACGCCGCACCGATGTTTCCTTCTCCCGACACCGCCGGACCTACGTCGCCTGAGAGCCAGCGCGACAATTCCTGCAGATCCGTGTCGTTCAGCGTCGTGACTTCCAGTCGCGCGACGAAATAGTACCGACCACCCGATGAGCTCGGACGGAGGGTGACGGTGTAGGGTATTTCGAGCGCCGTGGCGAGCTGCTCGGACGTGGCAAAGCGGCTGACCGCGCCGCCCTGCCGGATGAGGACAAAGTCGTCGGCCAGCGGATCGTTGCGCGCGACGGCGTCCCACGTCGCCTCGCGCACGAATTGATCGAACCAGCTGGCGCGCTCGTGCCACAGCTCGAGCCGGTAGTGGAGCCGAAGCGGAAAGCCCGAGCGCATCAATTCCACGAACTTGCCGTCGGCTAGCAGGCCGGTGCTGCGCACGCGCGGCAGATTGTCCCGCAGCGTGACGGTGAGCGTGGGACTTTGCGCGACTCCCACCTGCGGTATGAGCAGGAGGGCCGCGAGACCGAGGCGCACTCTAGAACCGGTGATCGAGCCGGACCGTGAAGCGCAGCCGTTCGCCGGTAGTGACCGCCTTGGCTATGTAGACACCCAATCCACCCCAATCGACGCCCAGTCCCGCGTCCACGAGCCAGCTCGAGAACGCGGGAATCCGGCCGGCGGGCACGTGCCCGGGTCCGCTGCCCACGATCCACGCCTGGCCCGCGTCGGCGAACACGACCACGTCGAGCCCTTCGAGCCAGAAGAACCTTGGCCCCCCCGGCCCCCCCGGCTCCCCCCCGCTGCCTTCGTCGCGCTCGGGCTTGTCGTCCTTCGAGGGGTTGTAGCTCCAGTTGAGCTTCACATGCCCGCGGTATTCGGTCTGGAATGCGATCACGCGATCGCACGCGGCGATGTTCGCTTGGGCGAGCGTGCGGTCGGTGAACGTGTTGTTGCACGCCGCGGCGCGGAACGGATGGCCGGGCATGGGATCGGGACCGCCGAGCGAGACGCGCCGCTGCAGTGGCAACGGATCACCGCCCACCCAGCCACCACTGATGAGCCGAACGTTGACCCGGCCTCCGGGGCTGATGCGGGCGTAATGGCGAATGTCGAAGAAGACGCGATCGAAGCGATAGGATCCGGTCGGGATCGAGTCACGGAGCCCCGCGGGGACTCCGGTGTTGGGGACGACGTCGGTGCTGCGGGAATCCTCGAAGGTCCCCCGAATCAGCCACCCCGAGGTGGGTTCTTCCGTATCGTTGCGTCCGTCGAGGACCGCGCCCAGGGCGATCGTCGTGAAGTGCCCTTCGTCGATCGGCGGGTTCGGACGCCAGAGCTCGGAATTGCGGAACACCGTCCAGGGATCCTGGTTGGCGACGCTCGTCTGCCACTCGCGACGCACCTCGAGCGACAGTCCGATCTGTCGCTCCGGTTGCGCGAAGGCGCGCGCGCCCCACCCTTTGTTCAGGTAGTAGTCGCGGTAGTCTCGTCCAAAGAGGAACGCGCTCCAGCCGATTTCCGCGTTGTGCAGTCCCCAGTCTTCGACCGGCGACACAACGTCGAACGCGCGCAATCCCAGACCGACGGACCGCACGTCGCCCGCGCGCAGCTCGCCGCGGAACATGTAGCCGAGATCGCTGCGCTTGTCCGACAGATCGCCGGCGGACCGGAACACCCCTAGGGCATCGATGCGCATCCGGAAATTCCGCCTGAGCTTCCAGTCGAACAGCGGCCCGAACACGACCGGCAGCCCTTCCACGCGATTGAACGTGCCGCCCGTGGCGATTGTCAGGGCGGAGCGCGAGTCGGCCGTCCCCCAGGAGACTTGTGCGCCGGGATTCCAGAGCCGGTGCCGGAGATTCGGGGCGTACACCAGCTCATCGCCGTCCTTGCGCAGGCGATACAGCAGCGGCTCGCGATATTGACGCACCTCGCCGCCGATGCGGGCCTTGGTCGTATCGTCCACAATCCCGCCGACCACGATCACATCGCCGGTGACCTCGGCTCCGGCATCGAACACAAGGTCGCCGTTGATCACCGCGAGCGTGCCCTGGATCCGGCCCGCGACGAGCACCGGGCCGTTGCGGACGGCCACATTCCCGCGCCACTCATTGCCGCGCGGGAGCTTGGTGCGGCCCACCAGCCGGGTCGTGCCCGGGTCATTGTAGAAGCGGATGACTTCGTCGGACACGACCCGCGGCAGGGCGCGGGCCTCCAGCGACACGCTGGAGCTTTCGGCATGAATGATGATCGTCGTGTCCTGAAGCGTGGCCAGCGCTAACATCAGAATGATCATAGGTCGGCTCGCATTGGAGGCTCGATACCCAGACGTCGCATGCGGCGATACAGATTGGCGCGGTCGGTCTGCAGCCGGCGGGCGGCTTCGGCGACGTTGCCGCGCGCGGCGGACAGCGCCTTTGCGATCAGCTCGCGCTCGTACTGATCGAGGGTCTCGCTGAGCGCGATGTCGCGCCACGGCTCGTCGCTCGCCGAGGCCCCGGCCGGGATACCATTGTTCGGCAGCACCCGCGCGATGTCCGCGGCCGTGATCAGCTCCGCGGTGGCGAGAATCGCGAGTCGCTCCACGATGTTCGCCAGCTCCCGCACGTTCCCCGGCCAGGAGTAACCACCGAGCAGCGGCACGGCGCCCGCATCGAACGTGACGGGCCGCCGCAGCCGGGCGGCACAGCGCTCGGCAAAGTGGCGCACCAGCGGCGCGATGTCTTCCGGCCGCTCGCGCAGCGCCGGGATGTGAATCGGCAACACGTTCAGGCGGAACCACAGGTCTTCCCGGAACTGTCCCTGTTTGACGGCCTGCTGCAGATCCTTGTTGGTCGCCGCGATCACGCGCACGTTCACGGCGAAGGGCCGCTCGCCACCGACCCGCTCCACGACGCCGCTCTCGAGCACGCGGAGCAGCTTCGCCTGCGCTTCGCTGCCCAGGTCTCCGACCTCGTCCAGAAACAGCGTCCCGCCATCGGCCAGCTCGAAGCGGCCCTGGCGACGCTCGGTCGCGCCGGTGAAGGCGCCGCGCTCGTGACCGAACATCTCCGATTCGACCAGATCGCGCGGCAGCGCGGCGCTGTTCACGGTGACGAAGGGCTTGTTGCCGCGCGCACTCTGGCGGTGGATCGCGGACGCCACCAGCTCTTTTCCCGTGCCCGACTCGCCGGTGATCAGGACGCGCGACTCAGTGGGCGCGACGCGCGCAATCAGCGCACGCAAGGTCTCCATCGCCGCGCTCGTGCCCACGAGGGGATCGGCGTGGCCCAGCTGCTCATGGAGGCGTTTGTTCTCGGCGAGGGTGCGTCCGAGCTCAAGCGCGCTGCGCAGCGCGACCAGCACACCCTCCGGCGTGAGCGGCTTCTCGAGGAACTGAAAGGCGCCCAGCTTCGTCGCGCGGACCGCGTCCGCGAGGTTCGCCTTGCCGCTCATCATGACGACGGGAACGTGCGGCGCGCGCTTGCGGATCTGCTCGAGCGTCGCGAGACCATCGGGGCCGGGCGGCATCATCAGATCGAGCAGGACCACGTCGGGGGCGTCCTCAACCAATCGGACCATCGCCGCGTTGCCGTCCGGCGCTTCGACGGTCTCGTAACCATCGGACTGCAGCAGCGCCCCAACCATCCGCCGGATGTTGGCTTCATCGTCAACCAACAGGACGCGGGGGCTCATAGCGAGGATGGTGGAGGACGGTGCAGGTTGGTGGAGGAAGGTGGAGGAAAGACGATCGCGAACGTCGCTCCACCACCCGGTGTTTCGTTCACGCTGATTGTCCCGCGGTGTGCCTCTAGTGTGACGCGAACAAGCGCGAGCCCGAGCCCCGTGCCGTCGTCCTTCGTCGTGAAGTACGGCTCAAAGACGCGCTGGCGCAGCTCGGCGGGAATGCCGGGACCGTGGTCGGCGATCGTGACGGCGAGGCCGGAGCCGTCGCCGCTGACGGTCACGTCGATGGCGCCGCGCCCCTTCATCGCCTCGGCCGCGTTGCGGTAGAGGTTGGCGAACGCGCGGCGCAGCGGCTCGTAGTGGCCCAACAGCGTGCGGTGTCCGCCGTTCGCCGTGAGCCGGACTTCAACTCGGTCGGGAACTCCGGTCCGCCCCAACTCTTCCAGCAGCTCGACGAGGTCCACCTCACTCTGCGGGCCCTCGGGCAGGCGTCCGAACTCGGAAAACTCCTTCGCGAGCCGCTCCAGGCGATCGGTTTCGGCCTCGAGCACCTGGATTGCCGTCTCCGTCCGTCCGTCCAACGGTCCGACGGTCCGGCGCATTTGATCGACCGCGATCCGCATCGACGTCAACGGGTTCTTGATCTCGTGCGCGACGCGGCGCGCGACTTCGCGGAACGCCCGCAGACGCTCCGCCTCGAGCTCGCGCTCGCGGGCCGCCTCCAGCGCGGCGGCCAGTTCCCGCAGCGCCTGGCGCAGCGCCTCGAACTCCGGTGCCCCGCGGCTGACCGGAGCGCGCGGCATCGGCTCGTGGCGACGGATGAGCTGCGTCCAACCGACCAGTTCGTCGATGGGACGTGAGAGTTGGCGCGACAGGTGACCGGCCAGATTGACCGCGGCGTAGAGGACCGCCGCGCCGAGCAGCACGATGACCACGGCGAAGCCAGCCGTGTAGTAGCGCAAGAACGTTTCGGCGCGACGAGCCAGACTGACGGACGCCGATACTTCGTTCAGGTGGTCGCGGAGCAGCGCGCGCTCGCGGACGGTGAGGTGCAGCGTGTCCACGCCATCGAGCAGCAGGCGGGCTGTGGAGGCGACGCGTTCCGTCGACGCGCGCGCACCGGCGGCCGGTAGCAGCCGCCGCACCGACAACACCCAGCCGGCGACGGCCAGGACCGTGGGCACGACGGTCATCACGACGAGGACGACGAAGATTCGCCGCCTGAATGGAAGCGCCATATTTGAGGCCAATTTAGGGATTCGGTTTGGCTGTGACAATTCGACACGGGGGATTGATGAAGGCCCGCACCCACTATCTCTGGTTCAACACGAAGCGGCGTCAGGAGATCATCGATATCACCGACGAGGTGGCGAAGCAGGTCGAGGCGAGCGAGGTGCGTGAAGGCTTTGTCCTGGTGAGCGCAATGCATATCTCTGCATCGGTGTTCGTCAACGACCACGAGTCGGGACTGTGGGAGGACATTCTGAAGTGGCTCGAAGGCACGATCGCACCATGGGACCCACCGCGATATCGCCACAATGAAACGGGCGAAGACAATGCGGCGGCGCATTTGCGCAGTCTCACCATCGGTCATGAAATCATCGTTCCAATCACGGCGGGAAAGCTCGACTTCGGGCCGTGGCAGCGCGTCTTTTATGGCGAGTGGGACGGGCAGAGAAAGAAACGGGTGATCATCAAAGTTCTGGGGGAATGACCGATGCGAGTGCTACTGCTTTTCGCGCTGCTTGCGCTCACGCTGCAAGATGCGGACACGCGCGCATTGCTGAAACTGGAAGATGACTGGGCGAGTGCGCTCGTGAAGCGCGACCGCGTGGTGTTCGAGCGGCTGCTGGCGGACGGCTTCGTCTACACGGAGAACGATCAGACGATGGACCGGACCACCGTGCTCAATGCGATCGTCGCCGGATCGGATACGGTGATGGCGGCGCACAACGACTCGATGGTCGTCCATCGTTTCGGCCCCGTCACGGCCGTGGTAACCGGATGGCTGGTCGTCGGCGGTCGGGGAGCGAACGGTGAATTTCGGCGCCGCTACCGGTTCACCGACACCTGGGTCAAGCGGGACAGGGGGGGGCGTTGGCAGATTGTGGCCGCGCAGGATTACGTCGCCTCCCACGACTAAGGATCTCAGGTCGGGCCGGCAGCGTTCCGTATATCCACGTGGCGGATGCGCGCGCGGCGTTCGCCAAGGCCATCCGCGCCGGGCGGCGTCCCGATCGGCTTTTCAGGACCTTAGTCCGCGGTAGCTTCCTTGCCGTGATTACACCGCAGCCGGTCGTGCTCGAGAGCCAGGGCATTCGGCTCGAGCCGTTGAGCGATCAGCACACGGATGCGCTCGCCGCGGCCGCGAGTGACGGACGCTTGTGGGAGTTGTGGTTCGTCGCCGTGCCGCCGCCCGACGGCATGCGCACCTACGTCGCCGATGCGCTGCAAGGGCAGCGCGACGGGCACATGCTGCCCTGGATCGTTCGCGACATTCCGAGTGGCGCGATCATCGGCTCGACACGGTATCACGACATCGCTCCGGCGATCGATCGGGTCGAAATCGGCCATACCTGGTACGGGCGCAGTCGCCAGCGCACGCACGTCAATACCACCTGCAAGTTGCTGTTGCTTGGTCACGCCTTCGACACGCTCGGCTGCAAGGTGGTGGGCCTGCGCACCGACAACTTCAACTTTCGCTCTCAGCGCGCCATCGAAGCGCTCGGCGCCAAGAAGGACGGGGTCATTCGACATTATGGCATTCGGCGCGACGGCAGCGCGCGGGATGTGGTGATGTACAGCATTCTCGCCGCCGAATGGCCCGACGTGCGGCGCTATCTCGAGCTGCGGCTGACCCGCCATCGCGCGGAGGATTCGTAACCTCACCGGCCCTGACGCGTCGGTTCGGCCTGCTGCATGCCACGGCGCTCAACATGACGAACATGATCGGGATCGGTCCCTTCATCACGATCCCGCTGCTCATGTCGGCGCTGGGCGGGCCGCAGGCGATGGTCGGCTGGGCCGTTGCCTTCATTGTCGTCCTGTGCGATGGGATGGTCTGGAGCGAGCTGGGCGCTGCCCTGCCGGGATCGGGCGGATCGTTCGCCTACCTGCGCCAGGGCTATGGACCGGCGACTGTCGGTCGCCTCATGGGGTTTCTGTTCGTCTGGCAATTCGTGCTGAGCGGCCCGCTCGAAATCGCGTCCGGCTACATCGGCTTCTCGCAGTACCTCGGCTACATCTGGAAGGGAATCACGGCGCGCCAAACGATGCTCGTGGTGACCCTGATCGGCATCCTGAATATCGCGCTGCTGTACCGGCGCATCACATCCATCGCGAAGATCACCCTCACCTTGTGGATCGGCACGATTCTCGCGGTGATCGTGGTCATCGTGACAGGGGCATTCCATTTCGACCATCGCGTCGCGTTCGACTTTCCGCCGGGCGCCTTCAACTTCTCGCTCGGGTTTTTCTTAGGACTCGGCGCCGCTTCGCGGATCGGCGTCTATGACTATCTCGGATACTACGACGTCTGCTACATCGGCGACGAGGTGCAGAATCCGGGACGCGTGATTCCGCGCTCGATTCTCTGGAGCACGGTCGCGGTGGCGTTGATCTACGTCGCGATCAATTTCTCGATCATCGGCGTCGTGCCCTGGCGGGAATTCGTTCCCGCGGCTTCCCATCCGCAGTCCAATTTTGTCGTGTCGATTTTCATGGAACGGATCTACGGATCGGGGTTTGCGACCGTGTTCACGGCGATGATCCTGTGGACCGCGTTCGGCTCCGTCTTCGCGCTGCTGCTCGGGTACTCGCGCGTTCCCTACGCAGCCGCGAAAGACGGCTACTTCTTCCGCATGTTTGCCCGCCTGCACCCGTCGCAGGGCTTCCCGTACGTCTCCCTCGTCGTTCTCGGCATCATCTCGATCCTGGCGGGCTTCGTGTCGCTTGGCACGGTGATTGATGCGCTCATCACGATGCGCATTTTGGTGCAGTTCATCGGACAGATCGGCGCCGTGACCTTGCTGCGCCGTCGCGCGCCGGACATGCCGCGGCCCTACCGCATGTGGCTGTATCCGCTGCCCAGTCTGGTTGCGCTCCTCGGCTGGATCTTCATCTTTGCCACGACCCCGCCCACCGTGATCGCGTTCGGGCTCGGCGCGTTGCTGCTCGGCGTGGTCAGTTTTGCCGTGTGGTCATGGAAGGGGAGAACCTGGCCGTTCGACTCGCGAGTCGCGGAGGCACCGTGAAGCACGACATCTCCAGGCGTAATTTCCTTGCGGCGACCGCCGCCCTCGCTGCCGCTTCACAGGCGCCGATCGGCGCGATCACCAAGCCGCAAGGACCGGCCAAGCCGCAGGGGGGCACGGTGGTCGTATTTCAGGGTGATTCGATCACCGACAGCGGCCGCAATCGCGACGCCACAGAGCCGAACAGCGTGGGCGCGCTCGGGAACGGCTACCCGCTGCTCGTCGCCGCGGCAGTGCTCGCCGAACGCGCGAAGAGTGGGGTGCAGTTCTACAATCGGGGCATCAGCGGCAACAAGGTCCCCGATCTGCAGCAACGCTGGGCGGCCGATACGCTCGATCTGAAGCCGGACGTGTTGAGCATCCTGATCGGCGTGAACGACTTCTGGCACACGCTCACGCACGGCTATACCGGAACGGTGCAGGATTATGAGCAGCAGTACACGGCATTGCTCGACGACACGCGCCGGGCGTTGCCGCAGGTACGTCTGATCGTGCTTGAGCCGTTCGTGCTGCATACGGGCGCGGTGGACGCGCGCTGGTTCCCGGAATTCGATCAGCGCCGTAGCGCGGCGGCACGAGTCGGGTCCCACGCGCGCGCGACCTTCGTTCCACTCCAGTCGATTTTCGATCAGAAGACACGCACGGCGCCGGCCGCATACTGGGCCGCCGACGGCGTGCATCCCACGCCGGCTGGACATGCGGTTATCGCGGAACACTGGCGCCGTGCGGCCCGCCTGTAGACTCGCGGTGCTCGGCACCGGCGTCGCCCTCGCGTGCGCGCCGAGCGCGCCGCGCGCGGTCACGACTCGTCCGAGTGGATGGGTTCAAGTCTGGAGCGACGAATTCACCGGACCGGCCGGTGCGGGCGTGGATACCACCCGGTGGCGCTACGACACGGCCGACGGCTGCTCGCAAAACAATTGCGGCTGGGGCAACAACGAAAAAGAGTACTACAGCAAGTCCCCCGATAACATCGCACTGAACGGTCAGGGACAATTACGGATCGTCGCGCGCGTCGCACCGGCCGGTCTCAGTTGTTACTACGGGCCGTGCCGCTACACCTCCGCCAAGATCACGACGCACGGCAAGGTGTGGGTCTCACCGGGCCGTGTCGAAGCGCGAATCAAACTGGCACCGGGCCAGGGCCTCTGGCCCGCCATTTGGCTGCTGGGGAAGAATGTGGAGACGGTTGGCTGGCCTGCGGGTGGTGAGCTCGACATTATGGAAAACCACGGCAGCGACATCACCACGACGAGCTCTGCCGTGCACGGTCCGGGGTACTCGGGGAACACGCCGTTCGCGCATGCCCTGGCGCGCTTGACGCTCGACAGCGGTTTCCACCGGTACGCTATCGAGTGGGATGCGTTCCGCATCCGGTTCTTCGTCGACGACACGGTCCATTACGTCGTCTCCAAGACCGACGTGCAACAATACGGCAACTGGGTGTTCGATCAGCCGTTCTTCCTGATTCTGAATCTCGCCGTCGGCGGCCACTTCGACGGGGACCCCCAGTCTGACGCGATCTTTCCGGCTACAATGCTCATCGACTACGTCCGCGTCTATTCCGGTTTGCGGTAGTTCACGTCCAGAATCCCGAGACGCGCGAGGTGCGCGCGCAGTCGGGCACTGAAGTCTGCGAAGTTCCGCTGCTCCCGCGGCGTCCACGCGACCTCGGCGAGCGCCGTGAGCCGCGGAAATACCATGTACTCGACGTTTTTGGGCGTGCGCTGGTACTCGGTCCAGATCTGTCCTTGCGTGCCGAGGACATGGGCCGCGGTCGCAGCATCGAAGCTGGTCGGCACTGGCTCGAACGCATAGACCGTGTCCAGCGGCAGGAAGCCGCCGATCGCCATTGGCTCGGCGATCGTGTCTTTCGATTGGTAGTAATCGAAGTACGTATGTGATGTCGGAGTCATGACGACGTCGTGGCCCGCCTGCGCGGCGGCGATACCGCCATCCATCCCGCGCCATGACATGACCACCGCGTTCTGCGCCAGGCCCTCGGTCCCGCCCTCGAGGATTTCATCCCATCCGATCAGCGCGCGGCCGCGTGCCGCCAACCATTGGCTGATCTGTGCCGTCATCCAGCTCTGCAGCTCGTTCTCGCTGTGCAGGCCCAACTGTTGGATGCGTGCCTGCGCCACGGGGCTCGTCTTCCATTGATCCTTCCTTGCCTCGTCGCCGCCGGTGTGGATCCAATGACTGGGGAAGAGGGCCAGCACTTCGGTCAACACGTCCTGCATGAAATGCATGGCCGAGTCCGACGGATTGAGGATGTTGGCGTCGATGCCCCAGTGCATCAGGACCTCGAGCTGCTGCCCGGTGTTGCCGAGCCAGGGATAGGCGGCGATCGCGGCCTGGGCGTGGCCCGGCATTTCGATTTCCGGGACGACCGTGACAAAGCGTGCCTGCGCGTACGCCACGATCTCCCGGATGTCGTCCTGCGTGTAGAGGCCCCCGTGCCGAATGTTGTCGTAGACCCACTGGGTCGTGTCGGTGTAGCGGCGCTGGACGCCGACCAGCGATCCCCGCCGCCAAGCCCCGATTGTGGTGAGCAAGGGGTACTTCTTGATCTCGATGCGCCATCCCTGATCGTCGGTCAGATGCCAGTGAAAACGGTTCAGCTTATGGACGGCGAGGAGATCGATGTATTTCTTGACGAATTCCTTGGGCATGAACGAGCGCGACCCGTCGAGGTGCGCGCCGCGCCAGGAGAAGCGCGGCCAGTCTTCGATCGCTACCGCGGGCACCGTCCAGGAAACGCCCGCGCCCCCGATGGGCGCGGCGCGAAAGATGTCCGGCGGCAAGAGCTGGCGCAGCGTCTCGACGGCGTAAAACGCGCCGGCGGGACGGAATGCGCGGATCGTGATCCGCGCCGGCGTCACGGAGAGGCGGTAGCCTTCCTCGCCGAGGCGCGAGAGCGTCGGATCGATGCCGAGCGAGATGGTTCGCGCGCTGCCCCCCGCCCCGGCGGCGCCCACCGAGAGCCGATAGCCGGTTGCGGGTTGTAACCAATCGGCCAGTTGATACCCGATGTCACGCGTCGCGCGATCGGTGACGATGACGGTGCGCGCCGACAGTACGAAGGTCCCGGTGCCGCGCGTCATGTGAACGGGTCGAGGGATGACAGCGAGCGCGCTGTCCTGGACACCGGCGACGATTGCGACGAATGCGAGCAGGGTGATCATGCCGCATATGATATGGCTCGCCGAGATGTTCAGCGACCCGTATTTTGGGGGCATGAAACGACGCGACTTCATTCAGACGGTGAGCGCGGCAGCCGCTGGTGGCATCCTGGCCCGCTCACCATTCGGCGCAGCGAAGAAACTGGATCGGATCGGGCTCGAGACCTACGCCGTCCGTCACGCGATGGCGGAGAATCCCGAGCGGACACTCGCAGCGGTCCGCGCGATCGGATACACCGACGTCGAGCTGCTGTGGTCGTTCAATCTCTTTGGTCGCACGCCCGCGCAGGTGGCGGCGACGCTCAAGAACGAAGGACTGCGCGCGCCCTCGTGTCACATGTCGGCCGACACGATCTTCGTCGGGTGGGAGCGCAGCCTCGAAACGGCGAAGCTGCTCGGCCACCAGTATCTCATCGTCCCCGATTTCGAGGACTGGACCAAGCAGACACTCGACGATTGGCGCGAGTGGGCCGATCGCTTTAACGCGGCGGGGGCGGTGGCCCGGAAAGCGGACATCTGGCTGGCCTTCCATAACGAGGCCTACCACCAGAAGCCGATCGACGGGCAGATCCCGTTCGACGTCTTCATCAACCGCCTCGATCCCACGGTCACGCGGCTCCAACTCGACGTCGGCAACATGCTGATCGGCGGCGGCGATCCCATGCAGTATCTGCAGAAGTATCCGGAACGCTTCTGGCTCTTCCATCTGAAAGACGCGGTCGCCGATCGCTCGCACGACACCGGGCTGGGAAAGGGCATCTTCGACTTCAAGCGATTCCTGGCGGCCGTGCCGCACCTCGAACAGAAGCCTGCGTACGTGGAGCAGGAGACGGCGAAAGACTCGGGCGGGGATATGGCGGATGCCCGCGCGAACTTTGAATACTTGCACGCGCTAGAGTTCTGACACGGCGGATGGTGCTCCTCCTGGTCGCTCTCGTCGCGCAGGACACCACGATCCGCAGCTTTCTGAAAACCGTCGAGATCGCCAGCGGAAAGATCGAAACGGTCTACAGCGCCGACCGGCGTTTCGAAGCCCCTAACTGGTCCCGTGACGGCCGCTACTTCCTGATCAACAGCGAGGGGCGACTCTATCGCCTCACTGCCGGCGCGAGTCAGCTCGCCGAGCTCCCCGTCAGCTTCGCCACGCCGCGCATCAACAACGACCACGGCATCTCCCCGGACGGCAAGTCGCTCGTCATCAGTCACGAACCGACAGAAGATTGGCTGACGTCCAGCGTATATACGCTGCCCATCGCGGGCGGCACCCCCAAACGCATCACGACCAAAGCGCCGAGCTTCTGGCACGGGTGGTCACCGGACGGAAAGACGTTGGCGTTCGTCGGCCGCCGCGACGGCGAGTTCGACATCTACACGATCTCCGTGGACGGCGGGGACGAACGGCGCATCACGACGTGCAAGGGGCTCGACGACGGACCCGACTACTCGCCCGACGGCGCTTTCATCTATTACAACTCCTTCTGCAGCGGGCGCATGCAGATCTGGCGCATGCGGCCGGACGGCAGCCAGCCTGAGCAGCTGACCAACGACGCGTATGCGAATTGGTTTCCCCATCCGTCGCCCGACGGGCATTGGCTGGTGTTCCTCTCGTTCGTCGAAGATCAGGGACAGGACCATCCGTTCGGCCGACGGGTGAAACTCCGGCTTATGGATCTGCGCGATCGGAGCGTGCGTGATTTGACGCCGGAATTCTTCGGAGGGCAGGGAACGATCAATGTCCCAAGTTGGGCGCCCGACAGCAGGCGCGTAGCGTTCGTCGCGTACGAGCGCCACGCAGCGCCTTAGCGTCTTCGGTTTTCGGGGTGCATGTTACCGACCACGTCTATTAAGGAAAGCGCATGACTCTGATTCGCTTCCGAGCTTCCCCGGAACAGGATGTCGACCTCTCGCAAACCTACGATGCCGTCGTCGTGGGCTCCGGCGCGGCGGGCGGCATGGCCGCTCATGTCCTCACATCGCAGGGGATGAAGGTGCTGCTGCTTGAAGCGGGGAAAAAAATCCCGATCGAGCAGGAGCTGCGGTCGATGGAGTGGCCGTACGATCACCCGCGGCGCGGTGAAGCGCCGCCCGGCAATCACGCAATCCGCTTCAACGAGTACACGGTGCGGCAGCCTCCCTACGCCAAAGGGTCGGCGTTCAAGCACGTGTTCTCCTACGTCGGGGGCTGGGGTGGATCGGACTACGTCAAGAATATTCTGGTGGACGAGAAAGACCATCCGTACACGGGCACGCGCTACGCCTGGGTACGCGCACGACTCCTGGGTGGTAAAACGAACATCTGGGGCCGCCTCGCGCTCCGCCTTTCCGACTACGACTTCAAGGGCAAGACGCACGACGGCTATGGGGAAGACTGGCCGATTTCCTACGCCGACCTCGAGCCCTACTACGACAAGGTCGACCTCTATCTCGGCATTTCCGGCCACAAGGAGAACCTGCCGCATCTCCCCGACAGCTTGTTCCAGCGCCCCAACAAACTGACGGCCGCGGAAGTCAAGCTGCGTAAGAGTCTTGCGTCGATGGGTCGCACGGTGACGCCGTATCGCGCCGGCGTCACGACCGACGGTGTGAAAAACAAGTATCGCAGCAAGTGTTTCGGGCGCGGTGCCTGCGGCCGGCGTCCGGGCGGCTGCGACATCCACGCCGCGTTCGATTCGCCGACCGGGCTGATCTATCCCGCGATGGATACCGGCAATCTCACGCTGCGCACCAACGCGATTGGGCACGAGGTGCTGGTGGACCCGAACACCGGCAAGGCGCGCGGGATTTCCTTCGTCGATGCAGTGAATCACAAGACCTACGAAGCCAAGGCCAAGGTCGTGATTCTCGCAGCATCCACGCTCGAATCAGCGCGTCTCCTCCTCCTCTCTAAGTCACGGCAATACCCCAACGGCATCGGTAACTCGAGCGGTCACGCGGGTCACAACTTCTGTGAGCACGTGATGGGCCCGGGCGTGACGGGGCTGGTCAAGGAGCTTGTGGGCGCGGAGCCGACACTCGACGACGGCAAGCCCGGCGGCTTTTACGTGCCGCGGTTCCGCAATCTGCAGGACAAGCAACCAGGCTTCATCCGCGGTTACGGGTTCGAGGGGGGCGCCGGCTTCTCGATCTTCCCGGACAGCGCGTGGAATACGCCGGGGTTCGGCGGCCAGTTCAAGAAGTCGGTGCGCGATCACGCCGGCGCCTTCATTGGCATGGGCGGGTTCGGCGAAGTCCTGGCGCGCTACGAGAACTACGTCGACCTGGATCCCGAGGTGAAAGATGCCTGGGGCATCCCGGTGCTCCGCTTCCACTATCAGTTCGGCGACAACGAGAAGAAGATGTGCGAAGACATGGCGAACGCCGGCAAGGAAATGCTCGAGGCGGCCGGCATCGAAGTGATCGGCGTGGACAAAACCATTCTGACGGAAGGCTGGTCGATCCACGAGCTCGGCACGGCGCGGATGGGCAACGATCCCAAGACGTCGGTGCTGAACCAGTTCCAGCAGTCGCACGACGTCAAGAATCTGTTCGTCGTGGACGGCTCGAGTCACGTCAGCGCGTCGTGCCAGAATCCGACGTGGACGATCATGGCGCTCGCCTGGCGGTCGTGCGAGCACTTGGCCGACGAATTCAAGCGGGGGAACCTATGAGCGACCTTACTCGACGCGAATTGCTGCAGGCGGCAACGGCGGCAATGGCAGTGCCGCTCCTCAAGGTTCCGGCGGCACAGGCCGCGAAGCCAAGGTTCTTCACGCCCGCGGAATTCGCGCTGGTGGATGAGATGAGCGACATGATCATCCCGACCGACGCGCAGTCGGGCGGCGCGCGCGCCGCCGGTGTGGCCGCCTTCATAGACGCAAGGCTCGCCGAGGCGTTCGAGAAGGACGAGCCGCTGCGTTGGCGCGCCGGGATCAAGGCGGTGGAAGCGCTGTCGCAAGAGACGCACGCTAAGACGTTCATGGCGTCGACGCCCGAGCAACGGCTGGCATTGCTCACGCGCATCGCCGCGGCGGCATCGGATCCCAAGACCGATGCGGAGAAATTCTTCGGCCAGATCAAGGGTGCTACGATCCGGGCGTACTACACCTCGAAGATCGGCATCCACGACGACCAGCGGTACAAGGGAAACGTCATTCAGCCGGGGGAGTACGCGGGCTACGATGCCACATGAGGCGACCGAGCTCCACACACCGCGCCTGACACTGTTCCCCTACACGCCGGAGCAGCTGTTGACACTGATCGAGCATCCGGAGCGCTTCGAGCAAGTCGCAGCCCTGACCCCCGCGCCTGGCCTGCGGGGGTCTTATATGTCTGGAGACGTGTCTCCGCACTGGCTCGCGGCGCTGCGCGAGGCGGCGGGACAAGCGCAGGGCCCCGATCCCTGGCGCTTCGGCTTTTGGGTGGTCGAGAAGAGCACCGGCAAGATCGTCGGCGGTGCCGGGTTCAAAGGCGCTCCCGACGCAGCGGGCATGGTGGAGATCGCCTATGGCATCGTGCCGTCTCGCGAGGGTCGGGGATACGCTACCGAAGCGGCGCTCGCGCTGCTTCATTTTGCCGCGAACGATCCCCGCGTGCGACTGATCCGCGCGCACACGCGGCCCGAGGCCAACGCGTCGACCCGCGTCCTTTCGAAATGCGGCTTCGTGCAGGTCGGTGAAGTCGTCGATCCCGAGGACGGAGCGGTCTGGCGTTGGGAACGAAGCCCGGAGCCCCGTGCGCGGCCTGAGTAACTAGCCGTCCGTTAATCCGCGGGGCATATTCGACCCCCTATGAGCGCGCCCGCCCCAACGATCCGCGTGGCCGGACACGCCATCTTCATTCCATCGGAGTGGCGCTCGCTCTCGTCCTGTCTCGGTCTCTCGCCACGCGAATGTGGCATCGTGCGCGGCGTCTTCGACGGCGATTCGGAGAAGGGGATCGCCGAAAGACTGGGACTATCACCGCATACGGTGCATACCTACCTGTGGCGCATCTATCGCAAGCTGCAGGTACAGAGTCGTGAAGAGCTGCTCGTGCGCGTGTTCGCAGAATTCCGTGGATTGCCGAAGCGTCCTTCCCTCGGTCACAACAGTCGTCGATAGTCGTACGGTGTAGCCTGATCGGGTGACCCGCACTGGGGGTCTTGTCGGGCTAGGCAGGTCGTGTATGGTTTGGCCGCGTATGCATCTACGCGCTGCCTCGCGGACCTCGTAGGCTCAGGAGACTGTTCCATGCAAAGATTACTTCGTGCAATGGGGATGGCCGTTGTCTTCCTGGTGGTGGTGACCACTAACGCACCGGCGCAAGGCACACCGATCTCAGGTACGGTGACATCCGCGACAACGGGGGAGAAGTTGTGGGGCGTTACCGTGCGTGTGAAAGGCACGCAGACGCAGACCGTTACGGACCAACAAGGACGGTATGCGCTGGTCGCGCCTTCGGATGCGGTGCTGACATTCGCGATGATCGGCTTTCGGGGCAAAGACCAGCCCGTGAGCGGGCAGGCGTCGATCGACGTCGGATTGGAGCAGGCGCCGACCATGCTGCAAGAAGTGGTCGTCACGGGCTACGAAGCCCAGCGCCGCGCCGACATCACCGGCGCCGTTTCCAGCGTCAATTTGGAGAGCGCGAACAAGCAGACGGGAACCAGCGTGCTGCAACGGCTGGACGGCCGAGTCCCTGGACTCACGATCAATTCGAGCGGTTCGCCGGGCTCCCGCTCCACGGTTCGCATCCGTGGCGTCAGCTCGTTCCATGATAACGACCCGCTGTACATCATTGACGGCACGCCGGTGCAGGACTCGTACCTCAACTTCCTCAATCCCAACGATGTCGCAGAAGTCCAGGTCCTGAAGGATGCATCGTCGGCGTCCATCTACGGATCCCGGGCGAGCAATGGTGTGGTGATCATCGAGACGAAGAAGGGCCGGCCCGGCGGGCGCACCGCGGCGCTCGAAGTGCGCACGGGTGTCGCCACACCGATTCGCGGCTATGACGATCTCGTCATGACGGACGCCCTGGAATACTTCCATGTGATCTCGGCGGCCTACCACAATGCGGGACAGGCGCTGCCTCCGGAGGTCAAGGCGCTGTACGGAGACACGCTGAATCCGTCGGTGCCGAAGTACACGTATATCGCTCCCGGCGTCACCGTCGTCACTCGGGACGCGTTCGGCCGCCCGGATCAGATCGACTTGACCGCGTACTCCTACCCCAACGCGTTGATCATGCCGGGCAGCGCCGGCACCAACTGGTGGAAGGCGGTGTTCGGCACCGGGTCGGTAACCGACGCGAATCTGTCGGTCTCGGGCGGCGGTTTGGACAATTCGTATAATGTGTCCTTCAATTATCTGCGGCAGAGCGGTACGGCGGCATATAACCAGTTGCAGCGTGGCGCGCTGCGCGTCAACACCGCATTCAACATCAACAAGCTCACGCTGGGCGAAAACATCGCGGTGTCGCGTGATCAGGCCTACGGCGGTCTCGACGACAACGCACTCGGCGAAGGCAACATCGTCGGGAAGAATATCCTGATGCAGCCCGTCGTTCCGATCTACGACGTCGGCGGCAACTTCGCGTCGGGTAAAGCGACGGGACTCGGCAACAACACCAATCCGCTCAAGTATGCGTGGGCGCGCCGCTTCGACCGCAATACCAACGACCGCGGGATCGGCAATGTGTTCGGCCGCTTCGCCGTGATGCCGACCCTTTCGATCCGCAGCCAGTTCTCCTTCAACCTTTTCCAGAGTCAGTTCACCGGCTTCACGCCGACAACGTTCGAAAACTCCGAGGCGAACGCGGTGAACTCGATCGCCCAAAACGATAACCGTACGACGAGCTGGACGATCACGAACACGCTGAATTACGGGAAGGTGTTCAACCGCCATAGCGTCGCGGTGCTCATCGGCCAGGAGGCGAATTCCAGCAACGGGCGATTCATGGCCGGAGGGATCTCGGGACTGCTGAACGACGCTCCCCAGAGCCGGTACATCGACGACGCGCTGGGTTCGGCGGCGAGCAAGACCGTCAACAGCACCGGATTCTTCGACCGGCTGCTCTCCTACTTTGGGAAGGCCGACTACAACTATGCCGAGAAGTACTACGCCAGCGTGACCGTGCGGCGGGACGGCTCTTCCAAGTTCGCCGTGGACAATCGGTGGGGCACGTTCCCCGCGTTCAACGTCGGCTGGAGACTCACGCGCGAGTCCTTCTTCCCGCAGGACGGATTCTTCTCGAACGTGATGCTCCGGGTAGGGTACGGCGTGACCGGCAATCAGCAGATTCCGGGCGGACGCATCGTCGCGAAGTTCGGCGGCGGCACCGGGGACACGTTCTATGACATCAACGGTTCCGGCACCAGCATCGTGGCCGGATTTCGACAGATTGCACTGGGCAATGCCAACCTGAAATGGGAGACAAACCGCTCCGTGAACAGCGGCGCGGATCTCGAGTTCTTGCACGGCCGCGGCACTTTCACCTTCGACATATACTCCCGCACCACGGACGATTTGCTGTTCGATCCGCGTACACCCTCCACCGCCGGCGCTGCCAGTCCCGCGATTCAAAACGTCGGCAAGATGAGCAACAAGGGCTTTGACTTTGCGGCTTCGTACAGCGGCACAATGGCAGGCGGGAAGGTGTGGAGCGTGGCCTTCAACGGCAGTCACTACAAGAACAAGATCCTGCGGATCGACGGCCAGATCAATTCGTTCGTCGGCCCGGGCGGCCCGCAGATCACGCGCATCGGGAACCCGATCATCAATCAGGTCGGCCAGCCGATGGGCTCCTTCTACGGATTGATCGCGAACGGCTACTTCTTGACCGCGGCCGATGCCGCCGCGCACCGCACCAACACGAGTGGGACCTGCACGACGGCGCCGTGTCAGGATGGCGCCGAGGTCGGCCGCATCAAGTTCGTGGACGTGGACGGGAACGGCCGCATCACCTCCGCGGACCGCACCATCATCGGCAGCCCGCACCCCGATTTCACCGGCGGCCTGGATCTGGGGCTGCGGTTTGGGGCGTGGGATTTCAGCGCCACGGTCTTCGGCTCGTTCGGCGCCCAGATTTACGACGCGCAGAAAGACTTCTACGTGTTCCGCGACTTCTCGACGAACGTCATGAAGGACCGGCTCACGAACTCGTTCTGCATCACCGGTGACGAAGGGTGCACGCATCCGGGCGATCCCAATGCCAAGTACCCACGCCTCAACCAAAACGACAATACCAGCGGGTCGATCAGCAGCTACTTCGTGGAGAGTGGGACGTACGTCAGACTCCGCAATCTGCAGATCGGGTGGACGCTGCCCGCGAACCTGATCCGTTGGCTGCCCTCGGGTCGCGTGTACGTGCAGGCGGAAAACCTCTTGACCATCACCGGATATGATGGACTCGATCCGTCGCTGCCCGCGCGGGCGTTTGTCGGCGCAGCGGGCGACATCCGTGACCAGTTCCGCAATGTCGACGTCGGGATTTATCCGAGCAACAGAACGTTCACCGTCGGCATCAGCACCACCTTCTAAGGCAAGGGACCTGGAACGATGAAAACATCGCTAAGATCTCGGCTGGTGCTGGGGGCGGCGGCGGCCGTCGTTGTCCTCGGCGCGGCTGCATACGCGTGCAAAGGTTTCCTCGACACCCCGGCGCAAGGCACGTTGGATGTGAACGCGTTGACGAGCAAGATCGGTGTCGAGGGAGCGCTGATCGCAACCTACCGCTCGCTCGATTGCAACAACGCCACCAACGGCAATTGGGGGTGCGCGGCGAGCAACTGGCCGTTCGGCAGCATCACGAGCGACGAAGCGTACAAAGGGTCGGAGGCGACAGATCAACCGCAGGCCACCGACATCGAGCTGTACGCCTGGAGCAGCGACAAGGCGCAAGACTATCTGGACCGCAAGTGGGCGAGTATGTACGAAGGCATCAGTCGCGCCAACGCCACCTTGCGGCTCCTCGCTAAGGTCAGCGCCGCGAAACCGGGTGAAATCTCCCGGACCGATTCAGCGGGAATCGCGGGTGAAGCCATATTCCTCCGCGCGCATTTCCACTTCGAACTGTGGCGGATGTGGGGCAACGTCCCGTACTACGTCGAGACTGACACGCTCGATTTCCGGAAAGCGAACGATCCCAGCCCGCCGGCTGGCACGACCGCGGTGGGGAATCAGATCATCGCGGACCTCAACACGGCCATCGGCCTGCTGCCGGCGACGCCGCGCAACGGGCAGGCGGGTCGCGTGACCAAGGGGACGGCCCGGGCCTATAAGGGCCGGGTGTTCATCTACATGCATCAGTACGCGGCGGCGGTCGCGGTGTTCGACAGCGTCATCGCCAGCGGCCAGTATGCCCTCGAATCCAGCTTCGACAAGGTGTGGAGCGGATTCAAGGCGAACTGGGGCAAAGAAACGATTCTCGCCTTCAATGCCTCGGTGAACGACGGTGAACCGAACGGCAACAACGCGAACTACGGCGAGCGCCTCAATCTCCCGCATTCGGGAAGTCCGTTCAAATGCTGTGGCTTCCACCAGCCGTCCCAAAACATGGCCAACGCGTTCGCCGTCGACGCGGTGACCGGACTGCCCAAGGCGTTCACGAGTCCGACGACCTGGAACAACCGGGATGTGGTGTGGAAAGCGTCCATCGCCGACACCGTCGATCCGCGGATGGACTGGACGATCGGACGCGATTCCGTGCCCTACAAGGATTGGGGCATGCATCTCCCGTCCTGGATCCGTGCGCCCGGCTACGGCGGGCCGTATAGCCCCAAGAAGAACGCACAAGAAAAAGCGAGCGGCGCGGTGAGCAAGGTCGGATGGCAGCCGGAGCAGGAGAATGGCGTCCACATCCACATCTTCCGCTATGCCGATCTGTTGCTGCTCGACGCGGAAGCGAAAGTCGAGACCAACGACCTCGCCGGCGCGCTGACGCTCGTGAATCAGGTGAGGGCTCGCGCAGCAGTTACGGCGCAGGGCTGTGGTGACGGCAGCACGGATGCCGCGCTTGTAGTGAAATACCCGGGGTGCGCGGGAAACGACAAGATGGCTGTGCCGCTGAACGATCCCTCGATCCAGTGGGCGACATACAAGGTCAGCCCGTATCCGGCGTTCGCGGATCAGGCGACGGCGCGCCTGGCGGTTCAGATCGAGCGCCGGCTCGAGCTGGGCATGGAAGGCCAGAGATTGTTCGATTTGCATCGCTACGGTACGGCGGTCGCGACGCAAGTCATGACGGACTATCTCACCATTGAAAAGGGAGCCCTGCGTCGAGCCTACAAGGCGGCCCAGTTGCCGTATGCGTCGAAGAACGATTTCTATCCGATTCCGCAGGTGGAGATCGACTTGAGCAAGCTCGCTGGACAGCCCTCCACCCTGACGCAAAACACGGGGTGGTAGCGTAAACCGCGCTTAGCGGCGCGGAATTCGAAACGCCTGCAGGGAATCGCCGTTGTTGGCCACCAGCACGGCAGTCCCTGCAGGCGTTTTCACGAGCGCGAGCCCCGTGACATCGAGCGGGGCGAGAAACCCGCTCTGCGCGGCCGGGACGGGCGTGAAATGGCCATGCCCATCGCCGCGGAGCCACAGTCCGTTTCCGGCATCTGCGCGCGGGGTATTCGGCTCCTCATCGTACAGATTCCCGGCGACAACGAGATCGAGGTTTCCGTCACCGTCGAGATCGAGGGCGATGATTCCCCGCACCGCTGAGATTTGCGCCAGGTTTGGCAACGCCGTGACGGTGAAGTGACCCCCGCCTTCATTCTGCAGGTACACGCTGGCGAAGGTGTCCGCCTGCAGATGCAGCGCGCCCTGCAGCTGTGACTCGCTGAACACCTGTTGGACGGTCGCGGTCGAGTATGACGCGTACGTCGGGAATTTCACGCCCACGGTGTAGATGGCGCTGCTCAGGACGGGCAAGCCAGCCACCGGATATTCCCGGCCGCCGATGATTTTGGTGAGCACGACGTCCGTGGTACGGTTGTCCGTGAACGCGCCGGCATAGACGCCGAACGGGCTGCTGCGCGACGCGGTGTAGGCGTGATTGAGCCCGAGGTTGCCCGCCACGAGATCGATGCGGCCATCGTGATTGAAGTCGCCGACCGCCAGGCTGTACCACCACCCCCGCAGCGGCGGCAGGCCCATGGACGCCGTGACGTTGCGGAGGTGCTTGCCGTCGTTCTTGAAAAACTGCAGCGGCATCCACTCGCCCGCGGTCACGAGGTCGAGGCGCCCGTCGCCGTCGAAATCGACCCAGACGGCATCCGTAATCATGCCGTTCGGTCGCGCGAGCTCCGGACAGACTTCCTCCGTCACGTCGGTGAAGCGGCCGCCGTCGTTGCGCAGCAGATAGCTCCGCGCGGGATAGGGATAATTCCTGGGCGCTACACGGCCGCCGACAAAAAGATCGGGGCGGCCATCGCCGTTGAAGTCGCCGACCGCGATCGCCGCGGTGCTGGTGAGCATCGCAGGCAGCGCCGCGCTGTCCCGGATGAAACGTCCGTTCCCCTGATTGATGTACAGCCGATCCTGTAACAGCGCTGAGACAGGCGCGAGCTGATAACCGCCGCTCGCAACATACAGGTCGAGCCGCCCGTCTCCGTTCGCGTCGAAGAATTGCGCTCCCCAGTCCTCATAGCGCTGATCGGTCCACGGGTACGGCTGTGAGGACTCCGCGAAGCTGCCGTCCCCGCGTTGCACGAATAGCCTGGCCGGCGCGCCGGGGCTGCCGCCGATGAACACATCGTCCAACCCATCGCCGTTCACGTCACCGACCGCGATGACGGGCCGTTGCCGCACAATGTCGTGCGGCAAAAGCGGCTGGACGATGTAATCGGGACTGGTGATGGGCGGCGACCGGTACGGGATCGCCTGCCTCGGGTCCAGCGCCTGGAACGGCGTGTGATGCGGTGATACCGGCGCGGCGGGGCTGGAAAGCGCGTGGTGGGCGTCGCGTTGGTCCACGGTGAGCACGCGATTGACCGAGACATCGGTGAGCACCTGCGAACGTCCGTCTGGCCAGCGCACCGTCAGCGTGTCCACGCGCGTCGCAGCTCCCAGCCCGAAATGCAGCCGGTCATCGACAGTCGACATGTACCCGCGGTAGGGCGATTGGTAGAGGTATTGCTTCATGGCACCGACCTGCGCGATCACACTGGCACCGATTCCCCGGATGTTGGGGGGCTGGCCCCGCAGAATCAGCTGCAAGTAGTGATGTGTCGCCGTATCCGCCTGCACGTTTTCGTAAATGGACGCCGGCGCGTCGATGTTGTTGGTCACGAGATCGAGGCGCCCGTCATTATTCAGATCCGCATAGGCCGCGCCGTATGAGAAACCGGGTTGGTCGAAGCCCCAGGCCTTGCTCTGATCGGTAAAGGTGAGGTCGCCATTATTGCGAAAAGCGTAGCTGGGAACGTTGTAGCCACCCAGCTCTCGCAGCCGCTGCAACGCGCGCACGCTGTCGCCGGCACGATACGCGGCCGAAACCGCTGTCGTATAGTCGAAATCGTTGACTGCTTTGGGGTAACCACTGGTAATGAAGATGTCCTTGTAGCCGTCGTTATCGAGATCCGCGAAGAGCGCGCTCCAGCTCCAATCGGTGTAGGCGATGCCCGCCAGCCGGCTGATCTCGCTGAAGGCAAGGTCCGGACCGCGCGCGCCGTTGTTCAACTGAAGCGCGTTGATGTCGTAGTCGATGCGAAATCCTCGCCGGCGCAGCTCGTCCGCCGTGCCGTAGGTCTGGAATCCGCTCATGCGTTTTTGCCCGCTCAAGGCCGGCGGCATCATGTCGGCCTGGAGGATGTCGGGCCGCCCGTCGTTGTTGAAATCCGCGATGTCGACCCCCATCCCGGCAAAGCTCGTGTGCTTGAGCCAGGCTCCCGCTCTGTCGGTGAACGTGCCGTTACCGTTGTTCACGTACAACACGTCGTTCGGCGTAATGTCGTTGGAGACGTAGATGTCCGGCCGGCCGTTGCCGGTGAGATCGGCCACGGCCACACCCAGGCCGTAGCCGACATCGCGCAGGATGCCCGCCTGATCGGACACGTCGGTGAACGTGCCGTCGCCATTGTTGCGATAGAGTCGGTTGTAGCTCTCCGGCGTGGAGTCGTGTCCTCCGGACGGGCTCACGTTGAGCGCACGCTGGAAGTCTCGAGGAGAATTGTTGAGCAGAAAGAGATCGAGATCGCCGTCGCCGTCATAGTCGAGCCACACGGCCTGCGTGCAGAATCCGGTGTCGGCAATGCCATACCGCGCCGCCGCTTCAGTGAAGGTCCGGTTCCCGTTATTGATGAACAGCAGATTGCGGCGCTGGGCGGGCGTGGACCACGCAGGTCCGGAAACGCACACGTAGATGTCGAGAAATCCGTCGTTGTTGATGTCCACCAGGCTGACGCCGGTTGCCCAGGTGTGCGTCGTCACGCGCGCGGACGCGGTGATGTCGGCGAACTGCATGTGCCCCTTATTCAGGTACAGCCGACTCGACACCATGTTGCCGGCGAAGAAGATGTCCGGCAGACCGTCATTATCGATGTCCCCCACCGCCACCCCGGCGCCGTTATAGATGTACGGATCGGTGAGCGCGTTGAGCGAATCGCTGGTGCTGATGGAGTTGGCGAACGTGACGCCGGTTTGCGCTGGCGTCAGCCGCCTGAACAACGGCGCGGACGGGGACGGGGCCGATCCACGGCCGCAACTCAGCAGGAGCGTGATCGCGACGAGCGCGCCGATCGCGCGAATCCACACACTGGGCATAGGGCAGAGAAAACTATCGCTCGCACCAAGAGCCGGATATCGTTGAGTCCATGTTTGCACCGTCGTCAATGGTGTGCTGTCGTGTGGTGCTCACGCTCGGGTGCATCACGCTGGCGAGCTGCGGAAGGTCCTCCCAGACCGCTGGTGAAAAGCTCGCGCAGGCCAACTGCGCGGTCTGTCACATGTTTCCTGATCCGCAGCTTTTGGACAAGAAGACGTGGGTAAGCGGCGTCCTGCCCCAAATGGCTCCGCGACTCGGATTGCCCGCGGGGTCATTGTACGAAGAGACGTCCCGCAATCCATATGTGACCGTGCTACCCCGGCCGATATCTCAAACGGACTGGCAAGCCATCGTCCGGTTCTACGAGGAGCGCGCGCCCGCGGTATTATCGGAGCAGTCGCTGCCGGCCGAGCCGCAGCTCGATCCGCCGTTCTTCACTACGGGTCCCTTCATTCCTGGGCTCCAAAGCAGCGCCATTATCACCCTGCTGAAGGCTGACTCGGTCAACGATCGGATCTTCGTGGGCGAAGCGGTCAGCAATACGCTGCGGATCTTCGACTTCAATCGTCACCTGAAATCGACGCTGCGACTCGGCAGCGCGCCGACAGACGTGATCTCGGACAAAGACCGCATCCTCGTGTTGGAATCAGGGAACCTCGCGCCGAACGACGAACCCAGTGGCTCGCTCGTGGCGTACCAGCTCGCCGGAGACGGGTCGCTGCGACGCCCCGTCACCGTGATCGATTCGCTGTTCAGGCCGGTGTTTGTGGACCGATACGACTTCGATGGGGACGGTCGTCCGGAATATGTGATTTGCGAATTCGGCAACAACCGCGGCCGGCTCGCGTTGTATCGCGCCGGTGCGAGCGGCGGTCCCCGATACCAGCGGCAAGTCCTCGACGCGAGCCCCGGCGCGATCCGGTTCGAGATCCGCGACATGACCGGTGATGGAGCGCCGGACATCGTGGCGCTATTCGCGCAGGCGGATGAGCGCATTGTGCTGTTCGAGAATGACGGCGCCGGACGGTTCGGCGGGCGGCAGCGCGTCTTGGCCCGGTTCCCGCCGGTCTATGGCTCGATGTATTTCACCTTGGCTGATTTCAACGGCGACGGCAAACCGGACATCCTCTACGTCAACGGTGACAACTTCGACTACTCGCGCGTTTTGAAGCCCTACCATGGTGTGCGGATTCTGGAAAACGACGGGCGGAACAACTTCACCGCGCGCTATTTCTTTCCGATGTATGGGGCGGCGCACGCGATTGTCGCCGACTTTGATCACGACGGCGATCCCGACATTCTGGTGACGAGCAATTTTGCCGACTCGCTGCGACATCCTGAGCGGGGGATCGTATACCTGGAGAATGTCGGCCGGTACGAGTTCCGGCCCTATGCCTTCAGCGTCGCGGCGGGATCCCAGTGGAATGTGATGGCAAGCGTCGATATCAACCGAGATGGCCGGCCGGACGTGCTCATTGGCGCCATGCGACTCCAGAGCATCACGCGGATTTCGGAGACGTCCAGCGGAACGGGGCGCGAGCCGGCGGCGGTACTGCTGTTCGAGAACGTCGGCGCAAAGCGGTAACTCGGAGGCATTGCAGGCAATCACCTGATTGACGGACCCCCCTTGCGTGATTGTGCAGTATATTCCCCTCCTACAAGGGGGTGCCCCATGACCTGGTACCCAACACGCTTCCTGCCGTCGGTCGCCATTCTCAGCGGCTTGTTGCTCGCCTGCACACATCGGCGCGACACCAGCCAGTTGAACCCGGGACCGGACTCGATCGCTTCGCCGCCGGCGGCTTCTACCGTCACGTCCGACGAGCAGGCGCGTCAGCCCGCCACGTCACTCGACCAGTTGCTGGCGGGACGGATCTCCGGGGTCACGGTGACTCCTGCACCCGGTGGCGGGATTGTGGTGCGCATCGGCGGACCAAAGTCCTTCTACTCGAACGAGGACCCGCTGTTCATCGTCGATGGCGTTCCCATCGAACGTGTCTCTAATGGCACGCTGAACTGGCTCAATCCGCATGACGTCGAATCGATCACCGTGCTCAAGGATCCGAGCACCACGGCGATTTACGGCGTACGTGGCGCCAACGGTGTCGTGATTATCAAGACAAAGGGATCGCACTAAGCCGCTCCAGCTGATCAACCCCCTCTTGCCGACACGGATATCGTTTACGCCATGATTCCGTGGCGTCGTTCCATTGTGATCGCGGCGTTCGTGGCGGCCATCGTTGCGGTCGTCGTGCTGAACGCACGCGCCGCCGGGAGCGTCGCCGGCGCGAGTGAAAGCATTCACTTGAGCGAAGTGGCGCACGCGAGCGGCATCGATTTCGCGCATCAAGCGCCGGCGCTCGACCCCAAGATCGCCAACATCGCGCCCCACGTCGGCGCGCTCGGCGCCTGCGTGTCCGTCGCCGACTTCAACAATGACGGCTGGCCAGATCTCTACTTCACGACGTCACGCTTTGGCGCCAGCAACGCGCTGTATCTGAATCAGAAAGACGGCACCTTCCGGGACGTGTCCGCGGAAGCGGGCGTCGGCTCCTTGAACCGCCCGGGCGAGGGCGTATCGATGGGCGCCGTGTGGGGCGACTACGACAACGACGGCAACGAGGATCTGCTCGTCTACAAATGGGGCTACCCGCAGCTGTTCCATAACCTCGGCAACGGGCATTTCGAGGACGTCACGGAGCAGGCGGGCCTGCGCCACTGGATGAACTCCAACGGCGCGGTCTGGTTCGACTTCGATCGCGATGGCCTGCTCGATCTCTACATCACCGGCTACTTCCGCTCCGATATCGACTTCTGGCACCTCACGACCACGCGCATCATGCAGCACAGCTGGGAGTTCGCGACCAATGGCGGGAAGAACCTGCTGTTCAAGAACCTCGGCAACGGGCACTTCAAGGATGTGACTGACTCGCTGGGCGTCGGCAGCACACGCTGGACGCTGGCCGTCACCGCCGCCGATTTCAACGACGACGGCTGGCCCGACCTGTATCTCGCCAACGACTATGGCCCGGAAGAGCTGTACCTGAATCACGAGGGCAAGCACTTCGAGCTGGCGCGCGCGGGACTGTCGGACGATTCCAAGAGCGGGATGGCGGTCGCGCTCGGAGACGTCTATAACCGTGGCGAGCACGACGTCTTCGTCACCAACATTTCAGAAAAGGGATTTCTGTTTCAGGGCAACAACCTGCGGTTGAATTTTCTCAAGGAGCTGGGCCGCTTCGACGAAGTCGCAACCGGCCCGGTCGCGGACGCCGGCTGGGCGTGGGGTGCGCAGTTCGGCGACCTGAACAACGACGGCCTGCTCGATCTCGTCATCGCCAACGGCTTCATCTCGGCAGACTCCACGCACGACTACTGGTATGCGATGTCCAAGATCGCCGGCGCGCAGGGCAACATCTTCGAGGACGCGAAGAACTGGCCGCCGATTGGCAGCGCGAGCCTGTCGGGATTCGAGCGCTCGCGCGTGCTGCTCAATCGTGGCCAGGCGGGATTTGTCGATGTCGCGCAGGAAGCGGGCGTCACCGATCGGCTGGACGGCCGCGCGGTCGCGATGGCCGATCTCTTCAACCGCGGGGTGCTCGACGTCGTGATCGCGAACGAAAAAGGTAGGGCGCTGGTCTATCGCAACGAGCTCCCCCTCTCCCGCAGGGAGAGGGGGCCGGGGGGTGAGGACTGGGTCGAGTTCAAGCTCGTCGGAACGCGGAGCAATCGCAGCGCCATCGGCGCCGAGGTGACGGCGGAGTTCGGCAACGCGCGCCAGCGCCAGGTGGTGGACGGAGGAACGGGATTCTGTAGTCAGAACGATCGGCGCCTGCATTTCGGGCTGGGCAATCAGCGCCTGGGTCGCGTCACCATTCGTTGGCCGTCCGGAACGGTGCAAGTCTTGAACGATCTGGCGATCGATCAGCTGCACGTCATCACGGAACCGCAATGACCACGGCGCCCGCTTCCGCCCAGGCTCCGGCACGCTCATTCGCCGCGATCGCGATTGATCCCAAGTACCTGATCGTCTTGCTCATCACCCTGGTGCTGGTGGTGGGCGAGGCACGCTACGGCATCCTCGGCGGCTATCAGCGCCTCGCGACGACGTTAGGGGTCTGTGTCGCGACTGAGCTGCTACTCTCCTGGTGGCTGCGCGGTCGCGTGGCGAACGTGGCGAGCGCCTATATCACGGGAATCAGCCTCGCGCTCTTGACCAAGCCGCAGGCGAATATGCTGTGGCCATTTGCGCTCGGCGCGTTCATCGCGATCACCTCGAAGTACGTGCTCACCTACCGCGGCCGTCACCTCTGGAATCCCAGCAACTTCGCCATCGCGCTGCTCGTCCTCGTAGCTTCGGATTCCGTCGCGATCCTCAGCCATCAGTGGGGCAACGACCTCGGCACCAACCTCGTGATCTGGGCCTTCGGGCTGGTGATCGCGTGGCGCGCGCGGGTGTTGCACGTGACGCTCACATATGTGGATCAGCTGTTCGTCTTCTTCATGGTGACCGATCCTCGCACCACGGTCAGCACGCGGCGCGGCCGGATGATCGTGGTGGCGATTGTGGCGCTGGTCGAAACGCTGATCCGTCTGGCCGGAGACTATCAGCTCGCGTGGCTGCGCCCGCTCTATGTCTCGCCGCCGATTCTGGCACTGGCCCTCGTCGGGCCCCTCGCGATGTTCCTGGATCTGAGAAGGACGGCCGGACGCACGGCTCCAGCGGGGCCGTGAGCGCTTTGGTCTCAGGCTTGCTCGCGGGCATCATCTGGCTGTTGCGCTTTTCCTCGCGCCGAGCAGCTTGAAGCGCCATGTCTTGGATCGCGTTCAACCGTTCGGGTATAACGCGTGCCGGCATCGTCTCTCGACACCCAGGGGGGGAGCCCGTGACTGCCCGAGTCTGCGCCTTTGCCTGTATTGTCTTCATCGCGTGTCACCGTCCGACGGAAGTTCACGGTCTGTATGTCAACCAAGACAGCAGTGGCGTGTTCTTTCCGTGCGATGACCCGAAGACCAGGGTGCTGATCAAAGACGCAGCGCTGATGACGAGGTACCGCGCGGTCGCCGCGGCGAATGAGCCGGTGTTCGTGCGGTTGGGAGGCGTGAAGGGACACGGCGGCAGCATCTACGGCGGAGCCCGGATTTTCGACGTGCAGCAGATCCTCGAAGTCCGGCCACGAGTGAGCGGCGAATGTCCTGGCGTCGCGCAACCGGTGGCACCGTTGCTTCGCCAGCACACCGAGTAAGACCGTCCCCCCCCCCACCGCGTCGTGCCCACACCCATCTCGCATGCGGCTGTTGGTTATGCCATCGGCGCGTGGGCTCCGCACGCTGTACCGCCCTCGGCACGGCGCGTGTGCCTGATCGCAGCGGCCTGTGCCGCACTGCCCGACATCGATGTGTTGGGCTTCGCTCCTCATCGCGGCATTACCCATTCATTGGCATTCGCGCTCGTCGCCGCGGTCGTCGCAGCATCCGCGCTGTTCCCTCGCGTTCAAACCCCCGGGACTCGCGCCCGAATCGCCGTCATCCTCGGCGTCGCGCTGCTCTCGCACAGCTGTCTCGATGCGCTCTCGACCTACTCGTCTGGCATCGCTTTTCTAGCGCCGTTCTCGACGCAGCGATTTCGGTTTCTGTGGACTCCGCTCGGGTCTGCGAGCGGGCTCGCGGGCCAGCTGATCCAGGAAGCGCTAGTCCTCTTCCTGCCAGCCGTCATCCTAGCGTGGTTGGGGCTCAAAGTGCGTCGAGTCGAGCCTGCCTAGGATCATTCTCGCGCGACACGGGTTGCCCGCCTGGGACTTCAGAACTCCAATTCCAGGCCATGGCCTCGCTCAGTGGCTGGAGGGAGAGCGCGACGCCGCGCTCGAGCCGGTGCAGCGCCCCCCCCCGGGCGCTGATCTCGAGCAGCTGATTCGAGACGCGCGCTGCCTCATCGCGAGCCCCCTGCGACGGTCGATCGAGTCGGCGCGACTCATCGCGCCGGCCGTGGTCCCGTTGATCGACGACCATTTTCGGGAGCCGGCGTTGCCCTGCGCCATCACATCGCGCCTGCGGCTTCGTCCCGCTGTCTGGACGACGCTCGCGCGCACCGCGTGGCTGTGCGGTTGGTCGGCGGGGGTGGAGAGCATCACGGCCGCCCGCACGCGCGCCGCGGCGGCCGCGCAGATCTTGATCGCTCGTGCCGAGGCTGCTGGGAGCGTGGCGTTGCTGGGCCATGGCTTCATGAACATCCTGATTGCCGGACGGCTTCGCGCCTTGGGGTGGAAGGGGCCGCGCTTCCCGCCACCGCGGCACTGGGCATTTGGCGTCTACGTACATAAAGGAAAGGAGGAAACGTGAAACCAACGCCGAGCAAACCGACCACGCCGAACATCCCCGTGCCCCTTCCGCTCCCGCCTAAGCCAGAGCCACCCGAGCCGTGGGAGCCGGCTAAGATTCCGCGCTCACCCGAACCGCCGAAGCCACCGATTCCGAAGTTCTAGATTAGCGTAACGACCCTATTGGCGTGCGCCGCAAACTCAGCGTCATGCGTGGCGACGAGGAGGCTGCGTCCCTGCTCGCACAGGCCCCGCAACGTTGTCGCCAGGGCGCTGCGACGCGCGGGATCGAGTGCCGCCGTCGGCTCATCCATCAGCAGCAGCGCGGGATCCGGCGCCAGCGCGCGGGCGATCGCCACCCGCTGCGCCTCACCGCCTGACAGCTGACTCGGCCGTGCGCCCGCGCGCGCGCCGACGTCCAACGACGCCAGCAGCGTCGCGGCGATGGTATCCGCCTCGGTGCGCGTCTTTCCGAGGACGTGCCGCAGCGCGAGCGTGATGTTGTCGAGCGCGGTGAGATGCTCGAACAACGCGTGGCTCTGGAATACGAACCCCACGCGCCGCCGCAGCGGGACGAGCCGCGTCTCCGGTGGCACGGGTCCCGGAGTCAGTGCAAATCCGTCGATGCGAATCGCTCCCGCATCGAACGGCTGGAGCGCGGCGACCGCGCGCAGTGCGGTCGTCTTGCCGACGCCCGACGGACCCATCAGCGCCACCATCTCGCCGCGCGCGACCTCGAGGGATAATGAGCGCAGGATGTCCCGAGCATCGTAGCGGACGCACAGTGCATCGATGACGAGGAGTGAGCCGGAGCTCATGCGGCGCCCACGCGCCAGCGATGCTCCAGCCGGCGTGCCAGCCGCGCCAGGGGCAGCGACATGGCGAGGTACACGGCGGCGCACAAGAGACCGGGAACGATCCAGCTGCCCACGTTGGTCGCATAGATCGCGGTCTGTTTCGTGAGTTCGACGACGGTGATGACCGAGACGAGCGCGGAGTCCTTGAGCATTGCGACGAAATCGTTGGTCATCGGAGCGAGTGCGTAGCGGAGCGCCTGCGGTCCCCGGATGAGACGCAGGATCTGCAGCTCCGTGAAGCCGAGGGTGCGTGCCGCCTCGAGCTGGACCCGCGGGACGGCCTCCAGCGCGCCGCGGTAGATCTCCGCTTCGTAGGCCGCGTAGTTCAGCCCGAGCGCAAGAATCGCGGCGAGAAACGCCGGCAGGCGCACGACGCCCGCCAATCCATAGTAGATGACGAACAGTTGTAACAGCAGCGGCGTGCCCCGAATCACCTCGACGTAGAAAGTCGTCAGCCACCGCAGCAAGACGGACCCGTACAGCCGGCCAGAGGCCACTGCCAGCCCGACAATGACCGCCAGTGCCATCGAGAGCACTGAGACCAGCAGCGTCACGGCCGCGGCGCGCGCCAATGATGGTAGATAGGCGAGAGCTTGAACGGCCCCGGCCGGACCAACCGTCCCCGCCGCCATCGCGGTTTTTGCCCGCAATACGCGGTCGAACAGAGCTCCCTGGGTCTCGTCCCACACGTTCCAGCGGCGGAAGATCTGCTCAAGACTTCCGTCCCGCATCGCCTCGCGCAGGACCGCATCCACCGAGTCGCGCAGCGCGGAGTCTGCGCGTGCGAGGACACCGACGTAGTGACCGACCGCGACCGGTTGCGGCAAGATCACAAAGCCAATGCCGCCCCGCCGGTGGAGCGCGCGCTGCGCGATGATGTGGTCCAGCAACACGGCGTCCATTCGGCCCCGGACGAGGTCCGCATAGGGATGGACGTCGTCATCGTAGGAAATGGGAATGAGACCCGTCGAGTCGCGCGCGGCGAGGAGTATGTTATACGCGATCGTTGAGCCGAGCGTCGCGACGCGTCGACCACGGAGATCCGCCAGACTGTGGATGCGAGCCGCATCCGCGGGCCGCACCGCCAGCACCTCGCGAAATTCGAAATAGGGGATCGTGACGGCATGTTGGGCGCGGCGCGCCGGTGTATCCTCGACTCCCGAGAGGCCGAGCGCGAAGTCGCCGCGTTCTACGGAAAGGTCGATGTCCGACCACTGGACCTGGACGAACCTAGCGGTCCCGCGGTCAAGTCCGCGCGCGATCCGCTCAGCCACCTCGACATCGAAGCCGCGGACGCGAGCCGGATTCGCGGGGTCCGCTTCCACGTACGGGGCACCGCCCTCCGCATCGCCACCCCACACGAGCACGCGCGCGGTCCGATCCTGCGCGAGGAGGCTCGTGCACAGGCAGAGCGCGAGCTTACAGGCCTGGGAGGGGACTGCCCTGATGATCACGATTCAGGTGGATGAATGCTTCAGCGGCGGCCACCCCGATTTCGCGCCCGCGCCACTGCGCCATGATCTCATGGTGCTCGCGCCAAATCCCCTGTCCGTCCTGGCTGACGTGTGCGAACAGCGCGGCCTTCTTTGTGTCGACGATGGTCGAGATGTCCACGTACGTGTTCGGCTGGTCGAGCGCTTGATGAAACTGCGACGATCGAGGTCGTGTTTCGTCACGGACCTAGTTTGGCGATTCCGTTGAATCCTGCAACATCACCTCCCGTAGGGGCCTATAACCTCGGCCGGAACAAACATGACACGCAGGACGAATGCTCGCATCGCCGGCATTGCCTATCTCCTCTACATCGCTGTCGCATTTCCGAGCATGCTGCTATCTGACCGAGCGACGGCCGGCAGTGACATCGCCGCGAAGGTCGTCACCATAGCGCAACATGCCGCCGACATCCGTCTCACTGTCGTCCTCTCGATGGTCGGGGGCTTCTGCGCGCTCGTGCTCGCGGTGACACTCTACGCCATCACCCGCGACCAGGATCGTGATCTCGCGATGCTCGGTTTGACCTGCCGGGTGGCGGAAGGCGTTATCGGTGCCGCCTCGCACCCAGCGACTCTGGGCCTGCTCTCCATCGTGACCGTCGCCACTAGCAGTTCATCAGATACCGGCGCAGTACGAGCACTCGCAGCGTTCGTCCTGAATCAGCCCTGGACGATCGGCGCCTGGTTTTTTGCTTTGGGGAGCACCACCTTCTCTTGGCTCCTCCTCCGCGGTCGCATGGTCCCTGTCTGGCTGGCATGGCTTGGCGTCGTCTCGTCCGCGCTGGTCGCAATCGCGCTTCCCTTACAGATCGCGCGGCTCCTCACTGGACCTGCGACTCAACTCATGTGGCTACCGGTGGCGGTGTTCGAGCTGGTGATCGCGGTCTGGTTTATCATCAAAGGTGTCGCGCCGCCCCTAGAAGCGCGACCGCGGGAGGCGCGATGAACGATCCACGTCGCATTGCTAGGCTCGCAGGCGCGCTGTGGTTGGTCGTGATTGCCGTGAGCGTGGTCGCCGTACTGACGCAGACCGGGCAACCCCGTCTCGCTTTTGCCGCCACTCAGTTGGGCGGCGTGTGTTACCTCGGCGTGACGGTATTGCTCTACGAGTTGTTCAAGCCTGTGAACACGAGCTTGTCGTTGTTGGCCGCCGTGTGCGGCGTAGCCGGCGTAGCGAGCGGTGCCGCGAGTGACGTCAGTGCCTCCACGGCGGCGCAGGGCTTCTACGTCTCCATGGTGTTTTTCGGCTCCCAGATCGTTGCGGTCGGATATTTGATCACGCGGTCCAACCTGATCCCACGAGTTCTTGGAGTGCTGTTGGTACTTGGGGGATCGAGTTATCTGGTCAACTCATTTACGAACTTTCTCTCGCCAACCGTGGGCGCTCACCTTGCGCCGTTCGTGATTCCCATTGCTATCGTCGGCGAAGGGTCTCTGACGCTCTGGCTTCTGTTGAAAGGCGTGAACGCTCCATGACCCCCACGTTCTGGCGCCGCATGGCCATCGTGCTGAGCGTGGTGAACGTGGCTGGCGCCGGCTTCGCGATTGCCTCCTCGGAGGCGCGTGGCATTCCGCGGTGCACGTCTCGCTGGCGGCCCCTCGTAGATTGCAGTGATTGGATCGCGTTCTCGTTCTCGCAGCCAGTGGATTGGTCCTGCTCGCCGCGGTGCTCACCCTTCGGCCGCTGCTGCTGCGACTGAGCGCGCGTACCGCGCTGCGCCAGCAGTCGCAGCCGCTGCCACCGCGATGGCTGTCTCTCCTCGATGATTCCTTACCGGCAACCCGGCATCTCAGCGATGCCGACCGCCTCAAGCTGCTTCGGGCCAGCCGCGAGTTAATCCGCACGCGACATTGGGAGGGATGCCAGGGGGTCACCCTCACGGAAGAGATCCAGCTGATCATCGCCGCGCAGGCGTGTCTGCTCACGCTGGCCTTGCCGGGCGAGCCTTTCCCCGGTGTGCGCGAGATCCTCGTGTATCCGCGCACCTTCGTACCACGTCGAGTCTACGATCCGCGGAAGCATCCTGAGCCTTTGTTGGGAGAGTCATGGGGCAACGGTGTCGTCGTGCTCTCGTGGGAGGCGGTCCTCGAGGGAGCGCAGAATCCGGCCGATGGCACTAACGTGGTGCTCCACGAATTCGCGCATGAGCTGGATTTTGAGCGTCATCTCACGCCCTCCAGCCCAGGGTTCGCCGATATGCGGCCGAGTGTCTCCGATCCCGAGACGTGGCGTCGTGTGCTCGCGGAGAGCTACGACCGTCTGTGCGCCAAGATCGAAACCCGCACGCCCAGCGCGCTGCACGCGTACGGCGGGACGAACCTCGCCGAGTTCTTTGCCGTGGCGACGGAGAGTTTCTTCGAGAAACCGCTCGAGCTGGCGCGCGAGGATTCAGATCTGTACGCCCAATTGCGCAGTTTGTATCGACAGGATCCGGCCCCTACCTTAGGCGCATGAGCCTTGATAGCGGCGCGGACCCGACGGCCGACAGCTTGTCGCAACAAGCGCATCGCCGACTCATCGGTATTCTCGGACTCCTCCTTCCCCTTCTTCTCTATGTGTTTGCCGGCCTGCGCCACACGGTGGGCCTGCCCGCGTGGACGCCGCTGCACTCGATCAGCGCGTACTACTACACGGGAGCCGTGGCCATCTTTGTCGGCGTGCTGTTTGCCTTGGCGCTATTCCTACTCACCTATCCCGGATACAAGGATGTCATCGTGGATCGCTTACTCGGTCTGGTGGGCGGAATGGCAGCGATCCTTGTCGCCTTGTTCCCGACGTCGCCCCCGGCCGGCTTGTCCGCACCCACATGGTGGAGCTCCTACATGGTGAGGGTCCACTACGTCTCGGCCGTGGTCCTGTTCGTCGCGTTCATCCTTTTTGCGATCTGGCTGTTTCGGAAATCGAACGTCCCGCGCCGCGCCGACCGCCCCCCGGAAAAGCGACGACGGGACGATATCTGCCTCGCCTGCGGGATCGTGATGATCGTGAGCGTGCTCTGGGCCGCCAGCTCGATGTTCACTCGGGCACCGATCTTTCTACCAGAGTCCATCGCGATCATTGCGTTCGCAATCTCCTGGCTCACAAAGGGAGAGATGCGCAAGCCGGTCATGCAGATGGTTCACAACCTTCAGAAGCGGATGAAGTGATTACTGCTAAGCGACTGGCGGTGCTCGGTGGGCTGGCAACTGCTGCGTGCACGCGCTTGCCCCGCGATCCGATCGTACCCGGCGCGTTTGTCGAGCAGACGGAGCAGGGGAGCCGGCCGGCCGCCACGTTGGTCACGAGCTTCGACGGCCTGGGCTTCGGCCTCCAGGGCCCGCACGGCCGTTGGGCGCCGCGCAATCCATCAGACAACTCGCTCGCCGTGAGCCGAGATTACGTGTTCCAGATTGTGAACACGCGCATGGCGATCTTCCGCAAGAACGGCGAGATCGTCTACGGCCCCGTGGCGACGAATATGCTGTTCAAGGGCTTCGGCGGCGCCTGCGAGGCGCGCAACAATGGGGACGCCGTCGTGCGCTACGATCAGCTCGCCGATCGCTGGCTCATCGTCATGCCGATCTTCGTTCGTAGTCCCGAGCGTCCCGATCAACCGCTGCCCTGGCAAGCTTCGTCGAAGGCCTACGTCAGTCCGCCTGGCGTGGCGGGCCAACCCGGTCCCGCGGCGCCACTGTTCGTTCCGCCGACCGTACCGCCGTCGCCTCCCGCCCCTCCCGATACAACCCGCCGACTCCTACAGCCGCGGCCGCCGGAGGAGAAGGGCCCGTTTTCGATGTGTTATGCGATCAGCACGAGTGCCGATCCGTTTGGCTCGTACTACCGCTACGAATTCTTGCGACCGCTGTTCCCCGATTATCCGCGCCCCGCCGTGTGGCCCGACGGTTACTACGTCCCGACCAGCACTGGTGACGACGTGATCCAGAAGCACACCTGCGTCGTCGATCGGCGCCATATGCTGCTGGGTGAGCCGGCGACGGAGCAGTGCATGGTCGTCGATGGTGTGAACTTCTTGAATAACGCGGATCTTGACGGCACGACGCTGCCGCCCGCCGGCGCGCCGAATGTCGTTCTCGCGGCCGGCGGCACACAGCTGCACGGCGACTTCGACGCTGATAGCATCTACACGTGGCGCTTCTCAGTCGATTGGAACGATCCGGCCAACACGCGGCTCACCGGCCCGGACAAGATTGCGGTCGCTCCATACCACTACCTGTGCGATGGGCAGCTCACGACCTGCGTGCGGCAGCCGGGAACGGACCAGCACCTCGACGCGCAGGGCGACAAGCTCATGGCGCGTGTGGTGTATCGGCACGTCAACGGGCGCGAATCGATCGTCGCGGTGCACTCGGTCAACACGACGGCGTTCGGCGGTGGCGTCCGGTGGTACGAGTTCACGATCGTGCCCAACCCGGAACGGACGCTGCGGCTGCGCCAACAGGGCACGTACGCGCCCGACGGCTTCTATCGCTGGATGGCCAGCCCCGCAATCGACCGCGACGGCAATATCGGCATCGGCTATTCGTTCGGCGGCACACCCAATTTTACGGGCCAGCGGTTCGCCGCGCGGCTCGCCGGCGATCCGCTCGGCGTCCTCACGCTACACGAGGCCTCGCTCGCGACTGGTGAAGCGCCGCAGACGAACACGATGCGGTGGGAAGATTACACGCAGACCGCGATCGACCCGAGCGACGACTGCACGATCTGGTATGTCGGAGACTATCTCAAGAGGGACGCGGTGACGTATTCCACACGCATCGGCGCATTCCGGATCTGTCACTGAAGGGCTAATTTCGCGGCGCGTAGTAGAGGAGACCTAATCCCTCAAGGAGCTCTTCGTGACCTCACCGGTGCTGGGCGAGTTTCTCGGCACGATGGTCCTCATCCTGTTGGGCGACGGTGTCGTTGCCGGGGTGTTGCTGAAGGGCTCCAAGGCGGAGGGCAGTGGCTGGATCGTGATCACCGCCGGATGGGCGTTTGCGGTGATGGCGGGTGTCTTTACCGCGATTGCGTGCGGGTCGAGCGATGCACACTTGAATCCTGCGGTGACACTGGGATTTGCCGCCCGCGGGGGCGACTTCTCGAAGGTCGCTCCGTATCTCGTGGCCCAGCTGCTCGGCGCGTTCACGGGCGGCGCGCTGGTGTGGTTGCACTATCTGCCACACTGGCGCGTAACACCGGACGCGTCTCTGAAGCGCGCCTGCTTCTGCACCGCCCCGGCCATCCGACAGCTCGTTCCCAACTTGGTGAGCGAGATTATCGGGACTTTCGTGCTCGTCTTTGTGGTCGGCTCGATCTTCTCGAAGAGCGTCGCCGCCACCGGTCCGGCTGCCGGTCTCGGCGCCTATCTCGTCGGCAGTCTGGTATGGGGCATCGGGCTGTCGCTGGGCGGGACGACAGGGTACGCGATCAATCCCGCGCGCGACCTGGGCCCGCGCATCGCGCATGCGATCTTGCCTGTCGCCGGCAAGGCGTCATCGGATTGGGGCTACGCACCCATTCCGGTATTCGGACCGCTCGTGGGTGGCGCCCTGGCCGGCGTGGCACTGCGCGTGCTGGGCGTATAAATGACGGATCGCCTCCACGCCATCGCTCGAGTCGCGGCAATGATCGGTGCGATTGGGTCAGTCGCGTTGACGCTGTACGCCGGCCGCGCCAACAATCTGCCGTTCCTCATGATCCTGATGTCGCTGTGGGTGATCGCCCCATTTGTCGGTTACGCACTCGCCGGCCGATTGTCCGCGCGCTGGTCCGCGACCACGCGAACGGCACTGGACGTCGTCATCGTCCTCGCCGCGGTCGTCTCTGTGGTCGTCTATGGCATTGCCGTCCTGGGAGCCCCCCGCCCGCGCGCAACGCCGTTCGTTGTCGTGCCTGTGTTCGCTTGGGTACTCATGGTCGCGGGCGTGCCAATCATTACGTGGCTCCGACGTCGGCCAGACCGCACAGCGAATCCGTGACGTTTCTCGTCGTCGCGCTGCAAGCGTGGATGATTGGCCCGTTCGCGAAACCAGCACCACCGACTCCCGTGATCATGCCCGATCCGGCTGCGCGGTTCCGCTCGCCCGTTAGCGATAGCGTCGTCGCGTGGGAGGAGTACGCGACGTTCAATCCTGCGGCGGTCGTGAAGGATGGAAAGGTCTACCTCCTGTATCGCGCCGAAGACGCCAGCGGCGCCCAGCAAGTCGGTGGGCACACCTCGCGCCTGGGCCTCGCGCAGAGCAGCGACGGCATCCACTTCGCCCGGCGCGCGACGCCCGTGTTGTATCCAGACACCGATGCGCAGCGGCAGAACGAGTGGCCGGGCGGCGTCGAGGATCCGCGGATCGTGCAGTCCGAGGACAGCACTTACGTCCTCACCTACACGCAGTGGAATCGCGACGTGCCGCGTTTGGCGGTAGCGACCTCCCGTGATCTGATTCATTGGGCGAAGCACGGACCCGCCTTCGCGCGTGCGGCGGACGGCAAATACCTGCGGGCCGAGTCGAAATCGGGGGCGATTCTCAGCCGCGTCGAAGGCGACCGCATTATCGCAACCCGCGTAAACGGCAAGTACTGGATGTACTTCGGCGTTCCCGATCTGCTGATCGCGACCTCCGACAACCTGCTTGACTGGACACCGGTGGAAGGCCCGGACGGGCGCGCCGTGAAGGTCTTGTCGCCACGTCCCGAGTATTTCGACTCCTGGCTCGTCGAAGGAGGACCGCCCGCGCTCTTCACCACGTACGGGATCCTGGTGATGTATAACGCGGGAAGCCTGCCGTCGCGCACGTATTCAGCCGGCCAGGCGCTGTTCGATGCGCACGAGCCCACGAAACTGATTGCGCGGTCCGACAGCGCGTTCCTCAAACCAACGGAGCGTTACGAGCGGACGGGGCAGTACGCGGCCGGTACGACGTTTGTGGAAGGTTTGGTGCCGTTCCGCGGCCGCTGGTATCTGTACTATGGTACGGCGGATTCCCGCGTCGGCGTTGCTGTGTGGGATCCGCAGGGCCAGACATGTCGAAAGTAAGAGTCGGCATCATTGGCTCGCGGTTCCAGGCCGATTGCATCGCGGGAGCCGTCAAGGCGATTCCGGAAGAGGCCGAGGTCGTGGCCGTGGCGTCGCCGACCAAGGGCAATGCTGCCGCGTTCGCCAAGCGCCACGGCGTCGCGCAGGCCTACACCGACTATCGCGACCTGCTGCGCGATCCGCAGGTCGAGATGATTTCCATTACTGCGCCCAACCGTCTCCATGCGCAGATCACGGTCGATGCGGCGAAGGCCGGCAAGCACGTCGTGTGCGAGAAGCCGCTCTGCATCACGCTCGAGGAAGCGGACGCAATGATCGAAGCCTGCGCCAAAGCGAGCGTGCTGCTCCTCTACGCCGAGGAGCTGTTCTTTGCACCGAAATACGTGAAGGCGAAGCAGATGGCGGACGAGGGCGCGTTCGGGCGCGTGCATCTCGTGAAGCAGGGCGAAAAGCATTCGGGGCCCCATTCGCCGTGGTTCTGGGACGTCGAACAGTCGGGCGGTGGTGCCGTGATGGACCTCGGCTGCCACGGCATCGCCTTTTGTTGGTGGTTTCTGGGCAAGCCAGCGGTGAAGAGCGTCTACTCGCAGATGTCGCAGCAGGTGCATCGCGACCAGACGCAGGGCGAAGATGAAGCGGTGACGATCATCGAGTTCGCAAACGGCGCGATCGGGATGGTCGAGAGCAGCTGGAACCGGCCAGGCGGGATGGACGACTCCATCGAAGTCTTCGGCGACAAGGGCCAGACGTACGCCGACATGCTCATGGGCAACGCGCTGCCGACGTATTCGGAGGTGGGCTTCGGCTATGCCGTCGAAAAAGCGGCGACCACCAAGGGCTGGAGCTTTCCCGTATTCGAAGAGCACTGGAACTACGGATTCCCTCAGGAGATGCGGCATTTCGCGCGCTGTGTCCGCGGGAAGGAGACACCGATTGCCGACGGCGAGACGGGACGCGTCGTCCAGGAAGTCCTGTACGCCGTTTACGCCTCGGCGGGAGAGGGCCGGAAGATCGCCCTTCCGTTCCGACCCAAAGGTGTAGCGAAGCCGATCGATCTCTGGAAGAAGCCGTCACCCACGGCACGCTGAGTGCGCTCGCCCTGGATACTCGCCCTCATTGCCGGCTGCGCGTCTCCTACACTTGGGTCGGTCGACTGGCGCGTCACCGGGGGCGACCCTGGAAATACGCGGTACTCGACGCTGACTCAGATCGATACGACCAACGTCGCACAGCTGCGCGTCGCGTGGGTCTACCATACCGGCGATCTGCCGCAAGGTGGATCCGGCGAGATCCAGGCCACGCCTATCGTGGTGGACGGCGTCCTCTATACGACGACCCCGGCACTCGCGGTCATCGCGCTCCGTGCCGATCGCGGCACCCTGATGTGGCGGTTCGATCCGTTCGCACATCGGGAGCGGGTGTCACACGTCAATCGTGGCGTCGTGTACTGGGCCGCGGGTAACGACCAACGGATCTTCTTTACGGCAGGCCGCCGGCTGTACGCGCTCGACGCGCGGACGGGCCGGCCCGTCATGTCATTTGGCGATTCGGGGTCGGTGGATCTCAGCGCCGGCTTATCGCGTGAGATCGGCGACGCCTATCTCGTTGCGACGAGTCCTGGCGCCATTTACAAGGACCTGCTCATCCAAGGCATGCGGGTAGGCGAGGAGGAAGGCTCGGCTCCCGGCGACGTGCGCGCCTACGACGTCCACACCGGCGCGATCCGTTGGACCTTCCACACGATTCCGCATCCCGGCGAGTTCGGATACGACACGTGGCCTGCCGGCGCGTGGCGGTCGGCAGGCGGCGCGAACAGCTGGGCCGGCTTGAGCGTGGATACAGGGCGTGGCATCGTCTACGTGCCAACCGGATCGGCAACACCAGACTTCTACGGCGGAGCGCGCCGCGGCCCGAACCTGTTTGCGAACTCGCTCCTCGCTCTCGACGCCGCGACCGGGAAGCGGGCGTGGCATTTCCAAACTATCCACCACGACCTCTGGGACCGTGATCTTCCGGCCGCGCCGAACTTCGTCACGGTCACCCGCGGGGGCGGGACGCGGGTGGATGCCGTCGCACAGATCGCGAAGAGCGGGTTCGTCTTCCTGTTCGATCGGCAGAGCGGCAAACCTTTGTTCGACATTGTGGAGCGCGCTGTCCCGGCATCCGATCTGGGGGGCGAGCACGCGTGGCCCACACAGCCATTTCCGGTGAAGCCGGCGCCGTTCGCGCGCCAGACCATTCGGGCAGCGGATGTGACAGAGCAGCAGCAGCGTTTTCGCACATTGCGAAGCGCCTTTTTCGCGCCGCCGAGTCGCGAGGGCAGCGTCGTGCTACCGGGATTCGACGGCGGCGGTGAGTGGGGCGGCGCGGCCGTCGATCCGGAATCGGCGACGCTCTACGTGAATGCGAGCGACGTGCCGTGGATCGCCGCCATGCGCGAGCGCGCCCGCATCGCTGCCGGAGCTGGCGCTCTGGGAACGGGCCATGCGGTTTACGCTGCCGCATGCGCCAACTGCCACGGTGCGGATCGTCGTGGCAAGGGGCGCGCGCCATCGCTCGTTGGTTTGAGCAGTCGGCTCTTGCTACACGAGGTTCGCCAGATTCTCGACCGAGGCCGGGGATTTATGCCTTCACTTGCCTCTCTTCCGGTTGCCCAGAAAGCCGAGGTAATGGCGTACCTCGGCTACACGATTGCACCGGCAGACACTGCAGGATGGACATCGCAACCGGCTGCGACTTCCCCGTATGAATTCGCCGGCTATGAGCGTTGGCGAGACACGAGCGGCTATCCCGCGATCAAGCCACCGTGGGGGACGCTGAACGCCATTGATCTCAACACCGGCGAATACCGCTGGCGCATCCCGCTCGGCGAGTTTGACGCGCTCACCGCGCACGGAATTCCCGTTACTGGAACCGAACAGTACGGCGGACCGATCGTCACCCGCGGCGGGCTGGTTTTCATCGCAGCGACGCAGGACGCGAAGTTTCGTGCGTTCAACAAGCGCACCGGCAGGCGGCTTTGGGAAGCCACCCTGCCTGCGGCCGGCTATGCGACGCCGAGCACATTCGCCGTGCGTGGGAAGCAGTTTGTCGTGATTGCGGCCGGGGGAGGTAAATTGGGATCGACGTCGAGCGACACGTACGTCGCCTACGCATTGCCGTAAGTGGAGAGTCATGTTCATTCAGATCAAGAAGGGCCGCGACGGCCCAGCGACACTCGCATGCCTCAGGTCCGACGGCACTCGCACCTGGGGGAAAGAGCATCCCTTCTTCCCCGTGCACGATATCACCCACTGCGCGGTTGAAAGTGTGCTGGGCTTCGATCAGGCGTTCTTTGGTCTGATTGCGTCCGGGTGGAGCATCGACGACTTCGAGAAACCAGGTGCCAGTCGGAAGATGCCGCTTCAGGCGATTGTCGCCGAGCATATCGTGGGCGTGTTCGATCGCGAGCGCGCGCTCCCAGAGCCGCTGACGGCAGCAGCATTCAACGAAACCGTGGTCGCGAGCCTACCTCCCGCCGAGGGAGCGGCGTTTCAGCCACTCACCGAGGCGCAGTTGTCCCGCGTACGCGAGCTGCGCAGGACGCTCGAAGCGACGTGGTACGCGTTGCCTTCAGGGGAGACACTCGAGATTCCTTTTCCAGTGCGAGGAGAAGGCATTAATGCCTAAAGGGAACGCAAAGTCCCAGGTGCGCGCGTACTTCGCCGCGACGCCACCCAAGGCGCGCGCCGCTCTAAAACAGATCCGCGCCGCCATTCTGTCGGCGGCGCCGGGTGCCAAGGAGGCGTTCAGCTATCGGATTCCCGCGTTCAGGCTCGACGGTGAGCCGCTCGTCTGGTACGCCGCATTCAAGAATCATTGCAGCCTGTATCCCATGACATCGGCGATCCGCCGGCGCTTGGCGGCTGACCTCGATGGCTACGAGACGTCGAAGGGCACGGTCCGGCTGCCGCTCGCGAATCCTGTGCCGGCTGCGCTCATCAAGAAACTCGTCAAAGCACGAATCGCCGAGCTGGGTCCATCGTGATGTACGAAAATCGCCACACCAGGCCGCTGCCCGCGAGAATGTTCGCGGTGCGTATGGCCGGTCATGTTGGCGTTGCCGCCGTACTCGTGCTGGTGTCGCTCGTCGCCGGCATGGCTGGGTACGAGCACTACGAACGGCTCCCCTGGCGCGATGCTTTCCTTAATACAGCAATGCTGCTTGGCGGCATGGGGCCGGTCGACGCTCCGCGCAGCAACGGCGGCAAACTGTTCGCGGGTATTTTTGCCCTTTACTCGGGTGTCGTATTCCTAGTGGTCGCGGGACTGTTCCTGGCACCGGTGATTCACCGAATCATGCACCGGTTCCATTGGGAAGCGCCAAGATCGTAATGTGCGTCAACTGAGATTCGTCTTGGCCGCCGTGCTCGCGGCACAAGTCCCCGCGGCGGCACTTGCGCAGGCGCGGGGCGGCGTCGAAGGCCGCGTGATCGACCGCGCGCGCCGACCCCTGGCAGCGGCGGAAGTGATGGTAGGTCGTTGGCGAGCAATCACCGACGCCGATGGCGCGTGGCGGATCACGCACCTCGAACCGGGGCTGTACCGGATCGCTGTACGCCGGCTTGGGTACCGCTCGTCCCAGCAGGAGGTCCAGGTCGAGCCTGGCCGCACGGCGCAGGTCACCCTCGTCCTCGAGCTGGTCCCCTTCACGCTCGACTCCCTGGTAGTGAGCGCTCCCCCGTCCAGCATCTCCACCACCGACGCCGAATTGGGCACGAAGCTCACGGTCGGCGAGATCGCGCTGCTCCCGTCCACTTTCGATGTCCGTCAACTGATCGCATTTACGCCGGGTGCGCGGCCCGATCAGATCTGGGGCGGCGCATCGGACCAGGCCAACTCTTATTCGCTCGACGGCACCACGGTAAACCATCCGGGCCTGGGCGGCGCCCTGTTGTTGCCCAGTCCCAGCTGGATCGAGACCCTCGAGGTCCGCGGCCTCGGTGCCGGGGCCGACGTCGGCGGCGCTCAGGGCGGTCTCGTGGAACTGGTGACCCTGCGGGGCCGGAACGTGATCGAGGGCGCCCTTCGGACTTCGTTCGAGTCTGAGCGGCTCAATAGCACCAACCTGATCCCCGGTGAGATCGGAAGCGAGCTAGCGGGCCGCCGGGAGCTGGATGGTCAGGTCCGTGGCCCGCTGGTCCACGATCGCCTGCATTTCGCGTTGTTCGGCCACCTCATCAGGCAGGAAGACCAGGTCTTGAACTACCTACCGTCCACGGTTGGTGCGTTCGTCGTGCAGCCACCGTCGTTTCGGGAGGAGCGGGCGCTGGCAAAGCTGAGCTGGAAGCCCGGCGACCGTGATCTGGTCGAGGGCAGTCTCATGGGGCGGTACCAGGACGGCGACCGCATCGGACAAACGGGATACGAAGCAGCGGACGCGACCGAACGACTCCGGCAGTCGAACCTGACCGGCAACCTCACCTGGCAGCGCAGCTGGTCACCCCGCAGTGCACTCATGGTGCGCTTGGGCGGGTTCACCGCGCGCGAGTGGCGCGATCCGTATAACCATGTCGCGACACCGAGCATCGAGCTGTTGACGGAGGTCAACCCTCCTCGGTATCAGAACGCGGTGTTTCGAACTGGGGCCGCGCCGTCGAGCCTCGAGTTGGCGGCCGGCTGGACGGGGCGTGGCCGGGTCGCCGGCCTGGAGCATGAGGTGAAGGTCGGTGGCGAGTACACGCTGGGAGGCTGGTGGTACGAGCGTCGGCGGAACGGCGGCATGACGTGGCGGCCGCTGCGCGTCGCCGGATTCGACCCCGCGATTCCGGCGACGTGGGCCTACCTCAACGCGATCCCGACCGAGTGGGGTGGGGACGTGACGATCAACAGCGACGTCCGGAACGGCGCGCTGTTCCTACAGGAGCAGATTGGGATCCTCCCGTGGCTCCGCTTCAATCCGGGGTTCCGGTACGCGTGGTGGACGGGAAACCTCACGCCGGCGAGTGGCGGCCCGCGATTCACGGCGGTACGAGACGCCGCGCTCGAGCCCCGCATCGGCGTGGTGGCGGAGCTGAGGGCTTTGGGCGGGCTCGTCGCCAAAGCGCACTGGGGCCGCTATCACCAACCGATGTTCGCCGCCTTGTTCGACCGCGTGGTCGGGGCCGGGACTTACAGCAACGAGGAGATTTGGTCTTACCTGGGGCCCGCGCCGGGGACCCCGACGCAAACGTTCACGCGTGGCGAGCGTGATTCGCTTGCGGCCGGCGGGCTGTTCCGCTTGGAGGAGACAGTCCGGCTAGACCAGGCGGGCCGCGTGGAGCAGTATCGTCAGCCTTATGTGGAGCAAACCGTCGTCTCGCTGGAACGCGCCCTCGGCACGCGTTGGAAGATCAGCGTGGCGTACGTCCGCCGGAGAAACCGCGACATGGTCGCGCTAGTGGACCGGAACATCGCGTCCAACTACACGGTGGTCGACAACGTCATCGTACTCGATCGCTTCGGCAAGCCGGTGGAGGTCGGGGGCCGGCCGCTCGTATTGGAGAAGCTGGCCTTTTCCAACGAGGACATTCTCTATGTCCAGGAGTTGTTGCGGCAAGGCCAACTGACGGATCCCAACGTGCTCTATGCGCCGCCGGGGCTGACCCCGGCGGAGCTGGCGGCACTCCGCTACAATCCTGACTTCGTGCTCACCACGGTGCCGGAGGCGACCAGGCGGTTGCGCCAGCTGCAGCTCCGGGCGGACGCGCGGTATCGGACGTGGTGGGCCGGCGCGTCGGCGACGCTGTCGACGCTCAAGGGGAACTTCAACGTGGTGGCCGGACCCGATGACTACACGAACGGTGGGCCGGGTCCCTGGGTGCGACTGAACGAGCAATTCAACTTCTTCGGGGCGCTCAATAACCAGAGCCGTTTCGAGGGGAAGGTCTACATCGGCGGGCTCCTGCCGGCGCGGTTGCGGGGCGGCATGTTCTTCTCGTACGCGACCGGCGATCGGGTCACGCCCACGCTGCCGATCTCCGGGCTGCTGACCGAGTATGCTGTCATAGTACCTCGGACAGGATCCCCCGGGGTTTTCGACACGGTGCCCTTCCATCCGTTTCTGTTCCGGAGCGTCACCGGCGACCGCATTTTCGTCCAGCCTCGCGGGACCTACCGTTACGAAGCGCGCGCGTCCCTGGACCTCCACCTCGAGCGGAGCTTCCCGCGAGGGCGCGCGGAGGTCGTACTGGTCGTGGATGGGTTCAACGTGTTGGGCGACCAGAGCGTGACGGGCATTCAAACTGAGGTCAATGCGATCGCGGGCTTCGCCGGCAGTGATTACGGCCGGGTGCGGTCTCGTGTCCCGCCGCGGACGCTGCGGCTGGGGGCGGGAGTGAGGTTCTAGGCGCGATGGAATTCAATCTTGCGCGCTCCGTCGAGATCCTGGGGCGCACGCCCGCTACGCTCCGCGCCCTTCTGCGCGACGTCGGTTCAGGATGGGCCCGTGGGACAGAAGGCCCGGACACCTTCAGTCCCTTCGACAATGTCGGCCACCTCATCGACGGCGAGGAAACCGACTGGATGCCCCGCGCCCGCATCATCCTGGCCCAGGGCGCGAACCGGCGCTTTGAGCCCTACGACCGTTTTCGCCACCGCGCGCGCAATGCGAACCGCACTCTGGAATCTCTACTCGATGAATTCGCCAGCCTGCGTGCCGCAAACCTGCGCATGCTGCAGTCCTGGAACCTCAGCGATGCTCAGCTCGACCTGATCGGCGAACATCCGAGCCTCGGTCGAGTGACGCTGCGGCAGCTGCTCGCGGCCTGGGTGGTGCATGACCTCGGCCATATCGCACAAGTCGCCCGAGTGATGGCCAAACAGTATCGGGCCGAAGTTGGCCCCTGGGTCCCATTTTTGCCGGTTTTGACCGATCACGAGGCCCCGCGATCCTAAGGAAGCCTAGCTTCTGCAGGGTCAATCGTTTATGTTGAGACGTTCGCTCGCTGGCAGTGTCATCGGCGAGGGGTCGAACCATCAGGCGGCGCCTGCGGGCCTCGGCATTGGGTCGAGGTAGCGCGCACCGGCGCGCCGGGGGTGACTCGGCGACCCTCCCACGCATCAGCCAGCCCTTAACTACGGCGCAACCCGCCTTTACCAAGAGCCCGACGCAGCAGACACGCGTCGCACAGTTCCTCGCATTGAGGGACGTGCTACCCGCTTGTCCGGCCCCAGGGCAGGAACAGACTCAGTTATGACACCGCAGTCTCAACAGCAGCACAGCCACCTCACACGCCCAGTCCACAAAGAACCCCCCGCCCACGCGCCCAATGCGGCGCTGATGATCGACTTTGACAACGTCACGATGGCGATTCGATCGGACCTCCAGACCGAATTGAAGCGCCTGCTCCAGTCGGAGATCATCCGTGGGAAGGTCGCCGTACAGCGCGCGTACGCCGACTGGCGCCGCTATCCACAGTACATCGTCCCGCTCTCTGAATCGTCCATCGATCTCATCTTTGCGCCGGCGCATGGCGCGAACAAGAAAAACGCCACCGATATCCGGCTGGCGATCGACGCACTGGAGCTGGTCTTCACGCGACCGGAGATCGGAACGTTCATACTGCTTTCCGGCGATTCGGACTTTTCTTCGCTGGTGCTCAAGCTCAAGGAATACGGCAAGTACGTGATCGGAGTCGGCATTCGGGAGTCTTCGAGCGACCTCCTGATCCAGAATTGCGACGAGTACTACTCGTACAACGAGCTCGCCGGCTTCACAAAGGCGAGCGACGTCGAGTACGTGAAGCGTGATCCGTGGGAGCTGGTCGTCGAGGCGGTGAAGCAGATGACGGCGCACAACGACGTCATGCGCTCGGACCGCTTGAAGCAGGTGATGCAGGAGATCGATCCCAATTTCGACGAGAAAGACGCCGGATTCTCGCGCTTCAGCAAATTCGTGATCGAGGCCGCCCGGCGCGGTTTGATCACATTGACCCGGCTCGACAATGGTCAGTACGAGATCGCGCTCGGGCCGCAGGTCGAGGGCGCGCCCGCCCAGCCGACGCTCGCCGCGATGAGCGAGGCAACGCAGCCGGCACCTGATCGTCCCCGCAGCCGGCGCGGTGGTCGGGGAGGCGGGAGCAGAGGACGCGGCCACGAACCAGCCGAACCCATGGAGCCGCAACAGCCGGAAGCCCCGCCCGCCCCAGCCCCGGAACCGGCCACGTCCGGTTTCTCGCTCGGAGGTGCGTTTGACCGGCTGAAGCAAGCGGTTGGCCGGATTGGGGGGGACGAAGCCGCGGAGACCGAGGAGTCTCCGCCGGCGCCGCGTCCGCCAGATGCAGAAGAGGAGGATGACATCCCGATGCCCGCGTCGTCGGCGCCACCGCCGCCGTACAGCACGCCCTCGTCGCTACCGGGCGGCATTCCCATGCGGAGCGCGCGATTCCGCCGTGGCTCGCGCGGCGGTGCTCGCCGCCCCGGTGCCGGCGGTGGTCTCCCCGAAATTCCAAAGATCGGCGTCGTTGAAGTCGATCCCAATTTCCGTCCCCGCGGCGACGTGATTCCCGTGCCGCCGAAACCTCCCATGGTCGGCGGTCAACCCTCGGGCGCCGGCGCAGGGACTCAGGAACGCGGCGAGCGTGGCGGCCGTGGACGCGGCGGTCGAGGCGGGCGTGGCGGAGGTCGTGGTGAAAACGGCGAGCGCGGCGAGCGCGGCGAGCGTGGCGGCGAGCGGGGCCGTAGCCGTCGCGGTGGTCGAGGCGGCCGGGGTCGCGGCCCGCGGCGGTTCGAATCGGAAACGATGGAGAACACGAATCACGACGCGCGTCCGGCTCTAGAACAAGTCCCCCCTCCAGAACCTCCTGAACGTTCAGCTCCAGAACCTCCGGCGGCACCGGCCACCGATACGGGCGAATCGTTCTGGTCGAAAGTGAAGCGAGGTCTCACAGGAGGAACATGACCGGCGCCGCCGTTTCGGCCCGATTCTACGCGCGACCCACGGAAGAGGTCGCGCGTGGACTATTGGGACACATCCTGGTAAGCGACGTGGGAGGGCGGCGTCGTGAAACGGCCGGCCGCATAGTGGAGGTGGAAGCGTACGTCGGCCCGCATGATCCCGCCTGTCACGCGTACGGTCATCGGCGCACTGCTCGCACCGAGCCGCTCTACGGGCCGCCGGGGACGGCCTACGTGTATTTCACCTACGGCATGCATTGGTGTCTCAACGCCGTGACCGAGCCCCGCGATTATCCAGCCGCCGTGCTGATTCGCGCGCTCCAGCCGATCGCCGGGTTCGAGACCATGCGCGAGCGGCGCGGCAAGGAGCCGCTGTGTTCCGGTCCGGCTCGCTTGTGCGAGGCGCTGGGCGTCACCGGGGCCTTGAATGGCATCTCGCTGCAGCGGGGCGTGCTCCGCATTGTCGGGGGATCGAAGCCAAAACGGAGTGAGATCATGACAGGCCCGCGCATCGGCATTACGGAGGCTGCGGACTGGCCGCTACGGTTTTATCTCAAGGACTCGCCCTGGGTCAGTGCCGCTCGGTAATTCCTTCCTTTGAGGTGCCCAGGCTGATACGGACGCCGCCCTGCAGGGTATGCGTGTTGCTGAGCAGCAGGAAGTTGCTGGCGCCCGACGTCAACAGGTAGTGCGCGAAAACGTTGAACTTGCTCGAGTAGTTGATCTGCAAGCCGCCCATGATCCAGAAGAACGCCTTGCTCGCGGCATCGTTGACGCGGTCGTCGGCCTGCGAAAACTGGCTCAAGTCGCAGCCCGGGCAGTCGACCACAGGATTCAGGATCTGCATGATGGCGAACCCACCGCCGCCGAACGGTTCGATCACCTTCTGCGTCGGGTAGGCGAGCACGCCGAACATGAGACGGCGCACACCGTTGAACGAGACGTCACGACAGGGCGCGGCCCCGACCGAGCAGCCCGACGAATTGGGATCGAAGATCACCGCGTTCGCGTCGGACAGGAAGAACGCTTGCTCGTAGGCGACGTACAGCGCGGTACGGCGCGACGTGATGAGCCAGTGGCCGCCGGCGATCGGATCGTACACATAGGGCTGCGTGTTCGTCTTGGACACGAAGAAGCCGCCCTGGGCACCCCAATACCAATTGAAGTTCGTGTTGAAGCCGCGGCCCTGCTGCGGCGGAATGAAGAAGTAGGAGGCGCCCACCGAGCCTTGTACCTGGCCCGTCCAGAAGCTGGTGTTTGTGTAGAGCGGGTTCTCAGGGGTGTATTGCGCGCGTACGTCGCCCCGGAGGGCCACGTGATGCGACACAAAGAGGCGGAAGCCCAGGCCGCCATAGACCATGTGCTGCGTGAAATCGTAGGGGGGGTCCTTCCCGAAGACCATGCGCGCGTAGCCACCCGAGGCCAGGAGCGACGACTGGTCGCCCACCGGGAAGTTCAGCACGAGGCCGCCACTGACGGTGGAGACGTCGACGTTCTGTGTCGACGCCAGGTTCGTTGTGGCGATGTAGTCACCCGTCACCTCAATACCGACGCGATCGCTGAGGTTGTAGCCGATGCGCGCCCCGCCGCCGAAGCTGTTCGTGATCTGGAATGAGCGGTCGAAGCGCCACCAGGACCCGAAGCCGCCGAACTCGATGTTTTGTGATCGCTGCGCCGCGGCGGAATTCGCGACCAAGGTTACGAATCCCACCAGGAAAACCAGCCGCTTCATCGGGACTCCTCCCACGGCTCCGGTTTAGGGGGCCGCCAACAGAACCGCGTTAAAGAGCAGCTTGAAGGTGCCGTGCGTTTGGCCCCGGAACTGCGGCCGAAACCCGAACAGGATCACCCGCCCGCTGCCTACCGGTGCCTCCACCAGCGCCGCTTTCCCAACGAGCCGCTCCTGATACCGGGCATAGCCGGATCGCAGGGGCTGCTCGGGATAGGTCGCCAAGGCCCTGGCTGGGGCCGAAACGGTGAAGGCGGCGCTATTCTCGAAGTAGACCGGGAGGGAGTCGGGAACCCCGAGGGTAACCGGGCTTTCAGACCCTTCCACCCCCCCCAAAACCGTACCGAAAATAGAGCCTGGGGCGTAAAATCGCAAAACTTGGGGACCCGATGCTTCACCGGCTAGAACGTTGACCACGGGGAGGTTAAGGCGTGTAATCGCGAAATTACTTGAACCGTCGAGGCAGACCAGCGTCCCGCCGCCCCGAACAAATGCCGAAATCGCATTACTGCCCGGTTCGCCCAGACCGCCTGCGTACTGCAGCGGAATGCGAGTCGAATCGACGCCACGAAGAATCGAGGAACCGTCGGCATCAGGCAGTACGATCACGTCGAACCGCGCACGCAGCCCGCCCTTTCTGATGTCGGTATCGTGCAGTGTCGTGTAGCTGATTCCATACTGCTCGAAGAGCCAGCGCGTCCAACCTTCATCGATGTTGCCGGTCCACGGCTGATACAGCCCGATGCGCGGCAGCCGAGTGCGCGTGCGTCCCTGAGCGTTCGCGAGCGCCGACCCCACCGCAGTCACAGTGAATCCGTGCCGTGCCGACTGCTCGCTGAGGATCGCGCGTGCGCGTGGGCCACGCACGACAAGATCGTCTCCCAGAATCGACACGCTTTGACCCGCGGCTAAGAGCTGAGCGACGGCGCGCGACTCCGCGTTCGTCCGATTCTTCAAGACAAAGACATTCCCGGCGCCTTCGATGCGCCCGGGTGTGGGCACGATGGTGTCCACCTTCACCAGGTTCGCCGTGAACGGTCCATTCACGACGTCGGCGCGGACGCGCATCGTGAGCGGGAGCGTCCACCCCGCGACATCGTATGGCGGGCGGTCGTTCACGGGCGTGTAGTGTTGCACCTCGAGCAGATCCTTCACGTGCGCGCGATAGGGCTGCGCCATGGGCACGACGAGCGAGCCGGCGGTATACCGCCGGCCGTCTGCGATGAACGCGTCCGCGGCCCGGTACACCTCGACTCCACCCGCCGCGAGCACGTTGGCGAGTGTCGCCCATGCTTCCGGATCGCGCTGTTCTGCGGCGGGCGGCAGTACGTACGCGAAGGGATTCCCGGCGAGTCCCGCCTCAACCTGGCGCCGGCCGAGCGCGACGAAGCGATCGATCACGTTGACACGGTCCCGCGCGGCGAGGCGCACCAGGGCCTGAGATGTGATCAGCTCGTAGCGCACGATGTCGCCCAGGTGCCAGGTCCCGCCCGGCCATGGCTCCGGGTAGTTCACGCCGCGACCCGGCTGGCGTACCGAATCGAGCGGCAACGTGATCGGTGAGCCGAGTCGTGTGCTGGCCGCCTCGGTGAGGATGCCGATCATGTTGTGCCGAGTGGGCGTCGAGCGAAAGCCGCCATGCCACCACAGGTCGTAGGTCTGCTGATGCGCGATCCCGGTCATCCCCGCGTCGTAGAGCGCGGCGGCCATTTGCGCCCCGACGAGATTGATTCCGGCGACAATCGCGGGATCGAGATTGGGATTCACAGGATCCTGGAACGGCGGGACGAAGAGTCGCACGCCGTTGGCGCCCATCTGGTGGACGTCGTACACGATTTCGGGAAACCAGTCCTTGTACAGCATCCGCGTAACGAGTCGCGTCTCGACCTGCGTCAGCATGAACCAGTCGCGGTTGTTGTCGTGGCCGATGTATTTGTGGTAGAGCCAGGGTAGGGGCCCGCCTTCGTAGCGCGTCCCCTTGTAGCGGCGATACCAGCTCACGACCGTGTCGAGGCCGTCCGGATTCATGGACGGGATCATCAGGACCACAACCGAGTCGAGCAGCCGGCGCCATTCGGGATCTGTCGCCAGGCGATAGGCGAGCGTCATTCCCATCTGGCTCGACGCCACTTCGGTCGAATGGATGTTGTTGCTGATCAGAATGATGGCCGGCTGCTGCGTTCGAATGCTCTCGAGATCGACATCGGTGAGCCGGCGGGGGTCGGCGAGCAGTGCCTGCGCTCGTTTGATCTCGGCCAGGCGTTCCTGATTGGCAGGTGACGTGATCGTGAGCAGCAGGAAGGGCCGGCCTTCGGTCGTGCGGCCCAACGTGTCGACGCGTACGTAACGGCTCTGTTGGGCCAGGCTATTCATGTAGCTGCTGACTTGTCTCCAATCGGCGAGGACGGAGTCTGCGCCCGGCTCGAAACCGAGAGCGGCCGATGGGCGGATGGGCGGTTCGGCGGTTTGTAACACCGCGAGGAGGAGGAGCGGTGTCATCGGATGAGCCCCAGTTTTGAACCCACCTTCTTGAAGGCACGAAGCGCGAAATCGAGGTCGTCTTCGGTGTGCGCAGCGGAAAGTTGGCAGCGCACACGCGCGTGTCCTTGTGGGACAACGGGATAACCAAACCCAGTCACGAAGACCCCTTCAGCCAGTAGCAGCTCGCTCATGTGAATCGCCTTCGCCGTCTCGCCCAGGATCACGGGCACGATCGGTGTCTCGCCCGGCAGCGGCTTGAAGCCGAGGGAGAGAAGCTGTTCGCGGAAGTAGCGGGCATTCTGATGCAGCTGTTGCACGAGCTCGGGATGCGCTTCGACATGGCGCACGGCGGCGAGGGCGCTGGCCGCAACCGTGGGCGGCAACGCATTGCTGAAGAGCTGCGGGCGTGAGCGCTGGGTGAGATAGTCGGTGAGGGCGAGCGGGCCAGCCGTGAACCCACCGGCCGCGCCACCGAGCGCCTTGCCCAGCGTCGACGTGATCACATCAATCTCGCCCAGCATCCCATAGTGCTCCGGGCTACCGCGGCCCGCTTTGCCGAGGACGCCGGTCGCATGAGAGTCATCGACGGCGAGCACCGCATCGTATTTCCGTGCCAGGGCAGCAAGATCCGGAAGCTTCGCGATGTCCCCTTCCATCGAGAAGATGCCGTCGGTGAAGACCAGCTTGCGACGGGCCTTGCCCGCCGCGCGCAGCTTCTCCTCGAGGTCGGCCATGTCGGAATGCTTGTAGACCGCCGTCTGGCACTTCGTGATCGCCTTCGCGAGGCGAATTGAGTCGATGATGGAGGCGTGGTTCAACTGATCGGAGATTACGATGTCGGGCTCGCCCAGGACGGTCGGACACAGCCCCTCGTTGGCATTCCAGCAACTCACGTAGGTGAGCGCCGACTCGCAGCCGGCAAACTTCGCGAGCGCGTTTTCGAGATCGCGATGAATCGTGAACGTGCCGCAAATGAACCGCACCGAGGAAGTGCCGGCGCCCCAGTGATCCAGTCCGTCTTTTCCGGCCCGCACCACCTCCGGGACGTTCGACAGTCCGAGATAGTTGTTTGACGAGAGGATCACGACCTCGCCGCGCCCTTCCATCCTGACGCGCGAGGCCTGCGGCGAGTCGAGGTAGTTGAGCCGCTTGTAGACGCCTTCCTTCTTGAAATCCGCCAGCTCGTCCTGTAGCTGCCGCATGAAGCTCATACGATCTCCAGTATGACCTTGCCCGCGTCCCCGGAGCGGATCGCGGCAAGCGCGTCGTCGATTCTTGCGAGGGGGAACTTGTGTGTAATCACCGGCCGGGGATCGAACTGCCCGGCACTGAGATAGCGGCGCATTTGATGCCACGTGAGATACATCTTGCGGCCGATGACTCCATACACGGTAATGCCTTTGAAGATGATCTCGTCGGCGAAATCGATCGGGATGTCGTTTTTGGGTATGCCCAGCAGCTGCACCCGCCCCCCCAAGCTCACGGCGGCAAACGCCTGATGCAGGGCCGAGGGTACGCCCGACATTTCGCAGACGACGTCCGCTCCTTCCCCCGCGGTCTCGGACAGCACCGTCTTCACGACATCGTCTTTTGCTGCGTTGATCGTGACGTGGGCACCCATCTTCGCGGCGAGCGCCAGACGCTTGGGATTCACGTCGGAGGCGAGCACCTTGGTCGCGCCAGCCGCCCGCGCAATGCCGACGGCGAAGCAGCCGATCGGCCCGCAGCCCACAACGAAAACGGTGCTGCCGGGAATCTCCGCGGTCAGCACCGTGTGAAACGCATTGCCCATAGGGTCCATGATGGCGCCGACCTCGGTGGGAATGCCGTCGAGCGTCAGCACGTTGGTCGCCGGCATCACGATGTATTCGGCGAAGGCGCCATCGCGATCGACGCCGATGATGCGCGTGTTCTTACAGATGTGGCTGTTCCCGGTGCGGCACTGCAGGCAGTGGCCGCAGACGATGTGCCCTTCGGCGGTGACGAGTTGGCCCGCCTGCAGCTCCGCCACCCCGTCGCCGCACGATTCGATCTCGCCCGCGAATTCGTGACCAACGACGATGGGCGGCTTGATCCGTCCCTGTGCCCAGGGATCCCAGTCGGCGATGTGCAGGTCCGTTCCGCACACGCCGGCGTGACGGACAGCGATGAGCACCTCGCCGGGACCCGGGGTCGGTTTGGGCACAGACTTCACGGTCAAACCGGGCGCGCGTTCTTCCTTGACGATCGCTTGCATGAACACTCGGGATGCGGGAAGCGAGATGCGGGATGCGTTAGAAGATGGATCGGGTGAATCCGCCATCCACCTGAAGTACGGCGCCGGTAATATAGCTGGCCGGTTCGGAGGCGAGGAACGTCACGGCCGCGGCCAGCTCGCTGGGATTGCCGATCCGCCCGATCGGGATTTGGGCCAGCATTTGCTTCATCGCCTCCGGCTTCGTTCTGGTCAGCTCCGCGACTCGCTCTGTCGCGATAAAGCCTGGGCAGATGCAGTTGACCGTGATGCCGTCCGCGGCGACTTCGTCCGAGAGCGCCTTCGCGAATCCCAGGACACCGGCCCGCGCGGTTGACGAGAGAATCAGTCCGGGCAAAGGCTGCTTGGCGGCGACTGAAACGAGGCAGATGATGCGCCCCCATTGCGCCTTGCGCATGATCGGGACAGCGGCGCGAGCTAGGTTGATCGTCGAGAGCAGGTTGAGCTCGATCGCGCGTTGCCACGCCTCCGCCGGCTGATCTTTGAACGGTGCTGCGGGCGGGCCGCCGGCATTGCAGAACAGCACGTCCAATCTGCCGAGATCGTGCGCCACCCCTTTGACTCGCGACTCGGCCACTTCGGGGATGGTGATGTCGCCGGGGTAGGGGAGAACCTCCGCGCCGCTCTCGGCTGCAATCGCATCCGCAGTCTCTTGGGCCGACTCGCGATTCCGGCCGTTGACCGCGACCCTCGCCCCCTCGAGCGCCAATGCTTTAGCGACGGCGCGGCCGATGCCGCGCGTCGAGCCGCAGATGAGCGCGACGCGACCCGTGAGGCCGAGGTTCACGCGCGCTCGATCCGCACCGCGCAGACCTTCAGCTCGGCCATTTTCGCGTAGGGATCCAGCACCGGATTGGTGAGCAGATTCGCGGCCGCTTCGCGGAAATGGAACGGGACGAAGACCTGCCCCACAGCCACGCGTTCGGAGATGCGGGCGGCGCTGACCATCGAGTTGCGGCGCGACGTCAGGCGCACCAGCTCGCCTTCGCGGACGCCGAGTTTCCTGGCGTCGTCGGGGTGAATCTCGACGATCGCCGTCGGCTCGCGCGCGTCCAGACCACTTGCCCGCCGCGTCATCGTGCCGGTGTGCCAGTGGTAGAGCTGGCGGCCGGTATTCATCACGAACGGATACTCATCGTCCGGAAGCTCCACCGGATTCGTGTACTCGACGGGAACGAACCTTGCCCGGCCGTCGGCCGTGGGGAAGGCCTTATCGAATAGGAAGGCGGTGCCGGGATGGTCGGGCGCCGGCACGGGGTATTGGAGTCCCGCGCCTTCCAGCCGATCGTAGGTGACGCCCGCCCAGCTTGGCGTCACACTCGCGATCTCGCGCATGACGTCTTCGGCGTCGGCGAAATCGGTCCGCAGCCCGAGGCGGTTCGTTAGGTCGATCAGAATCTCGAGATCGCCGCGCGCCTCGCCGGGGGAGTCCACGGCTTGCTGCGCGAGCTGGATCCGCCGCTCGGTGTTGACGAACGTGCCCGTCTTCTCGGCGAAGCTCGCGCCGGGCAGCACGACGTCGGCGTAGCGCGCCGTTTCGGTGAGGAAGAGATCCTGCACGGCCAGGAACTCGAGCTTCTGGAACCAGCCTTCGGCGTGGGCGATGTCCGGATCGGAGATGATCGGGTTCTCGCCCATGATGTACATGGCCCGGACGCCGCTTTCCGGTTTGACGACTTCCGTCACCATCAGGCCGTTCTGCAGCGACAGTGAGTCGGCGGGGACGCCCCACGTTGTGGCGAATCGTGCGCGGGCCTTTTGGTCGCCCACGGGCTGGTAATCGGTGTAGACGAACGGAATCGCGCCGACATCGGAAGCGCCCTGCACGTTGTTCTGGCCGCGCACCGGCAGCATCGCCGCGCCCCAGCGACCGATCATCCCGCAGGCGAACATCAGATTCAGCAGCGACGTGACGATATCGGTGCCGTTCGCGTGCTGTGTCAGCCCCATCGCCCACAACGTGCTGGTGTTCGGCCCACGGGCGTAGATCTCGGCGGCACGCCGGATCTTTTCGGCGGGAATGCCAGTGATCTTGGCGGCCTTGTCGGGTGTGTACGGCTGAACCGCGGCCCGGACCTTGTCGAAGTCGTGCGTGCGCTCGGCGATGAACGTCTTGCTTTCGAGTTCCTGCGCCAGAATGTGGTTCAACATCGCCGAGTAGAGCGCGACGTCGGTGCCAGGCTGCATCTGAAGGTGAATGTCCGCGCGGCCCGCGAGCTCCGTGCGGCGTGGGTCGGCGACGATGAGCTGGGCGCCCTTCTCGTGCGCGCGCTTCAGCGCGGCGCCAAAGACGGGATGCGACTCGGTCGTGTTGGCACCGGCGATGAAGATGACGTCGCACGCCTGCTCGATCTCGCGCATGGACCCGGATGCGGCCGCGGTGTTGATCGCGCGCTGCATGGCGGCGACCGACGTCGAGTGGCACAGGCGGGTGCAGTGGTCGACGTTGTTGGTGCCGAGGGCGCCGCGAAACATCCGCATCATGAGGTAGTTCTCTTCGTTCGAGCACTTGGCCGAAGAGAAGCTCGCGAGCGAGTCGCCGCCGTGGGCCCCTTTGATCCGGAGCAGCTCCTGCGCCGTCAACTCGAGCGCTTCTTCCCAACTCGCCTCGCGGAAGGGCGAGTACCAGTCCTCCGGAGTCGCGACGCGATCGCGGATGTCCAGGTCGAGCCGCTCGAGCAGCGGCAGCAAGCGCACGCGCTTGCCCGTCGCGCGGGGCGGGGTGCCCGGTTTGGAGTTCCTGCCTTCACTCTCGATCGTGCGCCAGGGGCCTCGGCGTCGTTCGGCGCCCTGCGGCCCCTTCCAGCTCCAGCGGCCGTTTTCTTTGGCCCACCCCTTCCGTATCAAAGGTCGAGTGAGGCGATCGCGATGCTGCGGAAAGTCGTAGCCGAAGCGGCCCTTCACGCAGGTGGAGCCTTGATTGGGCGTGTTCAGCTCGATATCGGGAGAGGTGACGCGCACAACTTTGTTGTCGGCGACGTGCAGGTCCACCTGACAACCGACGCCGCAGTACGGACAGACCGATCGGACCACCTTCTCCGGATGCCGGATCTGCTCGGGCGCGAAGCGCTGCCGCGGCATCACCTCGAAGATGGCACCGGTGGGACAGACACGAACGCATTCGCCGCACCAGGTGCAGCCCGCTTTGTCCGGATCGCCGTCGGCGCCGACGATGATCTCCGCGTGCTCGCCGCGGAATCCGACGTCCAGCACGCCGACGACCTGAATATCTTCGCACGCGCGCACGCAGCGGGTGCACAGGATGCAGGTGGACATGTCGTGCCGGATCATCGGGTCGCCGGGGCGCTCGTCGCCCGAGCGTAGCGGCAAGTCGCGAGTCTCGACGGCCGTCGGCACGATGTCGTACTGCACCAGGTAGCGTTCGAACTCGTTGCGCGGATGCGCCCGGCCCCCCCGGCTGCCGTTGCGGAGGTGGTCGGCGGGGTAGCGCTCGGCGAGCAGGCGCAGCACCCCTTTACGATTCTCGACCGCCGCATGCGATTGCGTGGTGACCACCATGCCATCGGCGACCTTGGTCGCGCAGGCCGCGATCAGCTTCGGCTGGCCTTCGACCGAGACGAGGCAGATGCGACAATTGCCGACGATGGGAAGCGTCGGGTACCAGCAGAGCGTCGGGATTTCGATGCCGGCGGCCCGCGCGGCGTCGAGAATTGTGCGCCCGTCATCAGCACTCAGTTTGTGGCCGTCGATCGTCAGCGTCGCCATGCCTGAAATAGATAGGCTGGCGGGAAGGGGGGGCAAGGCTAAGCTAGATTTTCAGACCTTGGGATCTATTGGCAGATGCAGATGGGTATGGTCGCCGTCTTTGCCTTCATCGAGGAACCAGCAATACGCCCAAATCTTGGCGGGCCTGAGCACCTGCTGGCCGGCCCGCAGGATGATGCCCATTGGCTCGTCGTCTATCATCATGGGTAGGCTGGTCATTGCAACACGTCTCACGAATGGGGTCGGCACGTCTGCAAAGCAAAACCCCTGCCGTTCGTGGGTCGTGCCGACGTGCCCATGTGACAACGAGTTACAACTTTAGCCGTCGCTCGAGGTGTCAGTCCGACACGTTTAGCGCCGTGTCGAGCTGACGCGGCGGCTTGATCGCGGTGAATCCGGAGCGCTTGGACTTGCGGCCGCGCTGCACCTGCCAGCCGCGATAGAGGGTCTGCAGCGCCTCGGGTGCCAGGGGGATCACCTCGCGATTCTCATCCGGAGGCGGCAGCAGGACGTGGACCCCCCCCGAGGGAGTCCGAACCTGAAGGTCGGCGATCAACGACGTGCGTTGTTTCGTACGAAGCAGGCCGAGACAACTGGGGGCGATCGCCACGAGCGACGGTGCCAGGTCGGGAAACCAGCTCCCAAAATTGATGACTAAGGCCTGAAACGCGCCGGCGAGCTGCTCCGACACCGCCCGGCCTTCCGCTGCTTCGACGGCCCCAAGATCCTGATCGAGCAGAAACACCTCCGCGTCGTGCGCGGCGAGAAACAGCGCTTCACCGAGTGCGGCGGCACCCAGCACGACGACGACGTCGCGCGGCTCGAGGCGGTTGGCCCAGGGCACAATCGGATGCGTGCGGTCAAAGCCCCAGTGGGTCGGCTCGCGCTGCGCCTCGCGCAACGCTCGATGTTTCTGGCGCCAGCGCGGGAATGACGGCAGCCGGAGGCGCCGCGCGATAATGCGATCGACATGCTCGAGCAGCAGCACTTCGGTGAGGAGATACTGCTCCTGCGCGATCGCCTGCAGCTCGCGCGCGGCTTCATCGCCGATTTTCAGCAGCTCGGCGCGCGGCACGGTGTTCTTGTACTCCTCGAGCCGCTGCAGAATGAATTCCTGATACTCCTGCTTGAGCGAGCGGGGAGTCCGGCGGACCGGCGTCATGCCGGTTTTGGTCGCTTGCTCGAAGGGCAGGGAAGTCAGCATGGCTCGACGTGCACCGTCACTTCTTCGAGCTCCAGATCCTTCTTCAGCCGCTCTTCGACTGCGTCGGCGATCGCGTGCGCGTCGGCGACATTCGCGGCGGGATCGACCGCGATCGTGACTTCGGCGTACCGCACGCCGGCGGTGCCTTGTCCTCCGCGCGAGCGGATGCCGTAGGCGCGCTTGACCCCGGCGACGGCCTGCGCCGACTGCTTGATGGTGGGCGCCGGGATGGCGCGCTCATCGACGAGGACGGGAACGAGGCGCGCGAGAATCTGATATGCGACCCGCACGATCAGGAGTGCCACCGCGATCGCGACGGCGGGATCAACCCACGTGTGTCCCTGGCGCGAGAACAACACGGCGATGAGGACGCCGATGGTGATGAACACGTCGGTGCGCGTGTGGGCGGCATCGGCGATCAGCAGCTCGCTCGAGAGCTGATGCCCGCGGCGGTTTTCGTACCAAGCGACCAGAACGTTGGTGGCCAGCGTCGCGAGCAGCAGCGCGAGCGCAAGATCGGACATCTGTACGATATGCCCGCCGCTGATCAGGCGTCCGATCGCGCTGCGGACGAGCTCAAAACCGGTGATCGAGAGAAAGACCACGATCGCGAGCGCTCCGAGCGTCTCGAACTTGCCGTGGCCGTAAGGGTGCTCCTCGTCCGGCGCGCGCGCCGCCACGCGGACCACAAACAGGCCGAGGACGTTGTAGACGGCGTCGACGGAGGAGTGCACCGCGTCGCCGATGACGGCGAGCGAGCCCGCGAGGACACCGATACTGGCTTTAGCGATGAAAACGAGGATGTTCGCAACGAGCAGTCCGGCGAGCACGCGCCGCACGGCGCGAGACCGGTCCAGGGCTTTACCGGCAGCGAACATGGTGTGCAAGCTTGTGATAGGGGCCGATTTAGTCAACTTGTTTGACAATAATTAGATAATTGTATAAATATCTACCCCTATGCAGGACTCGCTTTTTCGCGCCCTCGCCGATCCGACCCGACGCAAAATCCTGGAGCTGTTGACCGAGAAAGACCGGACTGCGGGAGAGATCGCCGAGCAATTTCCCATCGCGTTCGCGTCCGTGTCGCATCACCTTGGCGTCCTGAGAGCGGCGGATCTCGTCGCCACGGAGCGTGAGGGCCAATTCATCCGCTACCGGCTCAATACGACCGTGTTTCAAGAAGTCGTGCGCTACTTCATGACCCGCTTCGGTGCGGGCGAAGACGGGGGGGGCAAAGCCGATGCGTAGCCGCTGGTTTGGTCTTGTGGTCGCGTTCCTGGCCGTGGCGCTGTCGATCTGGGCGTATCCGCAGCTGCCGCCAACCGTGGCGACGCACTGGAATCTGAACGGTACGCCGGACGGCTACTCCAGCCGGGCGTGGGCGCTGTCCATCATCCCGATCGTACTGGTCGCGATGACGGTCGTGTTCAATGTGCTGCCAAAGATCGATCCCCGGCACGAGAACTATGCGAAGTTCCTGAGCAGTTATTGGCTCATCGCCAACGCGATCATCGTGTTCTTGCTCGTGGCGCATGGGATGATCATTGCCGCTGGGCTAGGGTTCTCCGTGAAGGTCGATCGCCTCATGCCGCTGGGCGTTGGGCTGCTCTTCATCTTCCTGGGCAACTTTCTCACGCGCGTCGAGCCGAATTGGTTCATCGGAATTCGCACGCCGTGGACGCTGTCGAGCGACACCGTATGGCGGAAGACCCATCGCACCGGCGGCTGGGTGTTCGTGCTTGGAGGCTTCGTCCTGGCGAGCGGGGCGTTCCTGCCGCACGGCGCATTCCTGCCGCTATTCGTCGTCACGATCTTGTTCATGCCCCTCATTCCGATTGTGCAGTCCTACGTGTTGTGGAAGCGAGAACAGCATGACCGTGCTTAGCCTGGCACTCGTTGCACTGACCGTACAGACTGCCGACACCATCGCGCCAGCTGTGGCGGTGGAGTCGCCATACACGATCAAGAGCGGCGCTCTCGAGCTGGGTGCAACGCTGGCCGTGCCGCGCACGGCGCGAAAGGGCGCATCCCCATCGCCGTCATCATCGCCGGCTCAGGTCCGACGGATCGTAACGGCAACTCGATGATGGGCATCCGGCCGAACTCCTACGCGCAGCTCGCGTGGCGCCTCGCTGAGCGTGGCATCGCGACACTGCGCTATGACAAGCGAGTGTTCCCGGGCACGAAGGGTACGGTCGACATCTCCCGCCTCACGCTGGACGATTTCTCGGCTGACGCACGGGCTGCAGCCGAATCGCTGGCGCGCGATGGGCGGTTTTCCCCAGTCGTGCTGCTGGGCCACAGCGAAGGGTCAGCGCTCGGCGTGCTATTCGTGCCGATCAACCAGACGTTCATGCCCGAGGTCATAACCGCGATCGCCGACTGGATTCTCAGGCTAAAGCCCTGAGCAAGACGCCCTTCAGGTAGCCCGTCTCGGGCACATTGAGCAGCTCTGGATGGTCGGCAGCCGCGCCGGTCGCCGCGACGAACTGGATACGGCGGCCGGAGTCGCGCGCGGCGTCCGCCAGCATCTCGTTGAAGATGTCGCGAGTCACATGATACGAGCATGACGATGTGAAGAGCACTCCGTCGGGCGCCAGGATCTTCATCGCTCGCAAATTCACTTCTTTGTAGCCGGCGACGGCCCGCTCGAGGTTCGCCTTGGTCTTGGCGAACGCGGGTGGATCGAGCACGATCGTATCGAACTGCTCCCGCCGGCGCTCCAGCTCACGCAGCAGATCGAACGCGTTCCCTTCGCGCCACTCGATGTTGACAATGCTGTTGAGCCGGGCGTTATCGGCGGCGCGCGCCAGCGCCTCGGTGCTCTGGTCCACGGCCACAACTTCGTTCGCATGCCGAGCTATATGCAGGGCGAAGGAGCCGTGATACGTGAAGAGATCGAGCGCGCGGCCGCCGGTGCGCGTGTGTTGTCCTACGAGTATCCGGTTTTCGCGCTGATCGAGGAACGCGCCTGTTTTCTGTCCGGACCAGGGAGCCGCGAGATATCGCACACCATCCTCCACCACCTCGACGAGCTCGGGAACCTCCCCGTGGGCGGGCACCACTTCCAGCGGTAAGCCTTCGTGCCGGCGCACGGCGGCGTCGTTGCGCAGCAGGATCCCATCCGGAGTGAGCGCGTCACGGATCCCGGCGAGGATGTCATCCCGAGCCGTCTCGAGTCCTGCCGAGAGGAGCTGCGCCACGACCCACGGACCGTACTTGTCGATGATCAGCGATGGGAGGCCGTCACCTTCAGCGTGCACCACGCGCCAGGCGCTCGCCTGAATGCCGTTGCGGTGGCGGGCGGCGGTCGCGATCCGCTCAGACCACCAGGTCGCGTCGATAGGCTCGGTGCCCCTCGTCAGCAGCCGGAGCCGGATCTCAGACTTGGGGGAGTAGAGCGCTTGGCCGAGGAACTTACCCTTGCGATCCGTGACCGGAACGATGCCGGGCGTCTTCTCAGGCTCGTCGGCGACGTCGCTGCGATAAATCCACGGATGCCCTTGCTTCCAGCGCTCGGCGCCGCGCGCCGTGACTTTGACAGTCACCGATCGGGCCGCAGCTTCGCCGCGTCGCGGAGATACATATGTTTCAGCGAGCGCGGCGGCTTGCTGGTATAGAAGTGCAGGAGCACGCGAATGCAGCGCGGCTGACCGCTGGGAACGGCGACTTCTGCTGTCCCGAGCAACGGCACATCGGTCCAGCCGAGACGACGGGCGGCACGTGCGGGATACTCCGCCGTGAGATCCGGCGATGATGTGAAGATCGCGCTCTCGACGTCGCCGGGCTCAAAGCCATTCGCATCACGAAGCGCGGCGAGTAGCTCCTCGGTCGCCTCGAGAATTGCCTCACTCGTGTTCGCGGTCGCGGTGGTCGCTCCACGCAGGCCGCGCAGGATCTTGGTCATGGCGCTCGTTGATCAGTTGCGCTTCATGGTGATCACGGATCCCGTCCTGCTCAAGGGGCGGGATGCGGTCACGGTCTGCCGCGCCGCGGTGCAGGGCGGAGCGACGATGATTCAGGTGCGCTGGAAAGATGGCGTGCCCGCGGAAGTTTTGGAGTTGACCCGCTCCCTCGTCGCGGCGCTGCCCGTTCCCATCCTGGTCAACGACCGGGCCGACGTTGCCCTCGCCGCAGGCGCCGCAGGCGTCCACCTGGGCTGGGAAGACGTCCCGCTCGATGCACTGCGTCCCCACGTGCCGTCGGGATTCCTGCTTGGTCTGTCCGTCGGGACGCCGGAAGAGGCTGCGCGGGCGGCTACTTTGCCTGCGGACTATTGGAGCATCGGGCCGTGTTTTGCGACCGCGAACAAGCCCGACGCGGGTTCGGCCTTGGGGCCTGAGCGCTTCGGGGCGCTCGCGCGACTTGCGCCCGAGGGGGTAGCGGTAATCGGAATCGGGGGCATCACCGCGACTAATGCCGCCTCGATCAGGACGGCTGGCGCAGTCGGTGTCGCCGTGATTGGTGCCGTCGTCGCCGCGAAGAATCCGGAGGCTGCCGCACGGGAGCTGAACAGCGTTCTGCAGTAACGCCTAAGGTCCTCTGCCGTCTCTTACCGCCCCCCTACCGTCGTTTGATTACCGTCGCTGTCTCACCCTCCGAATCGCCGCCAGGTGATCAGCATACGACGCCGAGAAAATGTGCTTCCCGTCCGGCTGGGCGACGAAATAGAGATAGCCGATCGGTGCGGGGTAAAGCGCCGCGATCAGACTGGAGTCGCTCGGCTGCGAGATCGGGCCAGGCGGCAATCCCGGATTCAGATAGGTGTTGTAGGGCGAGCGAATCTGGAGCTGTCGTTCCCACACGCGATGCAGCCGGCGGCCGTACGCGTAAATGATCGTCGGATCCGCTTGCAAGGGCATGCCGCGCTTCAGCCGGTTGTGATAGACCGCCGACACGTACGGGCGATCGGGGCGATAGCGCACTTCGGCCTCGATGATGGATGCCAGCGTAACGATTTGATGCCGCGTCATGTGCAGCTCGCCAACGCGGGCGTCCCACTCGGGCTGCCAGCGTGCGATGAATTCGTGCGTCATGACCTTCACGAGGTCTCGCGCCCGCATCCGCATCGGCACGACGTAGGTCGTCGGGTACAAATAACCGTCGACACCCGCTGGAGTCGGTTTGATGCCGAGCTCGCGCTCGAGCGAGGTGTCGCGCATCGCGGCCATGAAGGAATCGCGCGGCACCCCCAGCCAGGATCGCGCTCGCTCCGCGACTTCGAATCCCATCATCCCTTCGGTGACCGTGAACCGAACTTCGAGGCCTCGCCCCTTCTTGAGGGTGCTGACGACCTCGCTCCAGCCGGCATCGCGCGGGAAGGTGTAGATGCCGCTCTTGAGATTCGAGGGGAGACCGCGCACGCGGGCGTAGAGGCTGAACCAGTCGCGACTCTTGATGATCCCGCGCGATTCCAGCGAGTCGAGCGCCTGGTAGTACGTCGCGCCGCGAGGGATGATCACCATGATCTGGTCGGCGGTCGACTGGTACGTGTCTGGTTGTGGCCTGCTGCACGCCACGAGCAGGCACAGCGCGGCGAGGCACAGCCTCACAGGGCCGTGCCCTTTTTGGTGTCGAGGTAGTGCTGCAGCAGCAGCGCCGCGGCCATCGCGTCGACATCTTCCTTGCGCCCGCGCGTTGACCCGCCCATTTCGCGAATCGCCGCCAACACGCGTGCCGTGGTCATTCGCTCGTCCCACATGCCGACCTCCAGGTCGCCCACGCGACGCTTGATATCATCCGCGAGGGCCCGCGCGGCGTGAGCCGCGTCACGTTCCGCTCCATTTTCATCCAACGGGAGACCCACGATGATACGTACGACCTGGTGTTTCGTGATCTGCTCGAGCAGCTGCGCCATGGGGACGCGTTTGCCGGCGCGGCGGGTCAGCGTGGTGAGGGGTTGTGCGAGCGTCTGCGTCTCGTCAGAAAGGGCGAGCCCGATGCGGCGCTCGCCCCAGTCGACAGCCAGAATCCTGCCTGACGGCTTCACCCTTGCGACATCGTCTGGTAGAACTCGGCGTTGGTCTTGGTGCGCTTGAGCCGCTCGAGCAGGAACTCGATCGCCTCGACGGGCGGCATGTCGGACAGGAAGTTGCGCAGGAGGTAGACCTTATTGAGCTCTTCCTTGGACAGCAGCAGTTCTTCCTTGCGGGTGCTGGTGCGCTGGGTGTCGATCGCCGGGAACGTGCGCCGCTCGGCGATGCGCCGGTCGAGAATCACTTCGGAGTTACCGGTGCCCTTGAACTCTTCGAAAATGACTTCGTCCATGCGCGAGCCGGTATCGATGAGCGCGGTCGCCAGAATGGTGAGGGAGCCGCCGCCTTCGATGTTGCGCGCGGCGCCGAAGAACCGTTTGGGCTTCTGCAGCGCGTTGGCGTCCACACCGCCCGAGAGAATCTTGCCCGAGTGCGGCACCACCACGTTGTGCGCGCGACCCAGGCGCGTAATCGAATCGAGCAGAATCACGACGTCCTTGCCGTGCTCGACGAGGCGCTTCGCCTTTTCGATCACCATGTCGGCCACCTGGACGTGCCGGTCCGCCGGCTCGTCGAACGTGGAGGATACGACTTCGACGTTCGGGCCTTTCACGTTCTCTTCCATGTCGGTCACCTCTTCGGGCCGCTCGTCGATCAGCAGCACGATGAGGTAGATCTCGGGGTGATTCTCGATGATGGAGTTGGCGAGCTTCTGCATCAGGATGGTCTTACCGGCCTTGGGCGGCGAGACGATGAGGCCGCGCTGGCCTTTCCCGATCGGCGAGAGGATGTCCATCACCCGCATGGACAGGTCGCCGTCTTTGCGCTCCAACCCGATCTTTTGTTCGGGGTAGCGGGGCCGCAGGTTGTCGAAGGCGACGCGGTGTTTCGCCTTCTCCGGCTCCTCGCCGTTGACGACTTCAACCTTCAGAAGTGCGAGGTAGCGCTCGCCTTCTTTCGGCGGCCGCACCTGACCCGTGATCGTGTCGCCGGTGCGCAGATCGAAACGCTTGATCTGGCTGGGCGAGACATAGATGTCGTCGGGACCGTAGAGGTAGTTCCAGTCGGCGCTGCGGAGGAAGCCGTAGCCTTCCGGCAGGATTTCGAGCACGCCCTCGCCGCGTAGAACGGTGTCGGAATCGAGGAGGGATTGCTCGATGCGGAAGATGAGATCCTGCTTGCGGAGCCCAGAGTAGTTGGTGATGTTCAGGCTCTCGGCCATCGCGTGTAGTTCCGCGACGGACTTTCTCTTCAATTCGGCGATATCCACTTGTGCTTCAACTCCGTTTGCTTGTGCGGCGGGGGAAACCCCGGGATGGGGGATTGGTCCTGGTTGAAAATGGAAACTTGGGAATCCAGCGGTGTGCGAACCAGTGATAGTAGGCCGCCGCTAACGGCGAGTCAAGAGCGGCTGTGAGCCTCACGCCATTCCTGCTGGCCTGGCGGACGACCCCCCTCCACGACCGCGAAGTAGTTGATGCGCTTGTAGATCCGGCTCACGCCGGCCCCTCCGCGCCGCTGACGGCAGCCCTCCGCAACTGGCCAGGGAGCTACTACTGGTCGGACGAGCCCGACGGCCGGCACCTAGTGCTCACGCGGCCGAGCCCCCGGCGGCGGGAGGCGTGGGGGGTCCATGCTTTGCTCTTCGCTGCCGTGGTCACGACCACGACACTCACCGGCGCGATGATCGCGGGAACGATCTCGGTGCATCCTGGAGCCTGGGGCGGGGCGGCATTCTTCCGCGGGCTGCCACACGGGCTGCTGTTTTCGCTGCCCCTGCTGGCGATCCTGTTTACGCACGAGATGGGACATTACATCACGGCGCGGCATTACCAGGTCGACGTGTCGCCGCCGTTTTTCCTGCCGGGCTTCCCGCCGCCCTTCGGCATTGGGACGTTCGGCGCGTTCATCAGACTGCGCACCATCGTCAGCGACCGCCGCCAGCTGCTCGACATCGGCGCCGCCGGTCCGATCGCGGGATTCATCGTGGCGGTGCCGATTCTCTGGATCGGGCTGCTGCACAGTCATCCGACCACGATGGAAAACTTCCACGGGATGGTGGTGCGTCTGGGCGATGATTTGCTGTTCCCTGGCGACTCAATCGTAACGTTACTGCTGCGCCAGATGGTACCGGGGGGGGGCGCATCGGGCGATGTCCTGCTGCACCCGACCGCTTTCGCGGGCTGGTTTGGGATGTTCGTGACGATGCTGAATCTCCTTCCCATGGCCCAGCTCGACGGCGGCCACATCGTCTACGCCGCAACGCCGCGCTTGCATCAGCCCGTCGCGCGCGCTTTCTGGGTGATTGTCATGCTGCTCGGGTGGTTCTGGTTCGGCTGGCTCGTGTGGGGATTCATCGTGCTCCTGCTCTCTCGTGGCCAGCTACGACATCCTCCGGTGCTCGATGTGTACCGGCCACTGCCTGCGTCCAGGCGCTGGCTCGCCTGGCTGAGTCTGGTGCTGTTCATCCTCACGTTCGCGCCGGCGCCGTTCCGGAGTTGAGGGTGCGCACTATTGCGTAACTCCAAGCCATTTATAATGTTCTTTAAAACCAGCTAGGATCGGCATGCCTGCCCAACCTGCCCGATACACACCAGCCGCTGCGACTGATACGGTCGTCCACGACCTGCCCCCGATTCGCTTTGACGGACAACCCATCGACATCCGACTCTCCCTACGCCGCACCGAAGACGGCTTCTGGCGCGGCCGCATCCTGTTTGGTGCGGAGGGGACGGAAGCGGAGCGCTCCAGCGCGGAGATCTTCTGCGCCGGCACGGAGCAGGATCTGTGGCAATCAGTGCGCGACCTGCGGGATCATCACCTGCGGGACCTGTACCGCTCACTGCTGTAGATGCCTGAGCAGAAGTCGGTGTCCAAGCTGCGGCACGACCTCTCAAACCCTCTATCGGCGATTCTCGCCGAGACTCAGCTGCTGCTCCTCGCGCCGGAGAAGTACGACTCCGAGACGCTCGCTGGGCTAAAGCAGATCGAGGACCTGGCGCGCAAGATGCGTCAGCTGCTGCAAAACCTCGAGTGAGTCGGCGGCATCGCCCTCGGTATTGTCCGCCTACGGCGTGGTGGCTGCCGCGCACCGTCGCTTTCCTTATTAAGGGCTCTGCGGTTCGTGATCCTCGTCATAGCCGTTTCGGTCGCACGGTCGTAAATCACACGCTACCCCCGTCCTTGCGGGGGTTTGTGCCTCGGGCATCTTAGGACCCCTACACAAGCGGGAGTCCCGACGTTGGCTGGTCGCACGTACCTGCTCGCAGGAATGAGCGGCTTGATCGTGGCCTGCGCAGGGGGGGCCGGCGGGGGGCCACGGCTCGCGCCCGTCACGCCCGCCGAAATCTCCGCGCTCAAAGCCCAGGCAGCACAACAACCCGGCAACGTTCAGATTCGCTTCCGCCTCGCCGCCGCTCTCTTGGCGGCCGGACGATGCGATACCGCAGTTATCGTCGCGAAGTCGGGCCAGTTGCAGGCACCCGGCAACGCGTTAGGCCCGATGGTGATCGGCCGCTGCCAGGAAAAAGACGGCCGTTACGACCTCGCGTTTGCGACGTACACTGACTTCGCGCAGAAGAACCCGCACGCGCACGGTATCGCCGCGGTGCGGGCACTGGCCGAGATCGCGCTCCGGACGCAGGCGACGCAGACCGCCAAGCTGGCATTGGCGCGGGAATCGACCTTGACCGCGCTCGCGCCCGATCCCTCGACCATCGCGGTGCTACCGCTGACGATCGCGGGCGACTCCAGCCTACAGCCCTTATCGCGCGGGCTCGCTGAGCTGCTGACGTCCGATTTGGCTCTGGTGCGCAGCCTCCGGCTCCTGGAGCGCGTGCAGATCGGCGCGCTGCTCGACGAGCTGAAGCTGGGACAGAGTGGCCGGGCCGACGTTCGTACCGCGGCGCGGGTAGGCCGGCTGCTGCGCGCCGAGCGGATGGTGCAGGGCGTCGCGGCGATTACACTGAACGGCCCGGTCCGGATGTCGGCAGCAGTAGTCCGCGGTGACGGCAATGTGCGCTCCGGCGCGGAGGCAAACGGGACGTTTAAGCAGCTCCTCGATCTGGAGAAACAGCTCGTCTTCGGTCTGGCGACGGAGCTGGGGATTCAGCTGACAGAGGCGGAGCGACAACGTATCCTGCGGCAGGGTCCAAAGAACCTGGCCGCCTTCCTCGCCTACAGTACGGGACTCGAGGCGCTCGATCGCAGCGATTATCGCGCGGCCGCGGCGGCGTTCGGCGCCGCGACGCGGGCCGATCCAACGTTCCAGCAAGCGCAACAGCAGCAACAGGTGGCTGAAGCTGCGCCTGTCGTAGCGGCATCTGCCGGCGACGTCGTGACTGTGGTTCAGGCGGCTCCGCCCGTCGTTCGCCAGCCCGCATCACTCGGCGCGCTACAGCAGGGTACGCTCGACGTCTCCGCGACAATCGGCGACGTGGTCCAGACCGGGATCACCACTGTGGCAAGCAATCCCACGCCGGAAAGCCAGGGCATCTCGAGCGTCCTCCAGGCGTCAGGCGTCCTTCGGATCATCTTCCGCCTGCCGTGACGTGCGCGCGCTGGTCGTTGGGACTCCTCGTGCTCCCTGGAGCGCTTGTGGCTCAGGGCGCGACGACAGTCGCACGCACCGGCGTCACGTTCGAATCCTATGCCTTCGGATCCGGGCTGGCATTCAATCGCATCAGCGAGCTGACGATTCCGGTCAGCGTCACGCAGCGCATCGCCGGTGGCCGGCTTGTCCTTGACCTCGGCACGGCCTTTGCCCGCGCCTCCGTCAGCGAAGCGGGGGGTGGGAGCGGTAGCATCACACACGCGGGATTGGTGGATACCGATGTGCGCGCGAGCTACAGCGTGATTCCTGGAAAACTGCTGTTCAATGTTGTGGGCACGATCCCGACTGGCGCGACGGCCGTGGCCGACACGACGATCCCGTTGTTCGGCGCGACGGGTACCCATCTCTTCGGATTCACGACACCGAGCTTCGGCTCGGGTGGCGCCGTGTCCGCCGGTTTTTCGTCAGCCCTCAAAATGGGGCAGAACTGGGCAGTGGGGGCGGGCGCGAGCTACCGCTATGCCGCGCGTTACGTGCCCGTCCAGGGCGGGGACGAGATGAGCCCAGGCGGCGAGCTCCGCGCGCGCATCGGCATCGAGGGGCCGTTCGGTGGCGGGAAGTACTTCCGCGGCGCACTGGTCTACACGACGACCGCGGCCAACGACCTTGGCACGAGCGGGCAGAGCACGATCGGCGACCGCGTGCTCGGGTACGCCACCGTGAACCTGCCGGTCGGTAACTCGCAGCTCTCGTTGTACGGCTGGGATATGCGCCGCCTGCTCGCCCGCAACGTCGCCAGCACGGGAACGGTGCCCGTGCCGCGCGGCAACGTGCTCGCGGTCGGTGCGCGACTCGATCGCCCCACTGGGCCCCGGGCGACGCTGTCGCCGATGCTCGAATTCCGCCATGAGCTGACCGGGCCTGGCCAGCGCATGGAGCTGCTCGGGTACCTGCTGCGAGCGGGCACGGACCTGCGTTACCGGCTCAGCGATCGCGCGGCGGCGGTGCTGCAGGCGCAGCTCGCTTTCGGCACGCTCCACGATGCGGGCACGAGCGTGTCGATCGTCGGTCCACGTCTGGGAGCTCTGATCGAGTGGATGAGGTGAGTGTTTCCGAACGGCGCGTGAGGCGTTTGTGTCTGCTGCTGTGTGTGGCAATCATCGCAGGATGCAGCGGAGATAACGGTCCCTCCTCGACGATTACCTCGGTCGTGATCACGGGCGATTCAACGGTTGCGCTTAACGGCACGCAGCAGCTCACGGCCACGGCGCTCGCGGGGCGCGTGCCGATCCTGACCGGCCTGACGTTCGTCTGGATTTCCTCCGACAGCACGTTGGTCCGCGTATCGCAAACGGGGCTCGTGACGGGTGTGCGGCTGGGCGGCGCCAGCATTACCGTCACCGCAGTCCCGCTGGTGAGCGCGCCGGTTTCGAGCGCCCCATACGCCATTCGCTCGCGCATCGCCAGGATCGTCTTTCAGCCATTCGACATCGCCCTGGACTCGCTCCAGGATACCAGCATCGTCACTGCCGACGCGCGCGATGCCCAGAACACATCTGTGCCCGGTGTCTCGATCACCTGGCTGTCGCGCAACACCGGAATCGTGACTGTTGCCGACAGCGGCCCTCATAAGGCGATCGTGACTGCAGTCGGCAACGGGACGACCGTCATCGTCGCTACGGGCGACGGCATCTCCGACTCCCTGACGGCGACCGTGCAGCAGGTCGGTCCCTCGGTGTCACGATCGGGTGGCCGGACCACCGGCTTCGCGATACCCGTTGGCGAGGTAGAGCACCAGAAAAACCGCCGAGGCCGCGCTCACGCCGTACTTCCATGAGGCCGGCGCCGGCGACGTCGACAACAACCCTTCGATCGTTCCCGCAATCGCCAGCAGCGTGACGACCGCCCCGATCATCCGCGCTGCGATGCGGCCCTCCACGACCAGCGCGTCGCGCCGCGTCCGATCGCCCGGTGCGATCATCGCCTTGGCCAGCCGAAAGCCCGCCCCCGCCGAGATGAAGATCGCGGTCAGCTCCAGCACGCCATGTCCGAGGACGAACGTCAGCAGATAGCTCAGCGCCTGATAGTTGCGAAACAGTCCCAGCACGAGCCCGAACATCATCCCGTTCGCAAACAGTAGCCAGGTGGTGAGCACGCCGGCCGTAAGGCCACCGACAAAGGTACCGAATGACACCGTGATGTTATTGGTGATGATCAGCGCGGCCACCTGCGGACGCTCTTCCTTACTCGTTTCGGCGTAGCCGCGTCCCTCCGCTAGATTTTCCGCCGCGGCCTCCGCGCGGGCCACCATGACGGGCGACAGGAGCTCCTCCGCGAGCGCCGGCCGCTCGCGGATCATGACGTAGCCCACGGCCGCCGGGACCGAGAAGAGCAGGAAGGCGAGTAACACATACTGCCACGACTGCACCACGGCTGCTGGGAAGTTGCGCAGGATATAATGCCGCAGCGGCGTTCGCGGCTTCCCCCGAGCGCGATACAAGGCATTGTGCCCGGCCGTGACGACCCGCTCCAAGTACGCGATGACGCGCGGATCGACCTGATAGGTGCGCGCCCGCGCCAGATCGGCGGCCACCTCGCGATACTGTGCGGCGAACGTCGGGATCTCCTCCGCTGCCAGCGCGCCCACGCCGGAGCGCTCCATGCGCAGGGCCGTCGTGCGGAACGCTTCCCAACCATCCCGTTTTTTCTGCACAAATCGCTCGGCCGGCACCGTGATGCGGCCAGCTGTGCCTGCCTGCGCGCGTGACGCAAACCGGCTGCGCCGCTTGCGTTGCTCTTCGGCGAACACGGTGACGAGATAGCTCTGCAGGTCCGGTGTGCGGCGGGGTATGCGCGGCTCGAAGCGTCGCACCAAGTCGGCGGTGATGCGGGCCTGGACGTCAGGTGCCAGTTCATTAAGGCGTCCCAGGAAGCGGTCCAACAACCGGAACTCCTCTTCCGACAGGTCGGGGGGGCCGGTCTCGACTGCTTCCGCAGCTGCTTCGTGCGCAGGCGTGCCCGGCAGGCCGAGGGTCCAGTCGGTGGGCCGGTCCCGCACGACAATCGTGCCAGCGGCCATGTCACCCAAGCGCTTATTGCTGGGATGCAGGGCAATCGCCAGGAGCGCGGGAGCAAACGGCAGCGCGGGGAAGTAGCAGTCGATGAAGCGAACCAGGTTCCGGACCACCGCGGCCTGCGTGGTGAGCGACCGGCCCGTATCCATGACGACGCGAATCCCGAGCAATTGCTTTCCCGGCGTCCGGCCGCCGTTCAGCGCCTCGAACAGCGTGAAGTATCCCCAGACGAGGGAGAACGTGAGCAGAATCAGTACCGCGGTCACCCAGCCTCGCGCCGTGCCGTGCGGCGGGGTGATATCGCTGGCGATCGTCGTCCCGCCCAACCAAAGCAGTAACAATCCGAGCAACAACAACAGCAGATCGAGGAGCCCGGCAGCCACGCGCGACCCCACGCCCGCCAGCTCGAACCGCACATCCACGTGCTCCGGCGTCTCGACGCCGTGGTGCTGCCGTAGATCCAGGTCTCGCGCGGACGCCGTCATTTCCTCATCTTAGCGCAGTGTCCTCACCCACGCAGGGAGCGAACCATTACCTCGAGCACCGGAAGTTCCAACGTCAGGCCGATGCAGCTCGGCGAGATCCTCGACGGCAGCTTCAGCATCTACCGCCGCCACTTCGGCCTGTTCATGCGGCTGAGTTTCGTGCTGATTTGCGCTCCGGCAGTCGTGGTCGTGTACTTTGCCACGCGAGCGTTCTCCAACCCGATTGGAGCCACGAACTGGGTACAAAACCACATCGCTGCGACGATTGGGTTCGGGCTCGTGGTCCTCTTCGTCTGGATCGCGATCAGCCTGCTGCTCAAGGCGGGAACGATCCGCATCATCTCGGATTCGTATCTCGGCAATGAGCCGTCGCTCGGGGCCGCGCTGCAGTTCGCGACCGGGCGGATCGTTCCGCTGCTGCTCGTGGCCATCGCCAAAACCCTGCTCATCTTCGTCCTCTACATCGCCGTCGTGATCGGCGTCGTGGTGATGATGGCCGTGGGGCGGCTGTTGGGCATGGGCGCGTTGTTTCTGTTCCTCGGGTGCGTAGGCGGGATCTGGCTGTTTGCGTACGTCCTGTGCGGCTACGGCCTGACGAGCATGGTCGTCGTGCTCGAGGACCTGTTGAGCGCCTTCGATGCCTTCGGCCGCTCGGGCGACCTCACACGAGATTCGCGCCTCAAGGTTTTCTTTACATGGTTGGTGATCGCCATCTTTACCAATATTCTGCCGTCCATCGTCGTCTTCGGCATCGGTCAGGCGGTTGGTCCTGACTCACCGGTGCAGCCGTTCCTCAGCGTGGGGACGATCGTGCTGGGTGTGGTCCTGGCGCCCATTTTGCCGTGCGCTCTCACGCTCCTGTACTACGATCTCCGCGTTCGCCGGGAGGCGTTTGACCTGCAGATTTTGAGCGAGCAATTGGGGACCCGCTGACCACGAGCTGGTTCCTGTTCCCGCAAGCACCCACCCTGCCGCCGCCCGCCGCCGCCGACTCGCTGCGGCGTGTCCTTGGCCGGGTGTTCGCGGGCCCGGAGTATCAGTGGGTCGAGCAGCAACGTCTGCTGTCGTGGATCGCGCGGCAATGGCAGCATCTGAAAGACTGGCTCGACCAATTCTCCCAGAATCATCCGGTCGGGTACAACATTCTCCTCACGCTCCTCGTCGTTGCGCTCGTCGTGCTGCTGGTGCACATCGGCTATGTCATGTGGCGCATCGTGCAGCCGGTGGCGCGAACCGGCACGCGCCCGTCCTCCAACGTCGGCGTCGTGAGGAACGCGCGGGCCCACCTCCAGCGGGCCGAGGAGCTCGCCGCTCTTGGGCGGTACGTCGAGGCGCTGGCGCATCGCTTCGTGGCCGCGGTCCTGGAGCTCGACGAAAGGAAAGCACTGCGCTTTCACGTTTCCAAGACACCCGCCGAGTACGTGGCCGAAGCGCGTCTCGACGCGACCGGTCGCGCCGCGTTGGCGGCCTTGGTCGCCGAGTTGTATCGCCACCTGTTCGGCGCCGTCCCGTGCGGCGAAGCGGAGTACCACTCCTTCGGCGCCGCCGCGCAGGAGCTGGCGCGCGGACCGCATGTCGTACCGGTTTGAGATCGGGCTGGCGCTGCTGTTCATGGTGGCCCTGGGCGTCGTCGTGTGGGCGGGCAGTCGCCATTCGCGCACTGCGGAATTGGATTTCCGCTCTTCGACGTTCCTGACCGGCCCGCGCGGCAGCAAGGCGCTGTACGACATTCTCTCACAGCTGGGTCGTCGCACGGAGCGACGTCGCACCAAACTCGACAATCTCGCGACAACGCGCGCGCGCCGGCCGGCGATTCTTGCGGTGCTGAATCCAGTGATTCCGCTGACCGACGCGGAGCTCGAGCAGGTGGTGCGCTTCGTCCGCGGCGGCGGCGCAGTGGTCGCGAGCGGCTGGGGCGGCGGAATCACGCAATGTCTGGGATGGCGTATCCAGCCGGAGTTTCGCCCGGACAGTATCGCCGTGCGGTCGCCCCCTCCGGGGGGCGCCCGGCTGCCGCGGGCCGCGCACGTGCTGGCCCCGCTGGAACGCGACACCAGCGATCACCGCGACCTCCAGAGTCTGGTCAAGGGCGGGGACGAAGCGGGCGCTCCGGGGATTTGCAGCACCCTGGCTCCATTTGCCACCGACACGATCGTCGCGGCGGTGAACAACCGGCCGGTGATCATGCGCCTCCGGTTTCGCGGGGGCAGCACCGTCACGCTCGCGGCCGATCCCGGATGGCTCACGAATCGCGTGTGGCGTGACACGGACGTGCCCCTCGTCGCGCTCCCGCTGTTCACGCCGTCGCGCGAGCACCCAGGACGCGTCGTGTGGGATGAGTACCACCAGGGATTCGGAGAGGAAACGGGACCCTCGCTCACGAGCCAGACGTGGAGCTGGTTACGACACTCGCCGGCGGGTTGGGCGATCCTGCAGCTCATGGCCGTTGCGCTCGTGTGGCTCGCGACGACCGCCGTACGCTTCGGTCCCGCGCTGTCCGTGATCGAGCGGCGACGCCGCTCGCCACTCGAGCACCTCGAAGCGCTCGGCGCCGGACTCGAGAACGCGGCGGCGGCCGATACCGCCGTGCAAAGACTCGCACTAGGGCTGCGCCGTCGTCTCAGCCGCACCGGGGCCAGGGCAGCCTACACCGCGAACGGTGATGTGCTCTCGTGGGTCGAGAGTCTGGAGCTCGCGGTGCGCGGCCCTCAGGGCCGCGCCGCCGTGCGCCGGCTGCACAGCTTACTTACCGCACGCGATCGCGACGCGCAGCGCGTGCTTGACACCGCCCAAGCCGTGGAGGACGTGTGGGAGGAACTGCGCCCGCGCAGGACGCGCAACGCATCGTAGCTGCTTTACGCACCGTGGTATTGGGGCAGGAGGCGGCGACGCTCGAAGTGCTCGTCTGCCTGCTGGCGCGCGGCCACATCCTGCTCGAGGGCGTCCCGGGTACCGCCAAGACGCTACTCGTCCGGACGCTCGCACTCGCGCTCGACGTGCAGTTCGGGCGGATCCAGTTCACTCCCGACCTGATGCCGGCCGACATCACCGGCATCACGCTGCTCACGGGAACCCACGAATTCTCGTTTCGACCCGGCCCGATCTTCGCGGACCTGGTCCTGGCGGATGAGATCAATCGGGCGCCCGCGAAGACGCAGGCTGCGTTGCTGGAAGCGATGCAGGAACGCACCGTCACGGTGGACGGCAAGAGCCATCCCCTTTCGCCGACGTTCACGGTGTTCGCGACGCAAAACCCGATCGAGTTCGAAGGCACCTATCCGCTGCCGGAGGCCGAGCTGGACCGGTTCATGGCAAAAGTGCTGGTCGGCTACCCACCCGCTGACATCGAGCAGGGGATCCTCACCCGCTACGTCGGCGGCTTCGAAGCGGATCGCCCCACGACCTATGGGGTGAGTCCCGTCGTCAACGCGGAGGGTCTCGATCTGTTGCGCCAGCACGTCGATGCGGTGCGGGTCGAGCCCCGCATCACGGGATACATCACGGCGATCGTGCGCGCCACCCGCGAAGCGGCCTCGCTCACGTTGGGCGCCAGCCCGCGCGCCGGCGTCGCGCTCTTCAAGGCGGCACGGGCCGCGGCGCTGCTCGACGGTCGCGATTACGTCATCCCGGACGACGTGAAGCGGCTGGCCCCCGCGATCCTGCGGCATCGCGTCAATGTCGCGCCCGAGCTTGAGCTCGAGGGCGTCACCGCAGATCAGGCGCTGAAAGCGATTCTGGATCGCACCGAGGCGCCGACCGCCTGATGCTGCAGCCCTTGCTGCTGCCCAGCGCCGTCATCGCTGCGTTCGTGGGCCTATGGTACGTGCTCGGTAGCACCGCGGGGATTCTGTGGACTCCCCGTGCCCTGCTGATCGCAGGTCTGCTCGCGCTCGCCGGCGTCGCCGGGTTCTGGGCCCCGTGGAGCTTCGACGTGATGCTGCTCGCCGACCTTGCGTTAGTCGTGTTGATCTGGCTCGACGCGACGCTGGCCCAGAGCGTCGGCGTGACGCGCGAGCCGCTCCCGGCGCTGTCGGTGGGCCATACGGGCGAAGTCACGTATCGGTGGACGAATCCGGCGCCCCGCCGGGCACGGTTGCAGGTACGGGAAGTGCGGCCCGACATCCTCGGTGGCCCGCAGCCGCCGCGGGCGGTGCGGATTCTCCCGCGGTCGACGACCCATGAGCGCGTGGCGGTGATTCCGCGACGCCGCGGCCGGGAAACTGGGGGGGGCGGCGCCGGCGGATTCGTGCTCGACAGCATCGGCCCGCTGGGCCTCGGGCGACGTCGCGTGCGCCTGCCGTTGCCGTGGGACGTCGTGGTCTATCCCCCCCTCGTTTCGGTGCGACTCCGCGCATCCGTGGCCGAGGCGTTGCGGCGCCGCGATGCCGGCAGCAAGCCGATCCGGCGCATCGGCGAGGGACGGCTGTTCGAGTCGTTGCGCGAGTGGGTGCCGGGGGACGATCTGCGACACATCGATTGGAAGGCGACCGCGCGCCGTGGGGGCGCCAAGGTCATCACGCGGCAGTACGAGGCGGAGCGCCGCCAGCAGGTGCTGCTCGTCCTCGATACGGGCCGGCTGATGACGGCGGAAGTCGGTGGCGTGGCGCGCCTGGAGTTCGCCGTGCAGGCCGCGCTCGAGCTGGCCTATGCCGCGGCTCAGCATGATGACAACGTCGGGATCATGACGTTCGCCGACGGCGTCCACCACTTCGTCGCGCCCGAGCGCGGCCGCGCCGGCGTGCGGCGCGTCGTAGACGTGCTGGCGGAAGTCGAGCCGAAGCTCGTCGAGCCCGATTACCCCGGCGCCTTTCGCTATCTCGCGGCGCGCAACCGCAAGCGCGCGCTGACCGTGCTCTTCACGGATGTCATCGACCGGTTCGCGTCCGATGCCCTCGTCGCGAATGTGGCCACGTTACGTCCCCGCCACCTGCCACTTGCGGTGACGCTGCGCAACCCCGAGCTCGATGCCGCGGCCGCGTTGCGGCCGGCAGCGGCGCACGACGCCTTCCGCAAAGCGGCGGCCGAGGAGCTGTTGCATGCGCGGGAGGAAGCGTTGGGACACATGCGGCGGGCGGGGGTGATCGTGATTGATGTCACACCGGAGCGCGCGGCACAGGCTGTGGTCACGAAGTATCTCGACCTGAAGCGCCGAGGCTCGCTCTAAGTGTGTTATAGTATGGGCGGTCCTCACGCTCATGGATTGGCCTGCATGCGCGGTCTCACCCGAGCTACCCCCATCGTGACCCTGGCGGCGGCGCTCAGCGTCACCTGCGCTTTCCCAACCGACAAAAGCGACAGAGTCTTCGTCACCCTCGAGGGACCCTCCCGCGTCGTGCTCCGCGGCAAGGAGATGTCGGTTTACGCTCGTGCGTGGCACGTGATTGGCACGGATACACTGCCCATTACGAATGTGGCTTTCGCGTTTGGGACCGGGAGCAGCACGACCGCGACTGTCCAGAATGACGGCGGTGGCTATGCCACGGTAACCGGCGTGAACAGCGGCAACGTCCACATCACCGCGCGCGCGATTGCATTCGAGCAGGCGCCGGAAGGCGACCTCCTGCTCCGCGTGTCGAATCCGCTCGAAGTGGACAGCGTGCGGCCGGCGATCGTGCGTTTCGGGGACACGATGACGGTCTACGGTGTTGGGGTCGATTCGATCTTCATCGCGTTCCTCGGCACCGCGACCCAGCTCGATTATCCATTTCCGGGCATCCTCGCAACCCGGACGCGTGACTCGCTGGGTTTTTCCACCGCAACCTTCTGGGTCACGCCGCCGGCGCACACCGACAAGCTCTCTTTCATAGGTCCGGGGGTGTTTGGGAATGCACCTGACACGACCAAGGTCATTCCGTTCGATGTGCTCGAGCCGAATGAAACGGCGCCCCGCACCATCAATCTTGAGGCCCCGCCCCGAATTCCGTCGATCCCGCAGATCAAGTTCTTGAATCCGGCGCTGGCATTTGAACCGACCAAGCGCGACTCGCTCGGCGTCGACTGGTATCGCTTCACGCAGACCACGGCACGCGATCTCACGATCATTCTCAGCGCCCCCGACGTGCGCGGCACATTTTCCACCTTCCTCTCGGACTCGCTGGCGTTCGTGCCGGCGAGCGCGCCGAATCCGCCGACCTATAAGATCGGACCGAACAGCTGGACGATCGGCCCAGGGTCGCATGCCTGTAAGGGCTTTGCATTCGAGCCGCCTGAGACACAGCCCGAATCGACGATTGTGGCTTTGCGCGGTATGCCGGCCGGTCGGCTGCACGCGCTGGCGCTGTATTCCCAGCCGGGGCGGTACGGCCTTGGGGTGTTCGAGGGATACATCACGAGCGATCCCACCGTGCCGCGCGACGCGCACGAAGAAGATGATTTCTGCGACGCGGCCGACGCGCGCGGCCTGGCGGTGACAATGCCGGGCGGCACCTTCCGCGACACGCTGACGATCGATAACGCACACGACATCGACTGGATTCGGTTTCGCGTCACAAGCCTGTCGACCGTGACCATCAAGAGCGCGTCCCTCACCGCCGCGACGGCGGTCGACTCGAGCGATATCGACTTGTACCTCCTGACGGTTCCGGGCGGCGGCGCGAGTTCGACGTTGGACATCCTCAATCGATCGGATTCCGCGGGCTCGTCGGAGGCGATGACGACACTCCTGAACTCGGGCGACTATTATCTCGTGGTCGTGGACTTTCAGGGCGTGCCGGTCGCATACGACCTCTGCATTTCGGACGGTGGGTGCCTGACGTTCCCCTCGGCGCCGGCCCGGGCCAGCCTCCGCAAGGGCCTGGCGGCTCCGATGCTGCACCGGATCCAGGCCCCATGACGGGCGCGGCAGGCTCCATGATGGAGTGTCTCAAGTGCCACACCCCGCTGCCGAGCGGGAGCAAGTTCTGCTACGCCTGCGGGGCGGACGTGACTGGTGGCGGCACGATGGGTGCGAGCGCCAGCGCAACCGAAGGCTTGATGCAGCGGCTGCAGCGGCTCGTGGAGGGGAAGTACAAGATCGAGCGCTTGCTCGGAAAAGGGGGAATGGGCGCGGTCTTTCTCGCCCACGACCTGACACTCGAGCGCGAAGTCGCGATCAAAGTACTGCCGCCCGACATCTCGATGGACGAGCATATCGTCAAACGCTTCCAGCAGGAAGCCAAGATGTCGGCGAAGCTCGACCATACCAACATCATCCCGATCTACCGCGTCGAGAGCGAGGGCGGCCTCAACTATTTCGTCATGAAGTACATCGCCGGCACGTCGCTCGAAGATGTGCTCGATCAGAAGCAGCCGCTGACCATCGACTACATCCAGCGCGTGCTGTGGGAAGCGGCTTGCGCGCTGGGCCACGCGCACCAGCGCGGTGTCGTGCATCGCGACGTGAAGCCGGCCAATATCATGTTCGACCACGACGGGCGCGTGATGCTGACCGACTTCGGCATCTCGAAGGCGCTGCAGGCGGCGAGCGGCTTCACCGGCACCGGGATGATCATCGGCACCCCGCATTACATGGCGCCGGAGCAGGCCAAGGGCGGCACAGTGAACGGACGCGCGGACGAGTACTCGCTCGCGGTGGTCGGCTATCGCATGATCACCGGCGAGCTGCCGTACACCGGCGACTCCGTTCACACCATCCTCTATAAGCACATCTTCGAGGAAGTGCCGAGCGTCGGCGCGAAACGCAGCGACACGCCGTCGTTCCTGACCGCGGCGATCTCGCGCGCGCTCTCGAAGGAGCCCGACCAGCGCTTCCCCACGATGGAGGAGTTCGCGACCGCGGTGT
>WNGP01000026.1_pt1 | contig 164922 bp, 149 predicted proteins | sample 5407671 | NCBI WGS metagenome assembly WNGP01 (sample SAMN13153381, study PRJNA577476) | soil metagenome | isolation source: 40 cm soil or saprolite under Garry oak tree replicate 2 | place: USA:California | collected 2016-06-15 | reverse complement strand
GCGGATTGGAACCATCCGGATGCGCCTTTCACCTTCGTCACCGACGGTGTGCCAAGTGCGGTGGCACAAGCGAAGGCGTTCGCAGGAGGCAAGGACGTCTCAGTCAGCCCGGGCAACGTCGGGGACAGGCTTTGGCGGCCGGCTTGGTCGACGAGGTGCGCGTCGACCTCGTCCCGGTCGTCTTCGGTGCTGGCGTCCGGTTTTTCGGCGACTACGCCGGGTCCCCCCTGCTCCTGGACGACCCGCAGATCATTCAGGCCGAACGGGTCACCCATCTGCACTACCGCCTGCGCAACCGCTGATGCGGTATCGCCGAGCCTCGGGGAGTCTGGGCAGGCTCCCCGAGACTTCTGAGGAAGGTGCGTCTAGCCTGACGCCGGGTGCTCGATCACCGCGTCGGGTCCGGGGAAGATGAGCCGGGTGTGGCCGTCCTCGAACTTCACCAGGTAGGGCGGCTCTCCCATGGTGCCGCGCACCTCGACGATCTCGCCGTTCTTGTCCGCGTGCCCGACAACGTTGCCGTGAATACAGATATGGTCGCCAATGGTCGCCTGCATGTCAGGATCTCCTCTCCGCGCCGAGAGTTGTGCCTACAGGCTCGCACGTCCAAGAGGCGGTGTACCCCCGGCCCCCCCAGTTATGACTCGCTGCGACCGACCACGCCCGAAAGAAGCACGGCGGACACCACCCCCGCGGCGGCGAAGAACGCGATGACAAGCACCAGCCCATTTCGGTACGCCGCGACGGGATCGGTCCGGGAGACACGGGACAAGATGGCCACCAGCCCGGCCACCCCTAGCACGGTCCCCACCTGCCGCGCCGTATTCAGGATCCCGCTCCCGGTCCCGAACCTTCCCGGCGTCAGCGACGCGCTCCCCGAGCCGAGCAGGGACGGGATCGTCAGGCCCACCCCGGCGCCGCCCAGCAGCTGAGCCGGCAGCAGGTGCGTCAGGTACGCCGGCTGGGCCTGGATCTGCCACAGCCACAGCAGCTGCGCACCGGCGTTGACAAAGCAGCCGAGCACCGCGACCCGTCCGGGCCCGCCGAGCCGGGCCGCCAGGCGGGGCGCGGCGATGCGGGCGAACGGCAGGACCATGAGCGGCCCGGGCGCGATGGCCAGCCCGGCCTCCACCGCGGAGTAGTGCCAGACGCCGGTGAGGAACTCGACCGCGCTGAGCACGAACGCGCCGAACCCGGCGTAGTACAGGATCGAGGCGCCGAACGCGCCGCTGAAGGTCCGCGAGCGGAGCAGCTCCAGCTCGATGACCGGGGCGTGGTGCCGCCGCGACCGCGCCACCATGACGAAACCGCAAGCCAGCGAGGCGAAAAGCACGCCGACGAACGACAAGGAACCCCAGCCCCACCCCGGCGCCTTGACCAGCGCGAGCGCGAGAAGCCCCACGGCCGCCGCCAGCAGCCCCGCGCCGATCAGGTCAGGCCGGCCCGTGGACCGCTCGTCCTTGCTCTCCGGCACCACCCTAAGCGCCAGCACCACAGCGACCAGCCCGACCGGCAGGTTGACCCAGAACACCCAGCGCCAGTTGACCTGGACTAGGCTGCCGCCGATCACCGGGCCGAGCGCCGCGCCCAGGGCGCCCAGGGCCGACCAGGTGCCCAGCGCCTTCGGCCGGGCCGGAGCGGGGACGGCGGCGAGCAGGAGCGACAGGGACGCGGGCACCATCGCCCCGGCTCCGGCCGCCTGGATGACCCGCGCCGCGATCAGCGCGGCCACTCCCGGCGCCAGCCCGCACAGCAGCGACCCGGCGCTGAACGCGGCCAGCCCGGCCACGAAGAACCGGCGCCGCCCGATCCGGTCGGCCCACCGGCCGGCCGGGACCAGCACCGCCGCGAACACGATCGTGTAGGCGTTGAGCACCCAAGACAGCGAGCTCAGGCTGGTGCCCGGGTACTGCCGGCCGATGGAGGGGAAGGCCAGGTTGACTATGAACAGATCCAGGCTGGACATGAACACGGCCAGGGACAGGACGCCCACGATGGCGGTGATCCGGCGAGCGTCCGCCCTAGCCACAGTCGCCGCGGCCACATCGACCGCGGGCGCATTCACCGGGGGAGTGGAACTCACCGGCCGCCTCCTAGTAAGTCCGGAATCTGGACCCACCTTATCTCAAGCCCGCCAGTGCGTCCAGAAATCAGACTGAGGAGGTAAGCTGTCACCATGGCCAACGCCGAGCCACGCGTCTGCTCCATCGCCCGCACCCTGGACGTCGTCGGGGAGAAATGGGCGCTGCTGGCCGTGCGGGAGGTCTTCCTCGGCAACCGCACGTTCGACCAGATGGTGCGCCGCACCGGGGCGCCGCGGGACACGCTCGCGGCCCGGCTGCGCACCCTGACCGGCGCCGGGATCCTGGAGCGGCGGCAGTACAGCGAGCATCCGGCCCGCTTTGAGTACCACCTGACCGCCGCGGGCCGCGACCTGTATCCCGTCATCGTCACGCTGATGCGCTGGGGCGACCAGTACCTGGCCGGCGACGACGGACCGCCGCTGGTCCTGCGGCACCGGTGCGGGCACCAGCTCGCGGCCCAGGTGATCTGCCAGGCCTGCGGGGAACCGCTGCACGCCCGCGACACCGTACCCATCACCGGCCGCTAACACGAGGTATTCAGCCGGCGGGCGCCCGCCGGGCGGTGAGGAACAGCTCGACCAGCTCCTCAGTGGTGGTGGCGTCTTCGGGGGCCTTGTCGTCGCGCCACCGCCCGGTGAACCGGGGGAAGCGCATGGCCAGCCCGGCGTCGGGTTTGATCCGGCCCCAGGCGGCGGTGTAGTTCGGCGACAGGGTGAGCTCGGCGGACAGGATCTCCAGCACCATCCCGGGCTCGAACCAGGCGTCGGGTTCCTGGCGGGCGTCTACCCGGGCGGGCCGGTGCGGGGCGACCAGCGGCGCGAGACGCTCGGGCAGCGCGGCCAGTTCGGCGTCGGAGAACCCGGTGCCGCACTTGGGCACCGCGCGGAACAGGTCGGCGGCCGGGTCGTAGGCGGCCAGCAGCAGCGCGCCGTAGACCCCGGCCCGGCGGCCGCGCCCGGCGAACGCGCCGACCACGACCAGGTCGACGGTGTCGGACAGTTCGGTGCGGTAGTCGCGCTTGAGCTTGATCCACTGCCAGCCGCGGGCGCCGGCCTGGTACACCGAGTCGAGCCCGGTCGACTTGCACACCAGCCCCTCGCAGCCGTCGGTGACCGCCTGCTCGAACGCCGCGTCCAGCACGGCCGGAGTATCGGCCTCGCTCGCGGTGGTGAGTCGCAGCCGGTCCGAGACGGTGATCGCCGCCGCCAGCCGGGCCCGCCGCTCGGGGTAGGGCAGCCGGGTCAGGTCCTGGCCGTCGGCGTACAGCAGCTCGAAGCAGAACAGGCCCACAGGCACATCTAGCACCGCCTGTTCGATGCCGTGCTTACGCCGCCGGAGCATGACCTCGCCGAACGGCCGCAGTTCCCCCGCGGCCGCGTCGTAGGCGACGACCTCACCCTCCAGGATCGCCTCGCGCGGGCCTAGCCCCGCCGCCAGGGACGCCACGACGTCGGGGAACTGGGTGGACACGCGCTCAAGCCGCCGGGTGAACAGCTCGATTGCCCCGTCCGCGGTCCGGTGCGCCTGGACCCGGACCCCGTCGTACTTGTACTCGGCCGAGCACCGCCCGCCCAGCTTGGCCAGGATCTCCGCTGCGTCCGACAGCCGCTGGGCCAGCATGGCCCGCACCGGGTTCCCCGGGCGGACGTGGATCTGCTCGACCGCGCTTGGGCCCCCGCCGGCCAGCGCGGCGGCGACCCGCCCCAGGTCGCAGCAGATGTTGTAGGCGCGTTCCAGCACCGGCCGGGCGGTCCGCCCGCCGGCGTAGACCCGGGCGAGCGCGTCCAGGATGGTCGGCGTGCCGATGCCCAGCCGCAGCCCCTTGGTGACCAGGCGCAGCAGGTAACGGGCCTCCAGCGGGGTGGCCTGGGCGAGCAGCCCGGCCAGCAGCTCCAGCTTGCGGCCCTGCGACCCTGGCCCCTCAGCCGCGGCGATCTGGTGCAGGGTGTCCACCACCACGGTGACCGTCAAGGTGGCCGGCCGGTCCGCGGCGGTCGCCGCCAGCAGCTGCTCGGCGGCCAGGCCCAGGTCACCGGTCTCCCGCACGCGGGCAGCGACCTGCCCGGGGTCGGTGCCGGTGGCGGTGGCGACCGCCCGGACGGCGAGCTTTTCCGCCAGCCCGAGGTCCACCCCGGCGAACTCCGGCGCGATCAGGCCCTGGCACAGGTAGCAGACCGCCGGCAGCAGCTCAGCCGGGGTCGCCGCCAGCAAAACGGCCAGCCGGTCCACCAGCGCCAGCCGGCCGCTGGCCTCCTCTAGGTCGCGGTAGGCCTCCGCGACGGTCCGGTACTGCATGCCGGAAACATATCCCGAACGGGCCGGGTGCATGCCCCGGCGTCACCCATTGCCCCGGCAGGGCCAAAGGCCCCGGTGTCCCGGGACCGGGTCGTTTGGCCGGCCGGGAAAAACCGCCACTATCGGCCGTTCGGGAAAAATGGAAGTTTTTTCCGCTTAACGGCCGTAGTGCGAGTTCTGCGCCTTGATGCACGCTTGCTGTCGCCGCCCTCCGGCGAGGGGCCGTTCCGGGCGGCAGGCAAGGGTGGAGGTAGGAGGCGGCCGTGAAAGAAATCCTTGACGCCATTCTCACGTCCGGCAGCCAGCCCGGTGATTTCGCCGCGCTGCCGGTGCCGGAGGCCTATCGGGCCGTCACCTTGCACCCGGACGAGGAGCACATTTTCGACGGTCTTCACACGCGCGACCGGGACCCCCGTAAGTCGCTGCACGTGGAGGAGGTGCCGGTGCCCGAGCTGGCCTGGGGCGAGGCACTGGTCGCCGTCATGGCCAGCGCGGTCAACTACAACACCGTGTGGAGCTCCATCTTCTCGCCGATGTCCACCTTCGCCTTCCTGCGCCGCTACGGGAAGTTGTCGCAGCTCACCGCGCGGCACGACCTGCCCTATCACGTGGTCGGCTCGGACCTGGCGGGCGTGGTGCTGCGCACCGGCCCCGGGGTGAACACCTGGAAGCCGGGCGAGGAGGTCGTCGCCCACTGCCTGTCCGTCGAGCTGGAAAGCTCCGACGGGCACAACGACACCATGCTCGACCCCGAGCAGCGCATCTGGGGCTACGAGACCAACTTCGGCGGCCTGGCTGAGCTGGCGCTGGTCAAGACCAACCAGCTGATGCCCAAGCCCCGGCACCTCACCTGGGAGGAGGCCGCCACGCCCGGCCTGGTGAACTCCACCGCCTTCCGGCAGCTGGTCTCGGACAACGGCGCCGCGATGAAGCAGGGCCACAACGTCCTGATCTGGGGCGCCAGCGGCGGCCTGGGCGCCTACGCGACCCAGTACGCGCTGGCCGGCGGGGCGATCCCGATCTGCGTCGTGTCCAGCGAGCGCAAGGCGCAGCTCTGCCGGTCCATGGGCGCCGAGCTGATCATCAACCGCAGCGCCGAGGACTACCGGTTCTGGAAGGACGAGAAAACCCAGGATCCCAAGGAATGGAAGCGCCTCGGCGCCAGGATCCGCGAGCTCACCGGCGGCGAGGACGTCGACATCGTCTTCGAGCACCCAGGCCGGGAGACGTTCGGCGCCTCGGTGTACGTGACCCGCCGCGGCGGCACCATCGTGACCTGCGCCTCCACCTCGGGATACTTGCACGAGTACGATAACCGCTACCTGTGGATGAGCCTCAAGCGCATCATCGGCTCGCACTTCGCCAACTACCGCGAGGCGTGGCAGGCCAACCGGCTGATCGCCAAGGGCATGATCCACCCGACCATGTCGGCCGTCTACCCACTGGAGCAGGCCGGCCAGGCCGCCCTGGACGTCCACAGGAACCTGCACCACGGCAAGGTCGCCGTGCTGTGCCTATCTCCGCGGGAGGGCCTCGGCGTGCGCGATCACGCGCTGCGCGCCAGGCACCTGACCGAGATCAACCGGTTCCGGGATGAGTAAGGACCGGCCCGCCCGGGAGCGCCCGTGGCTGATGCGGACCTATGCCGGGCATTCGTCCGCCATCCAGTCCAACGCGCTGTTCCGCGGGAACCTGGCCAAGGGGCAGACCGGCCTGTCGGTGGCGTTCGACCTGCCCACCCAGAGCGGTTACGACGCCGACCACGTCCTGGCCCGCGGCGAGGTCGGCCGGGTCGGCGTCCCGGTCGGGCACCTGGGCGACATGCGGGCCCTGTTCGACGGCATCCCGCTGGAGCAGAGCAACACCTCGATGACGATCAACGCCACGGCCATGTGGCTGCTGGCGCTGTACCAGGTCGCCGCCGAGGAGCAGGGCGCCGACATCGCCAGGCTGACCGGCACCACGCAGAACGACATCATCAAGGAGTACCTGGCCCGCGGCACGTACGTCTTCCCGCCGGGTCCCTCGGTGCGCCTGACCACCGACGTGATCGCCTACACGGTGGCCCGCATGCCCAAGTGGAACCCGGTCAACGTGTGCAGCTACCACCTGCAGGAGGCCGGGGCCACCCCGGTGCAGGAGATCGCTTACGCGCTGTGCACGGCGACCACCCTGCTGGACGCCGTCCGCGAGTCCGGGCAGGTCCCTCCGGAACGGATGGGCGAGGTGGTCGGGCGGATCTCCTTCTTCGTCAACGCGGGCGTCCGCTTCGTCGAGGAGATGTGCAAGATGCGGGCGTTCGCCTGGCTCTGGGACGCGATCACCCGGGACCGCTACGGGATCGCCGACCCCGCACGCCGCCGCTTCCGCTACGGCGTGCAGGTCAACTCGCTCGGCCTGACCGAGGCGCAGCCGGAGAACAACGTCCAGCGAATCGTCCTGGAGATGCTGGCCGTCACCTTGTCCTCCGGCGCCCGGGCCCGCGCCGTCCAGCTCCCCGCCTGGAACGAGGCGCTGGGCCTGCCCCGGCCCTGGGACCAGCAGTGGAGCCTGCGTATCCAGCAGGTGCTCGCGTACGAGTCGGACCTGCTGGAGTACGGCGACCTGTTCGACGGCTCCGGCGTGGTGGAGGCCAAGACCGCGGAGCTGGCCGCCGGCGTCGAGGCGGAGATCACCGTGATCCGCGAGATGGGCGGGATGGTGCCGGCGGTGGAGTCCGGCTACCTCAAGGCCCAGCTCGTCGCGTCGCACACGGCCCGGCGCGCGCGCATCGAGTCCGGCCAGGAAATGGTCGTGGGGGTCAACTGCTTCCAGGCCACCGAACCCAGTCCCCTCACCGTGAACACCGAAACGGCGGTCCACCAGGTGGACCCGGCCTACGAGCAGGAGGTGCTCGCCGACCTGGCGCGGTGGCGGGAGCGGCGCGATGCGGCGGCCGTGCGCGGCGCCCTGGCCCGGCTCGCGGCCGATGCGGACCGTCCGGACGTCAACCTGATGGACGCCACCCTGGCCTGCGCCAGGGCGGGCGTCACCACCGGCGAGTGGTCCTTCGCGCTGCGGGAGGTGTTCGGCGAATACCGGGCGCCCACCGGCGTCGGCAGCGCCCCGGTCCCAGCCGGATCGGGCGGGGAACTGGCCGCGGTCCGCGCGGCGGCGCACGGCACGGCGGCGGAGATCGGGGCGGGCAGGCTGCGCCTGCTGCTGGGCAAGCCCGGTCTCGACGGGCACTCCAACGGTGTCGAGCAGATCGCGGTCCGGGCCCGCGACGCCGGGTTCGAGGTGATCTACGCTGGCATCCGGCTCACCCCCGGGCAGCTCGCAGCGGCCGCGGCCGCCGAGGACGTGCACTGCGTGGGGCTGTCGATCCTGTCCGGCGGGCACGCCGCGCTGGTGCCCGACGTGCTCGGCCGGCTGCGCGAGGCCGGCGCGGGGGACATCCCGGTGGTGGTCGGCGGGATCATCCCGCCGGCCGACGCGGCCAGCCTGCGCGCCCAGGGCGTAGCCGCCGTCTTCACGCCCAGGGACTTCGGCATTACCGCCATCATCGGCCGCATCGTCGACGAGATCCGGCTGGCCCGCAAGCTCCCGCCGTGGCCGGGCCCGGCCAGCACCGCGACAATCGAAGGGTGACAGAAGCCGACATGACTACCGCAACTACCGCACCCGGCACCGCACCCGGCATCGCGCCAGGCCGCCTGCGCCCGCGCCGTTCCTGCCTGGCCGTCCCCGGCAGCAACCCCCGCTTCCTGGAGAAGGCCCAGGGCCTGCCCGCGGACCAGGTGTTCCTGGACCTCGAGGACGCCTGCGCGCCGCTGGCCAAGGAGAGCGCCCGGCACGCCATCGTCGACGCGCTCAACCACGGCGACTGGAGCGGCAAGATCCGCGTCGTCCGGGTCAACGACTGGACCACCCACTGGACCTACCGGGACGTGATCACGGTCGTGGAGGGCGCGGGCCCGCAGCTGGACTGCCTCATGCTGCCGAAGGTGCAGGACGCCGAGCAGGTCAAGGCGCTGGACCTGCTGCTCACCCAGATCGAGAAGACGATGGGCCTGGCGGTCGGCCGGATCGGCATCGAAGCCCAGATCGAGAACGCCAGGGGCCTGATGAACGTCGACGCGATCGCCGCCGCCTCGCCGCGGCTGGAGACGATCATCTTCGGCCCCGCGGACTTCATGGCCTCGATCAACATGAAGTCGCTGGTGGTCGGCGAGCAGCCCCCCGGCTACCCGGCGGACGCCTACCACTACATCCTGATGCGCATCCTGATCGCCGCCCGCGCCCACGACCTGCAGGCCATCGACGGCCCCTACCTGCAGATCCGCAACGCCGACGGGTACCGCGAGGTGGCCCGGCGGGCCGCCGCCCTCGGCTTCGACGGCAAGTGGGTGCTGCATCCGGACCAGATCGCCGCGGCGAACGAGATCTTCTCCCCGTCGCAGGAGGACTACGACCACGCGGAGCTGATCCTGGACGCCTATGACTGGTACACGTCGGCGGCCGGCGGGGCCAAGGGGTCGGCCATGCTGGGCGAGGAGATGATCGACGAGGCCTCCCGCAAGATGGCCCTGGTGATCGCGGGCCAGGGCCGGGCCGCGGGTATGCCGCGCACGTCGGCGTTCGAGCCCCCGGGGGAGTGAACACGATGCAGTTCGGACGGACGTATGAGGAGTTCGAGGTCGGGGCGGTCTACAAGCACTGGCCGGGCAAGACGGTCACCGAGTACGACGACCACCTGTTCTGCCTCCTCACCATGAACCACCACCCGCTTCACCTGGACGCGAACTACGCCGCCCACGCCACCGACTTCGGCCAGAACGTGGTGGTGGGCAACTACATCTACTCGCTGCTGCTCGGCATGTCGGTGCCGGACGTCTCGGGCCAGGCCATCGCGAACCTGGAAGTCGAGTCGCTGAAGCACGTGGCGCCGACCTTCCACGGCGACACCATCTACGGCGAGAGCACCGTGCTCGCCAAGCGGCTCACGTCGAAGGGCGACCGGGGCATCGTCCAGGTCGAGACCCGCGGCTACAAGCAGGACGGCACCCTGGTGTGCGTGTTCCGCCGCAAGGTCATGGTGCCGACGCAGGTCTACGTCAAGGAGCGCGGCGGGGAGCAGCCCGGCCGCCCCGACTCGCACCCAGAATCGAGCTGAGGAACGACAATGGGACGCCTGGCACAGACCGAAGGCCTGACCGAGTTCGAGCAGGACATCCTGGCCACGGTCCGGGACTTCACCACCCGGGAGATCATCCCGGTGGCGACCGAACTCGAGCACCGGGACGAGTACCCGGCCCAGATCGTGGCGGGGATGAAGAAGCTCGGCCTATTCGGGCTGACGATCGGTGAGGAGTACGGCGGTCTCGGCGCCTCGCTGCTCATCTACGCCCTGGTCGTGGAGGAGATCGCCCGCGGCTGGATGTCGGTGTCGGGCATCATCAACACCCACTTCATCGTCGCTCACATGATCGCCAGGCACGGCACCGGGGAGCAGAAGGACTACTTCCTGCCCAAGATGGCGGTCGGCGACGTCCGCGGCGCCTTCTCCATGTCGGAGCCCGCCCTGGGCTCGGACGTCGCGGCGATCCGCACCAGGGCCGTGCGCGACGGCGACGACTACGTGATCAACGGCCAGAAGATGTGGCTGACCAACGGCGGCACCTCCAACCTGGTGGCGGTGCTCTGCCGGACCGACGAGGGAGACGACGTCCCGCACCGGAACCTGACGACGTTCCTGATCGAGAAGGAGCCGGGCTTCGGCGAAAACCCGATGGTCCCGGGCCTGACCGTGCCGGGGAAGATCGAGAAGATGGGCTACAAGGGCGTCGACACCACCGAACTGGTCCTGACCGGCGTCCGCGTCCCGGCCAGCCGGGTGCTCGGCGGCCGCACCGGCCAGGGTTTCTACCAGATGATGGACGGCGTCGAGGTCGGCCGGGTAAACGTCGCCGCGCGCGGCTGCGGCATCGCCCTGCGCGCCTTCGAGCTGGCCATCGCCTACGCGCAGCAGCGGCAGGCCTTCGGTAAGCCGATCGCCCAGCACCAGGCGATCCAGTTCAAGCTGGCCGAGATGGCGACCAAGGTCGAGGCGGCGCACCAGATGATGGTGATGGCGGCCCGCAGGAAGGATTCCGGCCACCGCAACGACCTGGAGGCCGGGATGGCCAAGTACCTGGCGTCGGAGTACGGCAAGGAAGTCGTGGAGGATTCCTTCCGCATCCACGGCGGCTACGGCTTCTCCAAGGAGTACGAGATCGAGCGCCTCTACCGGGAGGCGCCGATGCTCCTGATCGGCGAGGGCACCGCGGAGATCCAGAAGATGATCGTGGGACGCCGCCTGCTCGAGGAGTACTCTGTTGCCTCCTCGCCTCCGGGCCGCGCTTGAGGCGGCTTCTTCCCTCGTCGCTCGTTCCTCGCTCCTCAGTCCAGTCGCCGCCGGCGGCCCTTTGGCTCGCTCAGGGCGTCACCACGCGTCCCTTGCCTACCACGGTGACGCCGCCGCTGGACACCACGAACCCGCGGTCCCGGTCCCGGCCCTTGTCCACCCCTACCGTGGCCCTCTCCATCACCACCACATTCTTGTCCAGGATCGCGTTCCGCACCATCGCGCGCCGCCCGACCCGTGAATTGTGCAGCAGCACGGACCGCTCGACGGTAGCCCAGCTGTGCACCCGAACCTCCGGCGACAGCACCGACCCCCGCACCAGCCCGCCGGAGACGATGACCCCGTTGCTGACCACGCTGTCGACCGCCCGGCCCACCCGGTCGCCGTCCTCGTGCACGAACTTGGCCGGCGGCAGCGACGGCACCGACGTCAGGATCGGCCACCGGTCGTTGTAGAGGTTGAACACCGGGTGCGCCGCGCACAGGTCCATGTGCGCGTCGAAGTAGGAGTCGATCGTCCCGACCTCCCGCCAGTAGCCCAGCTCACGCCCGTCGGCTCCGGGCACCTTGTTCTGCAGGAAGTCGTAGGCGTGCGCGGTGCCCTCCCGCGCCAGCATCGGGATGATGTCGCCGCCGATGCTGTGCCGGCTGCGGTCGTCGGCCGCGTCCTGGCGCAGCGCCTCGACCAGCACCTCGCGGTCGAACACGTAGTTGCCCATCGACGCGAACGCCTCGCCTGGCCGGCCCGGCAGGCCGGGCGGCTCGGCCGGCTTCTCCAGGAACGCCTCGATGCGGTGTCCGTCCGCCGCGGTCCGCACGACGCCGAACGACGCGGCCGCGGTCCGGGGCACAGGGATCGCCGCGACCGTGACCCCCGCGCCCCAGGCCAGGTGCGCCTCGATCAGCTGCGCCGGGTCCATCCGGTACACGTGATCGGCGCCGAAGACGACCACGAGGTCCGGCCGTTCGCTGTGGATGAGGTTCAGCGACTGGTAGATCGCGTCCGCCGAACCGGTCTGCCAGCGCGGGCCGAGCCGCTGCTGGGCCGGCACCGGCGCCACGTAGTTGCCCAGCAGGCTGTTCAGCCGCCAGGTGGTGGTGATGTGCCGGTCCAGGCTGTGGCTCTTGTACTGGGTGAGCACGCAGATCCGGTAGATGCCCCCGTTGGCCAGGTTCGACAGCGCGAAGTCCACCAGCCGGTACAGGCCGCCGAACGGAACCGCCGATTTCGCCCGGTCATCGGTCAGGGGCGCCAGCCGCTTGCCCGCCGCGCCCGCAAGGACGAGGCCCAGGACTCGCTGGCCGGCCATGGGGGCCCACCTTAGCCGAGGCGCTCCACCAGGTCCTGGTGCAGTTCCCAGAGCCGGGCCGGCAGGTGCCCGCCCAAGCCGCGGAAGAACTCGGGGATGTGCTCCGCCTCAAGCTTCCAGGCCTGGTTGTCCACCGTGAGCAGCAGGTCCAGGTCAGCCCGGCTGATGTCCAGGCCATCCAGGTCCAGCGAGCCCGGCGCCGGCAGGTTCCCGATGGGCGTCGAGACCGCCGCGGCGGAACCGGATAGCCGCTCGACGATCCACTTCAGCGCCCGGATGTTCTCGCCGAAGCCCGGCCACACGAACCGGCCACTGGAATCCTTCCGGAACCAGTTGACGTAGAACAGCCGCGGCAGCTTGGCCGGATCGGCCGTCTGCCCGATCGAAAGCCAGTACGCGAAGTAGTCGCCCATGTTGTAGCCGCAGAACGGCAGCATGGCGAACGGGTCGTGCCGCAGCTCGCCGACCGTGCCCTCGGCCGCGGCGGTCTTCTCCGAGGCGATGTTGGCCCCGAGGAACACCCCGTGGTCCCAGTCGAAGGACTCGATCACCAGCGGCACGGTGCTCGCCCGCCGGCCGCCGAACAGGATCGCCGAGATCGGCACGCCGGCGGGGTCGTCCCACTCCGGCGCGATGATGGGGCACTGGCTGGCGGGGGTGGTGAACCGGGAGTTGGGGTGGGCGGCGGGCTCCGGCGAGTCGGGGGTCCAGTCCCGGCCCTTCCAGTCGGTCAGGTGCGCGGGCGGCTCCTCGGTCAGGCCCTCCCACCACACGTCCCCGTCGTCGGTCAGCGCGACGTTGGTGAAGATGCTGTTGGCCGTGAAGGTCGCGACCGCGTTGGCGTTGGTCTTGGCGCCCGTGCCCGGCGCGACGCCGAAGAACCCGGACTCCGGGTTGATCGCATACAGCCTGCCGTCCGGGCCGAACCGCATCCAGGCGATGTCGTCGCCGACGGTCTCGACCTTCCAGCCAGGAATGGTGGGCTGCAGCATGGCCAGGTTGGTCTTACCGCACGCGGACGGGAAGGCCGCCGCGATGTACCTGGCTTCGCCGGACGGCGGGGTGAGCTTGAGGATGAGCATGTGCTCGGCCAGCCAGCCCTCGTCCCGCGCCATCACCGAGGCGATCCGCAGCGCGTAGCACTTCTTGCCGAGCAGCGCGTTCCCGCCGTACCCCGAGCCGTAGGACCAGATCTCCCTGGTCTCGGGGAAGTGCGAGATGTACTTGACCTGGTTGCACGGCCACGGCACGTCGCGGCGGCCCGGCGCCAGCGGCGCGCCCACCGAGTGGACGGCCCGGACGAAGGACCCCCTCTCCTCGATCGCCCGCAGCGCCTGCGTGCCCATCCGGGTCATGATCCGCATCGAGGTCGCGACGTACGGCGAGTCGGTGATCTCCACCCCGAGCTGGGAGATCTCACTGCCCAGCGGGCCCATGCAGAACGGCACCACGTACATGGTGCGGCCGCGCATGCAGCCGTCGAAGATCTGGGCGAACGTCTGGCGCATCTCGCCGGGCGCGATCCAGTTGTTGGTCGGGCCCGCGTCTTCCTCCCGCTCCGAGCAGATGAACGTGCGGTCCTCGACGCGGGCCACGTCGCTGGGGTCCGAGGCACAGTAGAAGCTGTTCGGCCGCAGCCGGGGGTTCAGCCGGGTGAAGGTACCGTTATCGACGAGCAGGCTGGTCAGCCGCTCCCACTCGGCCTGCGAGCCGTCGCACCAGACGATCGATTCCGGCTTGGTCAGCTCCGCGATCTCGCTGACCCACTTGGCCAGCTCGGGAAGGCTTGTTTGGTCCTCGATAAGGTCTGCGCCCGACACTGCTCTCACTCCTGCCCATCCGGCTCATGCTCTATAGTCCATAGTCCACTCTGGCCGGATCTCCCGTCGCCCTCGTCAGGGCCAAACGTCCCCTGCGGCGGTGTGATATCGGTCGCAGTGTGATACGGGTCGCAGGGCCGGAGCGAATTACGGCTTGCGGCCGACCCCGCAGTAGGAATAGATCTCGACCGGCTCCGCGTCGGGGTCGGGCCGCCAGTGCGGCACCGGCACCACGCCCGGCTCGACCAGCTCCAGGCCCTCGAAGAACCGGGCGAACTGCTCTGGGCTGCGCAGGTAGTAAGGCACCGCGCCGCTGTCGTTGTAACCCTGCTGCGCCTGGTTGAACGCCTCGTTGGTGTTCGCGCCGTCGTAGAGCGCGAAGTAACTGCCCGACGGCAGCCCGGCCTGCAGGCGGCTGACGATCGGGTACGCCTCCTCGTCGGTGAAATGGCCCATGATGCCCATCAGCATGAGGGCGATCGGCTGGGTGAAATCCAGCAGGCCCGCCGCGGTGTCCAGGATCGCGGCCGGATTGCGGATATCGGCGTCCAGGTAATCGCATGCCCCCTCGGGGCTGCTGGTCAGCAAGGCGCGGGCGTGCGCCAGCACCAGCGGGTCGTTGTCCACGTAAACGATCTTGCTTTCCGGCGCTACCCGCTGGGCGACTTCATGCGTGTTATTGGCCGTGGGAAGGCCGGTGCCGATGTCCAGGAACTGCCGCATACCGGCTTCTCCGGCCAGGTACCGGACCGCCCGGGTGAGAAAGCCCCGGGAGGTGCGGGCGACGACGGCGATGCCGGGGAAGATCTCCCGGTACTGGTCGCCGGCCTCGCGGTCGACGGCGTAGTTGTCCTTGCCGCCTAGCCAGTAGTTCCAGATGCGGGCCGAGTGCGGCACCGTCGTGTCGATGCCTGTCCCGGCGGCATCCGGCTCGCCTTGGGTTGAAGAAACGTCAGTCACGGGGAATCCCTCAGGGGTTGAAATGGCGAACGGCGGTCCTGGGCGCTTAAAGTTCCCGGATTATCTCGGTGATGAAGCGAGCGCTCTGAGCGGGGGTCAGGGCTTCGGTGCTGAGGTGGTTCATGACCTCCATGTAGTGATCGACGTCCTCGCGTCTGTCTAGGTAAAGGGCGCTGGTGAGCTGCTCGAGGTACACGACGTCGGGCACCTCGGGTTCGCTGAAGCGCAGCACGGTGAATGAGCCGCCCGCCGCGGCGTGCCCGCCCCGGCCGAACGGCACGACCTGGATGGTGACGTGGCGAAGCTTGGCGGCCTCGGTGAGCCGGTCCAGCTGGGCCCGCATCACGGCGGCGCCGCCCACCGGGCGCCGCAGCGCCCCCTCGTCCAGGACCGACCACACCTGCGGCGGCTTGGGCCCGGTGAGCAGGTCCTGCCGCTTGAGCCGTAGGCTCACCCGCCGCTCGATTTCCGCCTCGGGCGCGGTGGTGTGGCCGAGCAGGGTGACGGCGCGCGCGTAGTCCTCGGTCTGGAACAGGCCGTGCACGAACTGCAGCTCGAAGGAGCGGATGACCGAGGCGGACGTCTCCAGGCCCAGGTACGCCTCGAACCAGTCGGCCATGATGTCGCCGTACTTCGACCACCAACCCGGCGCGTTGGCCTGCCGCGTGAGCAACACCAGGCCGGCCCGCGTCTGCTCGTCGGTGATGCCGTACATGGTGAGCAGGTCGGTCACGTCCCGCTCCTTGAACCGCACCAGCCCGTTTTCCATCCGGCTGATCTTCGACCTGGACGCCCGGATCTCGAACGCCGCCTGGTCCGGGCTGATGCCGGCGGCCTCGCGGAAGCGGTGAAGCTGGATTCCCACCAGCATGCGCGGCACGGTCGGGCTCGAGGCGTCCCCAGGCGGTTCGCCGTCCCGCTGAACCGTGCTCATCCTTCACTCCGGGAGTCGATGGATTGACGTCCAGTGCCGCCGCTGCCTGCGGGACGGCTATATCCGTGCCATGGCTTCCAGGCCGGCCACAGCGGTGCACACAGGGCACATTATCACCGTTCTATGACATCTTCGGACCGCTATTTATCGCGGTTTCAAACACGCCGGCCCAGGTCATCGAACTCACCATTCTTGACCCCGGTCAGGAACGCCTCGATCTCGGCCCGGGTGTAGATCAGGGCCGGCCCGGACGGGTGCCGGGAGTTACGGACGGCAATCGCGCCGCCGTCTAGCTCGGCCACCTCGACACAGCTCCCGCTGGGGTTGCTGGCCTGGCTCTTGCGCCAGCGGGCCGAGACGAGCTGATCAGCCGGAATGCCGTTGTTGACCTGCATCTTTCTCCTTTTTCTCAGGTAGTGGGAAAAGGAACCGAATGCCGGCGGGTGCTCCAGGCCGCTGACCACCGTCTGCACTGTGAGTCACACCGGGCAGCCTAACAGAGCAAATGCAAGTGCATAAGTACGTGCAAAGAAATGTTGCATACGCAATGCGTGAACGCAAAGTGCACGTACCCATGATCATCGTGAGTGCATACGAAAGGACGGCGCTAACAGCGCATACTCCCGGCGAGGGAGCTAAGTCGCGTCGAGGCGGCTAGCCGCGGGACGCGCCCGGCTCGGCGCCGAGCGCCCGCAGCTCCCCCCGCACGATCGCGCCGTCCTGCGACCGAACCAGGACGAACCCGGTGAACCCGGCCGCCTCCAGCCGCTTCAGCTGGGCGCCGAACTTCCCGCTCCGCCGCACCGTCTCCACGACCCGCCCCGACCCAGAAACCCCGCCCCGCATCTCCCGGGCCACCGCGACTGCGTCCGGCACCGGCACGTCGGCTTCCACCAGCACCGCCACGGCGTCGCGCGCCACCTCCCGCGACAGCAGGTCCACGATCCGCTCGAACCCGAGGGAGAACCCGCAGGCCGGCACGTCCTGCCCGAGCGACCGCCCGATCAGCTTGTCGTACCGCCCGCCGCCGGCCACCGACCCGGTCATCTCCGGGTGGATGATCTCGAAGACCTGCCCGGTGTAGTAGCCCATCCCGCGCACCAGCGTCGGATCGAACTGCCAGCTCAGCGGTAGTTGGGTTCGCTCCTCAGCCAGCCGGTCCAGGCTCGCCCCGGTCGCGGCCAGGTCCTCGACCACCGGCGCGGCCAGGCCGGGCACGCTGTCGGCCAGCGCGTCCGCCAGCCTGCCGGCGGGCACGTCGGTCAGCCCCTGGATCATCTTCACCGCCGCCGCTACCACCGCCGGGTCGAACCCGAGCTCCACCAGCTCGGCCCGTACCCCGTCCCAGCCGATCTTGTCCAGCTTGTCTACGGTGACGAAGAACGCGTCCTGCGCCTCCGCGGGCACCCCGCAGTCCGCCGCCAGCGCGGCCAGGAACCGCCGGTCCGACAGCCGGATCGTCGTCCCGGTCAGCCCGATGGCGGCCAGCGCCTCGCTGGTCGCCTCGATCAGCTCCGCCTCGGCCAGCACCGACGGCTCGCCGATCATGTCGATGTCGCACTGGTAGAACTGCCGGTACCGGCCCCGCTGCGGCCGGTCCGCCCGCCACACCGGCCCCACCTGCAACGACCGGAACGGCATCGGCAGCGACGCGTGGTTGTTCCCGTAGAACCGGGTCAGCGGCACCGTCAGGTCGTACCGCAGCCCCAGGTCGACGAGCTCGCGCAGCGACGTGCCCGCGGCGACCTCCGGCGGCAGCCCGCGCCGCAGCACCTGGAAGATCAGCTTCTCGTTGTCCGCGCCCTCGCCGCTCTGCAGCCGCTCGATGTTCTCCAGCGCCGGGGTCTCGATCCGCTGGTACCCGTACCGCCGGTAGACCGCGGAGATCGACTCGAGCACATGGTCCCGGACAGCGACGTCAGCGGGCAGCAAGTCCCGCATTCCCCTGGCCGGGCTGTTGTCGATCTTCATGGGGCCTTCCCGTAGACGCGGTGCCCGTGCGGCACATGCATATGGTAAGGGCCGCTCACCCGACCGTCACAACCGTTAAACGCCGCGCCAGCACCAGCGCGCCCGCCTGGAACCCGAACAGCACGCACAGCGCCGCCGGGGCCAGCACGTAGCGCACCCCCGGCACCCAGCCGGCCGCCAGCCGGCTGGCGGCGATCCCGCCCAGCGCCCCGAACACCACCGCGCCAAGCGCGGGCCAGGCGACCAGCCCGGCCCGCTTCGGCGCCAGGTAGCAGTGCTCGACCGAGCCGGCGTGCAGCGGGATCCGCGCGCCCGCGGGCAAGACGACCGCGGCCCGGACCGACGCGACGATCATGGCCAGCAGGAATCCCCCGCTCACGACCAAGGACGCCATCACGCGCCCCAGGCTATCTCGTTAGGCTCTGGCCATGGCCAACCATCCACCTGGCCGCTGCCGTGCGCGACAACGGCGCCGGCCGCGTCTTCGTGGCACCGAAACTGAGCACGTCCGCGCACTCGGCCAGTTCTGCCAGCGAGCAGTCAGCGGCGGCGGGCGGCCCGCAGCACGGTGTCCCGGACCGTCACCGGCTGGCCGTCCAGGTCAGTAGCCGAACGGCCGATGGCATCCGCCACGGTGATCTCCCATTCGCCCGGATCAAGGGACGCCGCCATCTCCTCCGCGGACAGGAACATGTCGGGCCGCCCCGTCCGGCCGACGTTGGCGTGCAGGTCGTCGGGATGGTGCGCCACCACGAGCAGCGTGCCGCCCGGCCGCACGGCGGCCGCCAGCCGGGCGTGCATCGAGACCTGTTCGGTCCTCGGCAGGTGCATGTACTGCGCCGACACCAGGTCGAACCGCGCGGGTCCGGGATCCCACGAGCGCAGGTCCTCCCGCTGCCAGCTGATCCGCCGCGCCACCTCGTCACTCGCCAGAGCCTCGTCGCCCGCCAGAGCCTCGTCGCCCGCCAGAGCCTCGTCGCCCGCCAGAGCCTCGTCGCGCGCCAGAGCCGCGTAGCCGGCCGCCCGGTCCAGGGCCACCGCCGAGACGTCCACCGCGGTGACGGTCCAGCCGTGCCGCGCCAGCCAGATGGCGTCGGCGCCCTCGCCGCAGCCGGCGTCCAGCGCCTCGCCCGGCGCGAGGTCCGCCGTCTGGGTCACGAGTTGCGGGTTCGGCTGCCCGCTCCACAGCTTGTCGGCCGAGCGGTAGCGGTCGTCCCAGAACTCCTGGGTGAACAGCACGGTGTCATCGTGGCCAGAGGAGTGGCCAGGGGAGTGGCTCATCAGCCCACCATGCCGCGAACCGGTCAGCGCGGCAAATAAACTTGCCATAATGGCAAACTCCACACCTATCGCCTCCGCACCCACGCGACGATCAAGCCGGGCCAGTGCGTCATCGCGGCACCTGAGCTGTCGCGGCGCACGCTGATCCTGCCGGGCTGGTGACCGCCGCGGCACCGAGACAAGCCGGCGGCTCCGGGTCCATAGTCGGACAATGACACCGAACGGTCCGGGTAGCCCGCGCCATGAACGTGGTTGAGCTCTCCAACCATCCAGGCGACATGCTCGGTGACGCCGCGCGGCGGCGGCAGGCCGCCGAGAAGCGCGTGCTGTCCGTGTACGAGGACGAGCTGGTCCGGTACCGGGCCCGGGTGCAGACCCTGCGCGTCAAGCGGGACCGGGCCCGCGCCCGGCACCGCTGGTGGGCCTGGCTGAGGCTGTCGCTCAGCGCCTGGACGCAGCAGCGCCGCCCGCCCCGGCCGCCGATCCCGGCCGCCGGCCACACCGACCTGGAAGAGAAGATCATGGCTGGGATCGCCGGCGAGCAACTGGTGGCCACCGAACTCGGCCGGGCGCTGGACGACGACTGGACGCTGCTGCGCGGCTACAACAACCGGCGCGGCGAGATCGATCACCTGCTCCTCGGCCCGCGGGGCCTGTTCGCGATCGAGGTGAAGAACCTCAACGCCACGGTGTACGTCGACGGCGACCGCTGGCGGGCCGACAAGTACGACAACTACGGGAACCTGGTCGATCAGCGGCCGATCGCGGACCGGATGGGCCGGTCGCCGAGCGTGCAGCTCAACGAGCCGGCCGACGACCTGGAGCGGTTCCTGCGCCAGCGCGGCCAGCCGGCCGAGGTCCGGCGCATGGTGATCCTGGCCCACCGGCGGTCCAGGCTCGGGACGGTCCAGCACCCGGCCGTCATGATCGGCACGTCCACCGCCGACGTGCTGGCCCTGATCGACGCCTCGGCCGACGGCCAGCTGGGCCGCGGGCAGCGAGCCGAGATCCAGGGCCTGATCCGGCGCGACCACGACTTCCACGGCAAGCGCCGCCCTCCCCGGTAGGCCCCGCCCCGGTAGGCTGGGGCACCGTGTCGAGTAACCATCAGCTGCGGCTGTACAACTCACTGGGCCGGCGGTTGGAGGATTTCACTCCCGCCGCCGAAGTGACCGGCATGTACAGCTGCGGGCCGACCGTGTACGCGTTCCCGCACCTGGGCAACATGCGCCCGTACGTGTTCGCGGACACGCTCCGCCGCGCCTTCCGCTGGCGCGGCATCCCGGTGAAGCACGTCGTGAACATCACCGACGTCGGGCACGCGGTCGCCGACACCGACACCGGCGAGGACAAGCTGGAGGTCGCGGCGGCCCGCGAGCGGCGTTCGGTCATGGACATCGCCGCCTTCTACACCGACGTCTTCCTCGTCGACACCGCCGCGCTGAACATCCTGCCCGCCGATGAGTACCCGCGGGCCAGCGCCTACGTGCCGCAGATGATCGAGTTCGCGAAGGAGCTGGAGCGGGACGGCTTCACCTACCAGCTGCCCTCGGGCCTGTACTTCGACACCGCGAAGGACCCCGGCTACGGCGAGCTGGCCCAGATGAGCACCGAGGGGCAGCTGGAAGCGGCCCGGCTGGAGTACGTGGAAGGCCGCCGCCGCAAGACCGACTTCGCGCTGTGGCGCGCGGAGGAGCCCGGCAAGAGAAGGGTGCTGCGCTGGGATTCCCCGTGGGGCTGGGGCGCGCCGGGCTGGCACCTGGAGTGCTCGGTGATGAGCATGGCCCTGCTCGGCCAGCATTTCGACCTGCACACCGGCGGCGTGGACCACCGCGAGCTGCACCACGTGAACGAGATCGCGCAGAGCCAGGCGTTCCTCGGCGACGGCAAGCCGTGGGTGCGGTACTGGCTGCACAACGAGTTCCTGCAGCTGGGCGCCGAGAAGATGGCCAAGTCGGCGGGCGGCGCGCCCCGGCTGGCCGACCTAACCGAAGCCGGCTATCACCCGATGGCCTACCGGCTTTTCCTGCTCGGCGGGCACTACCGCAGCCAGCTCGACTTCACCACCGCGGCCGTGGACGCCGCCCAGGCCACGCTGCGCCGGCTGGTCGCCCGGATCCAGCCGCTGCGCCCCCTGCCGGCCGTCGAGACCCTCGCCGACGCCACCGCCGCCGTCCGGGGCGACCCCGCCGCGATGAGGCTCCTCGACACCATCGACGCGGCGATCGCGGCCGACCTGAGCACCCCGAAGATCCTCGCCGCCCTGCAGGACGCGCTGCGCGAGCCGGCGCTCACCCGGGACGGGCTGCGCACCGTGGTGGCCGCCGCCGACGCGCTGCTCGGCCTGGGCCTGGCCACCCTCGACCCGGGGGACCTGGAGCAGCGCCGCGCGCTCGGCGACCTGTCCGCCGAGGAGCGGCACGCCATCACCGAGCTCGTCGCCGACCGGACCCAGGCCCGCAAGGAGCGCGACTGGGCCCGCGCCGACCAGATCCGCGCAGAACTCGACGAGCTAGGCGTCGACCTCACCGACACCCCCGACGGCCCCGTCTGGCAGCTCCGCTAACCGCCCAAGCCAGGATCGCGGGTCAAAACCCCCGCTGTTGGGGGAGTAGCGACACACAGTAACGCATGAGGCCGAGGATCAGGGCTCACGCGCACCACTAGTAACAGGAGAAGGGATTGCGATGGTGCAAAAAAAGGTCTGCGTGACGGGAGCGAGCGGGAAGGCGGGCCGGGCGGTGGTGACCGACCTGCGCGCGCACGGCTACGACATGACCCCGGCCGATGTCGTGGTGACCCGGGCCGACCGCGAGGACGGGATGCTCCGGGCCGACCTGACCGACTACGGCCAGGCGGTCGAGGCGCTCAGCGGGGCCGACGCCGTGGTCCATCTGGCCAACATCCCGGCGCCCGGCCTGAGCACCCCGGCGGTCACATTCAACGACAACATCACGATGAACTTCAACGTGTTCCAGGCCGCCGCCAGCCTGAAGCTGAGCCGCGTGGTGTGGGCGTCAAGCGAGACCACGCTCGGCCTGCCGTTCGATACCCCGCCGCGGTACGCGCCGGTGGACGAGGACCACTACCCGGTGCCGACCAGCACCTACGCGCTGTCCAAGGTGGCCAGCGAGACGATCGCCCGCCACCTCGCGGACTGGTCGGGAATCCCTTATATAGCGCTGCGCTTCTCCAACATCATGGCCCCGGAGGACTACCACGAGTTTCCCGAGTTCTGGGACGACGCGCACGCGCGCAAGTGGAACCTGTGGGGCTACATCGACGAGCGGGACGTGGCCGCGTCGTGCCGCCTTGCCCTCCAGGCTCCAGAAGACGCCGTCAAAGGCAACCCCGCCTTCATCATCGCGGCCGCGGACACCGTGATGAACCGCCCGTCGGCCGAACTCCTCGCGGAGGTCTACCCCGGCGTCCCGCTGACCCGCGAGGTCCCGGAGTTCGGCACGCTGCTGGCCATCGACCGCGCCCGCCAGGTGCTCGGCTTCGAGCCCGCCCACTCCTGGCGCGACCACATCGAACCATAAAAAACCAAGCTACAGCCGCAAGCTGTGACGCCATCGGGATTAACTGTTGGCCCGCCCGGACCGTCGCCGGCCAGGATAGACGGGATGTCCCGCCGCCACCTTGACGAAGCCGAGCACCGCGGGCCGCAGGTCGTCCGCCCGCCAGGCCACGCACAACGAGGTCACCGGCACGCCGCGAGCAGGCACGAACACGATGCCGGGCCGGGCGCTGAACGCCTCCGACGACGCCGGGCACAGGCTGATGCCGCGCCCGGCGGCGATGAGCTCGCGCCACTCCTCGATGGTCCCGGCCTCCGCGCCGATGACCGGCACGTCCCCGCCCGGCCGCGGCACCATCAGCCAGTCGTCCCGGAAGGCCGCGGGCGCGCACCCGTCGACCGCGAGCGGCGCGGCCACCCACGGCAGCCCGGCCACGTCGGCGAGCCCCAGCCCGGACCGGGACGCCAGCGGATGACCCGAAGGCAGCACGAACACCCGCGGCTCCTGCGAAACCTGCTCCAGGCAGATTCCCGGCGCGTCCACGGGCGGCCGCAGAACCGCGACATCGCTCGCGTGATCCAGCAGCCCCGCGGCCGGATGGGTCAGGTCGTACGCCAGCAGCCGGACCGTGACCTCGGGGTACGCGCTCTCGAACGCGGTCAGCACCCGGGTCCGCGCCGAACCCCCGGTCGCCGCGCTCAGCCCCACGGTCAGCTGCCCGGACACCACGCTGGCCGCGTTCCTGGCCGCCGCCACCCCCCGGTCCAGCGACGCCAGGGTCTGGTGGGCGAAGCCAAGGAACGCCGAACCCGCCGCGGTAAGCGCCACGCCGCGGCTGGTCCGCTCGAGCAGCACCGCCCCGACGGCGTCCTCGAGCTGCCGGATCTGCGTGGACAGGACCTGCTGGGTCACGTGGGCGCGCTGGGCCGCGGCGGTGAAGCTCGTTTCCTCGGCGACCGCGACGAAATAACGAAGATGCCGCATTTCAATGTTCATCGAGGGCTCAATCCTAACCATCGCGCGAGCCCAGCCAACGGGGACAAACTAAAGCCAGGGAGGCTTACAAAGCAATGACTGAAGAGCCACTAACACGGGGGCGGCTCGCGCAGGTGATCGCCAGCCGGGGCGGCCTGGCCCCGCCCGAGGCCCCGTTCGTGATCGAGCACCGCGAGGCGCTGATCTACATGCTCTGCGAGGCCGCCGAGCTCGAGCACGGAATCATGTGCCAGTACCTGTACGCGGCCTTCAGCCTGAAGCAGTCGCAGGACGAGGGGCTCACCGCAGAAGAAGAAAAAGCCGTCCAGCGTTGGCGTAAGCAGATCTCGCACGTGGCCACCCAGGAGATGCTGCACCTGTCGCTGGTGCAGAACCTGCTGTCCGCCATCGGCGGGGCCCCGCACCTGTCCCGGCCGAACTTCCCGCACCCTGCCAGCCACTACCCCGCGGGCGTGCACCTGGCCCTGATCCCGTTCGGCGACCAGGCGCTGCGCCACTTCATGTTCCTGGAGCGCCCGGAGGGCATGGACCTCAAGGACGCCGATGGGATGGCCGCCTTCGGCCGGGCGCTGCCCGCGATGCAAGCAGGCGAGATCGTCCCGCGCGGCCAGGACTTCAAGACCGTCGGGCACCTGTACCGGTCCATCGAGGCCGGCGTCGCGCACCTGGCGGAGAAGCACGGCGAGCGGTGGCTGTTCGTCGGCCCGCCGCGTGCCCAGGCCACCCAACAGCATTTCGGCTGGCCCGAACTGATCCCGGTGACCGACGTCGCGTCCGCGCAGCGGGCGATCGACGAGATCCTCGAGCAGGGCGAGGGGCCGCGCGGGGAGTGGCGGGACGCGCACTTCGGCCAGTTCGTGGCGATCCTCGACGAGTTCGAGCAGCTCCGCGCGGCCAACCGGGCCTTCGACCCGGTCCGCCCGGTGATCCCGGTCAACGTCAGGCCGGCCGAGCGCGACGTCGACGTCCCGCTGGTCAGCGACCCGCTGGCCGCGCAGGTCATGGACCTGTTCAACGTCTCCTACGAGATCTTGCTGACGATCCTGCAGCGCTTCTTCGCGCACACCGAGGAGACCGACGCCCAGCTCAAGGCGCTGGCCGACGCGAGCGTCAACATGATGTTCGAGGTGATCAAGCCGCTCGGCGACCTGGTCACCACGCTCCCGGCGGGCCCAGAGTACCCGGGCCGCACGGCCGGGCCCAGCTTCGAGCTGTTCTACGAGTCCGACTACGTGCTGCCGCACCGCGAGTCGGCCTGGATCCTGCTCACCGAACGCATCCGCGAGGCCGCGGCCTTCTGCGAGCCAGGCGCCCCCTGCGGCCCGGCGGTGTCAGGCGGCCTCGACGCGGTCCGGTCCGCCCTGGACGGGATCGCCGACGCCATGCTCATCTCCGGCGCTGTCCATCTGCCGGCCCGCTACGCCCCGGAAGCCCCGGCTCCGGCCGAGGACCTCACCACCCTGCTGGCCCGCGCCGAAGATTTCTACCGAACGGTCCAGGGCGTGGAGCCCGACGACACCCCCGCGCGCTCCGGCGTGGCTGCCCTGCTCGCCTCCGCCTACCAGACCATGCGAGCGAACCAAGCCGACGCCCGCACCGCCGCGCGCCTCGTCAACAGCGTCCTGCGCCCCCTAGCCGGCGCCCTGCCCCCACCCTCCGCACCCCAAAAGCCCTCTGCACCCCAAGAGCCCCTCGAGTCCCAAACCCCCTCCCCGCCCCAAGAATCCCTCCAATCCCAAGAGTCCCCACCGTCCCTCTGGGACTTGGCCGTCACCGCCACGACCCTGCGCGCCCGCCTCGGCGCCAGTGCGCCGCCCGGCCTGCTCGAGGCGGTCGCCGCGCTGCAGGACGTGGCCGTCCGGCAGGCGCCGGCCGGCGAGCAAGCGCACCGGATCGCCGATCTCGGTCAGCTCCAGCGCGCCCTGCCGCCCGCGATCATGACCGCAAGGAACGGCCCCTACCTGGTCACCAACGTCCCGACCGTACGCACGCCGCTCGGTGAGACGCTGACCCTGCCGCCCCAGTTGGCGCTGTGCCGGTGCGGCGCCTCGGCGATGAAGCCGTTCTGCGACGGGACGCACGCGACCAGCGGTTTCACCGACGACAAGGACCCGAACCGGGTGCCCGACCAGCGCGACACCTACCCGGGGCAGCAGGTCACGATCTTCGACAACCGGGGCATCTGTCAGCACTCCGGCCTGTGCACCGACCGGCTGGCGACCGCGTTCCGGACGGCGACGGAGCCGTTCGTCGCCCCGAGCGGCGCCCGGATGGACGAGATCGTGCGGGCGGTGCGCGACTGCCCGTCCGGGGCGCTGAGCCTGGCCTTCGACAGTGCCGACGACAGTGCCGAGGTGCGCGACCTGGTCGACTGGCACGGTGCGCGGGAACGCGTGATCGAGGTGACCCAGGACGGCCCGTACCGGGTGACCGGCGGGATCGGCCTGACCGACGAGGCGGGCGCGGACGTGCCCCGGGCCGCGGGCTCGTCCCGGGAGCACTACGCGCTGTGCCGGTGCGGCCATTCGCAGAACAAGCCGTTCTGCAGCGGCATGCACTGGTACGTGGAGTTCCGCGACCCGGCCCGCGGCGCGGATCCGACCCTGTTCGAGTGGGCCGGCGGGCTGCCCGCGCTGACCCGGATGACCCGCCTGCTTTACGAGAAGCACGTGCCCGCCGACGACCTGCTCGCGCCGCTGTTCGCCACCATGGCGCCCGGGTACCCGCAGCGTGAGGCGGCCGTGCTGGCCGAAGCCTTCGGCGGCCCGGCGCTCTCCGGCGACCCGGCCAAGCGGCCGGGCTTCACCGAAGAGCAGCGAGCCCGCTGGGTCGCGCTGGCCACCCAGGCGGCGGACGAGGCGGGCCTGCCCGCCGACCCCGAGTTCCGTTCGGCCCTCGCGTCTTACCTCGAGTGGAGCTCGAGGGCCAGCGATGGTCCCCCGCCCGCATGGGACTGGGGGCCGCCCGGCCCGCCCGCCCCGCAGCAGGCCAGCACCACGCAGGCCGGCACCACGCAGGCCGGCACCACGCAGGCCGGCACCACGCAGGCCGGCACCGCCGACGAGGCGCCGGTCGCGTTGCCCGGCCCGGACGAGCCGGTCAGCTTCGCGGCGCACGTAAAGCCGCTGTTCCGCGAGCACGACCGCAAGTCCATGACGTTCGCCTTCGACCTGTGGTCGCAGGCCGACGTGCAGGCGCACGCGGCCGGCATCCTCGAGCGCCTTCGCAGCGGCACGATGCCCTGTGACGGCGCCTGGCCGGCCGAGAAGATCGAGGTGTTCCAGCGCTGGACGGAGTCCGGCTTCCAGCCCTAGGTGGATGCATGCTTTTCCTGGTGATCCGAAATAATCCCGCTGCACCCCATCGACCTGTGACGAGCCACCACCACCGCAGGAGGAGTAATGCCCGTTATCGTCGTGACCCGGCTCCGGCTGAGTGATCCGGCGCTGTTCGACGAGTTCTTCGCCTCCGCCGTCGCCGTGACGGAGCAGGCGAAAAACTCCGATGGCAACCTTGGCGCGGATGTTCTCGCCGATGCGAACAACGTGTTCTGGACATGCACCGCCTGGCGGGCACGCGGCCCGATGCAGGCCTTCGTCGGCGGTGAACCGCACCTGACCACGATGGCTCGCCTAGACGACTGGTGCGACGAGGCGACCTTCGCCGACTGGGAGCAAAGCGACCCCAGCCTCCCCGATTGGCAGACCGGCTATGACCACCTCATCGCCAACGGTCAGGTCGCGAGTCTCACCCACGCCTCAGACGCGCATCAAACTCGTGCCTTCCCCGCGCCCGTAACGGCTCCCTAACGCGATCATCGCGGCCGGTCACTAAGTTGCGACGATATGCACCTTCCAGGTCTGGCCGCGGCACGGCGCGGACACGAGCACCTGCCGGCCCGCGTTGGTGTCCCGGACCGTGTACTTGACCGGGGATCCGTTGAGCGTTACCAGGTGGATGTGCGCGCCGGCGGGCAGCGTGGCGCCGGCATGCAGCGTGCACGCCAGGCGAGCGGTGATGGTTGTCGTCCATGAGCTGCCGTGGTGTTCGGCGGCGACGTCGATGGAGCCGGTGCCGGCTCTGATGTTCGTCCCGCTCACCGACGACTGGCCGGAGGGCACGCTCGGCAGCACCTCGAGCAGGCCGTTGCCGAGTTGCGGATCCACCCCGAGCTGCTGGTGCACCACGGGCCACAGCACGCCATAGGTCCCCCACGCCTGGTTCAGCGAGGACCGCTCGTTGAACGGCTGGTTGATGTTGGCGGTGAAATCGGGCGAGGGGCCGATCTCCGGCATCGCGCCAGGCTGCTCGGCGACGCTGCCGAGTTGCAGCTGAGCCAGGTCATCGGTGTACCGCTGCTGCTGGCCCAGCAGGCCGTAGTTGCCCAGGCCCACCGCCATCACGCCGGTGTTGAGCGTGTAGGCCTGCTGCGTCTTGCCCTGGTAGGTACCGGGGTCACAGCCCGGGGCGCCCTCGACGTACAGGCCGTACGTGCCCGAGTAGCACGATGTCTGGCGAAGCGCCAGGGCGGGGGACGCCTCGGATGGCGGCACGAGGCCCGGCTGCGGCACTCCGTGCGGGTACAGTTCGGCCTCCATCGGGGTGACGCCGGTCCACCAGCGCTGCATCAGCGGGGTGTTCGCCGGGTCGGAGAGCGAGTCGGCGAACTGCGGGATGCCCGGCAGCCACCACGCGCCAGAGAACCGCTGCACCATCGCCGCCGCGTGGCTGTCGGCCCACTGCTGGGTGGCGGTGTCACCCTTGCTCGCGGCCATGTCGGCCAGGTCGTACAGGCCGCGGATGGTGTAGACGGCCGCGTCGACCGCGTCGGCGCCGAGCACGCTTGACTCGACGTTGGCCGCCCCGTCCGGCCACAGGTCGTCGTCGCCGTTGCTCAGGCCGACCATGTACTGCATGTTCTTCTTGACAAACCCGTACATCTGGTCGCGGAAGCCGTTGTCGCCGGTCCAGCGCCACACCATCGCCACGGCGTTGGGGAACTTGGCCGTCTCGTCGATGTCGCCCGGCTGGTTGTTCAGGCCGAAGTAGACCGAGCCGTCGGTGACGGTCTCGTGCACCACCTTGCCCGAGTCATGGTTGGCGATGATGCTCACCGCGGCCAGGGACCGCAGCCCGTCCATGGCCGTCTCGAACTGCCCGGCGGCGAGCTGGGCGAAGACCGTGTACTCCTGGTCGGTCGCGAACATCCACGGGTAGTCAGGGAAGCCCGCGCCCTCGAAGCGGATGCTCGGCACGGACCCGATGGGCGCCGGGTACAGCTTGCCCTCCTGAGTGTCGCGGATACGCAGGTTGTCCGCCTGCTGGGTCAGGTCGGCGAGGTCCTGCTTGCTCCAGGTGGCCGCCTCGGCCAGGGCGGGGTCACCGGGCAGCGACAGCTGCGTGCGGCCGTTCACCTGCTGCCGCGCCGCGAGCTTCGCGGTCAGCTCGCCCGCCGGGTCCGCGCTGGCCGCCTGGAACTGCGCCTGGGCGTTCGACAGCCCCTGGTCCGATCCCGCCACCGTGAACCAGATCGTCCGGCTGGCGCCCGCGGGCACGCTGATCGCATAGGTCAGCTCACCGCCCGCGCCCTGGCCGTAGGCCGTGTCGTCGCACCGGAACTTGTCAGGCTGTGAGCCGACCGGGCAGATGACCGGCGGATCTTGCGGGCCGCGGAATGCCGGGCCGGTCTTTCCCGATGCCGGGGTGAGGCCGGTCGCGCCGACCACCGCGGCCCAGGAGTGCGGCGTGGCGTTGGCGGCCGGCGGGGTTCCCGTCTCGGCGAAGACGAGCTGCTTCCCGTTGAATGACGCCTGATCAGGCAGGTTGAAGGTGCTCTGGTCCGGGGTGGTGAAGCCCCACGGATAGGCGCTCATCAGCTCGGAGTGGGCGTCGACGTTCAGGTTGACGTTCGCAGCCTGCGACGGGGCGGTGAGCGTCAGCCCGATCTCCACCGCGCGGCGGCCGTCGGGCGCGAAATCCGTGCGGCTGAGCTGGACCCCGCCGGTGGTCGGTAGCGCCATCTGCGCGTTGCCGAACCCGGACGTGAACCTGGTCGCCGGGCCGATCCACTGGCCGTTGATGCCGAACCAGATGCCATCGAGCAGCTTGATCGGCGGCGTCCAGATGCCGCCCATCTCGCCGCGGGTATGGAAGCCCATCGCCGGATACCGGCCATCTTCCGTGCCCAGCTCGTAGGCACGATCGCCGGCCGCCGCGTACCGCCGAAGGTCAAGCTGCGAACTCACCGACAGCGTGGGGCTGGCCGATGCCATACTCCGGCCGGGCAACGCCAGCACCGCCCGCCCAGCGGACACGCCGCCAGCGGCGACAGCCGGCGCCGCCGCGGCCGCCGTGCCAACGGCAGCGAAGATAATCACCGGAAACAGGAACCGCCGCCGCATGGCCACCTCGCCATCACCGGTCCGGAAACGCCCGGAACTCCGGAAACGCCCGGAACGTCCGCAAACAAATGCCGTCGTCTGCGATTCCCACGAACCAGCAACCTCAAACCCCCAACTTCGCCCGGAAACCCGCAACTTCTCCCGCGCAGCGCGTTCTCTCGGCGCAGCGCGCCGCGGAGATCAGCCGCGAAGGCAGAATGTATGGCATGGCTGAGAGAACCGGCGGGAGCCCGATCGTGATCGTCGGCGGCGGCGTCGCCGGGGGCAACGCCGCCGCCACCCTCCGGGAGGAGGGTTTCGCCGGACCAGTGGTGATCATCGGCCAGGAACCGGGCGTCCCCTTCGGCCGTCCTCCGCTGTCCAAGACCTACCTGCGGTCGGAGGAGGATCTCGCAGGCTGGTACGTCAGGCCGGCCGACTGGTACGCCAAACACGACGTAGACCTGCGCCGCGGACCGGGCGCGGCGGCCCTTGATCCCGCCGCGCACACGGTCATCCTGGGCTCAGGCGAGGAACTCAGGTACCACAAGGTGCTGATAGCCACCGGAGGCCGGAACCGGCGGCTCAAGATCCCCGGGGCTAGCCTGCCCGGGGTCCACTATCTGCGGACGTTGGCCGACTGCGACGCGATCAAGCGGGAGGCGGCGCCGAACCGGCGCGCGGTCGTGGTGGGCATGGGGTTCATCGGGTGCGAGGTGGCGGCCTCGCTAACCCAGCTCGGGGTGCGCGTGACCGCGGTCTTCCCGGGAAGAGCCCCGCTCGAACGGGTCCTGGGCGGCGAGATCGGCGCGCTGATCGGCGCCATCCACCGGGCCAACGGGGTCGAGTTGCTGGCCGGAGATCAGGTGGCCGCGTTCGCAGGGGCCGAACGGCTGGAGGCGGTGGTGACCGCCGCCGGACAGCGTATCGCGTGCGATTTCGCCGTCGTCGGCGCCGGGATAGACCCCGATGTTCCCGCCGTCAGGGGATCATCGATCGCCCAGGATAACGGGATCCTGGCCGACGAGCTCTGCCGGACCAGCGCGGCTGACGTCTACGTGGCCGGCGACGTGGCGAACCATCTCCACCCGCTGTTCGGGCGGATCCGCGTCGAGCATTTCAACAACGCCGAGAAACAGGGTGCCGCGGCGGCGAGGTCCATGCTCGGCTCGGCTGCTCCCTATGACTACATCCATAGCTTCTGGTCCGATCAGTACGAGCACAAAATCGAGTATGTCGGCCATGCCGCCACGTGGGACGAGTTCGTGGTCCGCGGCAGCCTGGATGAGGGCAAGCTGGTCGGTTTCTACCTGCGGGACGGATTCGTAACCGCCGCCGTGGGTCTCGACCGCGGCGGTGATCCCGAACTGGACCACGACGGCGAGATGGCGGCCAGCGCCCGCCTCGTAGCCTCGCGAGCCCGGCCGGCTGGCGGCTTGCTCACCGATGAGCACGCCGACCTGTGGTCGCTGGCGCTCGGCGCCTGAGCGATCAGCCCACCCCGTTAGGCATTGGAGAACAGGGGGATGTTCGCGCCGCTGGCCGGAGCCAGCGGGCTGTCGAGGAGCGCAACGATCAGCCCGGCGACATCAGCGGGGGTCAGGCCGGGACGCAGCGCAGGGTTGGCCCGGCGCAGCATCTCGGTGTCGACGGCGCCCGGGCTGACGCAGATGGCGCTGATGCCGTGCTCCCTGCCCTCCACCGCGATCGCCTCGGTGAGGCCGATGATCCCGTACTTGGAGACGTTGTAGGCGGCCAGCCCCGGGAATTTCTCGGTGGCGTAGACGCCGGAAAGCGAGGCGATGTTGACGATCCGCCCCTCGCCGGCCGCGAGCATGGCGGTGAACGCCGCGCGGCAGCAGAGGAAGGAACCCGTCAGGTTGACCCGAAGCGTCTGTTCCCAGATCCCGGTCGTGGTCTCGGCGAACGGCGCGGACGTCAGCACCCCGGCCGCGCAGACCAGCGCGGCGACCGGGCCGGCCCCATCGAACGCGGCGAAAAGACGCTCGACGTCGGTGCCATTGCTCACGTCCGTGGGCACCGGCGTGGCCTCGCCGCCGGAACGCCGGATGTGGCCAGCGACGCGGTCGAGAGCCTCGCGGTCACGGGCGGCCAGCACGACGTGAGCGCCTGCCGCGGCGATGGCTTCGGCGGTGGCCGCCCCTATCCCGCGGCTAGCGCCCGTGACCACCGCCACCCGTCCGGCCAGCCAGTGCACCGGGTCACCTCCCGCCATCAGCGCTAACCACCTGCTGGTAGAGCCGCTCGTGAGCGTCCAGGCTGCGTTCCAGGTCGAGATGCCCCTCGGCGTGGTCGCGGCAGGCCGAACGCGAAATCCCCGCCGTCCGCCCGACGGCGTCGACGGCGGCCTGGACGTCATCGGGCGGTACCAGGAAACCGGTCACGCCGTCCGCTATCACCTCACCGAGTGCCCCGCGGCGGAACGCCACGACGGGAGTCCCGCACGCCTGCGCCTCGGCGGCGGCCATCCCGAAGGCCTCGTCCCACCGGACGGGATACAAGACCACTGCGGCGCGGGCCATGGCCGCCCACAGCGAGGTCCGGGGCACTGCGTCGTGAACGGCCACGCCGGGCCAGGCTCGTCGCGGGCCGATCTGCTCCCGGCTGTACTCGGCGTCATAGGCGTCGCCGTAGACGTCGATCGGTACTCCGGCCGCGCGGGCGATGTCGATGGCCTCGGCGGCGCCCTTCTCGGGACTCAGCCTGCCCGCGAACACGGCGCCATCCCCGGGAGCCGGCGACCAGGGGATGGCGCGGGTGGGCACGTAGGGCGGGAGGATCGCATCGACGCGGACGATCCGGCGCCAGACGCTCGCCTGGAAGGCAGATACCGTGGCCACCGCCGGCGGCCGGGCGGACCGGGCGGCTTGGCGAAGCGCCGCCGCCACCGCCTCGTCCGGGGGCAGGTGCAGCGTGTGGACCACCGGCGCGTGCAGCGCCGTCGCGAGCCGGACGGCGGGCGCGTCGAAGGCGTGATTGTGGATCACGTCATACCGGACCTTCTGCATGCTGTCGTAGGCGCTGGCGAACGCGGGCCCGGCCGCCGCCGGTTCCGGCGCGGCTGGCCCGAAAGCCCGGTAGAGCGTGCCCGCCAGAGACCGGGGATCGATACCGGTGTCGATGACCTCGACCCCCGGGATCTGCGATCCCGACGCGGCGTAGACGTGCACGCAGTGCCCGCGGCCGGCCAGGCCACGGGCCAGATCGGACACGAAGGCCTGCGAACCGCCCTGCTGAGGCTCGCGGATGGCCGTCACGAGCGGTGCCATGATGGCGATCTTCACTGTGCCAGCCTCACTGTGCCAGCCTCACTGTGCCAGCCTCACTGTGCCAGCCTCACTGTGCCAGCCTCACTGTGCCAGCCTCACTGGGCCAGCACCTTGAAGGCGAGATCGCGCGGCGGGTTGATCCCTAGCACCTCGAAAGGAACCCGCCGCAGGCCGCGGCGGCGGACCTGTTCGGCTGCGCCGGGATAGAAGATCCCGGCCAGCTCGACCGCCTCTTGGTAGCTGGGGAACTCGACGGACATCGGCCCGGGGAAGCTGGCGTAGCGGTAGCCGCGGGCGGCCAGCCAGTCGAGGTTGTTCGGCCAGATGATGGCGACGCAGCCGCCCGGCCTGCACACCCGCTCCATCTCGGCCAGGCCGGCCTCGCCGCCATGTCCGGCGGCGGGGGTGAAGGCCGAGCAGGCGACGACCAGGTCGGCGAAATCGTCGCCAAGAGGCAGCTGGTCGAAAAATCCGTGGGTCACCCGGGCCCGCTCGCCGTGATCCGCTGCCGCGAGCTTCCGCCTCAGGACCTGACGCAACGGTTCCGCGGGCTCAACCGCCACGACCTCCCGGCCGCGGTCGATGAGCTCGAGCGTCAGCCGTCCGGCGCCCGCGCCGACCTCGGCGATCCGGTCCGCGGTGCGCGGCAGCCAGCCGACGACGCCGGGATGGAGGCGCTCGGCGCTGGCCAGCCGGTCATAGAGCTCAGGTTCGAGCCGGTAAAGCAGTTCCCAGGCCAGGACGATGTCGGTCTGGGGATCACCGTCCCCGTGCGGGACAAACCGGCTCGCCTCTTCGCGGGTGAAGACGCGAAGGTCCGCGGCCGTGTAGCGCCTCTGGAGTTCCCGGCCCGCCCGGACCGGAGCCTCAGCCTTGGTCACTGACCTCAGCCCAGTTCTTGTCGGTCTCCCACACCCGCACTGACCGCAGCAGCCCCTCGGGAAGCTCCGGCTGGAGCCGCTCCCAGAACGCCAGCGCCAGGTTTTCCGACGTCGGTATCCGCCCCTTGAGCCACGGAACATCGGTATTCAGGTTGCGGTGATCCACGTCCCGGATGACCTGCCTGCTCATGACGCTAGAAAGCAGTTTCAGGTCCAGGACGTAGCCGCTGGCCTGGTCGACCTCGCCGGCCACGACCACCTCCAGGACGTAATTGTGCCCGTGCAGGTTCGCGCATTTCCCGAACAGGCGCCGGTTCTCGTCATCGGACAGGCCTGGGTCGCTCAGCTGGTGCGCGGCATTAAACGACTCGCGGCGGCCGACGAGCACGGTCATCGCGCCGCACCTAGAGCTGGCAGCACCTTTGCAGCGGTTACCACGTTCTCATCATCGCCGGCCGCCGGAGAATCCGCCTCCACCGGGCCAGCCTTGGCTGCGTGCGGAGCGCGCCATCGAGGTCACGGAGTTCAGGGCTGGATCGTCAGGTGCCGCAACTTGTCCTGGTCGGCGATCAGGTTCAGCGCGGCGATGCGGCCGCCCACGATGGTGAAACCGATGACCGCGATCGGCTCGTCGCGGGTGCCGAACAGCGCGCCGGCCTCGCCGTTCACCAGCACGGGCTGGGCCAGGTGCACGAACCGCGGCGCGGTGGCCAGGACCTGGCGCGCGACCGGGGCGGCCCCGGCGAGCGGCCGGTGGGCGAGCCGGCTGCCCGGCCCCAGATCCATCCGGAAGACCACGTCGGGGTCGAGCACCTGCAGCAGCGCGTCGAAATCGCCGCCCCGGGCAGCGGCCAGGAAGGCCTCCACCACCCGGCGTTGCCGGGCGACGTCACGATCGGGCTGCGGGGCCGCCTGCACCCGGCGGCGCGCCCGGCTGGCGAGCTGACGGGCCGAGTCGGGGGTCCGGTCCATGATCCGGGCCACATCGTCGAAGGGCACCGCGAACACATCGTGCAACACGAACGAGAGCCGTTCGGCGGGGGTGAGGGATTCCAGCACCACGAGCAGGGCGAGACCGACCGAGTCGGCCAGCACCGCCTCATGTTCGGGTCCGTCGTCGGCGGAATCCTCCACCAGCGGTTCGGGCAGCCAGCTGCCGGGGTAGATCTCGCGGCGGGCCTTGCGAGCCCGCAGCATGTCGAGGCTGATCCGCCCGACCACGGTGGTCAGCCAGCCCCGCAGGTCGCCGATGGCGCCCCGGTCGCTGCGCTCAAGCCGCAACCATGCTTCCTGCACCGCGTCCTGCGCTTCGCTGACGGTGCCGAGCATGCTGTAGGCGACCGCCTGCAGATGCTGGCGGCTTTGCTCGAACTGCCCGGCCAGCCAGTCCTGCTCAGCCATCTGTCACCCCCTGTGTGCTGCGAGCACGTGTCAACAAGACGTAACAGGACGCCGGAATGTGACACGCGGCTGCCCCGGTCACATTCCGCGGAGGGGATCCGTCCTAGTCGCCGGAAAGCACCACCTCCGCCTCGCCAGGCGGTCCTACTTCGAGGGAGCACTGCCATGTCCGTACGATTGCGCGCCGTCAGCAACGACGGCAGGCCAGCCGTGGAAGTCCACGGGCTGCGCAAGACCTACCCCGGCGGGGTCGAGGCCGTCCGCGGCATCGATTTCCAGGTCGCCTCCGGTGAGGTGTTCGGCCTGCTGGGCCCGAACGGCGCCGGTAAGTCCACCACCATCGGGATGCTGACCACCACCATCAAACCCACCAGCGGGTCCGCGCGGCTGGCCGGTTTCGATGTGGTCCGCGACCCGGTCGCCGCCCGGTCGGTCAGCAGCGTCGTGTTCCAGGAAACCGTCCTGGACAAGGCCCTGACCGGCCGCCGTAACCTGGACTTGCACGCGCGGCTGTGGGGAGTCCCGCCGTCAGCCGCAGCCCGCAAGATCACCGAACTCGCCGGCGCCTTCGGCCTGTCCGAGGTGATCGGCCGCCCGGTGGACAGCCTCAGCGGCGGCCAGCGCCGCAGGCTGGAGATCGCCCGGGCCCTGGTGTCAGAACCCAGGGTGCTGTTCCTCGACGAGCCGACGGTGGGCCTTGACACCCGCATCCGTTATGAACTGCTTGACCTGATCAGCGGGCTGCGCGCGCGCACCGGCATGACCACCGTCCTCACCACCCACTACCTGGATGAGGCCGAACGGCTCTGCGACCGCATCGCGGTCATGCACCAGGGCATGATCGTGGCCCTGGACCGGCCCGGCGCGCTGCTGGCTGGACTGGGCGCCGAACTGGTCGAGTTGCGGGTCGAACAAGACCCGGCCGCCGCCCTCGCCGCGATGCGCGCCCACGGCCTGGCGGCCGACGACGCGTTCGCGGTCGGCTCGACACTCACCGTCCCGGTAGGTGGCCGTCCAGCCCGAGACACCATCGCGGCCCTCACCGACCTGGGCATCCACGCCGAGGCCGTGACGACCCGCAAGCCCACCCTCGACGACGTCTACCTGCAGCTGACCGGCAGCAGGCTAGCGGCCTGATCCCGCGGCCTCGCCCGACCATACGACATCACGCCAACAAAGGAGAACCTACGATGACCGCCATAACCACTGTCCCGGCGGAGGCCGTACTCACGGCAGCACGACCGCGCGGCCTGGCCACCTGGGCCACCCTGGCCGGACGCCGGATCATGCTCAGCGCCCACACCCCGCGCGAGGTCCTCGCCCCGCTGGTCACGCCGCTGCTGTTCGCCCTGGTGATCGCTCCGGCGCTGGCCAGGATGATCCCGGTGGCCGGGCCGGGAGGCGCTGACTACAGCACCTTCGTCATCGTCGGCACCGTCGGCCTGCTCATCCCGCTCACCTGCACGTTCGCAGGCATCGGCGTGATCGTCGACCGGGCCGGCGGCGCACGCCGCGAGCTGCTCGCCGCCCCCATCTCCCGCAGCCTGATCGTCCTTGGCAACATGGCCGTGGCCATCGCCGTCAGCCTGCTGCAAGTCGCCGCGCTGATCGTGGCCGGCTGGCTGCGCGGGAGCCATTTCCACGCCACCGCGAGCGGGGCCGGCTGGTTCATCGGCGCGGTGCTCACCTTCACCGTGTTCATGTACGCGGTCGCCGAGATCCTGGCCAACCGGATTCCCACCCAGGAGGAATACGTCGGGCTCACCCCCGTGGTGGCGATCCTGCCCTGGTTCCTGGCCGGGTCGCTCTTCCCGATCACCGCGCTTCCCGGCTGGCTCGCCGCAATCGCCCGGGTCCTGCCTACCACGCACACCCTGGCCCTGCTGCGCTACGGAGTGCTCGACCGTGGCGGCGCCGGCCTGCATGACATCTGGGGCTTCAGCAACACCACCGCAGATGCCGCCCTCAGCCTGCTCGTCCTGGCCAGCTGGGCGGTCCTCATCACCGCCGCGTCCATCCGGGTATTCAAGCGCTCAGCGGTGAACTGACCCGGACCCAGCCACCGGGCCGCTGGCCGGCCTGGTCATCGGGGTGAACAAGTCGGCCGAGCAGTACCTGCTCCTTGACGACGAAACCCGGCAGGGGTCCCAGGCGTGCGCTGGGACCCCTGCCGGTGAGGTGGGGTCAGGGCGTGGGGTCGGAGACCGCGGCGCCGAAGATGTCGGAATTGCCGAACGCGGCCGGGCAATCCGCCTGCGGGGCTGGTTTGGGAACCGACGTGCCGGTGCGCAGGGACAGCCGCCACGCGTCCAGGGCCGGACAGTCCTTACCGTTGCGGGCGTCGTTCCACACGCCGACCGCGCCGGTGCGGGTGGCGGCGGTGTACACGTAATCGCCGAGGAACTCCGCGGTGAGGTTGTTCTGCGACGACGCGCGCGGGTCGCCGACCTCGCCCCGGGCCAGCGTGCCGAACGCGCCGATGGTCCCGCCGGTCACGTCCGCGTGCAGGATCACGCCGACCAGTCCTCGCGGGGAACTGGTGTCGGTGCGGTACGGGGTGGTAAAGGCGTTGTAGGTGATGTACACGTCGGTGCCTTTGGGCGAGATCGCCGGCGCGGTGTAGTAGGGCCGGTCACCCGTGGCGAGCGGGACCGCGGCCGGCCCGTTGAACGATGCGCCGCCGTTAGTGGAGGTCATCAGCAGCAGCTGCTCATGGTTGAGCCCCGGCCTGCCGTCCGCCCAGGTCAGCACGATCTGGTTGGTGGCGTCCGCTCCGCTGGGCGCGCCGTTGGCGATGTCCGCGCTGGGCGCGTCGGCCAGGTCGTTGCGCGCGCCCGCGATGCCGTCCATCACCGGGCGGCCGATGACCGGGTCGATGACCCCGGGATCGACGGCGGTCGCGAGAAGCGACGGGCCGGTGAAGTGCGCCCCGCCGTCGGTGGATTTGTACATCATCTCGTAGGTCACGCCGCCCCGGTTGCCCACGCCGAACACGTACACGTTGCCGTGGCTGTCGGTGCGGACGGTGCAGCCGTCGGGCTGGCTGTTGATGCCGTTGTCGGTCGCCGGGCCTACCTGCTTCTGGACCCAGGTGCTGCCGCCGTCGGCGGAACGGGCGACGATCAGCGGGGTCGGCAAGGCCTGACCGTGGCTATTGCTGCCGAAACTCGCCCAGCAGACGTAGACATGGCCGAAGAACGGGCTGGTCTGCGCGTTGTCCGCCCAGATCTGTTCCTTGTCGGAGAACGTCGTGGAACTCTGCTTGGAGATCACCACCGGGTTCATCCAGGCCGACGCGTTCCCGGCGGCGGCCGCGGCCGCGTTGTCGGTGCGTGAGATGGCGATCCCCTCGAAGCCCTTGAACGTCTCGTCGCGCTTGGTGGTGCCGAAGTTGGACGTCAGGTTGGAGTAGTACAGCCGGGAGCCATTTGACCACGCGAAGGTGCCGTTCGCGCCCAGGCGCGGTCCGAACGCCACACCCGGGTCTCCGTCGGAGACCAAGCCGTTCTCGACGTAATGCGGCAGCGTGCCGATCGGCCCGCTATGCGGCACGCAGGCGGCCGGGCCGAGGCAGTCCCGCGCGGTCCACCCGGTGTAGGTCGGCTGCGTCCACGAGTGGCCGCCGTCGAGGGAGAAGTACACCCCGGAGACGCCGACTCCCTGCGTGAACGGGCAGGTGGTCGGATCACCCGCGTTGCACGCCTCCATGTCGATGTTGTCGTTGGCGCCGGCCACCACCACCGACGGATTGTGCGCGTCGATCGCGACGGCCGGCTCGTTCTGCTTGTTCTGCGAGAACGGAGACGGCGGGCTGCCCACAGTGACCAGCGTGCCCGGATCCGGCGGATCGGCGGCCGGACTGGCCATGGCCGTCCCGGCCCCAGCCAGTACCACAAACAGCGACGCCCCTGCCGCAGCAAACCTCAGTGTTCGCATCGGCCCTCCCTTGCCATGGAAAGGGCCATGCATCCCGGCCCTTTCAACTTTGTCACGGTTACCCTGCCTGGACCTCCCCGCGCGGGAAGAGACCCTTAACCGACAAATCGTCCGACGTGCCGGACCTGTTACAACCCTGGGCTCCCGCCGCGGTCCGGGCCCGGCCGGCCGGGCCCGGACCACAGCCGGACTGAAATCCTCCTGCGCTGGGTTACCTGGCGCCAGGCCATGGCGGGAGCGGCGCCAGGCTGGCGGTCTGGGTCCGGGTGAGCTGCGCCGGTCGATCCGCGCGCCCGGCTGGTACCGGCGTTTCGGTGGTTTCGTCCAGACTCGAGATGAACTCGTCGGCCCCGGCTGCCTCGCTCTCACCGGTGCTGCGGGCTCGCCACCTCGACGGCACGAACATCGGAACGACCATCGCCAGCCCGGCCGCCCCGAGAATCCCGTTGATCAGCATGGCCTCGAAGCCTGCGCCGAACGGATCGGACCGCAACGGGATCAGATCGACCGCGTGCCGGACGCTGACCAGGTACAGTCCCGTCCAGCCGAGCAGCAGCAATCCGGGCAACCCGGCGGCGAGCGGCGAAATCCGCGGCCCCGCGACGAGGATCCCGGCCAGCAGGCCGGTGCCTGCGAGCGCGGCGAGCGCGATGAGCACATTGTTGTCGGAGATCAGCGACCCACCACCAGCCGGCAGCTGGGAAAGTGGGCCTGCCACGGCGGGCACCCGCAGTAGCCGCAGATAACCCCAGGACCCAGGGAAGAACAGCGCTCCTGTCATGACGACGGCCATGATCATCCCGATCCGGTGGCGCATGTTACCGACCTCCGTTCTGTCGCACCTGCCCGATGCTCCCGATACAGAACGGAATCTGACCCGGTGACGTTACATGATCCTCCGGGGCGGGCCTGATGGTCAGTTCGGCAGCGGGCCTCCCGCGAGGGCGATGAGGAGCCCGGCTGCGGCGGCGGTCAGCAGGGTCTGGACCACGCCGCGGCGCAGCACCAGGAGCAGGACGGCGGCTGCGGCGAGGACCGCGTATTGCCAGGGCTGGGTGAGCGCGCGGGCCAGCGGGATGGCCGAGCCGAAGATCGCGCCGATGGCTGCCGGGCCGGCGCCGCCGAGGAAAGCCTGGGCCAGCTTGTTACCCCGGAGACGGTCGAAGTGGCGGGCGCCGAGCAAGATGAACGCGAAGGACGGGGCGAAGGCGACCCCAGCGGCGAGCAGGCCGCCGGCGACTCCCGCCGCGGCGTAGCCGACGACCGCGACGGTCTGCACGACGGGGCCCGGGGTGATCTGGCCGAGCGCGACCGCGTTGAGGAACTGGCCGCCGGTCATCCAGTGGTAATGGCTGACGGCATCGGCCTGCATCAGCGGGATGATCACGAAACCGCCGCCGTAGGACAGCGCGCCGACCTTGAACGCGACCCAGGCCAGCGACAGCGCGGCCCCGCCGCCGATCGCGCCGGCCGCGAGCAGCGGCAGCGGGACGGGCGCGATGCCAGCGGCGTTGGTGCCATCCCGGCGGGCGGGCTGGATGGCCAGCTCGATGATGCCGCAGCCGAGCACGACGAGCACGAGCCACGGCCCGAAGGTCGCCGCGGCGGCTGCACCGGCGGCGAGGTAGGCCGCCCAGCGGGTCCTGCCCGGGCCCTGGGCGCGGCGCCAGCTGGCGGGCAGCAGGCTGGCGCCGGCCTGCACGGCGACCGCGGCCACCGCGGCGCCGGCGCCCGCGCCGGCGCCCTTAACCCAGCCGGGCGGTGACCCGGCCAGGAACAGTGCCGCCAGCGCGAGGATCACGATCAGGCCGGGGATGATGAACGCGGCACCGCCGGCCAGCGCGCCGGCGCGGCCGCGGACGCGCCAGGCGCAGTAGATCGCGAGCTGGGTGGAGGCCGGGCCGGGCAGCAGGTTGCAGGCGGCTATCGCGTCCTCGAACTCGGCCGGGTCCAGCCACCGCTCGCGTTCGACGCACAGGCCGCGCAGCAGCCTGATGTGCGCCGGCGGGCCGCCGAACCCGATGCAGCCGATCCGGCCCCATTCCCGCACGACCGTGCCCAGGCCCGGCCGCGGCTGCGCGGGCGGCTGCCCGGCGCCGGGCTCCGATGTCGCCTCAGGTCTTCGGTGCCTGGTCACCGGGCGGCGGGCTGGAAGAACTCGACCACGTAGCGGACGCTGACAGCGTTCTCCGGGACGCTCATGGAACCTCCTTGTCCTGGGGCGCGTGGCTGACGGCCAGGAGCAGGTAGCGGATATATCAAACGAGTTCAATAGATCAAGCCAGATTGATTCAATTTAGATTGATTCAATTTAACGCGGAGGTGTAAGACTCCACCGGCACGGATTACCGGCCTGGCGCGTCGTTGGCCTGCACGGCCTGGACGCCCGCCGCGCACTGCCCGAGCACGGCCAGTGGCCCGGGTCCTACCGCCGGCGACTGCTTGTACGCTGATGCCTGCGGAAAGACGATGGAGGTGGCCTGTACGTGGCTACGGCCGATGACTGGGTGGTGCGCACAGCCGGCGAGGTGCGCGCCGAAGCCGAACGCAGGCATCCCGGCGAGGCTCCGACCTGCGCGTCGGGGATCAGCCCGTCCGGGCCCGTGCACCTGGGGAACCTGCGCGAGCTGATGGTCCCGCACCTGGTCGCGGACGAGGTCCGCAAGCAGGGCGTGCCGGGCCGCCACATCTTGTCCTGGGACGATTACGACCGGCTGCGCCGGGTCCCGGCCGGGTTCCCGGCGTCCTTCGCCGAGCACATCGGCCGGCCGCTGTCCGCGGTGCCCGACCCGTGCGGCCGGCATGAGAACTGGGCCGAGCACTTCAAGGAGCCGCTGCGCGAGTCGCTGGCCGCGCTCGGCGTCCGGGTCACGGAGATCAGCCAGACCCGGATGTACACCTCCGGGGCCTACACGGAGCAGATCATCACCGCGATGCGGCGCCGGGCCGACATCGGCGCGGTGCTGGACAGGTACCGGACCAGGCGGGCCGCCGAGCCGGATGATGACGACCCGCAGACCGCCGTGTACTACCCGTTCCGGCCGTACTGCGCGGTCTGCGGGCGTGACGATACGACGGTGACCGCCTTCGACGACGAGACCACGGAGATCACCTACAGCTGCGCCTGCGGCGCGCGGATCGGCCCGGTGCCGATCGCCGAGGTTGCCGGGAAGCTGGCCTGGAAGGTCGACTGGCCGATGCGCTGGGCCTACGAGCGGGTGACGTTCGAGCCGGCCGGGGTGGACCACTCCTCGCCCGGGTCCAGCTTCACCGTCGGCGGGGAGCTGGTATCGAAGATCTTCGGCGGCGAGATGCCGTTGCACTTCGGGTACTCCTTCGTCGGCACCACCGGCGGCTCGTCGAAGATGAGCGGCTCGGCCGGCGGCGCGCCTACCCCGGCGGACGCCCTGGAGATCTTCGAGGCCCCGCTGCTGCGCTGGCTGTACGCGCGGCGGCGTCCCGAGCAGTCCATCACCCTGGCCTTCGACCAGGAGGTGGGCCGGGTCTACGACGAGTGGGACGCGCTGAGCCGCCGGGTCGCCGACGGGACCGCCGACGCCCCGGCCCGGGCGGTGTTCGCCCGCGCGTCCGGGACCGCCGAGGGCCCGCTGCCGGTCACGCCGCGGCCGCTGCCGTTCCGGACGCTGGCCTCGGTGGCGGACATCACGGCCGGTGACCAGGCGCAGATCCTGCGGATCCTGCGGGACCTGACCGCGGAGGACCCGGTCGCCACGCTGGACGAGGTCCGGCCCCGGCTGGACTGCGCGCAGGCGTGGGTGACCGGGTTCGTCACGCCCGCCGACCGCACCCAGGTCCGCAAGCAGCCCGACACCGCCCGGCTCGCGGCCCTGACCGATGCCGAACGCGACGCCCTCAAGCTGCTGACCGAGGGCATGGCCGCCGACTGGTCCCTGGAGGGCCTGACCACCCTGCTGTACGGCATCCCGAAGCTGCAGCGGGGCCTGCCCATCAGCGCCCCGCCGACGGCGGAGCTGAAGGCCGCCCAGCGGGCCTGGTTCATCCTGCTCTATCAGCTGCTGATCGGGAAGGACACCGGCCCGCGGCTGCCCACGCTGCTGCTGGCGCTGGGCCAGGACCGGATCCGTTCCCTGCTCACGCCCGGGTGACGGCGGATGGCGCGGATCGAGGTGACCGAGGAGTCACTGCGCACTACCGCCGGCGAGGACGTGTTCGCCCAGGCGGTGGCCCTGGCGGACAAGGTGGCGGGGATTTCCGCGGTGGGGCCCCAGGTCGAGGCGATCGTGGACGGCGCCGAGGTCAGCGTCCTGGTCCGCCCCGGCCGTCTGGACGCGCGCTGCGCCTGCCCGGCGGCGGACCCGTGCCCGCACGCGATCGCCGCGCTGCTCACCTGGGTCCGCGCGGGTCCCGACCCGGCCGCCGAACTGCGCGCCGAGCTCGATGACATCCTCGACGAGCTGGCCGCCGAAGCCGGCGACTGCGATCCGGACGACGGCTGGTACCCCGACACCAGCGACCTGGAAGATCTTCTCGACGAGGTCGAGGACCTGGCCGAGGAGACGCTGGCGGCCGTGCGGGACCTGGCCGCACATGTAGCCGAACGGATCAGGCAGGTGCTCGACGCCGGGAACTGCCTGACCGGCGACCTGACCGACGCCCTGGCCCGCGCGGAGGAGCTACGGCGCGAGTCTTTATACTGCCGGTCTTTATACTGCCGGGCGCTGCACCGGCGGACGCAGCAGCGTGGTGCGGAGCCTGGAGCCGGCCCGCGCCCGGGCGTGCCGCCCGTGCCGTCGGCCCGACCCCTGGCTGGGCTGCACGACCGGCACCGCCACGGGCTCCTCCGGCCTGTCCAGCTGGTGGGACGGTCGCTGCACCATGCGAAGCGCCATGGCGAGCCCGGCCGGGGTCTGCGTCCGCAGCGGGGCGTCAGCGGCCTGTCCCTGCAGGGCGCGGTAGGTGATGGCGTCAAGCAGGGCGGGCACCCCGGCACGGACCTGGCGCGGCGTGCATACGCGTCCCTTGTGCCGGGGCGCGGGCGGCAGCGCCGTGGGCTCGTCGCCGGGCCAGTAGCCGGTGAGCAGCGCATACAGCATCCGGGCGAGCGCCTTGGTGTCCGCGGTCGCGGCGTCTCCGGCCTCCGGGCCGTACAGTGCTTCCGGGTTGCCCAGTGCTTCCGGGTTGCCCAGTGCTTCCGGGTTGCCCAGTGCTTCCGGGTTGCCCAGTGCTTCCGGGTCGCAGAGCGCGGCGTCGATGCCGAGGCCGGTGATCTTGAGCCCGCAGCCGGGGTCCCAGCGCACGGCCCGCGGGGTCAGCCGCAGGTGCGGCCGGCCGGCCTGGTGCGCGACGGCGAGCGCGTCCGCCGCGTCCGCGATCATGGCGGCGGCCAGGGCCGGGTGCGGCAGCCCGGCGAGCACCAGGTCTTCGAGGTGCGTGCCGGGGGCCCATTCGGACACGATGTACGGGCCCTCGGGGCCGTTTGGGGTGAAATCGGTGTCGTAGATGGTCGCCAGGCGCGGATCGGTCACCCTGGCGGCCGACTGCACCGCGTCGACCACGGCGCGCGGGACCGGGATTCCTGGGGGCAGCAGGTAGATCGTGACCGGCCGGCCGAGCAGCCGGTCGGTGGCCTTCCACAAGGAAAGGCCGCGCGCCTCCCATGAGGAGCCGCACGGCCCGCTGACCTGATCGCCGGAGCTGATCCGCTCGTCTAGCCGGAATCGCCCGCCCAGCCATCTCTGCGCCATGTGCGTGCCGGACGGTATCTCAACTGACAGTATCTCAGCTACGGTCATCGACTGCCTCCTGCCATTACCAGGCAGGTTTAGCCATGCCCCGATCACGCCACAAGATGCCAGCCGGTCCCGTCCCGCTCCCCGGGCCACACCCGACACAGGCGCTTTGACCTGCGTAAACGTGCGGGCAAAAGGGATCAGAAAATTTCCGGCTCAGTCCGCCGCGGTGGTGAGGAACTGATCCATAATCCGGACACTCGACTCAAGAGCGGACAGCGGGATGCGCTCGTCGGTGCCGTGGAACATGGCGTAGTAGTCGTAGCCTTCGGGCAGCACCAGCGGGGTGAAACCGTAACAGGTCATGCCGAGCCGGGAGAACTGCTTCGCGTCGGTGCCGCCGCTCATGCAGTAGGGCACGACGACCGAGCCGGGATCCTCGGCCAGCAGCGCCCGCACCATCCGGGCCATCACCGGGGCATCGAGCGGAGCTTCCAGCGGTATCTCCGCGTGCACGTACTCCCAGCTCACGTCAGCTCCGCCCCACTTTGTCAGCTCGTCAAGCGTGGAGCGGAACTCGTCCTCGCAGCCGGGCAGCACACGGCCGTCCACGTAGCCGACCGCCTCACCCGGGATCACGTTGATCTTGTAGCCCGCCGCCAGCATGGTCGGGTTGGCGCTGTTGCGCACGGTCCCGGCCACCAGCGCGCCCGCGGGCCCGAGCAACGCCAGCAGCTCCTCCGCGGTCAGGCCGCCGGCCAGCGCCGCGTCCGGCAGCCGCGTCCCGGCCGAGGCGGCGATGGCCTCGACCGCGGCGCGCACCACCGGGATCAGCCGGACCGGCCACCGGTAGGCGCCGATCCTGGCCACCGCCTCGGCCAGCCGGGTCACCGCGTTCGCCTCGTTCGGCTTGGAGCCGTGCCCGGCGCGGCCCCGCGCGGTCAGCTTCAGCCAGGCGGTGCCCCGTTCGGCGGAGGCGATCGGGTAGAGCCGCTGTCCCGGCCCGGCGTGGAAGGTGAACGCCCCCGATTCGCCGACGGCCTCGGTGCAGCCCTCGAACAGCTCCGGATGCCGCTCGACGAGCCAGCGCGCGCCGAACTCCGCGGTGTCCTCCTCGTCTGCGGTGAACGCCAGCACGATGTCGCGATACGGTCGGCGGCCGCTGCGCGCCCACTCGCTGGCCAGCGCGAGCAGCACCGCGTCGGCGTTCTTCATGTCGACCGCGCCGCGCCCCCACAGCACGCCGTCACGTATCTCGCCGGAGAACGGATGCACCGACCAGGCCGCCGGGTCGGCCGGCACCACGTCCAGGTGGCCGTGCAGCAGCAGCGCCCCTGGCTCTGCCCATTCCTGGGCCCATTCCTGGGCCCATTCCCGGGCCCATTCCCGGGCCCCGTCGATCCGGGCCACCACGTTCGCCCGTCCCGGCGCGGACTCCAGCAGCACCGGCTCGAGCCCCGCCTCGGATAGCCGGGCCGCCACGTACTCAGCGGCCGGCCGCTCCCGCGCGTCCCCGCCGCCCCGGTTGGTCGTGTCGATCCTGATCAGGTCGGCGGCAAACCGCGCCGCCTCCGCTCCCGCGGGAGTCACCCCCGCCGGTCCGAGGGCCGCGGCAGCAGCCCGGCCGCGCGGTAAGCGTCGTCGATCAGCCGCATGGTTCCCACCGCGTGCGCCGCCGATGTCGGCACCGGGGCACCGCCCGCGATCGCTGCGGCGAACGCGCGGAGCTGGCCGACGTAGGTCGAGTCGCCGCCGCCCTGCTCGTCGGCCACCACGGTCCCGTCCCTGGTCGCCACCAGCCGGCCCTTGTGCGCGAAGATGAAGTTCTCCAGCCGCACCTGCCCGTCCCGGCAGATCACGTGCACGTCGGCCCGGAACTCGCCGTCCATGGTGAACGAGGACTCGAACCAGCCCGTCGCCCCGCCGGGGAAGGCCAGCCGGACGGCCGTCGACCGGTCCGCCACCGCTCCCTGCGGGTCAGGAGCCACCGGGTCGGCCAGGGCCCCGGTCACCGATGGCTCCTCCCCTCCCAGCAGTCGCAGGCAGTCCAGCGCGTAGCAGCCGCCGTCCATCAGCGCGCCGCCGCCCAGGTCGTAGTCGTACCTGATGTCGCCAGGATCGAGGATCGCGAAGCTCGTCCAGCACTGCAGGTGCCGCACCGGGCCCAGCTCGGCGACGAGCTCGGCCAGCCGCCGCGTCAGCGGGTGGTAGCGGTAGTGCATGGCCTCCATCACGACCAGGCCGAAGGCCGCGGCGGCGTGCTCGACCTGCGCCGCTTCGTCCGCGTTCGACGCGAACGGCTTCTCGCACAGCACGTGCTTCCCGGCGGCGATTGCCCGCAGCGTCCACGGCCCATGCAGCGAGTTCGGCAGCGGGTTGTAGATGGCGTCGATGTCCGGGTCGGCCAGCAGGTCCTCGTACGACTCGTAGGCCTTCGGTATGCCGTACCGCAGCGAGAAGGCTTCGGCGCGGGACTTGTCCCGGGCCGCCACCGCGGCCACGGTCACCTCGGCCACGTGCGCGGCCGGCTCGATCAGGGCGGGCTGGGATATGCGCGACGAACCAAGGGTTCCGATGCGTAGCAGGTCCACGGTTCAGGCTAAGCCATGGAACGGGGATTCAGCTGGGGAAAAGGCCGGGCGTGCATGCCGCAACGTGTCGTTCACCCCCCGTTAACCTTCGTGACAGGAGTGCCGTTACGATGCCTGACATTACTGTGGGGTCCGGGGGGAGAGGGAGACGGCGGTGAACCAGGAGCCGGGCCGGGTCGCGTTGGTCAGCGGCGGCTCGCGCGGCATCGGCGCGGCCACCGTGAGGCGGCTGGCCGCGGACGGCTGGGACGTCGCCTTCGGCTACCTCGGCGACGGGCCGTCCGCCCGCGAGGTGGAGAAGGCCGCCGCCGAGCTCGGCGTCCGTGCGACCGGGACCGACGTGGACATCGCCGACGCCGCCGAGGTCAGCTCGTGGTTCGCGCTGACCGAGAAGGAGCTCGGCCCGGTGCAGGCGGTGGTCAGCTGCGCCGGGATCACCCGGGAACAGTCGCTGGCGCGGCTGGACGAGGCCGACTGGCGGATGGTCATCGACACTAGCCTGGACGGCGTGTTCCACCTGTGCCGCACCGCCGTGTTCGCCATGATGGCACGCCGGTCGGGCCGGATCGTCACGGTGTCCTCGGTATGCGCGGAGTACGACCACGCCCCCGGTCACCTCGGTCCGCTGGCCCGGCCCGGCCTGGCCGGCTTCGTCCGGGCCCTGGCCAGCCAGACCAGGCGCTTCGGGATCAGCGTCAACGCGGTGACCCCCGGCCCCGGCGCCGCCGATCCGGCCGCGCTGCTGCCCGAGCGTCCCCGCGCCGACCTAGCCGAGACGATCGCGCTGCGGCGCTTCGGCAGCGCCGCCGCCGTGGCCGACCTGGTCGCGTCCCTGCTCGCCGATGATGCGCCCGACATCACCGGCCGCGTCATCGAGATCCCCGGCGCCCTCGCCCTCTGAATCAGGATTAGCCGCCCCCCTAGCCAGGCCCGGAGCGGACTGCTCCGCTGTCATCCGCGCCCACGCCGCTCTCGAACCCGGCGGCGGCGTCCTCACCCCCGCCGGGCGCGCCGAGATCCTCGGCCTGGCCCTTGAGCGTCGTGTACGCCATGTAGGCCAGGAACGCCAGCCCGGCGATCAGGAAGCAGTTGGCCACGAGCGTCAGCAGCCAGTGGAATCCGTACTCGCGCGGCCCGGCCGCATGCGGGGTGAACCAGAACGGGGCCACCGCGAACAGCAGGTAGCCGAGGGCCGCGGCGATCCGGTGCCCCGAGCGCACCAGCAGGACCAGGGCGGGCAGGATCCACACCCAGTGGTGCGCCCAGGAAATCGGCGAGACGAGGAGCCCGGTCGTTCCGGTAACCGCGGTCGCGGCCAGCCAGTCGCGCCGTCTCGCCAGGATGGTGGCCGTGGTCAGGCCGATAGCGGCGAACGCGAGCGGGACGATGATCCACCAGGCGCCGACATGGCCCTGCCCCTCGGCGATCCGGATCGCCGTCCCGTAAGGCGACTGGTTGCTGATGTAGGGAGCGCCGACACGCCTGGTGTCATGGGAGAGGTGTTCCCAGTACAGCGTCGATGCGTGGGGCGCGACGAGGAACCCGACAAGCCCGCACACGATAAAGGCGCCGGCCGCGACGAAAGCCGCCTTCGTCCGCCTGGCCAGCAGGAAGAACACGATGAAGATGGCGGGCGTCAGCTTGATCGCGGCCGCTATCCCCACGCCGGCGCCCACGGCCAGCCGCGAAGAGCCGCGCGAGACGAGCCAGATGTCGGTGAGGATCAGGGCCAGCAGGATCAGGTTGATCTGGCCGAGGAACAGCGTCTCCCACACCGGGTCGAGCGCCACCGCGGCCGCGACGACGCCCGCGACCATGATCCTCGACGGCCGGTAGCCGGCCAGCTTTCCGATGATGACGCAGGAATAGGCGAGCGCCGCCATCGAGGCCAGGTCCCAGAGCACCCGGGCCACCGCGAGCGGCAGCGCCGCGACCGGCACGTACACAATGGCCGCGAACGGCGAGTAGGTGAACCAGTGGCCGTACGCCAGGTTCTGGTAGAGGTGGCTGTCGTGCAGGACGGCGTGGCCGCCCCACATGTAGATGCGGAAATCCAGGGCGTTGTAGGTGGCGGCGAAGACGATGACCACGACGAGCTCGAGGCCGAGCACGCCGTAAACGACCGGAGTGACCCACCGCCTCCGGGCCGTCCCGTGCTGGTCCGCTGACACCCCCCGAATCCTATGGCGTCAGGACGCCCCCGCGCCTGTCAGGAGCAAGGCGGCGAACGCGTCGGCCATGAGCTGGTGCCCGCTGGCGTTGGGGTGGATCCGGTCCGGCCCGAACAGCCCAGGGTCGGCCGCCCCGGGCATCGCCCACGCGTCCAGGCAGACCACGCCGCGCTCCGCCGCCTGCTCCCTGATGATGTCGCTGGCCCGCCGCATGCGCTGACGCGCCACCTCCACCAGGTCGGCGGGCAGCGGCAGGATCGCGGCGATGTCCGGCAGCGTGCAGGTCAGCACCGTGGCCCCGGTGGCGGAAAGGCTGTCGAGCAGCCGGCCGAGTCCGGCGGCGAAGCGCTCCTCGCTGAAGCCGGGGTCGCGGATGTCGTTCATCCCCACCGTGACGCTGGCCAGATCGGGACTGAGCCCGATCCGCGCCACCTCAGGCAGCTGCCGCTCAAGCACCACGCCCACGCCGGCGCCGTCGGCGGCCAGGTTGGTCAGCGCGCAGGCCACCGCGGTCCGCGCACTGAGGATCCCGGCCAGCCGTCGCGCCCACCCGATCCGCACGCCCCCCGGTCCGTGGTCATCCCGCCCCGCCGTCAGGCTGTCCCCGAGCGCCACATAGTTCGCCCAGTTCAGCACCGTTTCCCCGCCCAGCCCCGCCCATCCATACCCCCACCGTAAGCCACCGCCCCGACCTTCGCGTCCATCCGCCCGCCCCGCATCCTTCGAGACGGCTTTGAACGCCGGCGGGTCCTGCTCGGCCTGGTCTCGCTGGCTATGTCGGCCATGACCGCGGCGGTGGTGGGCGCGGCCGGCCCCGCGGTGACCCTGGCCTGGTTCGCCATCCGGGGAGACGGCCCGCGCCGCGCCGCGCCGTGACAGTGCCTGCAATTCAGGGCGCTGCAATTCAGGCCGCTGGCATTCAGGGCGCTACCATTCAGGGCGAAAGGGGGGCCCCGTTGGCACGCACGCCGCTGCTGCAAACCGACCCGTCGCAGATCGGCCGGTACCGCCTGGTCGCCCGGCTGGGCGCGGGCGGCATGGGCGTCGTGTACCTCGGCGAGTACCAGGGACACCAGGTCGCGGTGAAGGTGCTGCGCCCGGAACTGGCCGACGATCCGGAGTTCCGGATCAGGTTCGGCCGCGAGGTGAGCGCGCTGACCCGGGTCCAGGGCATGTGCACGGTGCGGGTGATCGAGGCCGACACCGAGGCGCCGAAGCCGTTCCTGGTCACCGAATACGCCGACGGCCCCTCGCTGTCCGAGTACGTCGGCGCCCACGGCCCGCTCGACGCCGGGATGCTGTACGGCCTGGCCACCGGGCTCGCGGAGGCGCTGACCGCGATCCACGCGGCCGGGATCGTGCACCGGGACCTCAAGCCCTCCAACGTGCTGCTCACCGCGGGCGGCCCGAAGGTCATCGACTTCGGCATCGCCCAGGCGCTGGACACGACCAGCCTGACCAGGACCGGCATCACGGTCGGCTCGGCCGGGTACATGGCGCCCGAGCAGGTCACGGGCCGGGCCGGGACGGCGGCGGACATCTTCACCTGGGCCGTGACGGTGGCCTTCGCGGCCAGCGGGCAGTCGCCGTTCGGGACCGGCGCGTCCGACGCCATCTTGTACCGGATCGTGCACGGCGTCCCCGACCTCACCGCGGTGCCGCCGGGCCTGCGCCCGCTGGTCGAGGCGGCGCTGGCCAAGGAGCCGCAGGCCCGGCCCACCGCGCCGCAGCTACTCAGCCAGCTGACCCAGAGCGCCGCGCGCTACGACAACCCCGCCCAGACCGTGCTGGCCCAGACCTGGCATCCCCCCGTGACCGGTCCCGTGGCGCCCGCGCCGGGACCCACCGGCCCCGCCATGCCCCCGCCGAACCGGCCCTCCCGGCGCCGCACCGCCCTGCTCCCGGTCGTGCTGACCCTGGCCTTCCTGCTGGCCGCCGGCGGCACCGCGGTCGGCTTCGCTCTGGCCGGGCGGCCTGCCGCCCCCCACGGGGCGGCCGCCGCCAGCACCACCCAGACCAGGCCCGCCCAAGTTACCCAGGTCACCCCGGCCACCAGCACCACCACCGCGCCCACCTCCCCGGCCGCGAGCACGACGAGCCAGGCGAGCACCCCGGCCAGCACGCCCGCGAGCACCCCCGCCAGCACCGCGGCGCAGCTCCCGCTCCTCACGGTCGGCAGCTACTCGGGCATGAAGCCGACCGAGATCGCCTACAGCGGTGACGCCACCAACGTGGTGACCAAGATCCAGTGGTCCTCGTGGACGGCGACCGGCGCGACCGGCCAGGGCACCTCCGACCTCGACAGCTGCGTGCCGAACTGCGCCCAGGCACCCCCGAATTACGTGCCCACGACGGTCACGCTCTCCGCCCCGGTGAACGGGCGGTTCACCAAGATGACCGAGACCAGGAAGGGCTTCACATCGACCTACACCTATCCGGATAACTGGCCGCAGAGCGCGTCCTGACCGCGGGCCCCGCGTCAGGGCGTGAAGACAATCCGGCCTACCGTGGCGCCCTCGGCGAGCCGCTGCAGGCCGTTGGGCACGTCGGCGAGCCCGAGCCGCTCGCCGACCAGCGGCCGGATGGCGCCCTCGGCGACGAGCTTGCTGAGCTGCGCGTGGCAGTCGCGGATGAGCTGGGGGTTCTTGGTCTGGTACAGGCCCCAGTGCAGGCCCACGATCGAGTAGTTCTTGACCAGCGCGTGGTTCAGCGCGGCCGACTGGATCTGCCCGCCGGCGAAGCCCACCACCAGGATCCGGCCCTCGAACGCGATGCACTTGGTGGACCGGGCGTACGCCTCGCCGCCCACCGAGTCGTAGACCACGTCGGCGCCGCGCCCGCCGGTGACCTCCTTGACCACCTCGACGAAGTCCTGGCTGAGCCGGTCGACCACCACGTCCGCACCGAGGGCGCGGGCCACCTCGGCCTTCTGCGCGCCGCCGGTCACGCCGATGACCCGGGCCCCGGCCGCCTTGCCCAGCTGGACCGCGCCGCTGCCGACGCCGCCGGCCGCGGCGTGGACCAGCAGCGTCTCGCCCGCCGCCAGCCGGGCCCGCCGGTGCAGCCCGAACCATCCGGTCTGGTACGTGATGAAGAAGGCGGCCGCCTCGGCGTCGTCGAGGCCGTCCGGGGCGGGCAGGACGCTGGCCGCGTTCATCAGCGCCAGTTCCGCGAAGGCCCCGCCCACCGGGCCGCCGATGAGCCGGTCACCGGCCGCGAACCCGGTCACCCCGGGGCCGGCCGCCACGACCTCGCCGCACAGCTCGACGCCGGGGGTGTACGGCAGCGGCGGCCGCACCTGGTAGCCGCCGCGGCACATGAGCACGTCGGGGAAGTTCGCCGCGGCCCCGAGCACCCGCACCAGCAGCTGGCCGGGGCCGGGTTCGGGGTCGGGGATCTCGGCCAGCGTCAGCACGTCGCGCGGCTCGCCCAGCTCGCCTACCTGCCATGCCCTCATTGCCCGGCTCCAGTCTGCCCAGCTCCAGTTTGCCCAGCTTCAGTCTGCAGGGTTCGCTCGACCTCTTCGATCCGCTGCTGCATCCGGTTCATCCCGCGCAGCCACTTGTCGGTGTCGCTGGCCCGCAGCTGGTAGTACCCGCGGACCTCCGGGTGCGGCAGGATGAGGAACTCGCCCGACGCCAGTCCGGCCAGCAGCGCGTCGGCGACCTGCTCGGGCTCGATCGCGGCGTCCTGCAGCACCACCTGCCCGGCCCGGCCGGACTGGGCCAGCATGTTCGTCCGTACGCCCTGCGGGCAGATGCAGTGCACCACCAGGCCGCGGTGCCCGTAGGTGGCGGCGAGCCACTCCGCGTAGCTCTCGGCCGCGTGCTTGGTCACCGAGTAGGTGGCCGAACCCAGCATGGTGAGCAGCCCGGCCGCGGACGCGGTCACGACGAGGCAGCCCCGTCCGCGCTCCAGCCAGGCCGGGAGCAGCTCCCGTGACGCCCGCACGTGGGCCAGGACGTTGACCTCCCAGGCCTGCTGCCAGACCGGGTCCGGCGTGTCCGGGCCGGCGCCGGCCGCGATGCCGGCGTTGGAGCAGTAGATGTCGATCTGGCCCAGGTGCTCGCGGGCGGCGGTGATGAGCGCGTGCACGCCCTCCTCGCTGGCCGCGTCGCCGGGCACCGGGTATCCGCCGACCTCGCCGGCCACCGCCGCCGCGGCCCCGGCGTCCAGGTCGTTGACCACCACCCGCGCGCCCGCCGCGGCCAGCCCGCGGGCCAGCGCCCGGCCGATCCCCGCGCCCGCGCCGGTGACGACAACCCCGGCTCCCCGGACCCTGCCCCTGTCGACGCTGCCTGTATCGATCGCCACGTCCGCAGGTTATCGTGATCCGGGCTGTCCCTAAAGGTCGGCGTCCCCGGCCGATCAGGGCGGCCGCCGTCGCGATCAGCTGGTCCACCCGCAGCGGCTTCTCCAGGTACTCGACGGCCTGGCCGAGCATCGCGTCGGTCGTCACCGGCGCGTGCGCGCTCATCACGACGACCGGCAGGCCGGGCGCCACCGTCCGCACCGCGCCGAGCAGTTCCAGGCCGGTCATGCCCGGCAGGTCCAGGTCGGTCAGCAGCAGGTCCCAGTGCTCGGCGGCGGCCAGCCGGAGCGCCACGACGGGGTCGGCGGTGTGGGTGACCTCGAACCGGGCCCGGTTAGCCAGCACGTGCACGGCGAACAGGGCCGCTTCCGGGTCGTCCTCGACGACGAGGATCCGTCCGCGTGTCCCGTCCGTGCTGCTTGTGCTCATGTGGCCACTTTGCACGAGCTGGCTGCCGGCCCGCGTTGCGGCCCCGGTGCAGGGCAGTTGCGACCTAGTCCGGCGGCACGTACCGGTAGCCGAACCCGCGGACCGCCTCGATCGCGGCGCCCGCCTCCCCGGCGCCCTGGCCGAGCTTGCGGCGCAGCCGCATGACGCCGAACTTCACCCGGTCGGGCCCCACCCCGAACGGGTCGTTCCAGGCCAGCTTGAGCAGCTGGTCCAGGCTGAGGGTCTGGCCCGGATGCCGGATCAGCGCGGCCAGCAGGCGGAACTCGATCGGGGTCAGCGCGACCGGCGTGCCGCCCGCGCTGACCTCCCGCACGCTGAGCTTGACCAGCAGGCGGCCGTCGTCGTAGATCTCGGCCCGCGGCTGCTGCGCCCGGGGCCGCCGGAGCAGGGCCTCGACGCGGGCGGCCAGTTCGCGGTTGCCGAACGGCTTGGTGAGATAGTCGTCGGCGCCGCCGTGCAGCCCCCGTACCTTCTCGCCCTCCTTGCCGTGCGCGGTCAGGATGAGGACGGGCACGTCGCTCAGGTCGCGGATGCGCTCAAGCACCGCCCATCCGTCCAGCGACGGCAGCCCGATGTCGAGCACCACCAGGTCGAAGGGTTCGGGCCGGCCCAGGTGGAAGGTGCGCAGGCCCTGCTTCCCGTCGCTCGAGCTGTCCACCTCGAGCCCGTTCCTGCTCAGCACGGTGCGGATGCCCAGCGAGATGTCCTGGTCGTCCTCGATCACCAGGACCCGGCCTTTCACGCGGGCCCCGGCAAGAAGACGCTGAACGTGCTGCCGCGGCCCAGGGTGCTGTCCACCGCCACCTGCCCATCGTGCATCTCGGTGAGCACCTTGACGATGGACAGGCCCAGGCCCGTTCCCGGCAGCCCGGCGGTGCGCGCGTTGGAGGCGCGGACGAACCGGCGGAAGAGCTGCCCGGCCTCCTCCGGGGGGATGCCGATGCCGCTGTCGGTCACGTCGATCCGCCAGCGGCTGCCGTCGTAGGTGGCCTTGACGTGCACGCGCTGGTTCCGGTGCGAGAACTTGACGGCGTTCGCGATCAGGTTGTCCAGCACCTGCATCAGCCGCCGCTGGTCGCCGGGCACGAGCGGTCCCTGGTCCGTCGTGAGGTCGATGGTGACGCTCTGCTTGGCGGCGCCGGCCGACGCCGACCGGACCGCCTCGCCGACGAGGTCGGCGATCGAGACCGGGGCCAGGTCCAGCGGCAGTCCGCCTGCCTCGAGCCGGTCCAGCATGAGCAGGTCGCCGACCAGCCGGTGCAGCCGGTCGGCGTTGCGCTCGATGATGTCCAGGAAGCGGACCCCGTCCGGGGTGAGACCCTCGGCTTCGCCCCTGATCAGCTCGCTGAAGGAGATGATCGATGTCAGCGGGGTGCGCAGCTCGTGCGACACGATGGCCAGGAACTGGTTCCTGGCGTCGTCGAGCTCCTTGCGGTGTGACATGTCCCAGGCCAGCCAGATGTCGCCGCGGTACCGGCCGGCCACGAGCACCGGCCAGTAGTCCCATTCGACGGTGCGGCCGTCCGCGCAGTCGATTTGTTCCCCGGTCGTCGGCTGCCGGGCGCGGAACACCGCCACGGCCCGCCGGATGAACCGGACAGGATCGGCGAACAGGTGCTCGATGCGGCGCATCACCGAGACGGCGGACGCGCCGGCCAGGGCGGCGGGCTCAGCGAGGCCGAACATGGTCCCGAAGCTCTGGCTGATGTTGGTGACCGTGCCCCGCTCGTCACAGATGAGCACGCCGGGGATGGCCGAGGCGATCAGGCAGTTCAGCCGCTCGGTCTGGTCCGCCAGCGAGGCGTGCGAGCGCTCGAGTCTGGCCATGCTGTTGGCGTGCCGGATCTGCGTGGCCACGATGGCGGCGACGGCGTGCGCGGTGGTGCGGACCTCGGCGTCCCAGCCCGCCGCGTCGCCGATCAGGGCCAGGGCACACAGGCACTGGCCGCCGACCGGCGCCGAATGAGCCAGCAGCGCGCTGGCCGGCTGGCCGCCCATCGTCACCGGCAGCGGGCCGGCGACGGTGTCGCGCTGCGCCAGGGTCAGCGCGCCGATCCTGGCCAGCAGCGCCTGGTCCACCGCCCCGGGCGGGTACATCGCCAGCACCGAGGGCGGCTGGCCCGTCGCCAGCTGAACCGATGGCTGGAAGGCCAGCGCGGCGCGCAGGCCGAACGCGGCCACCAGCCGGGCCAGCACGGCGGGCAGCGCGCCCAGCGCGGTGTCATCGCGCAGGATCGCCGCGACGGCGAAATCGAGCACGGCCGTCGCGGATCCGCCCTGGCGGGTGACGTTCGTCTCCAGATCCGAGCCTGCTCTAGCCCGAGGTGCCCCCATGAACCCTTACCTACTCCTGCCCCGTAGACCGCATTGGCCCCGTCCCCCACACCCCCCACGCGCCCCCCACCGCGCCGCTCCACCATTTAATCACCCTAAGTGATAACCTCGCTCTCCCCCGTGACCATCCCCCGAAAACCTCACGCGCTCGAATCAATGAATGTGGCAACCTACTGATAAGTAGTCGCAGCGAAACAAGCCGTATGCTCCGAGCTGCCTCAGCAGCGCCGCCCCTCTGTGGGTCGACGGGTTATTCGCCGGCGCGTACTAAGAGTCATTACGTTGTCACAGCCATGGAATCCTGCGAGCCCGGGGGACGGGGCGACGGCATGATCGAAGTGGAGGGGCTGACTAAGCGTTTCGGGGCGGTCACCGCGGTCGATGATCTCAGCTTCACGGTGCGCCCGGGGCACGTGACCGGCTTCCTCGGCCCGAACGGCGCGGGCAAGACCACTACCATGCGGGTGATCCTGGGCCTGGACGCGCCCACCTCCGGCCGGACCCTGGTCGGCGGCCGCCGGTACGACACGCTGATCCGGCCGCTGCGCGAGGTCGGGTCGCTGCTCGACGCGACCGCCCTGCACGGCGGCCGGACCGCCTGGGCGCACCTGCTCTTCGTCGCGCAGAGCAACGGGATCGGGCGGCGCCGGGTCACCGAGGTGCTCGGGCTGGCCGGGCTCGAGGCGGTCGCGCAGCGCCGGGTCAAGGGCTTCTCGCTCGGCATGAAGCAGCGCCTGGGCATCGCGGTCGCGCTGCTCGGCGACCCCCCGGTACTCATGTTCGACGAGCCGGTCAACGGCCTGGACCCGGAGGGTATCCACTGGATCCGCGGGTTCTTCAGGGAACTGGCCAGGCAGGGCCGCACCGTCCTGGTCTCCAGCCACCTGATGAGCGAGATGGCGCTGACCGCCGACCACCTGGTCGTCATCGGCCGCGGCAGGCTGCTCGCCGACCTGCCCACGGCTCAGCTGATCGAGTCGAGCGCCCGCCGGGACGTGCTGCTGCGCTCGCCCCGGGCGGCCGAGCTCGCCCCGCTGCTCACCGCCAACGGCGCGACGGTCACGCCGCAGGACGACGGCGGGCTGGTCGTCACCGGCCTGGACGCCGCCGCCGTCGGCGACCTGGCCGCCGGGCACGGCATCGCCCTGCACGCCCTGGTGCCCAGGCAGGCCTCACTGGAGGACGCCTACCTCGACCTCACCGGCGAGAGCACCGACTACCGCGGGCAGCAGCCCGCCACGGAAAGCCCCTCCTCATGAGCCCGTCCCTCGCCATCCGGGCCCTCGACCTGCTCGTCTCGGAGTGGACCAAGTTCCGTTCGGTCCGTTCGACCTACTGGTCCCTGCTGGTCGCGGTGGTCACCCCGGTCGCGGTCAGTACCCTGGTCGCTTTCGCCTTCGCGAACCAGCCCGCCTCCGCCGGGCCGCCGCCCGACCCGCTGCTGGCCGAGGTCATCAGCCTGGAGTACGCGGTGATCGCGGTCGCCGTCATGGGCGTGCTGGCGTTCAGCGCCGAGTACAGCACCGGGCTGATCCGCACCACGTTCACCGCCGCACCGCGGCGCCGCGCGGTGCTCGCCGCCAAGGCGGTCGTGCTCGGGGCGGTGACGCTGGCGGCCGGCGAGCTGGTCGCCTTCGTGTCGTTCTTTCTCGTCCAGGCCGTCCTGTCCGGCCATCACCAGGGCGTATCCCTGTCCAGGCCCGGGGTGCCCGGGGCGGTGCTGGCGGCCGGCCTGCTGCTGTGCGTATGCGCGCTGCTCGGCCTGGCCCTCGGCTCGATCATCCGGCACACCGCGGGCGGCATCGCCGCCACGATCGCGGTGATCGTGGTGCCGTCCGTCCTGGGCCTGCTGCCGGCCCCGTGGAACGGCCGGATCGGCCGGTTCACGCTGCTTGAGACGGCCCGCCAGGTGACGGCGCTGCACCCGGCGGCGAACCTGTTCTCCCCGGGCCTGTCCCTGCTGGTCGTGCTGGCCTGGCCGGCCGCTGCCCTGGTCGCGGCCACCGTCCTCATCACCCGCCGCGACGCCTGAGCCGCCGGCCAGCAGGACGCCGGCCAGGGCGATCGCCCCGCCGGCCAGCTCGACCGGGCCGGGGACCTGGCCGAGCCAGGCCAGGGAGATGAGGATCGCCGCCGCCGGGACCAGGTAGAGGCTGACGGTGACCCGCCCGACGTCCATCCGGGCCATGGCGTAGGCCCACAGCACGAAGCCGGCCGCCGACGGCGCCACGCCCAGGAAGACGGCCGAGCCGATGGCCCCTCCGCCGGCCCCGGGCAGGGCCCGCACCAGGGCCCCGGTCCACGGCAGGATGAACACCGTGCCGGCCCACATGGCGTACGCGGTGACCTCGAAGCTCGTGTACCGGGCCAGCAGCGGCTTCTGGGCGGTGTGGAAGACCGCCTGGAGCACCGCCGCGGCCAGCACGATCAGCGCCGAGGCGCCGAACCCCAGCCCGTGCGCCACCGCGATCACCGCGGTGCCGGCCAGCGCCACCGCGCTGCCGGCCCACCGCCGCCGGCCCGGGCGCTCGCCCAGGAACGCCACCGCAAGCAGGCTGGCGTAGACCGGCGCGGTCGCCACCAGCAGGCTGGCCGTGCCGGCGGGCACCACCCGCTCCCCGGCGTTGAGCAGCAGCTGGTACCCGGTCATGCCGGCCAGCCCGCACAGCGCGATCAGCGGCAGGTCCTTGGCCCGGGGCATGCGCACGCCCAGCAGCGGCGCGGCCAGCGCCAGCACCGCCGACGCGACCGCCAGCCGGGCCACGGCCAGCCCGGCGGGACCGAGGCCCCGGTCCGCGACGGTGATGGCGGGAAAGGCGCTGGCCCACAGCAGCACCGTCCCGGCGGCGGCGAGACTCGCGAACCTTCTCATGAAGCCAGTCTCGTCCCGCCGTTGCTTAAGGTCCAGTTACAAAATCAGTCGTAACTGCTAAGCTGAGCTTCATGCTCGATGTCCGCAGGCTCCGGGTCCTGCACACTGTCAGCGCGTACGGGTCGGTGACCGCGGCCGCCGCCGCGCTCGGCTACTCGGCCCCCGCCGTCTCCCAGCAGCTCGCCGCCCTGGAGCGGGAGGTGGGGATGAGACTTACCGAACGGGCCGGACGGGGGCTCGAGCTCACCCCGGCTGCCCTGATCCTGGTCGGGCACACCGACGCGCTGCTGGCCCAGCTGGGCGAGGCCGAAGCCGACCTGGCCGCGCTGCGCGACCAGGTCGCGGGCCGGGTCGCGCTGGCCGCGTTCCCGTCCGCCGCCGCGAGCTTCGTGTCCGCGGCGTGGGCGGCGCTAGCCGGCTCCGCGCCGCAGGTGCGGCTCGACCTGACCGAGATGGAACCGGAGGAGTCGCTGCCCGCCGTGCTCCGCGGTGAGACCGACGTGGCCGTGGCACACGAGTACGACCTGCTGCCCCGCCCCCTGGACCCGCTGTTCGAGCGGCGCGAACTGCTCAGTGATCCGGTCCTGGTGGCCGTCCCGGCCGGCCACCAGCTGGCGACGGACGACACGGTGCCGCTGAGCTCCCTGGCCGGCCAGCCGTTCCTCGCGCCGCGCGAGGGCACCAGCTGCGCCGAGATGATCCAGCGGGCCTGCGCCCGGGCCGGGTTCGTGCCCCGCGTGGTCGCCCGGGCCACGGATTTCGCGGTCCTGCTCAACCTGGTCGCGGCGGGCGCGGGCGTCACCCTGGTGCCCGCGCTGGCCGCCCGCCAGCTGCCGCCGCGGGTCCGCCTGGTCTCGCCCGCCGAGCCGGTGACCCGGCAGGTCTTCACGGTCAGCCGCCGCGGCGGCGACCGCAAGCCTGCGGTCCGCGTCGTCCTTGACGCGCTGGCCGCCGCGGCCGCCCTGGCCGCCTAAACCTGGCAGAGGATCTCGCCGTGCGGGATGAGGAACCAGCCGTCCTCGCTGGCCGCCCACCGGCGCCACGCCCCGGCCAGCCGCGCCAGGTCAGCCCGGGTGGCCAGGCCGTGCTCGACGGCCCGGTCGCCGAACGGCGACTCGGTCAGCCGTTCGGCCCACGACGTGCCCCACCACGCCCGGTCCTCTGCCATGGTGTAGCACCAGGCACTGGCCGAGGCCTCGACCGCGGCGAAGCCGGCCCGCCGGGCCCAGGACAGCAGGCGCCGGCCCGCGTCCGGCTCCCCGCCGAGCACCCGGGCCACGTTCCGGTACAGGGCCTGCCATTCCGTCAGCCCGGGGTCGTCGGGGAACCAGAAGAACCCGCCGTAGTCCCCGTCGCGCGCGGCGACCAGCCCGCCCGGCCGGGTCACCCGCCGCATCTCGGCCAGCGCCGCGACCGGGTCGGACAGGTGCTGCAGGACCTGGTGCGCGTGCACCACGTCGAACGTCCCGTCGGCGTAGGCCAGGCGGTACACGTCCCCGACCTCGAACCGGACGTTGCCCTGCCCCTGGCGCTCCGCCTCCTGCCGGGCCAGCGCCAGCACGTCGGCGGCCGCGTCGATGCCGGTCACCTGCCCGTCGGGGACCCGGGCGGCCAGGTCCGCGGTGATCGTGCCGGGGCCGCAGCCCACGTCGAGCACGCGCGCGTCCGGCCGCAGCCGCGCCAGCAGGTACCCCGCTGAGTTCTCCGCGGTCCGCCAGCGGTGCGACCGAAGCACGCTGTCGTGATGCCCGTGCAAGTAGACGTCGGAGGGAGATGACATCCCCCCATTCTCCCTTGCCCCGCCCGCCCCTGTCCCCGCCCCGCCTCCGCCCCCGCCCGCCCCTCGCCAGGAGATCGGCGTGCGTCTATCACGGCGCCCTCGCTTCCGGTATTACGGCGCCCTCGCTTCCGGGCTTCCTCACGCTGGCCTCAGTAGTCCCTCCGACCACACGCGCGTCTCCCGGCTATGTCCTATTACCACACCAATGTCACATCGGGGTGGCTATGGCAACACCGATGTGACATCGGCGTGGTTGCACGGGCTGGGGTCTTGGCGGCGGCGGGGCGTACCCACCGCTATAGCTCCCATAACTGCAGACAGAGCGGCGGAAGCAGGGCTGTTGCGGGCGGGGCGCGACTGCTAGCGTCAGCTTCAATTTCGGTCCGCGCCCGAAGCCGGCGCGCGCTGGCCCTCAGCGGCGAGGAGGACGACCATGGCGGACATTCACGGGATGTGTGACGAACGGTTCGAGGCGGTGCGCGCCGCGCTGGCACGGAACCTGGACTCGGGCGAGGAACTGGGCGCCTCGTTCGTGCTTGACATCGACGGGGACATCGTCGTCGACATGTGGGGCGGCTTCCGTGACCAGGCCAGGACGATCCCGTGGGACGAGCACACCATCACCAACGTCTGGTCCTCCACCAAGACGGTGACCAGCCTGGCCGCGCTGATGCTGGCCGAGCGGGGCGAACTGGACGTGGACGCGCCGGTGGCGAAGTACTGGCCGGAGTTCGGCGCCGCGGGTAAGCAGGACGTCCTGGTCCGGCACGTGATGTCGCACGCGTCCGGGGTGTCCGGCCTGGAACAGCCGGCTGTGGTGGAGGATCTCTACGACTGGGAGAAGGCCACCTCCCGGATGGCGGCCCAGGCGCCGTGGTGGGAGCCGGGTGCCGCATCCGGCTATCACGCGCTCAACTACGGGCACCTGGTCGGCGAGGTGGTGCGCCGGATCAGCGGTAAGACGCTCAAGCAGTTCGTGGCCGAGGAGATCGCCGGGCCGCTGGGCGCCGATTTCCAGATCGGCGCGGCGGAAAGCGACTGGGGCCGGATCGCAGACGTGGTCCCGCCGCCGCCGCTGCCGTTCGACCTGGAGGCCCTCGGCATGGACAGCCCCACGGTCAAGACGCTGACCGGGCCGCCGATCGCCGCCGAGCAAGCCAACACGCCTGGCTGGCGGCGGGCGGACATCGGCGCCGCCAACGGGCACGGCAACGCCCGGTCGGTGGCCCGCGTCATGTCGGTGGTCGCCCGCGGCGGCGAGGTCGACGGGATCCGCCTGCTGAGCCCGGAAACCATCGACCTGATCTTCCGCGAGCAGACCAACGGCATCGACCTCGTGCTCGGCATTCCGCTGCGGTACGGCATCGGATACGGGCTGCCGCAGCTCGACACCCTGCCCTACATCCCGGACAAGAAGATCTGCTTCTGGGGCGGCTGGGGCGGCTCCATGATCATCATGGACGTCGGCCGCCGGATGACGATCTCCTACATGATGAACAAGATGGGCCCGGGCATCGTCGGTTCCGAGCGCAGCGCCGAATACGCGAAGGCGATCTACGACGCGCTCACGCCGTAAGGCGGTCGCCTGACGACGGCGCGGGCCGGCCCTCCCCGGCCCGCGCCGTTCGGCAACTCCCTGGTCAGAAGCCCGTCAAGCGGCCTGGCCGCAGTGATACGCGTTCGAGACGTGCCGGGTCCGCGCTAGCGGCCCAGGAGCTCACGCAGCGCGGCGAGCACGTCCTGCACCGCGCCCGGCGCGGTGATGCCCGGGTCGCCGAGCGACAGCGGGATACCCATCCCGTCGGCCGCGGCGACGGCGAGTACGGCGACCTTGTCCGGGTCGTGGCTGCCGCTGAAGCTGCCCAGCTCGATGCCGCGCCGCACTACCTCCGCCACCAGCCGTCGCCAGGCAGTGTTGTCGCGCAGCGCGTCGGCGCGCATCTCGGGGTCGCGGATGCCGAAGTGCCAGGATTCGATCCACAGCCGCCCGGCGCCGGGTGCATCGGGCTCATATCCGGTCAGCGACCTCGTGATGATCCGCTCGAGCTGGTCCCACGGGTCGTCTATGGCGGTGACCTCCGCCTCCAGCGCGGCGATCTCCGCGTCTGACGCGTGCCGGAAGGCCGCGACCAGCATGTCCTCACGTGAGCCGAAGTAGTACTGCAGGGTGCTCACCGGGACGCCGCTTTCGGCCGCCACGTCGGCGAAGCGGGTGGCGTCCGCGCCTCGCTCGGCGATGACCCGGCAGGCGGCCTCGAGCACCGCGGTCTTCCGGCGCCCGGCCCGGCGCCCCCGCCCGGGCTCACTCAGCGCGACCACGCGTGGTAATCCCTTCGGCGAAGTACCGGGGCAGGAACCTGGCGGTGATGAGCATGACGACCACTCCGATGATGAGGGAACCGGCACCGATCAGGAAGATACCCCCAATCCCGCCGAAGCTGGAGTAGCTGCTCGCGGCCGGCCAGTAGGACTTGATCGACAGGACGAACGCGCCGAGCAGGGTCAGCCCGCCGGTCAGCGGCAGGACGCCCTTGACCAGGAGCGAGCGCACGCTGGTCAGCAGCGAGTGCCGGAAGAACCAGACGCAGGCGAACCCGGTCAGCCCGTAGTAGAAGGCGATCAGCAGCCCGACCGACGCTGCGGAGTCGGCCAGCACGTTCTGGGACACGGCGGTCAGCAGCACGTAGAACAGGGCCGAGACCGCGCCCATGACCAGGGTGGCAATGGTCGGGGTGCGGAAGCGCAGGTGCATCCGGGCGAACCAGGCCGGTATCGCGCCGTGCGCCGACATCGCCAGCACCGCGCGCGCGGTCGGCATGATCGTGGTCTGGGTGGACGCGGCGGTGGAGGTCAGCACGCACAGCACGAGCAGCTTGCCCGGCGTGCTGCCCAGCACGGAGGTGGCCATGGCGCCGAGCACGTCGGTGCTGTGCGCGGCCAGGAACGCGGGCCCGGCGTAGGCCAGGGCGGCCGTGCTGATCACCGCGAAGATGGCGACCAGCATCACCGTGGCCATGACCGCGGCGCGGCCGGGGGTGCGCGCGGAGTCCTTGGTCTCCTCGTTCACGCTGAGCGCGCAGTCCCAGCCCCAGTAGATGAACACGGCCAGCAGGAACGAGTTCGACAGGCGGCCGAACGATCCCGTCCACGGGCTCAGCCACGCCGCCGACGGGCGAGCCGCTCCGGGCAGCGCGTGCCCGGTGCCGGTCTTCACCAGCGCGACGATCGCGAAGACCGCCAGCGCGCCCACCTCGATGACCAGCAGCACCTGCTGCAGCCGGGCCGACACCTCGATCCCGCGGTAGCAGACCCCGGTGAGCAGGGCGATGAACGCCACGCCCGCGACCGTCACCCCGATGGTCCCGGCCGTGCCGGCGCCGACGAGCTGAAGAAAATACCGCCCGGCGATCTGGGCCAGGCTGGCCATCACGATGACGTCGGCCGCGATGATCCCCCAGCCGCCCATCCAGCCGGCCCGCGGCCCGAACGCCCGGGCCGTCCAGGTGAAGGTCGTGCCGCAGTCCGGATCGGCCTTGTTCAGCTCGCGGAACGCGTACGCGATGCAGAGCATCGGCAGGAACGACACGATCAGCGTGCCCGGGCTGTGCACGCCGGCGACGGCGACGATCAGGCCGAGCGTCGCGGCCATGCTGTAGGCGGGCGCGGTGGAGGAGACCGCGATCACCACGCTGGAGATCAGCCCGAGCGCTCCGGCGCGCAGGCCCTTATCCGGGGGGGCCGTCGGCTCCGCGATAACGAGAGTGGTCATGGGTGTGCACCGCCTTCCGCCCGGCGCCGGATGCCCGGGCTACGGCAGCACTGTATCTCTATACCATATCGCTGTACAGGTTTAAGATACGAATAGTTCAGCTCCTTGTCCGTGAGCCCTCCGGCGACCCGGCCTAGACCTGGCCGTGCCGCTTGCCCGCGCCGTGGCCGTGTCCGTTGGCTGGACGTCCGCTGGCCTCGCTGGCGCCCCGCGCCACGGCGATCACGCCGAGCAGCGCGGCCAGCGGAACGGCCAGGGCGATGAAGTCGGAGGAGGTGAAGTTGCCCAGCGCGTCCAGGGCCCCGGCGAACCCGACGATCAGGACCGCGACCACGACCAGCCCCCACCCGTGCAGGAACAGTCGCAGTGCGAACGGCGGCGCCGGCGGCGTCACCTCGGGCACGGCGGCGACCTGCTTCGTCGCGCGCCGCTCGGTCAGGCCCTCGCGCACCCGGGCGATGATGGTCAGGTCGCCCGGCTGGTCGGCGATGAGCAGCAGGTCGTCGGGATGGACCGGGTCGGGCGCATGCGAGACCGCGCCTCCGCCGACCGCCCACGTCACCACCTGGTGCGGGCCCGACGGCTGCACGCGGTACCTGGCCTGCTCGCCGGTGATCACCTCGTCAGGTCCCTCGATGACCTCCGGCGGCACCGGCTTGCCGCGCGGCGCGCCCTCCTTCTTCACCCGGGCGGCGTCTCCGGTTCCCTCGATCTCGGCCGCGTCGCCCTTGTCCACGGCACGGCCCGCCCCGGCGCCGCTCGTGATCAGGAACTGGCGCCTGGCCAGCTGTTCCGCCAGCCGGATCTGGCGCGCGTTCACGTTCCAGGCCATGGCCACCACGACGGCGGCCAGCCCGGCGGTGCCCAGCGCAAGCCAGGCGGCGACGGCGGGGTGGCTGGCACCTTGTGCTAGGGCTGCGAACATGTCATCTCCCAGGTGATCGCGGCCATAGCGCTATTAAAACATATGATCGAACAACCTGGAAACCTGTTCGAGTCATTCGAACCAGCGCGAGGGCCTGCGCCCTAGCCGCTGTTCTTCGGGCTGATGGTGCTCAGCGCATCGTCCAGCATGCCGGGGAACACATCCGGGTACTTGGCCAGCAGGTAGGTCACGACGGTGAGGGTGTCCTGGTCGCTGAGCGCCTTGACCCGGGATATGCGCAGTTCGGCTTCCGTCTCATGGGTATCAGAATCAGCCATGCGTCTTCGCTACCCCCCGCGACCAGGAAGAACCAAAAATTTTGCCTCCATTCCCCTTGATTCCCGTACCCGGGTACGGGTTTATGGTGCAGGCATGAGAGCGGGCGAGGTCGCGCGGCGGGCAGGCGTCAATGTCGAGACGCTGCGGTACTACGAGCGCCGCGGCCTGCTGCCCGAACCCGACCGGACACCGAGCGGGCACCGGCACTACGACGAGGATGCCGTGCGTTTCCTGCGCGCGATCAAGGAGGCGCAGGCGATCGGCTTCACCCTCGCCGAGATCGAGGAGTACCTTCGCGTCGCCCGGAGCGGGCCCGCCTCCGAGGCGCTGCGGACCCGGGCCGCGGCGAAGATCGACGAGATCGACGCGCGCATCGCCAGCCTGCGGCGCATGCGCGACGAACTCGCGCGGATCGTCGGATGCGCGTGCGAGTCGCTGGATCACTGCACATGCGGCGCCGCGTACCTGGCCCGGCGCGGCCGCGAGTCGCCGGTGCGCCTGTTGCCGCTGCACGTCACCAACGGCGACAGCGCCGGGAACACGCTCCGGCAGACCTCGCTGGGCGGCGCGGTGCTGCCCTGGCAGGACGTCCTGCACGAGGGGCCGGTGCCCGCCGGGACGCGGCGCGAGCTGCTGCACGCCCGTTCGGCGTTCGTGGCCGGGTGCGGGTGGGGGAGCAGACGGTCGATCCTGGCCTCGCTGGAGCGGCGGGACCGGCAGCTCCTCCAGGCGCTGCGAGACGGCCAGCAGGTAGTGCTGTGGTTCGAGCACGACCTGTACGACCAGCTCCAGCTCGTGGACGCGCTGGCGCTGGCCGCCGCGGCCGGGGGCACGCCTGAGCTGATCGTCGTCGGCTCGTTTCCCGGCCGCCCGGCGTTCCGCGGCCTCGGCGAGCTGACCGCGGACCAGCTCGAGACGCTCTGGCCGGCCCGCGTGCCCGCCAGCCCGGACACGCTGGCCGCGGCGGCCTCGGTCTGGTCCGCCCTGCGCCGCCCCGACCCGTCCGCGCTCGCCGCGTCCGCGCTCGCCGCGTCCGCCCATGCGGATCTCCCCGGGCTGCCGTTCCTCGGACCGGCGCTGCTCCGGCTGCTCGAGGAGCTGCCCGCCCCGCGGGACGGCCTGTCCGGGACCGAACGGCGGGCGCTGCAGGCCATCGCGGCGGGCGCGGCCACGCCGGTGGCGGCCTTCCTGGCGGCCCAGGACCTGGAGACGGCACCGTTCCTGGGTGACGCGTGGTTCTTCCGCGCGCTCGCGAGCCTGGGCGCCGGCCCGGATCGCCTGGTCGAAACACAGGCAGGCGACCCGCTGCCGGCGTCGCCGCCGCTGGGTGACGCCCGCGCCTTCGCCCGGCTGCCGCTCAGGCTGACCGGCCTGGGCGAGCGGGTCCTCGACGGCCAGGCGGACCGGGTCGCGCTGCTGGGCATCGACCGATGGCTGGGCGGCACGCACCTTACCGCGGCCGCGGCGTGGCGCTGGGATCCCGCCGCCGGTCAGCTCCTCAAGCCCCCCTGACCGCGTGGACCAGAGGCCTGTTCCTCAGGGCCCCAGCTCATCGGCCGTGAGCGGCGGCAGCACGTCGAACTCGTTGCCATCCGGGTCGGTCATGATCACCCAGCTCACCTCGCCCTGGCCGATGTCGACCCGGCGGGCGCCGAGCGCTTCTAGCCGGGCAACTTCGGCGGCCTGGTCGGCTGGCCGAAGATCCAGGTGCAGCCGGCTGCTGTGGATCGCCCTGGCTGCGGCCCGCGTCGCCGCCGGGCGGCCCCGCTCACGGCACCAGCGCGAGCACGCCCTGCATCAGCGGTCATTCCCATCACGGCTATCGCAGGGCCAGTGAATTTCATGCCTGCCAGAACCGGTAAAGTCGTCGATCTGCATTAGCGATTCGCTCAGCATCTTCCGATGCTCACGCCGGTAAGATTCGAGATACCAGGCCGCGGTCTCCGCTACCGCTCTTTGCGCATTCCAGGCGGGTGCCCAGCCGAGGTCGATGACAGCTGCTTGCGAATCGAGCAGAAGATGAATATCCTCGCACTCTTTCAGTGCGGCGTCGTCGGAGAAAATGTCGATCCGTGTACCTAGGTGCGAGACAAGTGAATTAACCACATCCGCGACCCGCCAATGCTGGTCGGGGTCCGGTCCAAAATTATACGGGCGAGCATATTTCTCGTTGCCCGCGAGCAGCTCTCTGCCGAGGATCAGGTAGCCATTGATCACATCCAGCACATGCTGCCAGGGTCGTACTGCCTGCGGATTCCTCAAACCCAGCTTGCCCGACTCCATGCACGCGCGCACCACATCGGGAACGAGGCGGCCACGGATCCAGTCGCCGCCGCCGATCACGTTTCCCGACCGGGCCGTCGCCACCAGCGGCCTGAGCCTGTCCTGCAACTGGTAGGCCGACACCACCAGCTCGACGGTAGCCTTCGAGGCGGAGTACGGATCTCCGAAGCCGAGCTGGTCATCTTCACGATGCGGGACTGCGGAAGGCCGGTAGCACTTGTCGCTGGTCACGCAGACGATCGAACCCGCCGTGCCAAGTTCCTGAGCCACGGATAGGAGATTGGCGAATCCGCCGGCGTTCACATGGAATGCCCGATCCGGATCATGCAGCGATGCCGCGATAGTAGATACGCCAGCTAGGTGGAAGACTATGTCCGGCCTGGCCAGCCGGACGAGTTCGCGTAGGCCACCTTCGTCGCAGATGTCGCCGTATCGTTCGGTTACTTCGCCGGCTAGGCCAAGGCTCTGATATAGGCTCGGCTCATCAGGCGGTAGTGCGTAGCCGTAGACCGTAGCTCCCAGCTTCAGCAGCCACGTCGCAAGCCATGCGCCCTTGAACCCGGTGTGGCCGGTTACGAGAACCCTTTTCCCCCGGTACACCTGCATGATATCGGGCGCCCATCCGATTTCTATATGCGACGACTTGCGCTCTCCCACTGCTTCTCCAGATCATGAGAAAAGAACTCGAGCGGAGTCGATACGTTATCAACGTTACTCGACCGGGGTACTGCCTGGAATTCGAGTACCAGGCCGCTGTGCTGGGTGGCGTGCCGGACAGCAGGCTGAACGCGCAAACGCGATATTATATCTGTCTCCGTGTTTTCCTGCCGCGCAAAAGAGCCGTCTAGGAGAATCCCGGTGAAGGGCGGTGCATAGGGGAAGCATCGCGCCTCGAAATTCGGATGGTTGGCAAACTGCTCCACTATAATACTCCGGACAAATTCGATCTCTCGCTCAATGTCCACGGATTCCTGGTTCTGCAGCCAGGCTAGGTCCGCTGAACTCGGGTCCAGCAGCATCGCCCGCACCTTGATCCCTCTGGACAGGGCGTCAAAGAGATTTCCTGCCAGCCTTGTGAACGTGTACTTAGCAGTAAGCCCGGTAACCATGATCTCGCGGCTGGCCAGGCGCAGGTAGTTGGCCGGCGGTGAAGCGTGGGCAGGATTCCCGCGATTCTCGATCCCGACGAGACCCATGCTCGCGGCCCGCGCCAGGAGTTCGCTCGGCATCAGGCCGGCGGTGGCTTCCTTGTCCCGGATCAGCTTTTCCCGGATGAGGGTAGCGACCTTTTCCGGCTCATGCAGCCGGGCGTCGATATACCCGATAGTATGCGCCAGGCCCGGTAGTGGAGAATCGTCGAAGCGGACCGGGAGGACATATTCATGGCTTTCTGAGAGAGCCCGGTCCTGTGCGGCTCGCCATTCTAGCGTGGTCCATCTTTTCTGGATGTAATCCTCCGATATGAACAGGACGCAGTACCGGGCCTTATCGCGGTAGATGCGCGTGAGCTCTTCGTAAAGATTCTTTCCCCAAAGGTCTGACTCGAAATCGCTGTCATAGAAGACCCGGATCTGGTATCCGCTAAGTATGCGCGCCACACTATTGACATATGGCCTTTGCTCTGCTGCGAACGAAAGGCATACGTCATATTCTTCGGTGCTCATCGTCAACGCATCACGCTTCTCGGGTAACGGCTGTGGATCTTGCTGGAGCCTAGCAGTGCGGCCGATCGTCCGGCTTGGACCTGGTGCAAGGTACGTGACCGCCGGGCGGGCAGCACCTAATTCCCGGCGGTCGATCGTCCGTCCCAGATGTCCTGGAAGGCACGCGCAGTCGTCGGCTGATGACATGAGCGCGAGTAGGACCGATTCGTCAGCCGGAATATCGCTGACGTACAACGGCGGCTCCAGCGTATGCGAGTCGGACGCGACTATCTTGATGTCTTCCATCGTGATGGCCAGGTCCGCGGGGTCGTCGGCGAGATTGTCCCGGACGGCCGCCTCAATCTGCTTCAGCGACCCGGCTGCGGCGTCGGCGTGATGCCCTACCACCAGGTAAAGATCGTTGTCTATGTCCGCGGCGTGAGCGTGGTAACGGTGCAGCACATTGGCCGCATTCATTTTCCGCCGCAGTTCATCGAGCGGCCGCCTGGCCCCCGCCAGGGAAGCGGTCGGCCAGCCGACCAGGACGAAGGCGTTTCCCTGGACCGAGAAGCATCGTTCGAGCGGGTGCCGACCCCTGCTGGTGAAGGGGGTTTCCCGGTGGGGCCAGGAGCCGCCGATGCGAACCTCGAGTGGAGAGGCAAAGGACTCGGTGACGATGCTCATCGCCTGCACGAGGTCCATCTCGCGGCTCATGCCGCGATTGGTCAGGTAGTACTCGTTGACGATCGTGCCGCCTGCGCGCACGCCGTTGAGCGCGATCAGCGTGGCGTGCACCTGCTCGAGTGAATAGGGCCGGAAATCGTCGCCGAGGTGCTCGGCGATCAGGGCCTGCACCCCGGCCAGGAGCCCGCGCAGTCGGCCTGTCTTCGGCCCGTAGAAGGCCACGGCCGAGATGAAACGGGTTCCCACCGGCACGATGGTACGGGCGGTAGGTTGCGGACATGAAGTTCGGACTCAGCTACAACACCGGTTACTACGGCACCGACCCGGACCAGATGATCGCGGTGGTCCGGCACGCGGAGCGGTGCGGTTTCGAGTCCTTCCACGTCCCCGAGCACATCGCGCTGTACCCAGGCGCGACCGTCGGCCCGGTCACCCTCCCGGCGTCCACGCCAGTCGCCGATCCGCTCACGTGCCTGGCCTTCGCCGCCGCGGCCACCGAACGCATCCTGCTCGGCACCGGCGTCCTGCTGCTGCCCTACCACCACCCGGTGGCCCTGGGCAAGCGGCTGGCGACGCTCGACGTGCTGTCCAAGGGGCGGATGCGCCTACTCGCCGTGGGCGTGGGCGCGCTGCCCGGGGAGGCGATGGCGGCCGGCGTCGACTTCGCCAGCCGCGGCCGGCGCGCGGATGAGGCGATCGACGTGCTGCGACTGCTGTGGGCCGGGGACGAGAACGGCGTCAGCTTCGACGGGGAGTTCTTCTCCTTCACCAGCCTGTGCAGCTTTCCCAAGCCGCTCAACAAAGACGGGCTGCCCATCCACATCGGCGGATCCAGCCGGGCCGCGGCCCGCCGCGCGGGCCTGCGCGGCGACGGCTACTTCCCGGGAGGCCGGCTCACCGCGCAGGAACGGGTCGCCCAGCTCGACCTGATGCGGGAGACCGCCCGGGCCGCGGGCCGGGACCCGGGCGCGTTGGAGTGCACCCGGTGGGGATCAATCGACATGACCGCGGACGACGTGGCTGGTCACGCCGCGAACGGGACGACGCGGCTGGTCGTGGGGCCGGTCGCGACGGACGAAGCCGCGCAGCGGGACGAGATCTCGGCGTTCGCGGACCGGCTAGGCCTGCGCGGCTAGGCCTCTGCTGGCCGGGCCAGGCCGGGAAAGGCTGCAAGTAGGTCTGCTCGGCTAGCCACGGGAACTCGCCGCCGCTCGCGTAGTGGGCGAGCAGCGCGATCGGCACGCTGAGCGGCTCCTCGCCGCGTCGGTAGGCCTCGATCCGGGCCACCAGGTCGTGGCGGCGCGGCCGGTCGAGTTCCCGGCCGATCCGGCTGTACGCGTGCTGCAGCGCGTTGGCGTTGCGGCCGAGGGTGGCCCGGCTGGCCATCGGTAGCGCTTGTGCCCGCCGTTGAACCGGACCTCCTCGCCGAGCAGGCCACTCGCGACACGCCCACCCGTGGTCGACCCGCCATGTCCCCACCCTAAGCTGTGAGCGGAGCGTGATCAGAAGGAGGCAGATGGACACCGCGATCGTGGTCTTCACCCGTGATCTCCGGCTGCACGACAACCCGGCGCTGCATCAGGCGTGCGCCCGGGCCCGCCAGGTGGTGCCGCTGTTCGTGGCCGACCCGGCCATCGCCGCGCCGCCGAACCGCACCCGCTTCCTGGCCGAATCCCTCGCCGACCTGCGCCAGGCCCTGCGCGAGCGCGGCGGCGACCTGGTGGTCAGGGAGGGCGATCCGGCCGCCGAGGTGATCAAGCTCGCCGTCGAGGTAAATGCAAACGCGGTCTACCTTGCCGACGACGTGTCGCACTACGCCACGGCGCGCCGCCTCAAGCTCGAACGCGAATGTGCCCGGCACCGGCTGGACCTGGCCCTGACCCCCGGCGTGACCGTCGTACCGCCGGCCGGGCTCAAGCCGGCCGCCGGCGGGCACTACCGGGTCTTCACCCCGTACTGGCGGGCCTGGCGCGCGGCCACCTGGCGCGGGCCCTGTCCAGTGCCGCCGGCCATCCAGATGCCGCCCATGCCGAGCATCGGTCGCATCCCGGCCGCCGGCGGCGGCGCCTCCCCGGGGCTGGCCAAGGGCGGGGAGAAGGCCGGGCGCCAGCGGTTCGTCAGCTGGCGGAAGGGCCAGCTGGCCGGCTACGACGAGAACCACGACGACCTGGCCGGCGATGCGACCTCCAGGCTCAGCGCCTACCTGCGGTTCGGCTGCCTGTCGCCGCTCGAGGTGGCGACCGGCGCGCTGGACCGCCCGGGCGGCGAGGAATTCTGCCGGCAGCTCGCCTGGCGTGACTTCTTCTACCAGGTGACCGCCGCGTTCCCCGACATCGCCAGGAAGAACTACCGGCCCGGGGCCGCCTGGCACCACGACGAGCGCGCGCTGGACGCCTGGCGCGCGGGCCAGACCGGGATCCCGGTGGTGGACGCGGGGATGCGCCAGCTGGCCGCCGAGGGCTTCATGCACAACCGGGCCCGGATGATCACCGCCTCGTTCCTCACCCGCAACCTCGGGATGGACTGGCGGCACGGCTACAAGCACTTCGGTTCCCTGCTCGCGGACGGCGACGTGGCCTGCAACGCGGGCAACTGGCAGTGGGTGGCCGGGACCGGCAACAACACCAGGCCCAACCGGGTCATGAACCCGCTGCGCCAGGCCCAGCGGTTCGACAAGTCCGGCCGGTACGTCCGCCGTTACGTCGCGGAGCTGGCCGGGCTCGACCCGGCCTGGATCCAGACGCCCTGGAGACTGCCCGCCGCCCAGCGCGAGCGTCTCGGCTACCCGGGCCCGATGGTGGAGCTGTCCTGACCAAGCCGCGGTCCGTTAGGCCCTTAGTACCGAACGGTCCACGGTTAACGCCCCGGCTCAGGACGACGGGGGCGTCAGCACGGTGTCGATCTGGTCGGCGCCCGCTCGCACCCCGGCCCGGCGCAGCAGCCGAGCCAGGTGTCCGCGGTGGCGGTGGATGTTCACCGCGACGATCCACCCCGAGACAATCAAAGAAATCCGCTCCTGCCGTAAGGGGAGTCCAGTCAGCAAGTGAGGGTCCAAGCTCGATGCCCAAGCGCCAAACATGGTGCAAGTCACACCGATGTCTTAATCACGGCGCCCATTCGGACCTGCCCGCGTACCGGATTGGTCACCCCTGGCATTCCTTACGAAGTGATGCGGGAGCAATCCGGATCCGCTTCTGCCTCGAATAGGGAGGCATGAGCGGGCCTGATGTACGACAGTGCCAGCCGGAGCCGGCGGCGGAACAGGAACTGGACCTCGCCGCCCGGCTGGCGCTGGTGGCGCGCGGCGACCACCGGGCGTTCGAGCTGATCTACGGCGAGCTGGCCGGGCCGGTGTACGGGGTGGTCCGGCAGGTGCTGCGAGATCCGGCCCAGTCCGAGGAAGTCGCCCAGGAGGTGCTGCTCGAGATCTGGCGCACGGCGTCCAGGTTCGACCCGGCCCGGGGCAGCGCCGCCGCCTGGGCGCTGACCATCGCGCACCGCCGCGCGGTCGACCGGGTCCGTTCGGAGACGGCCGGCTCGCGCCGGGAGCAGAAGGCGGCGCCGGACCTGGCCCTCGACGACGTGGCCGAGTCCGTCGCGGCGACGCTGGATCACCAGCGGGTGCGCCGCTGCCTGGACGGCCTCACCGAGCTGCAGCGCGAGTCGATCAAGCTCGCTTATTACGGCGGATATACCTATCCGCAAGTGGCGCAGCTGCTCGGGGTCGCCCTCGGCACCGTGAAGACCAGGATCAGGGACGGGTTGATCAGGATGCGTGACTGCATGGAGGTGACGTGGTGAAGATCCTGGCCAACGATTTGCACGTGCTCACCGGCAGCTACGCGCTGGATGCCCTGCCCGGTCCGGAGCGGGCAGAATACGAACGCCACCTGCAGCACTGCCCGTCATGCGACGCGGAGGTCCGCGGCCTGCGCGAGACCGCGGCCCGGCTCGCGATGGCGCGGGCTCTGCCGCCGCCGCCGGGGATGGAGCAGCGGGTGCTGGCCGCCGCCTACTGGACCAGGCAGCTCCCGCCGCTGCCGGGTGAGCGGCTCCGCGCGGCCCGCGAGCACCGCCGGGCCCAGGTGGCTCGGCGGTTCGCCGGGCGGCCGGCCCGGATCACCAGGCGGGCGGCCGCCTTCGCCGCGGCCGCCAGCGTGGCCGCCGCCGCCAGCGTGGCCGCGGCCGTCGCTCTCGGCATCACGCAGGTGTCCACTCAGCATCAGCTTGAGTCGACGCGAGCGAGCGGTGTCGCGATCACCCAGGTTGTCACGGCCCCCGACGCCCGCATCGAGACGACCAGGACGAGATCGGGCGGAAGCGTCACCGTCGTCACCTCCGCCGCTCTGCGGGAAGCCGTCATCACCGCCACCGGGATGGTTTCCCCGCCGGCCGGGCGGGTTTACCAGGTCTGGGTGCTGAGCCCCTCCGGCGCCCGTTCGGCGGGTCTGATGGCAGGCGCCAGTACCGTGCTGGCTTCCGCGGTGGTGCCCGGAGACCGGATCGGGATAACGGTCGAGCCCGCGGGCGGGACATCGAAGCCGACCACCACGCCCATCGCGGTCCTGCCCGCCTAGCCGTTACCCTGGCCCGGTGTGCGTTCCCGCCGTGGTCAGGAACAAGGCGCTGGCCGCCGGGGCGGCGCGCTGGCTCCACGACCTCCCCGGGCTCATCGCGAGCCTGTGGAACGTGCTCGAGGCGCCCGCCGACGTCGAGCAGGGCTTCAAGCTGGGTCATGGAGCCCTTCACCCGCTGGGCATACCCCTATCATGCCTCACGTTATATCGGCTTGCGGTATAGCGGATGACGCTATAGAGTGAGGTGATATAAATCACGCACGTGCCCGCGACCGTCACGACGGTGAGCGCGGCGCGCGGTACCCGCGCCGCGCTGGCGGAGCCCTAGCCCTAGCCGTGTCACGCCGGGCTGGTCCGTTTGGTCTGAAGGGGCATGAACGCTGCACTGACCTCGATCAGGGACGCGAAGACGATCCTGCTGACGACGTACAAGCGGGACGGAACGCCGGTCGCGACGCCGGTGAGCGTGGCCTTCGACGGCGAGCGCCCCTTCTTCCGCTCCTACGACAAGGCGTGGAAGACCAGACGACTGCGGCGCAACCCCGCCGTGCAGGCGGCTCCCTCCACCTTGCGCGGCAAGGCCACCGGTCCCGCCATCCGCGCCCGCGCCACTCTGCTCGACGGCGAGCAGGCGCGCGTCGCCGCCCGCGCGCTGGCACGCCAGCACCGCGTCCTGCAAGCCATACTGGTACCCACGGCGCACCGCCTGATGCGCTACCGCACCTTGCACTACGAGCTCGTTCCCCAGTGATCCAGGCCGGGGGCTACCCCACCCGGGGCGGGGGTCCGTGGCTGTGGAGGACTTTGGTCTTGTCCTTGTTCCACGCCGTCGTCGTCCCGTCGGGGTTCAGGACCACGGTCCAGCCCCACTCCATCACGCCGAGCTGGCCGAACGTGTGCTCCCCTGATGCCTTGATCACGACGGCGGAGCCGTGGAAGCCGTAGGCCGGACCCTCGCCCGGCCCGAGTGCGAACCCGGATGTCATGCTCCATTGTCTCCCCAGGGGCAATCCGGCCAAAAGCGATCCTCGCGCTAGGGCGCGGCAGTCAGGCCCCAGCGTCGGTTCCCTCCAGGACCGTGAAGGCCTGTTCCCACTCGGCCAGCAGCCGGATCATGCTCAGCCGGGCCCGGATGCCCACGGCCGGGCTGGCCAGGCAGTTCGCCTGGGCCGAAGCCGTCACCGTGCTCGCTGTGCTGGCCCGGTCGCGCCTGTCGGCACTCGGCTCGACGGCGTGGCCATCGCGTTCGTCGGCTGGTTCGGCCCGCGCGGCCTCGCCTCGACAGCGGGATGCCTCAATTGCCCGAGCGCAGGCTCACTCGCCGCGCCTCTTGACGACCCACGCCTCCGCGTCGCGATAGGCCGCCAGGGTTGATGCACCGACGATCGGGTCTGCCTCGAACGCGTGCAACTGCCCTTCGAGTTGCCCAGTGCGGCGGAGTTGCTGCGTGACGTCCGGCTCGAGGCCGCTGAGGTAGAGGCGGCCGTCGGCGTCGGCGAGGCGGTCGGCGTAGTCGGCCATCACCTTCACGAAGGTTGCCCCGAGTGACGTGCGCCGCCGCAGCCGCAGCACGACGACCGGGGAGCGGGCTTCACCCGGATCGGGGAGATGGGCCGCCAGGGTCCGGGCGCCAGCGTAGAGCAGGCTGCCGTACACGTCCAGGATCGTCACGTGATAGCTGGTCAGGGCGGGCGGGGGCGGCCGCTCTTCGAACCGGCCGCCGTCGAGCGGGATGAGCTCCACCACGGTGAGGTCCATGGCTCCCTGATTCAGCTGCAGCATCAGCGACAGGGCCACTCCGATGCCGACCGCGGCGGCGACCGGCAAGAACAGCGTGGCGGCGAACGTGGTGATCACCGCGACTTGCGAGATACGCCCGGTGCGGAGGATGGACGCGATCTCCCCTGGCCGCAGCGAGCCGATGGCCGCGAAGATCAGTATCGCGCCGAGCGTCGGCATCGCGATCTTCGCGACCAGCCCGGAGAAGATCGCGAGGATCACCAGCATCCAGATACCTGACCAGATCGCCGCCCACCGGGTCCGGCCGCCGACGCTCACGTTGACAGCGGTATTTCCGACCGAGCCGCCCACCGGCATGCCGCGGAAGAACCCCGAAGCCAGGTTGCCTACCCCTTGCGCGATGATGTCCTGGTTCGGGTTCGGCCGGGAGCCGTCGGTGTTCGGCGCGGCCTCGGCGACCCCGGCGCCCTGGACGAGGACGATCGCCGCTATCGCGAGCGCCCCCGTGACCAGGCTGAAGGACAGGTAATGGAAGTCCGGCAGCCGCGGGATCGGGATACCGCCAGGGATCTCGCCGACGTCCCCGACCCTGGCCACGCTGTCGGCGCCCGCGAGCACGACCACGACGGTCGGGATCACCAGGGCGATCAGCGTACTGAACACGGCCACCCGCGTCCGCGTGAGCACGACCAGGATCGCGAGCGCGGCCAGCCCGCTGAGCAAGGACGCCAGATCTATGCTGCTCGGGTGGCTAAGGACGCTGATCGCCTTGGCCAGCGGGAACGAGCCATGCGCGGGGGCACCGGTCAGGTCCGCGATCTGCCCGCACACGATGTTCACCGCGATGCCGGTCAGGAAGCCGATCATCACCGAGTACGAGACGAACCGCGTGTACCGGCCCAGGCGCGCGATGCCGGCGGCGGCCAGCGCGATGCCGACCATGATCACCAGCAGCGGGATCGCCGCGGGCCGGTCGCCCCTGGGCACGCCCTGCAACGCCGAGCCGGCCGCCAGCGCGGCGGCGGATGTGGTCGTGATCACCATCAGGCGGGTATTGGAACTCAGGCCGCCGGCGACCGGTCCTGCGAAGCTCGCGTACAGGCCCTGCACCGGGTTGACGCCGGCCAGGACCGCGGCTGCCATTCCGTCAGGCACGCTGCTGATCGCGCCCGGCAGGCCGGCCAGCATCTCCCCGCGCAGGTCCGACCGCTGCGGCCGGACGGCGCGTAGCCATCGGCCGGTTGCCGCCAGGGCTGAGCCGATTTGGTGCGCCACTGTGCCGCCCTCCGGTCCAGCTATGCTTCAGCGCCCAGCAACTGGCGGAGATAGGCCTCCCCCCGGCCCGGTGAGGACCGGGCCGGGGGTCTCGGTTGGATCATTCATGCGGCGCCGCGCGTCTACTCGCGGGCCAGCATGGCCTGGGCCTCACGCTCCAGATCGACGTAGGGGTCGCCACTGACGTCGACGGCGACCCGCTTGATCGTGCCGCCGGTGAAGCGGTGCGGCGATCCGTTCGGGTAGTCGCTAGTGACGGCCTCACCGCTGTCACGGCCCACGCACAGGCCCTCGCCCGCGAGCATGAACATTCCCGGCTGGGTCCTGATCCGGCCCTCGCCCACCTTCTTGTCCCCGTGGTACAGGGACAAGATTCCGGTCGACACGTGGGGCGGGTCCTCGCCGTCCTTGTTGAACGAGGCCGACAGGATCAGGTTCTGCCCGGTGGGCACGTCCTGGGTGCTGTCGATCTTCTGCTCCGCCATGCCGACGAAGTTGTTGACGTAGTGCAGTCGGTTGTCCTTCACATACAGGGCGTGCCCGCCGAACCGCGATCCGTGCGCGAACAGCACTCCTTCCGCTCCCGGAGCGGGGATGTCCACCAGCGCCCCGATCGTGAAGGACCGGTTGCGGACATTCACTGCTTGCGCCTCGGGCACCTCCGCGGTGTCGGGGAAGTAGGTGTAGCGGTCACGCGGCGCGGCCAGCTGTGGCCGCGGCGTGGTAATGATCTCTAGGGGAGACCGGTCATCGAGCGGGAAGGCGTCATTCTCGCCGGCCTGAGCGAACCATAGGTTGACCAGTTCCCGCACCTTCTCCGGGTGCTCGGCAGCCAGGTCGTGCAGCTCGGCCCGGTCGACATCGGTGTGGTACAGCTCCCAGGTGTCGTCGTTGAAGTCACTCCAACCGCTGAGCGTGGGATGGGTGGTGACGGCCTTCCAGCCGTCATGCCAGATCCCGCGTGAGCCGAGCATGGAGTAGAACTGCGTCTTGCGGGCCGACGGCGCGGACGGGTCGCCGACGCTGTAGCGCATGCTGACACCGTCAAAGTGGCTCTGCACGTGCCCCTTGATCGTTTCCGGTGCCTCGACGCCGAGAGTGTCCAGGATGGTGGGCACGATGTCGATGGCGTGATGGTACTGGTGCCTGATCTCGCCATTGCCGGTCGTGGCCGAGGGCCAGGAGATAATGCACGGGTCGGCGGTGCCGCCGTTGAACTCGTACCGCTTCCACATCTTGAACGGCGTGTTGAACGCCATCGCCCAGCCGTTCGGGTAATGGTTGTACGTCTTCGTCCCGCCGAGCTCGTCGATCATCGCCAGGTTCGACTGGATATTGTCGGGGATGCCGTTAGCGAACAACATCTCGTTGACCGACCCGTCGGGGCCGCCCTCGCCGCTGGCCCCGTTGTCCGACACCACGATCACCATCGTGTTCTCGCGTAGCCCGAACTCCTCCAGGTAGTCCAGCAGCCGCCCGATGTGATGGTCGGCGTGCGCCAGGAACCCCGCGTAGACCTCCGCCATCCGCGCGAAGAGCCGCTTCTCGTCGGCGGAGAGCGAATCCCACGGCCTGGTGACGTCCAGCGGCGGGAACGGCTGGCCCTTGGGTCCCTTGCGGGTCTCCGGCGTGCCGATCGGGTTGACCGGCGGCAGCTCGGTGTCGGCCGGGACGATGCCCATCTCCTTCTGCCGGGCCAGCGTCTGCTCCCGCATCGCCTCATATCCCATGTCGAACCGGCCCTGGAACTTGGCGATCCACTCCTTCGGGGCGTGATGTGGCGCATGCGCGGCACCGGGCGCGTAGTACAGGAAGAACGGTTTGTCGGGTGCGACCGACTTCGCGTCCTTGATGAACTCCATCGCCTTGTCGGTGATGTCATCGGTGAGGTGGTAACCCTCCTCCGGTGACTTCGGCTGGTCCACCGGGTGGTTGTCGTAGACCAGGTCCGGGTACCACTGGTTGGTCTCAGCGCCCAGGAACCCATACCAGCGCTCGAACCCACGGCCGCTCGGCCAGTTCCGCCGCGTCGAGGCGACGTTCATTTCCACGGTCGGGCACAGGTGCCACTTGCCCACCATGTAGGTGTTCCAGCCACGCTCGCCCAGGATCTCGGAGAGCATGCCGTTCTCCGGCGGGATGGTCCCGCTCGCGTTCGGGAACCCGATCGCGGCCTCGGTGATGCACGCCATCGAGTTGCGCGTATGGTTGCGCCCAGTCAGCAGGCACGACCGGGTCGGCGAGCACAGCGCCGTCGTGTGCCACTGCGTGTAGCGGATCCCATCGTTCGCGATCCGGTCGATGTTCGGCGTCTCGATCGGGCCTCCGTAACACGACATGGCCGAGAACCCGACATCATCCAGCACGATGTAGAGGACGTTCGGCGCCCCTTCCGGCGCCTTGGGCGGCTCGAACGGCTCCCAGTCGGGTGTGGAATCCCGGATATCGATGCTGATGGTTCCCTTGAACGGCTTGGTCATCCTGCGCTCCTTAAAACGAACCTGATACCCGGGACCTGCTTCCGCCGGCCGGCCGTCGGCCGCTAACCGGGCTAGCCGCCGAGCAGCTTGGCCTTGGCGGTGGCGAATTCGCCGTCGGTCAGCGCGCCCTGCTCATGCAGGGTCGCGAGCTGACTCAGCTGATCGGTCATCGACGGCGTCGCCCCGGCGGACGCTGGCTGGTCCGGAGCGGCCGGATCAGCCGGCGCCTGCTGCTGCTCCAGGTCGTCGATGCGCTGGTCCTGCTCGTCCTGCTGCTGCTGCTGTGCCGCGGACTTGCGCGCAACCCTCTTACCTGCGATATATGCGCCACCCCCCACCGCGGCCGCGCGCATCAACGGTCGTCTTCGCCTGAACATGACTGCCTCCTCAGGTCGCCGGTGAGGGCGGAAGTGTTCCGCACGAGCCCCCGGGCTGAGAATCGCACGTCCGCCATGCTGCTCCAGTCCAGCCGTTACGTGGGTCAGCCCACATCACCCGGCATGGGTGAGGCGGGCTCACTGGCCGCCTGTTTAGAAGTTTCAATTACGTCATATCGAGCAGCGCCGAAGCCCGCCCCCGCTCGCCGTCGCAGCAGCCGGGAACGCCCTGCCGCTGGTCCTGGGGGATAATCCAGCGGGTGGGCGAGGAGATGCATGAGCACAGGCATGCGATCCGGCAGGCGGCACTCGCGGCGGGGTGGTCGCACCGGCATCGCGACGTGTCCGGCGGCTGGCTGCGGCCGACCGTGTTCGGGGCGGTCGACGGGCTGGTGACCAACACCTCGCTGATCGCCGGGCTGGGCGGCGGCCGGGCGTCGGCGCACACCGTAATCCTGACCGGGGTGGCCGCGCTGGTGGCCGGGGCGTTCTCGATGGGAACCGGGGAGTACGTGTCGGTGACGAACCAGAACGAGCTGGTACACGCCGAGGTGGCGACCGAACGGATCATGCACGCCCGTTTCCCCGCCGCCGAGCAGGCCGAACTGGCGGACACGTTCATCGGCTACGGCGCCGACGCGGAGACCGCGGCGCGGATGGCCGCCGCGGTCTCGCGGGATCCCGACACCGCGCTGCGCGTGCATACCCGCGAGGAGCTCGGCGTCGACCCCTTCGAGCTGCCGTCGGCCCTGGTCGCCGGCGGCTCCTCGCTGGTCGCCTTCTCCACCGGGGCGCTTATCCCGCTGCTGCCCTACGTGCTGGGCCTGCCGGTGTTCGGCACTGCGCTTGGCGTCGCCCTGGGCGTCGCCGCGGTCGCGCTGCTGACCGGCGGCATGGTGGTGGGTCGGCTCACCGGCCGCCCGCTGCTGCGTTCGGGCCTGCGCCAGCTCGCCCTGGGCGCGGTGGCCGTCGCGGTAACGTTCGCGGTGGGCAGCCTCATCGGCGGCGGCCACATAGCCTGACCGTCCGCCTGCTCTACCGCGTCAACCAGACGCGGGCCGCGCTGACCAGCATCGCGACGGGTGCCACGTCGCTGCGCCAGCTGCGCGGCTACCAGCGGCGGCTGGATGCGGCCAACGGGCCGGTGGAGGACGCGGTCGGGGTCATCCGCAGCCTGCCGCCGCCCGATACCAGCTGACTCCATGAACTCAAAGTGAACTGAAATGCCCGTCCGCACGTGATCTCTAGCGGGAGATCATTTGCACTGTGAAGGGGAAATCCGAATGCGAAAGATATGGGGCGCGGCCGGCCTGGCTGCCCTTGCCCTTACCGTTTCCGCGTGCGCCAGTTCGGGCAGCAGCACGGCCAGCCCGGGCAGCACGCCCGCCGCGGCAGGCAGCAGTAGCGCGGCCGCGTCACCGGCGTCCAACGCCGGCGGGAGCACCGTGACAGAAAAGACCATCGGCGGCCAGCAGGTGCTGACCGATGCGCAGGGTATGACCCTGTACTGGTTCGCCCCGGATACCTCGTCCAAGTCGAACTGCACCGGTTCCTGCGCGACCTACTGGCCGCCGGTCAAGGGCCCGGTCACCGCCGGGTCCGGCGTGACCGGCACCCTGGGCACCATTACCCGGTCGGACGGCACCATGCAGGCGACCTACGCCGGGCATCCGCTCTACACCTACGTCGGGGACAAGGCCCCCGGGCAGAACAAGGGCAACGGGCTCAACATCTCGGGCGGCCTGTGGTACGAGATGACGGTCTCGGGCTCGACGCCCGCGGCGGGCTCGGGCGCCTCGGCCTCGCCCACCAGCACGGGCGGCGGTTACGGCTACTGATCTCGCGCCCACCGTCCGGGCGCGTGGTGTCCAAGGCGGCGCGCGGCCTCGCTTAACCAGCAGGCCGCGCCCGCCGCGGGCACCTGGCCGCCGTTCAGGGGTATCACCCCCGGTAACGGCGGCTTTTTCATGCCGAACGACCCTAGGCACCCCTCGCCCCGCCCCGATCCGGGGCGGGGTGAAGTCCTTACCAGCCGCTTACGTGACCCACGGCACGCCGACCGCATGCCCGGAATTTGCGTATCACAGACAAAAAGCGCATCCGGTTCGCGGATCCGGCGACCTGGCGAATGGAGAACCATGACGCGTAACCTAGGACGGGCGGCCACGCTGATCGCCGTGGCCCTGGCGGTCACCGCGTGCGGGACCGGCTCCTACTCCACCGGCTCGCCCGGGGGAGGCGCCTACGGCAGCCCCATCGGCGGCGGCAACCAGGCCACGCCGACCTCCACGTCCGGCGCCTCCGTCCAGACCGGCTCCCTGAAGACCGAGACCACCCACGCCGGTAAGGTGCTGGCCAAAGTCGGTGTGCACCGGGACCTGCGCGGCGGCCTGGCCGCCGCTGGCCGCGCCGGTCAAGGCCCCGGCGGGCGTGCGCCTGCCCGGCCCGCTCGGGATGATCACCCGGCCCGGTGGCGGCGCACAGGTCACCATCAACGGCTACCCGATCTACACCTACGCCGGGGACAAGGCCCCGGGCCAGGCCACGGGCAACGGCATCGAGGGCGCCTGGCACATCATCAAGATCCACGCCACGGCCGCGGCCCGGGCTGGCCGCGCCGGTCAAGGCCCCGGCGGGCGTGCGCCTGCCCGGCCCGCTCGGGATGATCACCCGGCCGGGCGGTGTCAGGCAGCTCACCATCAACGGCTACCCGATCTACACCTACGCCGGGGACAAGGCTCCGGGCCAGGCCAAGGGCAACGGTATCGAGGGCGCCTGGCACGTGATCAAGATCCGCTGACCGCGCCGGCCACGGACCATCGTGACCTCAGGTCGAGGTCGCGCTATGGCAGTTCCCGGATGCGGCGCTCGATGAAGGCTTGCTCCGGCCGCGGCAGCGCCATCCGCAGCGCTGCCCGGTAGGCGTCCCGGGCCTCGGCGGCCCGCCCGAGCTGCCGCAGCAGCTCGGCCCGCGCGATGTGGAACTGCGGCCAGTTCGCGAGCCGGGTCCCGAGCGTGTCGAGGATGGCCAGGCCGGCCGCGGGTCCCTCGGCCATCGCCACCGCTACCGCACGGTTCGCCTCGACCACCGGCGTCGGCTCGTACCTGACTAGTTCCCCGTACAGCCCGGCGACCTCGCGCCAGTCCGTCTCCGCGGCGCACGAATGGCAGGCGGCTATGGCCGCATGCAACTGGTACGGCCCGGGCCGGCCGGCCGGCCACGCCCGGTCAAGCAGCGCCTCTCCCTCGCGGATGAGGTCATGGTCCCACTTGCTGCGATCCTGATCCTGGAGCGGCACGAGTTCCCCGGCTCCGTCGAGCCGCGCCGCGCGCCGCGCGTCGGTGAGCAGCAGCAACGCGAGCAACCCCGCGACTTCCGGCTCCTCAGGGAGCAGCCGAGCCAGCGCGCGGGCGAGCCGGATCGCCTGGTCGCACAGGTCCCCGCGGATCAGCGCTTCGCCGTGCGCGGCCATGTGACCCTGCGTGAAGACGAGATAGACGACGCGCAGGACCGGGCCGAGCCGCCCGGCCAGGTCATCTCCCCGCGGCACGCGAAACGCGATCCCGGCGTGCCGGATTTTCCGCTTGGCCCGCACCAGCCGCTGTGCCATCGTCGGCTCGGGGACCAGGAAGGCGGCGGCGATCTCCGTGGTGGGCAGCCCGCAGACACAGCGCAGCGTCAGCGCCACCCGCACCTCCGGATCCAGGGCCGGATGGCAGCACATGAAGATGAGCCCGAGCTCGTCATCCCCGAAGCCGGCCGGCCCGCCCGTACCCGGCAGGCCGGCACCTGCGCTGGGGTGCATCGCCTCGGCCTCCTTCGCCGCCCGCCTGCCCTCCCGCCGCAGCCGGTCCAGCGCCTTGTGCCGGGCCGCGCCGATGAGCCAGGAGCCAGGGTTGGCCGGCACCCCCGTGGCCGGCCATTTCGCGACCGCGAGCAGGCACGCGTCCTGCACCGCGTCCTCGGCGGCCTCGAGATCCCCAAACATCCTGGTGAGCGTGGCTACCGCACCCCACCAGCATTCGCGGAGCAGGTCCGCGTAGTCCTCGCTCAGCGGGTCCACCCTAGTTCTCCCCCAAGCCCACCCTAAGAGCCGGGCACCTGCAGGATCGGCCGGACCTCCACCTTGCCGTCGAGCGCGGTCGGGATACGCGCTGCCCATTTCAGCGCGTCGTCCAGGTCGGCGCACTCGACCAGGGTGAACCCGCCGAATACCTCCTTGATCTCTGCCGCCGGACCGTCGGTGAGCAGCGTCTCGCCATCGCGGACCCGCACCGTGGTGGACGCGGCGACCGGCTGCAGCGGCGCGCAGTCGATCAGCACGCCCGCCTCCGCCATCGCCTGCCTGGCCTCGGTCCAGTCATCGAGCAGCTTGCGCGCTTCCGCCGTGCCGGGCTCTGGCATGGGCGTGTCCGCGTAGAGAAGAAATAGGTATTTCATCACCTGCCGCCTTCCGCGTTCGTGGTCTTTCCCTATAGTCGAACGGCGCGGCTCAGCATCGACAGCCTGACCTGACCGCTTAATCCCGGTTGTCCTGGGTCCGCAGCTCGGTCTCGAGCAGGTCCATGGCCTTGAGGAAGGCGGCCTGCTCGCTGGGGGCGAGCTTGTCGAGCACCCGGGCCAGCGGCCCGGCCGCCCCGTCCAGCCACTCTTCGACCACTGCGCGTTGTGCCGGGATGATCTGGACGATCGTCCGCCGCCGGTCCGCGGGGTCCGCGTGCCTGTCCACCATCCCGGCCCGGTCCAGGTCGGCCAGGACCCCGCTGACGGTGGGCAGAGTCAGGTCCAGCCGGGCGGCGAGCTCGCTGACCGTGATCGGCCCGCCGCGCAGCTGCTCGAGCGCGGCGACGTGCCGCGGGCCCAGCGGCGCGCGCGTGTCCGGGGCCGAGCGGTCCTGCCAGCGCCGCATCCCCCGGGATACGCGCGGGAACAGCTGCATGAGCCGCAGGCACAGCGCCGAGTGCGCCGAACCGCCCGCTTCCTCTGTCACGGCCCCTCCCTTGACATGCCTCCCCTGGAGTATATATGGTTTTGACATCAAAACTATTTGGTCAAAGAAATAAATATGAAGCCGGAGGATGGCATGGCACCGACACGACAGATGACCACATCCGCGCTGCAGGCGACGCTGAAAGACGGGACCCTCGCCGGATCCTGGACCCTGGACGCGTCCAGGTCCGCCATCGGGCTGCGGAGCAAGAGCATGTGGGGCATGGCCCCGGTCAAAGGCGTCTTCCACCAGGTCAGCGGGAACGGCACCGTCTCCACGGACGGCCAGGTGAGCGGCACCATCACGGTGGCCGCCGCCTCGATCGACACCAAGAACAAAAAGCGCGACACGCACCTGCGCTCGGCCGAGTTCTTCGACAGCGAGACCCACCCCCAGATCACCGTCCGCGTCGACCGGATCACCCCCTCCAGCCAGGGCGTCACCGTCACCGGTGCCCTCACCGTGCGCGACCGCACCCAGCCGCTCACCTTCGACGCCACGGTCTCCGCCGTCGACGGCGACGAGGTGTGGCTCGACGCCGAGATCCAGGTCAACCGGGCCGACTTCGGCCTGACCTGGAACCAGCTGGGCATGGCGTCCATGCACAACACCATCACCATCCACGCCGTCTTCAGCCGCGCCTAAAGAGCCCCAGGGCACGGAGTCTCAGTGCACCGAGAGGAACCGGCCCAGGCCGCTGCGGGTGGCCAGGACGATCAGCCGGTCATCGGCCGCGAGCAGGTAGCCGCGGGACGGTGACCAGTCGAGCGCGGCGGCCCCGCCGGCTTGCAGCGCGAGCACCCGGGCCTGCCCGTCCTGCTCGGTGTCCCGGATGAAGCTGCCGGCCAGCCCCGGGCCGACCCGGATGTCGGCGATCAGCAGGACGTGCCGGCCGACCGCGATGGTCCGCAGCACCTGATGCTCGAGCATCGCGGTGGCGAAGGCCGGCGCGGCCAGGTAAGGGACGCTCCGCGAGATGATGTTGCCGATCGTTTTCTGCAGCCGTTCGGCCAGGTCGTCGTCGGTGAGCCGGAGCACGATGCGCAGGTCGTCGCGGAGCGCCCGCGCGGTCAGCGCGGTTTCCAGGTTGACGATGTCCAGGCTGGTCACCGAGACCAGCGCCAGGCAGGTATCGAGGTCGGCGGCGCGCAGCGTCTCCTCGCGGGGCGCGTCGCCGATCACCACCGGCAGCCCCAGCTGGCGGGCCAGCGGGATACCCGGGGCGTTCGGGTTGCTGTCCACGCACACCACGTCGAACCCCAGGTCGTGGAGCTGGCCGATCACGCTGCTGCCGACGTTGCCGAGCCCGACGACGATGACGTGCCCGCCGGGCGGCCGCGGTGCCCGGCGCACCGAACCGGTCAGCCGGGCGCCGACCACGATGGCGGTGATCACCGGGATGAAGGCCATGCCGTCCACCGTCAGCAGCACCTGCGCGGTCTTCTCGGCCCCGGCCACGCCCGGACCCGTGAAGGCAGACCCGGTCAGGTCCATGACCGTCAGGTACAGCGCGTCGCCGACCGAGTAGCGGGTGGTCAGCAGCCCGAAACCGACGGCGATCACCGTCAGCAGAGCCGTGAAGACCAGCCCGAACCTGTGCCACACCAGCCGGCGCAGCAGCCCGGCGGCGAACCGGGCCGGGTTGCGGCGGCGGGTCAGCGGGTTGCGCGGCGTCCCGTCCGCGACGGCGAGCACCAGGTCGGCCGGCCCCGAGCCGGGCGGGAGCAGCCGGGGGCTTTCGTGGTCATCCGCCGACGTGGCCAGGCCGCAGATCACGGCGCCGGCCGGCACGTCCTCGGCCCTGGCCACGTACAGGGTGCGCCGCTGCAACCGAACGTGGCTGGGGGCGGGCTCGCCCAGCGCGGCGGCGACGAACGCCGGCGCCGACATGGCCGTGCCGGACAAGACCGTGCAGTCGGGGAACAGCAGCCGGATGTGCTCGCCCAGCCGCCGGTTGAAGATGGCGAGCACCAGCCGGAGCCCGGGGTTGAGTTCCTGCGCCCGCAGCCCGGCGTGCAGGTTGCCGACGTCGTCCTGCCAGACGACGGCCAGCGCCCGGGCCGACTGGACGTCCGCGTCGGTGAAGGCCTCGCTGCTGAGCTCGGGATGCTCCAGCACCCGGACCCGCGGCAGCGCGCTGATCTGCGGCCCGTGGTTCCGCTTCCGGGACGGCAGGATCACCGTCACCCGCTCGCCGTACCGGGAGGTCAGCTCCTCGGCGATGCGGTACGACAACGGTCCGTCACCGCAGACAATCAGGTGGTCACCGCGATGATCCGCACGCCGGGGGAGCGCAGGCATGCGCAGATCATATTGGTCGCAGCGACCGGCCCCGGCCCGTTGACACGCTTATAACCCCTTGAGACACTCCGGCCGGACAGCGTCGTCTCCGGAGAGGATCCCCATGGCCGTCGTCGAGAGCGTGCGAGGCCCGGTCGAACTGGGCAACCTGGGTCAGACCCTGATGCACGAGCACGTCTTCGTGCTCTCCACCGAGCACGTGCAGAACTACGGCAGCGACTGGTGGGACGAGGAGGCGCGGGTCGCCGACGCCATCACCAAGCTGAACGCCCTGTACGCCAAGGGCATTCACACGATCGTCGACCCCACGGTCTGGGGCCTGGGTCGCTACATCCCGCGGATCCAGCGGATCGCGGCGCAGACGCCGGTCAACATCATCGTCGCCACCGGCCTGTACGTCTACGAGGAACTGCCGCAGCAGTACGCGTACCGCGGGCCGGGCCTGATGATCGACATCCCCGAGCCGATGGTCACCGACTTCTCCCGCGACATCACCGAGGGGATCGCCGGCACCGCCGTCAAGGCGGCCTTCCTCAAGTGCTGCATGGAGACGGCCGAACCGACCCCGGGCGTCGAGCGCATCGCCCGCGCGATCGCCCGCACGCACCTGGAGACCGGCGCGCCCATCACCGTGCACACCTCGGGACCGCACCAGGGCGGGCGGACCGCGGTGCGGATCTTCGCCGAGGAGGGCGTCGACCTGAGCAAGGTCGTGATCGGCCACGCGGGCGACAGCAACGACCTCGACTATCTCACCGAACTCGCCGATCAGGGGGTCCTGCTCGGCATGGACCGTTTCGGGCTGGACCTGTTCAATCCGGGTGCCGAACGGATCAAGACGATCGCCGCCCTAGCTTCGCGCGGATACGCGCCCAGCATGGTGCTCGCGCACGACGCCAACTGCTTCATCGACTACTTCGGCGCGGCGCACGACGAGGTGCGCGCCGCCGCCGCGCCGAACTGGCACTACGAGCACATCACCGACGACGTGCTGCCCGCCCTGCTCGACGCCGGGGTCACCCAGGCGCAGATCGACACGATGATGGTGGAGAACCCGGTGCGCTACTTCACGAGGGGCGGCGCGGCGTGAGCACCCCAGCCGACCGGAGCAGCCTGGGCGGCATCTTCGACATGACCGGCGTCAGCCGCGGTCCGGACGGCATCAAGCGCTACGACGGGCTGCCGCGCAACCTGGTGCACATGCTCCGCGCGGCGGTCGAGGGGCAGGGTGCCGCGGAGGCCGTGGTGGAGACCGGGGGCGGCCCGCGGCTGAGCTACACCGAGCTGTGGGACCGCGCGGCCCGGGTGGCGGGCGGGCTGCGCGCCCGCGGCGTGCAGCGCGGCGACCGGGTGGCGATCCGCCTGGGCAACGGCATCGACTGGGTGCTGGCCTTCTTCGGCGCCGTGCTGGCCGATGCCATCGTGGTGCCGGTCAACACGCGCTTCACCGAGACCGAAGCCGCCTACGTGGTGACCGACTCCGGCGCGACGTACGTGTTCGCGCCGGGAGCCGCCCTGCCGGACGGCGACCCGCTGGCCGTCGACGACCAGGACCCGGCCGGCCCGGCCGCGATCTTCTACACCAGCGGCACCACGGGCTTCCCCAAGGGCGCGGTGACCAGCCACGAGAACTTCCTGTCCAACGCCGAGACCTGCCGCCGCGCGCTGTCCGCGGAACCGGGCGCCGAACCCCTGCGCACGCTGATCTCGGTGCCGCTGTTCCACGTGACCGGCTGCAATTCGCAGCTCCTGCTGGCCATGTACACCGGCGGCACCGCGGCCGTCATGCCGGCCTTCGAGATCGGCGCGTTCCTGCGCGCCATCTCCGAGGAGCGCATCGACGTCATGATCACCGTGCCGGCCATCTACTGGCTGGCGATCAGCCAGCCTGCCTTCGCCGATACCGACATCTCGCGGGTGCGTTCGGTGGCCTACGGCGGGGCGCCGATCGCGCCGGAACTCGTGAAGCGGCTGGCGGAGGCGTTCCCGCAGGCGCGGCTGGGCAACGGGTTCGGCCTGACCGAGACGTCGAGCGTGTCCACCTTCCTGCCGCACGAGTTCGTGGCCCACGCCGACTCGGTGGGCTTCCCGGCCCCGGTCTGCGACGTCCGCCTCGACGCGGTGCGCCCCGACGGCACCGGCGAACTGCTGGTCCGCGGCCCGAACGTCGTCTCTGGCTACTGGAACAAGCCGGAGGCCACCGCCCAGGCCTTCGCCGGCGGCTGGCTGTACACCGGCGACCTGGCCCGGATCGATGACGAGGGCCTGGTCTACCTGGTGGACCGGGTGAAGGACATGATCAACCGCGGCGGCGAGAACGTGTACTGCGTCGAGGTCGAGAACGCCCTGGCCGGCGCGCCGGGCGTGTACGAGGCGGCGGTGCTGGGCGTGCCCGACGAGATGATGGGGGAGAAGGTGGGCGCGGTGATCGTCCCGATGCCCGGCGTCTCGCTCGACGTGCCGGCGGTGTTCGACTACCTGGGCGCGCACATCGCCGACTTCAAGATCCCGCAGTACGTCGCGGTCAGCGCGACGCCGCTGCCGCGCAACCCGGGCGGCAAGCTGCTCAAGCGGCAGCTGCGGGAAGACGTCGATTGGGCCGCCGCCGCCCGACGCTGACGGCTAACAGCGCCCCGGCACCTCTCAGCGCCCCGGCGCTCCGTGGGTACCGAGCCGGAGCTGGCCGGCGGCTCGGGTTATCGTGGCAGCGTGGTCGACAACTCCGTGCCCAGCCTGACCACGAGGCGGTGAAGATCGTGCCGACTCGTACCCTGACACGGCCGCAGGCCAGCCGGGCTGCTACCCGGGCGGCCAGCAAATCGGCCAGCAAATCGGCCAGCAAATCGGCCAGCAAGTCCGCCCGTATCGTGGCGACCGCCGCCCGGTGGATCTATGACGGCAGGCGCCTGGACATGCAGGGCCTGGCCGACGAGCTCGGCGTGTCCCGGGTGACCCTGTTCCGGCGCGTCGGCAGCCGGGAGGAGCTGATCAGCCAGGCCCTGTGGCTGCTCACCGAGCGCATGCTGGAAATCGCCGTCGCCCGCTGGGAGGCCGAACGGCCCGAAGGGGAGCTGCACACCCCCGGCACCATCCGGCACATCAACGCGATGGTCGCGGGGTCGGCGGGCCTGCGCCGGCTGCTTGACGACGAGCCCGCCCTGACCATGCGCGTGCTCACCGACCCGCGCGGCCGGATACAGAGCGGGATCGTGGCCTTCAACGAGGACCTGCTGCGCCGCGACATGGACGAGTTCGGCCTGGTCACGATCATCGAACCGGGCGCGCTTGCGTACGCGCTCGTCCGGCTGGGCGAATCGTTCCTCTACGCGGACGTGCTCGCCGCGCGCAAGCCCGATGTCGCCACCGCCAACCGGCTGCAGCAGGCCCTCATCGAGGGCATCCTCCCGTAAGCCGGGCCCGGGGTCAGCCGGGCCCGGGCTAGGGTCAGACCGTGGCCTTCATCTTGGCTAGCTCCTCCTGCACCTTGGCCTCGTGCTCGGCCTCGTCCCGCCGCGCGTCGCGCGGCCGCCACCGGCCGCGCAGCAGCGGGATGCTGAGCAGGAAGAAGATGATGCCGCCGAAGCAGACCCAGTACCACGTCTTCCACTGGTTCGCGGTCTGGGCGGCGGCCTTCTGCACGTCCCCGCCGTGCGCGTTCAGGTAGGCGAAGACGGACGGCGGGACCTTGGACAGCGCGGTCAGCTGCGTCCCGTAGGGAGCCATGGTCGTCAGCTCCGCCGAGTACGGAGCGATGGTCTTCAGGTCCGCCGCGTACGGGGCGAGGCTCTGCAGCGCTGGCGCGACCGCGATCACGCCGGTGATGGCCGCCTGGTTGGCCGCGAGCGTGGTCAGGATCCCGATGCCCGTGGCGCCGCCTCCGGCGGCGGCGATCGCCTGGGCCTGGAGCGCGGGCGGGATCTTGGCCGGGTCCTTGTAGGTGGCCAGCTTGGCGAACAGCGCCGGGTGGGCCTGGAGCACCGCGAGTTCGGGCGCGAACTTCTGCGCGTTCGCGAGCTGCGTGGCGTCCGTCTTCGCGGTGGCCAGGACCGACGGGGGGATCTTCTGCGCGGTGGCTATGACCGACGGGGGGACCTTCTGGGCGGCCGCCACGACCTCCGGGTGCGTGGTGGCGAAGGCCAGCTGGGTCTTGTACTGGGTCGCGTAGGCCGACACGGTGGCCCCGTAGTTCACCAGCGGGGTGACCGAGTTGATCACCAGCGGGATCGCGAAGAACGAGATCGCCACGACGATCCGGATGATCAAGCCCCAGATGGCCAGGCCGGTGGCGGTGAGCGCCGGGTTGCGGGCCTCCACGGTCTCGGTGAAGCTGGCCATCCACGGGGTGTAGGCGATGCCCAGGCCGAGCGACAGCAGGGCCAGTATGATCGCCAGCGTGTAGTAGCCGGGATGGTGGCCCGCCTGCAACAGATAGACCACGGTCATGATCGCGCCGAGCACGCCGCCGATCACCATGAACGGCTTACGCACCCGGAACCGGTCGGAGATGATCCCGATCAGGATCACCGCGATGACGTTGAAGCCCCAGTTCCAGTTGCCCAGGCCGTTGGCGTCCTTGAGCGAGAAGCCGAACACGGTGGTCAGGTAGATCACGCTGAACCCGACCGCGGTGTAGTAGATCAGCAGCATGATCGACACGGCGATGGAGGAGATGATGATGTCGGGCTTGAGCAGCTGCCGGAACGGGTGGCGCAGCGCGGCCTCGATTTCCGCCTCGGTGAGGCCCTTCGCCTTGGCCTCGATGAGCGCCCGGTCGCGTAGGGTCACCATCAGCTGGTCACGCAGCGCCGGGGACAGCTCCTTCAACCCGACCAGCGCGATCACGAACACGACCAGGCCGGCGATGCCGCAGATGCGGTACTCGTGGGTCCAGAACCGCGTATCGTTGATGATCGCGGGGACGGTGGCGGTGCCCACCACCGAGACGATCAGGCTGCCCAGCACCGGGCCGCTGGTCCAGAAGCCCATGGCCGTGGCCCGGCCGACCTGCGGGGAGAAGTCCCTGATCAGCGCCGGCGTGGCGACCAGGCAGACGCCCTCCACGAAGCCGACCACGAAGCTCTCGATGGTGAACGTCCACTTGTCGGTCGCGGCGGGCATGATGAATGCCACGAACACAGCGGTGAAGAACAGCCCGAAGACCACCAGGTTGGCCCGGCCGAGCCGGTCGGTGATCCCGGCGAACAGCGAGCCGGCCGCCCCGATCAGGGCCCCGAAGGCCAGCGTTATCACGTAGAAGGTGAAGCTCATGTGCAGGTTGGTCAGGATCAGCGTGGACACCGAGTAGTGAGCGAGGCGGCCCACCCGGGCCGACTGGGGACTGGCTGCGCTGCGGTCCCTGACATGCGGTCACCCCTTACCGTGGTGCGGTCAGGCCAGGCTGATGGTGAATGCCGGTTCGTCGTAACGTAACTCGCCAGTAGGTAACAGATCAACAATCTGTTTCAGCCAGGTTGCCGGGCCGGTCAGCCCAGGCCGGTCAGCCCAGGCCAGTCAGCAGGGCGTGGATGGCCAGGTTCCACCGGCGGTCCATGGACGCCCCGGAGCTGCCGAGCCATCCGGCCGCCTCCTGGGTCGTGAGGCCCTGGCAGAGCGCGAGCAGCACATGGGCGACGTCCTTCTCGTCGCCGGCGATGACGCCGGCGTCGATGCACCGGCGTACCCGCGCGACGATGAACTCCCTGGTGGAGTTCCCCGCTTCCCGTTCCTCCGGACCCGGATCGAAGTCGGCGAACGGCCGGGCGAACATGAGCTGTCCGAGCACCGGGTAGTCGCGGACGAATATACGGAAGGCGCGGACCACGTCGATGAGATCGCGCTGCGGGTCATCGGATTCGGCGAGGGCGTCGAAGCGGCGCCTGAGCCTGCGGAAGCCTTCGAAGAACACTTCCCGTACGAGCCCGGCCTTGTCCCCGAACAGCTCGTAGACGGCCGGGGTGGAGGTGCGGGCCTGCTCGGCGACCCGGCGGGTGGTGAAGCCTTCGGTGCCCTCGGCGACCAACGTCGCCACCGCGACCTGCAGCACCCGGTCCCGCAGCTCGGGTGTGCGCTGCTTGGGTCTCGGCATCCGCCCAGCCTAGCCCGGGGGCATTCACCCCTCCGCGGTGGCGGCGAGGGCCCGGGCATCGTCCTCGATCGCCGTCGTGATGGCCGCCAGGACCCGCTGACGGGCCCGGTGTTTCGTCGCGACGTGGGCGGCCATGTCGAGCTTCCCCAGCTGATCCGCCACGTCCCGGGCGGCCGGTCCCAGCTCGGCCGGGAGCACTACCCGGTCCACGAAGCCGGCCGCCGCCGCCTCGTCCGGGGAGTAGATCTCGGCCAGGATCACGGCCCGGTTGAAGTGCGAAGGAGCCAGCCGCTGCCGGCAGATCTCGATGGCCGCGCGGGGCATCGTCAGCCCGATGGCCACTTCGTTGGCGGTGATCCGGTACGGTCCGGAGACGCCGAGCCGGAAGTCACCCGACAGCAGCAGGAAGACGCCCATGGCGATGGCGTGGCCGGTGCAGGCGACGACCACCGGCGTCGGGAACGCCAGCAGGCGCGCGCTCAGCTCGAAGCCGCTCCGCACCAGGGCGGGCGCCTGCGGACCGCCCGCCCGCAGGACGTTCAGGTCGAAGCCGGCCGAGAAGACGCCGTCCCGGCCGGTAAGGACGACGGTGGCGCCCGCTGCCTGCGCCCGGTCCAGAGCGGAGTTGAGCTCGTGAAACATCTGCGCGGACAGCGCGTTGACCTTGCCGTCGTCCATGGCGATCGTCGCGGTGGCGCCAGCCTGGCGATAGGTGACCAGAGTACTCACACGGCAAATCGTAATCGTAACATTGTTACGATTGCAAGCTCGTCCTAAGCTCGTCACCGGTGGGAGGTGATGCGCCGATGGGGAGGCGGGACCTCCGGTGACCCAGCTTGTTCGGACGGCGATCCGGGTGAAGGGGGTCGTCCAGGGGGTCGGCTTCCGCCCGTTCGTGTACACCCTGGCGACCGGCCTGGGCCTGACCGGGCTCGTCGGCAACGACCTGGACGGGGTGTTCGTCGAGGTCGAGGGACCGGCGGCGACGGTCGGCGACTTCCTCCTCCGGCTGGAACGGGACGCGCCTCCGCTGGCCAGGATCGAGCGGGTGACCACCAGGGCGCTCCCCCCGCGGCGGTCGGCGTCCTTCGCCATCGCCGCCAGCGAGCCCAGGGCCGGGCCGCGCCGGACCCTGGTGTCGGCGGACACCGCGACCTGCGCCGACTGCCTGCGCGAGCTCTCCGACCCGGCCGACCGGCGGTTCGGGTACCCGTTCATCAACTGCACCAACTGCGGTCCCCGGTTCACCATCGTCCGCGACGTGCCCTACGACCGGGCGCTGACGACCATGGCGGCGTTCGCGATGTGCGAGCGGTGCGCCGCCGAATACCACGACCCCGCCGACCGCCGCTTTCACGCGCAGCCGACCTGCTGCCCGGCCTGCGGCCCCCGGCTGGCCCTGCACCGGGCCGACGCGAGCACCCCGGCCGCCGGCACCCCGGCCGCCAGCGACCCGCTCACGGCGGCCGCCGAACTCCTCCGGCAGGGCCGGATCCTCGCCCTCAAGGGCCTGGGCGGCTATCACCTGGCCGCCGACGCCGCCTGCGAGCAGGCCGTCGCGCGGCTGCGGGCGCGCAAGCACCGCGAGGACAAGCCGTTCGCGGTCATGGCCGCCGACCTGGCCGCGGCCCGGCGGCTGGCCGAGGCCGACCCGGCGGCGGCCGGCCTGCTGACCAGCCCGGCCCGGCCGATCGTGCTGCTGCCGCGCAGCCAGGAGGCAGCCGTCGCCGCGGCGACGGCGCCGGGCAACCGCCAGCTCGGGATCATGCTGCCGTACACGCCGCTGCACCATCTGCTGCTCGCTACGGTGACCCGCCCGATCGTCCTGACCAGCGGAAACGTCTCCGACGAGCCGATCGTCTACCGCGACGACGAGGCGCGGGAAAGGCTGGCCGGGATCGCGGACGCGTTCCTGGTCCATGACCGGGCCATCCACGTCAGGACCGACGACTCGGTCGCCCGCACCTTCCGCGGCCGGCCGATGCTGCTCCGGCGCTCCCGCGGCTACGTGCCCGAACCCATCACGATACGGAGCGGGTTCCCCCGGCCCGTGCTGGCCTGCGGCGCCGAGCTGAAGAACACGTTCTGCCTGGCCCAGGACCGCCACGCCTTCGTCTCGCACCACATCGGGGACCTGGAGAATGCCGAGACCCTGCGCTCGTTCACCGAGGGCATCGAGCACTTCCGCCGGCTGTTCGACATCGACCCGCGGGTCGTGGCGCACGACCTGCACCCCGAGTACCTGTCCACCAAGTACGCCGTCGAGCTCGACGGCGTCGACCTGCGGGGGGTGCAGCACCACCACGCGCACATCGCCTCCTGCCTGGCCGACAACGGCGAGAACGGCCCGGTGATCGGGGTGGCCTTCGACGGGACCGGCTACGGCACCGACGGCACGATCTGGGGCGGTGAGTTCCTGGCCGCCGGCCTGGCCACCTTCGAGCGCGGCGGCCACCTCGCGCCGGTGCCCATGCCGGGGGGTGCGGCCGCCATCAGGCAGCCGTGGCGGATGGCGGCGGCCTACCAGGACGCGGACCCAAATTCCCCGGCGGACCTGGACCTCGACGTCGTGCGGCGCAACCAGGACCGCTGGGCCGCGGTCACCGCCATGGCCCGGCGGGGCGTCAACGCCCCGCTGACGTCGAGCGCGGGCCGGCTGTTCGACGCCGCCGCGGCCCTGCTCGGCGTCCGGGACGCGATCAACTACGAGGGCCAGGCGGCGGTGGAGCTCGAGCAGTTGGCCGATCCGGCGGAGGCCGGCGCATACCCGGCCGCCGTCGAGGCGGGCCACCCCTTCCGGGTCCGCGGCGCCGATCTCCTGCACGGGATCCTTGATGACCTAACGGCCCGGGTTCCTGCCCCGGTCATCGCGGCTCGCTTCCACCACGGCGTCGCCGCGCTGATCGAGGCAGGCTGCCTGCTCATGCGCGGCCGGTACGGCCTGGGCACGGTAGCGCTGTCCGGCGGCGTGTTCCAGAACCTCCTGCTGCTCGACGCGACGGTCAGTCGGCTGGAGGCCCGCGGCTTCCGCGTCCTGCTGCACGCGCGCGTCCCGTGCAACGACGGCGGGATCAGCCTCGGCCAGGCCGTGGTCGCGGCCGCCCGGGACCGGCTGTGCTGACCACGGGGGCGACCCCCCTGGCACCCCCCGCTCAGCAGATCCGCGGGAGGGGGTCCCCGACCAGCAGGTCCACGATCCGGGTGCCGCCGAACGACGTCCTCAGCTGCACGATCCCCGGCTGCTCGGCCCGCACGTGCCCGATGACCGCGGCCTGCTCGCCGAGCGGGTGCGCGCGCAGCGCGGCGACCGCGCGATCCGCCTCGTCGCCCGGCACCACCGCCACCAGGCGGCCCTCGCACGCCACGTACATCGGGTCGATGCCCAGCAGCTCGGAGGCGCCGCGGACCTCGGCCCGGACCGGGATCGCGTCCTCGACGGCCAGCACGCCGACGTCGGCCGCCTTGGCGATCTCGTTCAGGATCGTCGCCACCCCGCCCCGGGTCGCGTCGCGCATGGCCCGGACGGTGGGCACCGCGTCAAGCAACCCCGCCACCAGCCCGTTCAGCGGAGCCGTGTCGGACTGGACGTCCGCCTCGATGTCGAGCTCGCCGCGGGCCAACATGATGGTGATGCCATGGTCGCCGATCGGCCCGGACACGATGATGGCGTCGCCCGGCTGCGCCTGGGCCACGCCGAGGCGCACGTCCCGCTCCATGAGGCCCACGCCCGCGGTGTTGATGTAGCAGCCGTCGGCCTTGCCCTTCTCGACCACCTTGGTGTCGCCGGTGACGATGTGCACCCCGGCCGCGGCGGCCGCGGCCCGCATGGACCCGGCCACCCGGTTCAGGTCGGCGACAGGGAAGCCCTCCTCCAGGATGAATCCGGCCGACAGGTAGAGCGGCGTGGCCCCGGAGACCGACAGGTCGTTGACGGTGCCGTTGACGGCCAGGTCGCCGATGTCACCGCCGGGGAAGAACAGCGGCCTGACCACGTAGGAGTCCGTGGTGAGCGCCACCCGGGACCCGTTGACGGTCAGCTGGGCCGCGTCCTCGAGCGGCTCGAGCAGCGGGTTGCGGAACGCGTCGAGAAAGACCGCCTCGATCAGGGTCTGCGTCGCCTTGCCGCCCGCGCCGTGCGACATCGTGATGCGCTCTTCCCTGATCTTGGGGCGGCGGCGCCTGGCCCGGTCGATCCGGTCCAGCACCTGCTGCTCCCTGCTGGTCTGATCCGGGCTGGCCTGATCCGGGCTGGCCTGATCCGGGTCGGCCAGCGGCAGCTGGCGCCGCCCGTTCGCGGCCAGCCCCTCGTGCCCTGCTTGCTCGTGCCCTGCTTGCTCGTGCCCTGCGTGCTCGTGCCCTGCTTGCTCATGCTGGGCGAGGGCGTCGTCGATCCAGCTCCGGCTCATGATCGGCCTACCTGGGCCGCCTCGGCGACCCGGGTGCGGTTCATCCGGCCGAAGTTGTAGTAGGCGGCGCAGGCGCCTTCCGGGGACACCATGCAGGTCCCGATCGGGGTCTCCGGCGTGCACGCGGTGCCGAACACCTTGCACTCCCAGGGCTTCAGCACGCCCTTGAGCACCTCACCGCACTGGCAGGCCTTCGGGTCGGCGACCCGCACCCCGGGCACCTGGAACAGCAGCTCGGCGTCCATGGCCGCGTACTTCTGGTGCACCTTGAGCGCCGAGTGCGAGATGAAGCCGAGGCCGCGCCACTCGAAGTAGGGCCGCAGCTCCATCGTCTCGCCGATCGCCTTGAGGGCCACCGGGTTGCCGTCCCACGGGACCACCCGCGAGTACTGGTTCTCCACCTCGGACCGGCCCTGCGACAGCTGCACCATGAGCATGTAGATGGACTGCAGGATGTCCAGCGGCTCGAACCCGGCCACCACGACCGGCTTGCCGTACTCCCGGGCGATGAACTCGTACGGTCGGCAGCCGATCACCGTGGACACGTGCCCCGGGCCGATGAAGCCGTCGAGCCGGAGGTCCGGTGAGTCGAGGATGGCCTTGATGGCCGGGATGATCGTGACGTGGTTGGCGAACACCGAGAAGTTCGTCAGCCCCTCGGCCGCGGCGCGGATCATGGTCATCGCGGTGGACGGCGCGGTCGTCTCGAACCCGATCGCCATGAACACGACCCGCTTGTCCGGGTTCTGCCTGGCGATCTTCAGCGAGTCCAGCGGCGAGTACACCATGCGGATGTTGGTGCCCTCGGCGTTGGCGTCGAAGAACGAGCCGCCGCTGCCCGGCACCCGCATCATGTCGCCGAACGAGGTCATGATCACGTCCGGCTGCGAGGCCAGGTGGATCGCGTCGTCCACCCGCCCCATCGGGATCACGCAGACCGGACACCCGGGGCCGTGCACCAGGGTGACCGACTCGGGCAGGTAGTCCTCCAGGCCGTGCTTGTAGATCGTGTGGGTGTGCCCGCCGCACACCTCCATCAGCTTGTACTGACGGCCGGGCTCACACAGCGCCGCGATCTTCGCGGCCAGGGCGTGGGCCTTGTCGGCGTCACGGAATTCGTCCACGAACCGCATCGTCCGCACTCCTTGCCTTTTCCCGGCCTATTCGATCAGGGATTCCTTCAGCGCCGTGAGCTCGTCCTCGTAGGCCTGCCCGATGCCCTCGAGGAACTGGATGGCCGCCGCGGCCTCGCCTTCGTCGATCTTCGACAGGGCGAAGCCGACATGGATGAGCACCCATTCGCCCGGCACGGGCGGATCGTCGGTGAGCAGGCCGATGTTGATCATCCGCCGTACCCCGCTCACGTCCACCTTGGCCAGATCGGGTTGCTCCGGGTGAAGCTCGATGACCTCACCGGGTATGCCGAGGCACATGTGACACCTCATTCCTGATGGTTAACAGGGCCCCAGGGCAGCCACGGTCAGCTCCCACAGCACCTGGTAGGTCGTGGTCTGCGCTTCCTGGATCCGGTGCACGGACGACGACGGCACGACGAACAGGTAGTCGATGCTGTCCAGCTCGGCCATCTTCCCGCCGTCGTAGCCGGCTAGCCCGATGGTGAGCATGCCGCGCCGGCTCGCCTCGTCGAAGGCGCGCAGCAGGTTATCGGAGTTGCCGCTGGTGGAAAGGCCGACCGCGATATCGTCCCGGCCGCCGAAGGCCGCCAGCTGCCGGGCGAACACCACCTCGACGCCGATGTCGTTGCACAGCGCGGTGACCACCGAGGTGTCGTTGGCCAGCCCGAACGCGGGCAGCGGGGGAGCGCCGCCGTCCGGGTTCAGGAACAGGGTGGCGAGTTGCTGGGCGTCGGTGGCGCTGCCGCCGTTGCCGAAGGCGAACAGCCGCCCGCCCGCGCCGAACCTGGCCGCGGCCTCCCGCGCGCACTCGGCGATCCGGTCCCCGTCGCGCGCGCCGACGGCGCGGCGCAGTTCCCCGATCTCCGCCGCCTTGGCCACGGTCGAGGCGCGCACCTGGTCGAGTACGGCGGACAGGTCGGTGCGGCCGGAGTACAGGAACGGGTAGAGCGATTCCATGGCGTCGCTCATGACCCGGTCCCTATCACGGCGATGGCTTCCCTGGCGTGCACCAGGATCGTATCGCCCACGCCGGCGGCCACCAGGGCCACGCTGACCGTCTCCTCGCCCGCGCCGGTATCGACCACGGCCATCTCGTAGTCAAGCAGCCGCAGCACCCTGACCTCCACGGCCATATCCGAACAGGTGATGCAGACTCCGTCCAGGCATTCGCTCGCCTTTGGCTCGCTCATGCGATTACCCCCGGAGCGAGCACCCCCGGCTGCTCGAAGAACACGTGTACCAGTTCCCACAGCACGTGGTACGCGGTCACCTGCAGCTCCTTGACCACGCGGGGGTCGGCGGAGGCCGCGACCAGAAGATGATCGACCGCCTTGCTGGCCCCGATCTGGCCGCCGTCCCCGCCCGCCAGGGCGATCGTCAGCAGGCCAAGTTCCCTGGCCGTCTCGAGCCCGGCCAGCACGCTGGCGCTGTTGCCGTCGGCGGAGATGCCCAGGGCGATGTCGGCGGGATCGGCCAGGAAGCGGATCTGGTGGGCGAAGATCGCGGCCACGCCGTCCCGTTCGGCGATCCCGGTGACGGTGGCCACGTCGGTGGTGAGCGAGATGGCCGGCAGCGCGCGCTTGCCCACGATGACCGGGTGGACGAACTCGACCGCGACGTGCTGGGCGTCCGTGCTGGCTCCGCCGGTGCCGAACACCACGAGCTTGCCGCCGCGGTGGAACCGAACGGCCATGGCGTGACACGCCGCGGCCACCGCGTCCGCCTGCCCGGCGAGATCCTGGGTGGGCCCGCTCCGCAGCTCGAACAGGCGGCGGGCCTCCGCGCCTGGGGCAGCCTGCTCAGTGCTAGCCTGCTCGGTGCTAGCCTGCTTGGTGCTAGCCTGCTTGGTGCTAGCCTGCTTGGGCCCGCTCACCGCTCGTGGCCTGCCCAGGTCACTCGCCCCCTCAAGCCGTCATGACAGCCACCGTAGGACACTTGTGTACGGGCGTCCAGTAGCCGACACGACACATCTGGTCAGTCCCTTACTTTCTTGCGCCCTATGCCGCCGAACGCGTTCACCTCGTCCAGCGGCCCCGCGGACTCGCTACCCGGTCGCCACGGCTTATCCGGTCAGTTCGGCGCCGCACCTAGCTAAGTAAGGGCACGCACCACGGCCCGTTCGGTAAAAGATCTTGAATTGACCCGAACGAACTATAGTTTCTCGCCCATATCCTGGCCATCTCCGGCCGCTAGCCCCGCAATACCGGCAAAAGCGGCAAATCGTCCGCGCTCGCCCGGTATCGGATGGCATGGTTGTGGCGCTCTACCTTCTCTATTGGGTAGAACGCCACATTCATGCCAACGGAAACGCCTGCCGCCGGTCCGGGGACCGGTACAGCCGGTCCTGGACGACCGGAAGCGGCAAGAAGCCTCCGCCTTCATCTGGGCCCACGTCACCCAGGGCGAGCCCCGGTTCGCACTCCGCCGCACCTGGCACACGCCGGCCTATCGTGCTCTGGCATGGCCGCCTAGCGTGCTCGGTCACACGGCGCCGTCGGCCAGGTGAGTGCTGGCCGGCGGCGCCCCGCTACCGGCTGGACCGGGGCAGCGCGGCCAGGCAGCTCGGCGACTGGTGCGGTGTCCCCCGCTGTGTCCCCCGCCGGGCTCCGCGCTCGCCCCCGTGCCGGGAACGCAGCGGTGCGGCGAGGAAGCGCCACAGCCGGCTGAGTGACGCGGCCAGCTCGGCGTGGGTGGCGTCGACCGCGCGCTGCGCGGCGGCGGACCTGGTGCGCTCGGCCTGGTGGATCAGGTATCCGGTGTTCATTTGTGAGCCCCCTTGCTCTCTTTAGAAGAAAGGTAGGAAGCTGCTGTTCCCGCGGTGTTCCCGCCGGTTCCCGGGATGCGGGACAATAGGGACGTGTCCGAGCAAAGGGCGACGGGGCCGCCCGGGGGGCCGACTGTCCAGGTGAGGCTGCTTGGCCCGTTCTCCGTCGTCTCCGGGGGTCGCGCCACCGGCCCGTGGCCGCGGCCGAGCGCCCGGCGGCTCTGCCAGCTCGTCCTGGTCAGCCCCGGCCGCCGGGTCAGCCGGGATCTCGTCTGCGACGAACTGTTTCCCGGCCTGGACCCCCGCGCCGCCGCCAGGTCGGTCTCCAAGGCGCTGTCGATGGCTCGGGGCACGCTCGCCGAGCTGGGCCCCCAGGCGGCGGCCCTGCTCGCGGCCGACCTGAGCCACATCTGGGCCTCGCCGGCCGCCGAAGTCGACGCCGAGGGACACGAACAGACGCTCCGCGCCGCGCTGTCGATGGACCCGGGCCACGAGCGTGACGGCCACCTCGCCGCCGCCCTGGCCGACGAGGGCGAACTGCTCGCCGACGAGCCCTACGCCGACTGGGCGATGCGGCCGAGGGAACGGCTGGCGACCCTGCGCCAGGAGGCGCGGCTGGCCCTGGCCAGGGACCGGGCGAGGGGGGCAGGCGATTCCCGGCCGGAGGCGGTGCTGGCTGCCTGGCAGGCCTGCTTCGAGTACGATCCCGCGTCCGAGGAGGCGGCCGGCGCCCTGGTCGGGGCCTACTTCGCGCACGGGCACCGGGAGCTCGCCGTGCGCGCCTACGAGCGCTGCCGCGCCGCTCTCGCCGAGCTCGGGCTGGGCCTGTCCCCGTGGCTCGAGGAGGTTTACGCCACAGCGGCGCTCGAGGCCGTGCCGTCCCGTTCGGCTCCGGTAGCGCCGCCGGCGGCAGCCGCCGCGCGGGAGGAACTCAGGACGGTGAGCGTGCTGGCCGCCGAGGTGTCCGCGCCCGCGGGGGACGAGCTGGATCCGGAGAGCCTGCGCGACGTGGTAGGCCGCAGCCTGGCCGCGGTGATCGCCGAGGTGGAGGCGCTGGGCGGAACGGTGACGTCGGTGTCTGGCCAAGGGCTCCAGGCCATGTTCGGGGCGCCCGAGGCGCACGAGGATGACCCCGAACGGGCGGCCAGGGCGGCCTTCCGCGCCCTCTCGGCGGTGGCGGCCATCGACGGCGGAAGGCCTGCGCTACGGATCGGGGTGGAGACCGGCCCGGCGGTGCTGGGCCCCATCGGCGGTGGCGCCCGGGTCGAGTACGGCGCCGTGGGTGAGGTCGTGGGCCGGGCCGCCGCGCTGCAGTCGTTGGCCAGGCCGGGTTCGGCCCTGGTGGGTCCGGTGACCCGGGCCGCCACCGGGCACCTGTTCACCTGGGGCGCCATCGAGCAGGTGACGGCGGGCCCGGCGCCGCTGACCGCGACCTACCTAGGGGAACCCAGGCCGCGCGCCGCGGGCCGCCCGATCCGGCCGGGCGGGCGCGGCCCGCTCGTGGGGCGGCGGGCCGAGCTGGCGGCGCTCGGCACGGCCCTGCGCGAGGCGGCGTGGGGTCACGGCTCGGTCGTGCTCGTGACCGGCGAGCCCGGGCTCGGCAAGACCCGCCTGGTGCAGGAGTGCCGCAGGCGCGCGCCCAGCGGGACGTTGTGGCTGGAAGGGCGCTGCGCGTCCTACGCCTCGTCCACGCCCTACGGCCTCTACCAGCAGCTGCTGGCCAACTGGGCGGGAGTGACGCCTGATCAGCCCGCGGCGGTGGTCCGGCCGGCCCTGGAGCGGGCGCTGTCCGCGGTGCGGGTCGGCGACCTGTTCCCGCTGCTGGCCCGCATGATGGGCCTGCCGCCGGGAGCGGCGCTGGGACGGATGAGCCCGGGGGAACTCCAGCGGGAGACGTTCGCCGCCTGGCGTTCGGTGGTGTCACGTCTGGTGGCGACGGCCCCGGCGGTTCTTGTCCTTGAGGACCTGCACTGGGCCGACCCGACCTCGCTGCGCCTCACCCTCGACCTGGCCCGGCTGGCTCCGGGCCGCCGCCTGCTCGTGCTGGCGACCAGCCGTCCCGACGCCGCCCCGGAGGTGGCCGGCCTGGAACGCTCAGGACCGTCCGTCCGCCCGATCTCCCTAGGGCCGCTGCCGGAGGAGGCCGAGCGGGAGCTCGCCCGGTCTTTCGTCGGTGAGGCCGCAGGTCAGGAGGTCCTGGACGCCGTGCTCGCCAGCGCCGACGGCAATCCGCTGTTCCTGGAGGAGCGGCTGACCTCGCTGCTGGAAACGAGGGCCCTGGTGCGCGAGCAGGGCATCTGGCGGATCAGCGCGACCGCGGGCCCGCAGGTGCCCCAGGCGCTGGAGCGTCTCGTCCGGTCTCGGGTGGACCGGCTCAGCCCGGCGGCGCGCGACGCCGTCCGCCACGCATCCGTGCTCGGGACCGAGTTCGGATTCTCGCTGCTGACCGTGGTGTGTGCCGCGGACGAGCCGCTGGGGCCCGCCCTGGCGGAGCTGTGCGCCAAGGACCTCGTGCAGGAGGTGGGCCAGCATCCCGAGCCACACCCCGAGCCCATCTACCGCTTCCGCCACGCCCTCATCCAGGAGGCTACCTACAACGGCCTGCTGCGCGCGGAGCGCCGCCTGCTGCACGGCCGGGCCGCCTGGGCGCTGGAGGCCGCGTCGCAGGGCCGCGTGGAAGAGGTCGCCGCGGTGCTCGGCAGGCACTTCGCCGCGGCCGGCGAGCCGGCCCGCGCCCTGCGGTACTTCGAGATGGCGGGCGACCACGCCACGGCGGCCTTCGCTAACGACGAAGCCGTATCCTCGTTCCGTTCCGCCCTGGCGATCGCGACCGAGCAGCGCCCGGTGGCCGAGGCGATGACCGATGCCGCGGTGGACCTGCTGGCCAAGCTGGCCAACGTGCTGTGGCGCACGGGCCGGCGCGGGCAGGCCCGGGAGGCGTTCCAGGAGGCCCTGCGCCTGGTTAGCGGCGGGGACACCCTCCGGCGGGTGCACCTGCAGACCCGTTTGGGCCGTCTGGAGATGGCCGATCTGCGCTTCGAGGCCGCGGCGCAAGCCTTCGACACCGCCGAGGCGCTGCTCGGCCCGGACCCGGGGGAGAAGGACGCGGCCACCGTGGCCGAGTGGCTGGAGATGATGGTGGACGGCCGGGCTGGCCTGTACGCCATGCGCAACGAGCCGGAGCCTGCCCTGGCGATCCTGGAAACGGTCCGTCCGGTGCTTGAGGCCAGCGGGAGCCCGGCCAGGAGGTTCAGCTTCTACATGCATCTCGGCCTGGGACGAATCATGCGGAACGGTTACCGCGTCGACGAGGCCGACATCGCCACCATGCGCCGAAGCGTGGCCGCGGCGGCTGAGGGAGACGAGGAGAAAGACGTCGGCTACGCCACGTTCTTCCTCGGCCGGGCCTTGTGGCTGCATGGTGACCTGGCCGCGGCCCAGGAGCAGATGGAGCGGGCCCTGGCCATGGCTGAGCGCATCGGTGAGAGCCTCCTGCGCGGTCAGAGCCTGCTGGGTCTCGCCCTGACCGCGCTGGGCCGCCGCGACACCGAAACCGTTCGCGCCCTGATGACCCAGGTCATGGCGACGGCTGAACCCATGGCCAGCTACGAGTACATGGCAGGCGCCAAGGCGTGCCTCGCCTGGCTGGCCTGGCAGGACCGGCGCCACGACGACGTGATCAAGCTGTCGGAGGAGATCGCCGGGCTCATGGCGTCCACCATCGGCTCGGGTTTCTACCAGGGGCTGATCTACCTCTGGCCGCTGATCGCCGTGCACCTGGACACCGGCAACGTGGCCGGCGCCGTGGCCGCCGGCCGCCAGCTCCTGCAGGCCGCGCGACCCCGGCTCCCCGGTGACCTTGAGTCGGTGATGGCGGCGGCGTCCGGGGCCTGGGACCAGGGCCAGCCCGAGCTATCAAGAGAGCAGCTTACCGCCGCGCTGGCCCTGGCCCGCGACCTCCGTTACTTCTGACCCGAAAATATGACTCGCGGGGTCCTTAGGTCGCGCGCTGCTCGACGGGCCCCGCGAGCCACGATCACCTCAAAGGAGGCGCGGCCTGGTAGCTATCGGGAAGCGGCGTCCCCGTCTCCGGCGATTCGACCTCGACGATGTCATCGCGCATCGGCCTGAGCAGCTCGACCAGCTCGTCCTGTTCCGGCTTGGGGAAATGGAGCTCGTCGAGCGCCGCTCCCAGATGCTGCATGACGACATCGAACTCGCCGGCCGTGGTCTTCATCCCGGCGTGCGTCTCCAGCATGCTCCGGCCGGTGTAGGTGCAGGGGCCGCCGGTGGCCTCACACAGCTGGTCGGCGACCTCCTTCATGAGCCGCGGAATGTTGGTCCGCGCGAACTTCCCGTTGGCCCGGTCATCGCCTCCAACCCGGGCCACCCATGATTCCGTTAGCGCGTTGATGGCATCGAGACCGCCGATCCGGTCATACAGCGACTTCATCTGCGTGGTCATCTGCTTCCCCTCAAATCGCCTCGTGAGGCCGTTGGTCTGCTCCCGCCGGGGAAGCCGTCTCCGCCCCCCAGCCGAGCCGGACCATGCCACCGATACCCCGGCGAGCCCTGGCCCTTGTCATAGCACCGCAACTCGCGCGTGTGCAGGACAGAAGCAGAACGCGTGCAGATGGTGTGGAGACCTTCCTCCCGCGCTGGTCAGCGATCGAGCAGGCTCGCCGCGATGGCGGCCGTGTGCCGGTCCGGGCGGCCGAACAGGAGCCTGGCGCCGTGCGCCCGCTTGAGGTAGCGGTGCGCCGGGTGCTCCCAGGTGATGCCGATGGCGCCGTGCAGCTGGATCATCTCGGCGGCCGTCCGGGTCAGCACGTCGGAGCAATAGACCTTGACCGCCGCGGCCTGCAGCCCGGGCTCGGACCCGGCAGCGGACGCCGCGGCGCGGGACAGCGACCGGGCCGACTCGACCAGCACGTGCAGCTCGGCCATCCGGTGCCGCAGCGCCTGGAAGCCCCCGATCACCTGGCCGAACTGCACCCTGGTCATCGTGTAGCCGACGGTCAGGTCCAGCGCGCGCCGGGCCGCGCCGACCTGCTCGGCGCCGAGCGCGAGACAGGCGAGGTCCCGGGCCCTGTCCAGCGCCCCGACCGCGTCGCCGCCGACACGCCGGCCGCGCGCCCCGGTCAGCCGCAGCACCGCCAGCCGCCGGGTCATGTCCATGGCCGGGCTGGCCGTACGGCACACGCCGTCCTGGCCCGGGTCCACCTCGAACAGCCCGGTCTGGTCGGGGGTGCGGGCGGCGACCAGCAGCACGCCGGCCGTGTCCCCGTCCAGCACGTAGTGCGCCTCGCCGTCCAGCTCCCAGCCGCCGCCCGCCTCGCGGGCCCGGCACGCCACCTCGCCACTGTCCCAGTGCCCGGCCCGGGTGGTCCAGGCCAGGGCCGCGGTCGTCGACCCGGCGGCGATCGCGGGCAGCAGTCGGGCGCAGGCCGCGTCGTCACCGCTGGCGAGCAGGGCCTGCGCGGCCAGCACCGCCGAGCCGAGCATGGGAGAGCGGGTCAGGTCGCGGCCGAGTTCCTCCATGACCACGCCGGTCTCGGCGGGCCCGGCCCCGGCGCCGCCGTAGCACTCGGGAATCGCCAGCCCGGCCACGCCGACCTCGCGGCACAGCCGCCGCCACCGCGATCCCCGGTCCGCTCTGCCGTCCGCTGTGCCGTCCGCTGGCGGGCCGTTCCTGGCTAGCAGGCCGCGCACCGCGTCGCGCAGGTCCTGCTGCTCCGCGGTCAGGCTCACCGGGGCCCGCCCCCGAGCTCCCGCAGCACCCGGGCGCGGTGCTCGGCCTGGCTGCCCCAGGCCGGGACGAGCGCCCGGACCTTGGCCAGCCACAGGCTGAGGTCGAGTTCGGCGGTGTAGCCGATCGCGCCGTGCACCTGCAGCGCGGCCCGGGCCGCCCGGTAGGCGGCGTCGGCGCAGGCGACCTTCGCGGCGGAGACGTCCCGGGCCGCCGTCGCCGGGCCGGCCAGGGCCAGGGCGGCCGCGTCGAGCAGCGGCCGGGCGAACTCCAGCCCGATCGCCACGTCCGCGAGCTTGTGCTTGACCGCCTGGAACGCGCCCACCGGCCGCCCGAACTGCACCCGCGTGCGGACGTGCCGCACCGAGGCCTCGAGCAGCGCGCGGCCCGCGCCGAGCAGCTGCGCCGAGCAGGCCAGCGCCCCGAAGTCGAGCGCCCGGCCGGTGTTCAGGACAGCACCCGCGTCCCGGGCCAGCACCTCCCCGCCCCGCACCTCGGACAGCGACCGGGCCGGATCCACCGACCGGTGCCGGGCGCCCGGGCGGCCGCGATACACCATGCCGTCCTCGGCCAGCAGGACGAGCCCGGCGGCGTCGGCGTCGGCGGCGAACGGCAGCCGCGGCGGCATGGCCAGCGTGGCGATCAGGTCCCCGGCGGCCAGCGCGGCCAGCCACTCGCCGCAGGCGCCCCGCCCGTCGTGCAGGCCCCGCTCGCCGCACGCGCCCGGCGGCTCGCCCGGGTCCGCCAGCCCGGCCAGCAGCGCGGGCACCGCCGCCAGGGACTCGGCGACCGGCCCGGGCACCGCGTGGTGACCGAGTTCCTCGCAGACCGCCGCGAGGTCCAGCGGGCTCGCGCCGAGGCCGCCCCACTTCTCCGGCACGGCCAGCGCGGTGACGCCGAGCCCGGCCAGCCGCCGCCACAGCGCCAGGCCGGGCGCCAGGTCGCCGTCGGCCCACCGCCTCGCCGTGGCGGGCCCGTCGGCCCCGTCCAGCATGTCGTGCAGCGCCGCGGCGAACTCGGTGCTCATGAGGGCCGTGCTCACCGCGGCAGGCCGAGCACGCGTTCGGCGATCAGCGTGCGCTGGATCTCGTTGGTGCCCGCGTAGATGGGGCCCGCCAGCGCGAACAGGTAATCCTCCGGCCAGCGCCCGTCCGGGCCGTCGCGGACCTCGGCCTGCGGGCCGAGCAGGTCGAGCGCCGTCTCGTGCAGCGCCAGGTCGAGCTCGGACCAGAACACCTTGCCCAGGCTGGCCTCGGCGCCCAGCGTGCCGCCCGCCGCCAGCCGGGCCGCGGTCGCCTGCGTGTGCAGCTGGTAGGCGCGGGCGCCGATCCAGGCGTCGGCCACCCGGTCCCGCAGGGCCGGGTCCGCGCCCGTCCGCCGCCACAGCCCGGCCAGCCGGCCGGCCGCCGCCAGGAACCGCCCCGGGCTGCGCAGCGAAAGCCCGCGCTCGTGGCTCGCGGTGGACATCGCGATCCGCCAGCCGTCGCCCGGCGCGCCGACGACATCGCCGTCCGGGACGAACACGTCGTCCAGGAAGATCTCCGCGAAGCCGGTCCGCCCGCCGAGCTGGCGGATCGGCCGCACCGTCACCCCCGGCGCGCGCAGCCCGAACAGCAGGTAAGTCAACCCGCTGTGCCGATCGGCGGCTGCGCCGCGGGGCCTTTCCGCGCATTCTGGGGCGGGAACGGTGCGGAAGAGGCCGAACGCCCGGTCCGCGAACGCCGCCCGCGAGCACCACGTCTTGGTCCCCGAGACCAGCCAGCCCCCGCCCGCCTCCCCATCCCCCTCCACTCGAACGGCCCGCGAACGGATCGCGGCCAGGTCGCTGCCCGCCTCGGGTTCGGACCAGGCCTGCGCCCACACCTCGTCCGCGGTGGCCATCGGGGGCAGCAGCCGGTCTTGCTGCTCCGCGGTGCCGTGCGCGAACAGCGTCGGGGCGAGCAGCGACAGCCCGTTCTGGCTCACCCGGGCCGGCCCGTCGGCCGCGTAGTACTCCTCCTCGAAGTCCAGCCAGTCCGGCAGCGTCGCGTCCCGGCCGCCGTATCGCGACGGCCAGGAGACCACGGAGAGCCGCGCGGCCGCGAGCTCACGCTCCCAGGCCCGGTGCCGTTCGAAGCCCTCGGCGGTGTCCAGCGAGGGCAGCGGCCCGGTCGGCACGTGCGCGGCCAGCCAGTCCCGTACCTCGGCCCGGAACGCGCCGGTCAGTGTTGGCCTCGGGGGGACGATCCCCCCCAGACCCCCCCTGCTCACGGGGGGGCTCCCCGCCCCCCCGTACCCCCCTGGCCCCCCGGTCACTGGGCGGCTTTCTTCATGCCACGGCCGTCGAGTCCGGCCAGCGAGTCCCCTGACACCTCCGCGTTGTGCGCGTGCGCCACGTGATGCAGGCCGAACACCGAATCCATCCCCGGCCGCAGCCCCATCAGGTCCTCGCACTGGTTGACCGCCCGCTTGGCCAGCGCCAGCCCGAACGGCGGCATCTGTTCGACCTGCTCGGCGAGCGCGAACGTCGCCGCTTCCAGTTCGCCGCGCGGCACCACCCGGTTCACCATGCCGACCTGCCAGGCCCGCTCGGCGGTGAACCGGCCGCCGGTGAACAGGACCTCCTTGGCGAAGCGCGGCCCGAGCACCCACGGGTGCGCGAAGTACTCCACGCCCGGTATCCCCATCCGCACCACGGGGTCGGCGAAGAACGCGTCTTCGGCGGCCACGATCAGGTCGCACACCCAGGCGAGCATCAGGCCGCCGGCGATGCAGGCGCCGTGCACCATCGCGATAGCGGGCTTGGGGATCTCCCGCCAGCGCCGGCACATGCCGAGGTAGACCTCCATCTCGCGGGCGTACCTGGCGTCGGCGCCGGCCTTGCCCACGTGGTCCCACCACAGCACGGCCTCGCGGTCGAAGGACTTGTCCGCGTCCCGTTCCGGGGTGCCGATGTCGTGGCCCGCGCAGAAATGATCGCCGGCGCCGGCCAGCACGAGCACCGCGACCTGGTCGTCGTTCACCGCCCGGGCAAACGCCGCGTCCAGTGCGTAGGTCATCGCGGAGTTCTGCGCGTTCGCGTACCTCGGCCGGTTCAGGGTGATCAGCGCGACGCGGCCGCGCCGCTCGTAACGGACCTCGTCCGCCATCAGGATTCCTCTCTCAACTGTCTCTTGAGGACCTTGCCCGACGGGTTGCGGGGCAGCGCGTCGCGGAACTCCACCCGCCGGGGCACCTTGTAGCCGGCCAGCCGTTCCCGGCAGAAGGCCAGCACGTCCGCCGCGTCCAGGACGTGACCGGGGCGGCGGACGATGAACGCCTGGCCGACCTCGCCGAGCCGCGGGTCGGGCGTGCCGATGACGGCCGAATCCGCGACCCCGTCCAGCCGGGCCAGCACCTGCTCCACCTCGGCGGGGTACACGTTGAAGCCGCCGCAGATGTACATGTCCTTGAGTCGGCCGGTGATGGTCAGGTACCCGGCCGCGTCCAGCCGGCCGGCGTCGCCGGTGTGCAGCCAGCCGTCGTCGTCGACGGCGGCCTTCGTGGCCTCGGGGTCGTCCAGGTAGCCGAGCATCAGGTTGGGCCCGCGGAGCAGGATCTCGTCCCGCTCCCCGGTCCGTACGTCAAAACCAGCCGCCGAACGGCCCGAGGTATTCGCCACAAGCTCCGCGGCGTCGCCCGGACGGCACATCGTCGCCACCACGGCCTCGGTCAGCCCGTAGGCGGTGAGCACGGTCTCGAAGCTCAGCTCGCGCCGCATCCGCTCGACCAGTGCGACCGGCACGTCGGCCGCGCCGGTCACGGCGAGCCGCAGGCTGGACAGGTCACGGGCGCCGCGCTCGGGGTGGTCCAGGATCGAGGTGTACAAAGTGGGCGGCCCGGGCAGCACCGTGATCCGTTCGGCCTCTATCAGCCGCATCGCCTCGCCCGCGTCGAATACCGCCTGCGGCACCAGCGTCGCCCCGCTGACCAGGCAGGCGAGCAGGCCCGCCTTGAAGCCGAACGTGTGGAAGAACGGGTTCACCACCAGGTAGCGGTCAGCGCGTGTCAGCCGCGCGCATTCCGCCCAGGCCCGGGCCACGCCCAGGGACCGCTCGTGCGAGGTCATCGCGCCCTTGCTCCGCCCGGTGGTGCCCGAGGTGAACATGATGTCGCTGACGTCGCCCGGTCGTACCGCCCCCGCACGCCGGCGCGCCTCGGCCAGCAGCGCCCGCCGCTCCGCCTCCGCCAGCAACCCCCCCGGCATGAACGCGTCCCACTCCTCCGGCACCCGCACCACCAGCGCGAGCCGGTCCAGCCCGCCGCCCTCCGCCGCGGCCGCGGCCCGGAGCGCGCCCAGCCGGTCGACCCCGAGGAAGTCGCCGGCCACGAACAGCGCCCGCGCCCCGCTGCGGGCGATCACGTCGAGCGCCTCGGGCCCGGTAAACCGCGTGCTCACTGGGACCAGCGCCGCGCCCGCGCCGAGCGCACCCAGCGCGGCCAGCACCCACTCGCACCCGTTCGGCGCCCACAGGGCCACCCGGTCTCCGGGCTCGACGCCCGCCTCGATCAGCGCGCCGGCGACCGCGGTCACCTGTTCACTCAGCTCGCGGTAGCTGAGCCGCTGGCCGCCTGGCCCGGCCAGCGGATCGGCCAGCGGATCGGCCAGCGGATTGGCCAGCGCCGTCGCGTCGCCGAACTCCCTCGCCGCCCGGGCCACGGCGGCCGGGATGGTCAGCTCCACCAATCCTCCCGAGCTGTGTCTTCCAGGCTGGGTCTTCCAGGCTGGGTCTTCCAGGCTGGCAAGCAAGTGCTTGGTAGGTTTAGCCTACGCACCAAGGGCGATCGCCGGCCAGAGGAGGAGACCCGGGTGCGGTTCACGCCGCAGGACGAGGAGTTCCGCGCTGACGTGCGCGGATGGCTGGAAGCCAACCTGACCGGCGAGTTCGCAGGCCTGCGCGGCGCGGGCGGCCCGGGACGCGAGCACGAGCGGCACGACGAACGGCTGGCCTGGAACCGGCACCTGGCCGCCGCGGGCTGGACCTGCCTGGGCTGGCCCGCCGAACACGGCGGCCGTGGCGCCACGCTGGCGCAGCAGGTCATCTACTACGAGGAGTACGCGCGCAGCGGCGCGCCGGCCCGGATCTCGATCGTGGGCGAGGAACTGCTCGGGCCGACCCTGATCGCGTTCGGCACGCCGGAGCAGCGGCGGCGCTTCCTGCCGCCGATCAGGGCCGTCCGCGAGCTGTGGTGCCAGGGCTACTCCGAACCCGGCGCCGGGTCCGACCTGGCCTCGGTGGCCACCCGCGCGGCCCTGGACGGCGACGAATGGGTGATCACTGGCCAGAAGGTGTGGACGTCGCTGGCTCACATCGCCGACTGGTGCTTCGTGCTGGCCAGGACCGAAGCCGGTTCCCGGCGCGGCACCGGCCTGTCCTACCTGCTGGTGCCGATGCGCCAGCCGGGGGTCACGGTGCGCCCGATCAGGCAGCTGACCGGCACCGCGGAGTTCAACGAGGTCTTCTTCGACGGCGCGCGCACCGCCGCGGCCAACGTGGTCGGCGCGCCCGGTGACGGCTGGCGGATCGCCAAGGCCACGCTGGCCATCGAGCGCGGCGCGGCCATGCTCGGCCAGCAGGTTGGGTTCCGCCGGGAGCTCGCCGACCTGGTGGAGGTGGCCCGGCACACCGAGGCGGGCACCGACCCGCTGGTGCGCGACAAGCTGGCCCGGGCCTGGATCGGCCTGGAGGTCATCCGCGCGTACGCGCTGGACACCCTGGGCGGCGACGATCCCGCCGAGGCCTCGGTGCTGAAGGTGCTGTGGTCCCGCTGGCACCGGGATCTCGGCGAGCTGGCCATGGACGTGCTCGGCGCCCCCGGGGCGGTCTGTGCTAGCCCGGGGGGACGACCCCCCCAGACCCCCCTGACCCCCCCGACCGAGGGCGAACCCTACGACCTGGATGAGTGGCAGCGGCTCTTCCTGTTCAGCCGGGCCGACACGATCTACGGCGGGTCCGACGAGATCCAGCGGAACATCATCGCCAGCCGCGCGCTCGGCCTGCCCCGCTCCGCGAACTCATGAACGGCCACGGCCTGCTGGACGGCAAGGTGGTCGTCGTCACCGCCGCGGCCGGTACCGGCATCGGCGGCGCCGCCGCCCGGCGCTGCCTGGAAGAAGGCGCCCGGGTGGCGATCAGCGACCAGCACGAGCGGCGGCTGGCCGCGACCCGCGACGAGCTCGCCCGGGGCCACGGTGACCGGGTCTGGGCGCAGCCCTGCGATGTGACCGACGAGGCGCAGGTCGCCGCGCTGATCGAGGGTGCGGCCGGGCACTTCGGCCGGATCGACGTGATGATCAACAATGCCGGGCTCGGCGGCACCCGTTCGGTAATCGAGATGACCGACGAACAGTGGCTGCGGGTGCTCGACGTAACGCTCACCGGGACCTTCCGCTGCACCCGGGCGGCGCTGCGCCAGATGGTCGCTCAGGGGCACGGGGGAGCCGTCGTCAACAACGCCTCGGTGCTCGGCTGGCGCGCGCAGCCAGGCCAGGCGCACTATGCGGCGGCCAAGGCCGGCGTGATGGCCTTCACCCGGTGCGCCGCGATGGACGTCGCCGCCCACGACATCCGGGTCAACGCGGTCGCGCCGAGCCTGGCCGTCCACCCGTTCCTGGCCAAGGTGACCAGTGACGACCTGCTCGCCGAGTTGGCCGCCCGCGAGCCGTTCGGCCGCGCCGCGCAGCCCTGGGAGGTCGCCAACGTCATGGTCTTCCTGGCCAGCGACTACGCCGGCTACATGACCGGCGAGGTGGTCTCGGTCAGCGCGCAGCATCCGTGACGGAGGCCCCCGCCCAGACCGTTCGGAATCAAAGCCTTTCGATAATGGTGGCGGTGGCCATCGCGCCGCCCGCGCACATGGTGATCAGCGCCGTGCCCGCGCCGCGCCGCTCGAGTTCGTGCAGCGCGGTGGTCAGCAGCCGGGCGCCGCTGCTGCCCACCGGGTGGCCGAGAGCGATCGCGCCGCCGTTGACGTTCACCCGGTCCGGGTCGGCCCCGTGCACGGCCAGCCAGGACAGCACCACCGCCGCGAACGCCTCGTTGACCTCGAACAGGTCGATGTCGCCGATGCTCATGCCACTGCGTTCGAGCACCCGCTCGGTCGCCTGGACCGGGCCGTCGAGGTGGAAGTGAGGTTCGGCGCCGATCAGGCACTGCGCGAGGATCCCCGCCCGGGGCCGCAGGCCGAGCGACCGGGCCCGGTCCGCGTCGGCCAGCAGCACGGCGGCCGCGCCGTCGGAGATCTGCGACGAGGTGCCGGCCGTATGCAGGCCGTCCTCGACCACCGGCTTGAGCCGGGCCAGCGCGGCCAGGCTGGTCTCGCGCAGTCCCTCGTCCCGGTCGACCACGCGGGTCCCGGCCTCGTCCGGAGCCTTGACCGGCACCACCTCCCGGTCGAAACGGCCCTCCGCCCAGGCGGCCTGGGCCAGGGTCTGGGAGCGCAGGCCGAACGCGTCGGTCTCCGCGCGGGAGAGCCCGCGCCGCTTGGCGATGCGCTCGGCGGCGACGTACTGGTTCGGCATGTCGATGTCCCACGAGGCGGGCCGCGGCGAGCCTGCGTCCGCCCGGGCGGCGGTCCCCAGCGGCACCCGGCTCATCGCCTCCACCCCGCACGCGACCCCGACGCCGATCGCGTCCGCCGCGATGAGCCCGGCCACCAGGTGCGCCGCCTGCTGCGCCGAACCGCACTGGGCGTCGAGCGTCAGGCAGCCGGCCGGGTACGGCAGCCCCGCGTGCAGCCAGGCCGTCCGGGTGATGTTGTTGGACTGCTCGCCCGCCTGCGTCACGCAGCCGCCGGCCACCTGCTCGACCGCGTCCGCCGCGAGGCCCGCGCGCTCGAGCAGGGCTACCTGGATGCCGCCAAGCAGTTCGGCGGCGTGCAGGCCGGCCAGCGCGCCGCCCCGCTTGCCGATCGGGGTCCGCGCCGCCTCGACGATCACCGCAGTGCCCATGGCTCGCCTCCAGAATCCGTGGTGTAATCAAAACTAGAACACGTTCCACTACTGGCCAAGGGAGGCAGCCATGGCCGTGCCGGACATCCCGCCTGGTTTCGACTTCACCGATCCGGAGATCTACACGACCAGGGTGCCCGCCGAGGAGCTGGCCGAGCTGCGCCGCGCGGCCCCGGTCTGGTGGGTCGCGCAGCGCCGCGGTTCCGCCGGGTTCGACGACGAGGGGTACTGGGCGGTCACCAGGCACGCCGACATCATGGCGGTCTCCAAGACGCCGGACGTCTACTCGTCCTGGGAGAACACCGCGCTGATCCGGTTCCAGGAGGGCATGCCCCGCGAGTCGATCGAGATGCAGCGGCTGATCCTGCTCAACATCGACCCGCCCGAGCACACCAAGCTGCGTGGCATCGTCTCCCGCGGCTTTACCCCCAGGGCCATCGGCAACCTGCGCCAGGCCCTCACCGACCGCGCCGAGCGCATCGTGGCGACGGCGCTGGAGTCCGGCACCGGCGACTTCGTCGCCGACGTGGCGTCCGAGCTGCCGCTGCAGGCGATCAGCGAGCTGCTCGGCGTCCCGCAGGAAGACCGGGGCAAGATCTTCTCCTGGTCCAACCGGATGATCGGCTACGACGAGAAAGCCCACGACGAAGAGGGCGACGGGATGATCGCGGCCACCGAGATCCTCGGCTACAGCCTGGCCATGGCCGAGGACCGGCGCGGCTGCCCCCGGGACGACATCGTCACCAAGCTGATCAGCGCCGAGATCGACGGGCACCAGCTGTCCGACGACGAGTTCGGCTTCTTCGTGCTGATGCTGGCGGTGGCGGGCAACGAGACCACCCGCAACGCCATCGCGCACGGGATGCTCGCCTTCCTAGACTACCCGGAGCAGTGGGAGCTGTTCAAGGCGTCCCGCCCGGACACGGCGGCAGACGAGATCGTCCGCTGGGCCACCCCGATCACGGTGTTCCAGCGCACCGCGACCCAGGACACCACCCTGGGCGGCCAGGAAATCAAGACGGGCCAGCGGGTGGGGCTGTTCTACCGGTCGGCCAACTTCGACGAGGAGGTCTTCGACCACCCCGAGCGGTTCGACGTCCTTCGCAACCCGAACCCCCACCTCGGCTACGGCGGCTACGGCACGCACTACTGCCTGGGCGCCAGCCTGGCCAAGCTGGAGATCGAGCTCATCTTCAACGCCATCGCCGACGCCATGCCCGGCATCGCCAAAGCCGGCCCCCCCGACCGCCTCCGCTCCGGCTGGATCAACGGCATCAAGCGCCTCCCGGTTAGCTACCGCTGACGCGGCGCTCCTGGATCAGGCGGGGACCAAGACCTGGTCCGCATCTCCTCCCGGATCGGCCAGCCGCCGCCCCGACGGGGCACCACGGCGACGAGCCCTTCATCATTGCATCATGATGCGGTGAAGTTACACTACTAGCATGCGGACTACGATCGACATCCCGGAAGACCTTCACGCTCAGGCGGTTGCCATCGCCAGGGATACCCATCAGTCGCTGAGTCAGGCCATTGCCGGGCTGATCCGCCGGGGACTTGGCTCGGGCCACGCGGGGGAGATAGCGAGAAGCGCCCGCACGGGTCTCCCGGTCGCGCACCTTGGCCGGACGATCACTAGCGAGGACGTCCGGCGGCTAGAGGACGATGATCGGTGACGGTCCTCCTCGACGCGAACGTGCTCATCGCCCTGCTCGTCGACGATCATGTTCACCATGGTGCCGCCGAGAACTGGTTCGTCGGCATGAGCGGCAACTTCGCGACCTGCCCGATCACTCAAGGCAGCCTGATGCGACTGCTCATCCGAGAAGGCCAGCCGGCCAGCGCGGCACGAGACGTCCTCAACGGCACCAGCGCCGATCCGCGGCATGAATTCTGGCCCGATGACGTCCCGTACACCGACGTGCCCACCCTGGGAATCGTCGGTCACCGTCAGGTGACCGACGCTTACCTGGCACAGCTCGCGCGGGCACACGGGTCCCGCCTCGCTACGTTCGACCAGGCGATGGCCAAGCTTCACCACGACGTAGCCGAGCTTGTCCCCGATAGCTGACCGTCGAAGCGTTCGCTTTCCGGCCAGCGGCCCGGGAGTCACCCTGGACGGCAGGGCGCTGGCCCGCCTTCCGGGCGATGCAGGCGGCTCAGGGAGCAAAATAACCATGCCGTCCAGCACGCCGCGTCCTAGCGCGCCGTGCTGGACACGACCCACATCGAGAAGAACTGGGAGCCGCCGCCATACGCGTGGCCCAGCGCCGTCCGGGCGCCTTCCACCTGGTGGGCGCCGGCCTTGCCCATGACCTGCAGCGCCGACTCGGCGAAGCGGAGCAGGCCCGACGCCCCGATCGGGTTGGAGCTGAGCACGCCGCCGGACGGGTTGACCGGCAGCCTGCCGCCGATGGCGGTCTCGCCCGCCTCGGTCATCCGCCAGCCCTCGCCGGGCGCGGCGAAGCCCAGGTTCTCCAGCCACATGGGCTCGTACCATGAGAACGGGACGTAGATCTCGGCGACGTCGATCTCGTTCAGCGGATCGGTGATGCCGGCCTGCCGCCACAGAGCCGCGGCGGCGTCGGTGCCTGCCCGCGGGTTGACGTGGTCCTTGCCCGCGAACATGGTCGGCTCGCTGCGCATCGCGGTGGCGCGTATCCAGGCCACCGGCGTCGAGCTCGCCTCGGCCGCCGCCGAGTCGCCGATGACCACCGCGCACGCCCCATCCGACGAGGGGCAGGTCTCGTCGTACCGGACCGGGTCCCACAGCATGGGGGAGGCCTGCACCGATTCCAGCGTGATGTCGGCCTGCTGTAGGTGGGCGTACGGGTTGAGGGCGCCGTTGCGCCGGTCCTTGACCGCGACCAGCGCGCCGATGTGCGGCGGCGCGCCGCTGCGCCTTATGTAGGCGCGGATGTGCGGCGCGAAGTACCCGCCCGCCCCGGCCACCACCTGGATGCTGAACGGGGGCGCGATCGACAGCGCCCACATGGCGTTGGACTCCGACTGCTTCTCGAACGCCACCGCCAGCACCCGGCCGTGCAGGCCCGCCTGCACCAGGCCGGTCGCGACGAGACCGGTCGCGCCGCCTACCGAGCCCGCGGTGTGCACCCGCAGCAGCGGCTTGCCGACCGCGCCGAGGGCGTCGGCCAGGTACAGCTCGGGCATCATCACGCCCTCGAACAGGTCGGGCGCCTTCCCGACCACCACCGCGTCGATGTCCGTCAGCGCCAGGCCCGCGTCGAGCAGCGCGCGGTCCACCGCCTCCCGGCACAGCCCGGCGATCGACACGTCGGTCCGCTTGGACCGGTGCCGGGTCTGCCCGACCCCCAGAACGGCCGCCAACTGCTTCACTCTGTCTCCCCGCTCATCGCGCCTCCAGCGTGCAGACCAGGTTCTGCTGCAGCGCGGGACCGCTGGTCGCGTGCCCGAGCGCGCGTCCCGCCTGGCCGGACATGATCGCCTGGGCCGCCATCCCGATCCGCGCCAGCCCGGCGGCGAACATCGGGTTGGCGCACAGCGCGCCGCCCGAGGGGTTGACGGTCACGCCGTCGCCGAGCCCCAGCGCCTCCCTCAGCAGGATCTCCTGATGCGTGAACGGCGCGTGCAGCTCGGCTACCTCGACCCCATCGCCCCCGTCCCCGGAAGCCGCGCCCGCCGCGCGGGCCGCGCGGGCCGCGCCCGCCGCCGACGGTGCCGCCAGCAGGTCGCGCGCGCCCAGCGAGCCCGAATCGATCCGGTGCGCGAACCCGCTGATCCAGGCGGGCCGCGCGGTCAGCTCCCTGGCCCGTGAACCGGACGCGATGATCACGACCGCGGCCCCGTCACCGACCGGGGCGCAATCGTGCGCCCGCAGCGGTTCGGCCACATACGGCCGTCCCAGCAGCTCCGAGACCGCGACCTCCCCGGACACCTGCGCGTGCGGGTTAGCGGTCGCTGCCGCCCGGCTGCGCGCGGCCACCTCCGCCATGTCCTTCTCGGTCCACCGCCCGGCCTCCAGGCCGAGCCGCGCCTGCAGGGCGGCGACCGAGACCGAATCCGGCCACAGCGGGGCGAGCAGGTACGGATCGAGCTGCAGGGCCAGCACGCGCCGCAGCTCCGCGCCCGACGACTTGCCGAACCCGTAGGCCAGCGCGATCTCCGCCTCGCCGGTGAGGACCTTCATCCACGCCTCATACAGCGCCCAGGCACCGTCCATCTCCACGTGCGACTCCATCGTCGGCGGGACCGCCCCGATCGCGTCGACGGCCTGCACGAACGAGAACGCCCGCCCAGCCAGGTAGTCGGAGGACCCCGAGCACCAGAACCCGATGTCGGACTTGGTCAGCCCGGTGGCGCCGAACACCTCGGCAATGATCGGCACCAGCATCTCCACCCCGCTGGTGGTGGCGTCCTCGCGCACCCGGCACGGGGACTGCGCGAACCCGACGACGGCGACCTCGGTCAAAGCTGCCTCGCGTAGGTCTCGTACGCCGCGTCCGGTTCCCCGGTCGGCGCGAAGTGGCTGATGCTCCCGCCCGTCGTGCCGCGCTCCTCCGGCGGCTTCCACACCGCCCTGACCCGCATGCCCATCCGCACCTCGCTGGCGTCACAGCCCAGGACGAGGTGCTGGAACGCGATGTCCGCCCCGTCCAGCAGCACCGCCGCCGCCACGTACGGCGGGGTCACCCGCTGTCCCGGATAGCCCACGTTCACCACGCAGAACGTCGTCACGGTGCCCGTGTCGGGCAGTTCGACCTCGTCGGCCATGGGTACCCCGTCGGCCGGGCACGTTCCCCTCGGCGGCACGTACACCTGCCCGCACACGCGGCACCGCTGGCCGAGCAGCCGGCCCTCGGCCAGCCCGCGCAGGTAGGCGCTCTCTGCGGGCGAGGCGGTGTGCTCATAGCGCAGCCGCACCGGCGTGACGATCATCCCCGCCGCCCCAGCCCCCGCCGCCCCAGCCTCCACCCCAGCCCCAGCCCCGGCCACCCCCGCCGCTACCGGTGCGTCGCACGGCTCGAAGCAGGCGATGTCGTGGATGCTGCCGACCGGGCTCGCGGACCACCGAGGCCGGACCCGCAGGCCCGTCCGCATGGCCGCGGCCGAACCCGCGTCCACGGCGTGCAGCATCGCCGTGTCGGCGCCGTCCAGCCGGATCAGCGCCCAGGCGAACGGCTCCGCGAGCGGCTGGCCGGCCAGCGGTTCCGGCATCCACGACCAGCTCACGACGGTGCCCTCCGGCCCGACCTCGGTCAGTTCCCCCGGAGGTTCGGAGTTCACCGGGTCGTACTCGAACGGCGGCGCGTGTACCCGGCCGTCCGCGCCGCGCGCGCCGAGGATGCGCCGGTCCGCCAGGGCGGTCATGAACTGGGTCAGCACCGGCCCGAGCGAACGCGTGTAGTCGAACTCGATCTCCAGCGGCGCCCGCAGCGGCGCGGGGGGATGACTCACGTTGCCAACTATAGAACGTGTTCTAATTATCGGACAGCGGCCCGCCCGCCAGCCTTGTCCCCCGATAGAACGTGTTCTAGATTAGCCCCGTGACCGACAGCAGCCCCGTGACCGGCATCGGCAGCAGCAGCCCCTTGACCGACATCGGCTTGCAGGCCATCGCCGCGGCTGCCCCCGAACGGACCGCGGTGATCGAGCCGGACGGCGGGACCGTCAGCTACGCGGAGCTGGCGGCGCGGGCCGACCGCTACGGCCGGGGGCTGCAGGCGCTCGGCCTGCGCCCGGGCGACACCGTGGCCGGGCAGCTGCCGAACAGCACCGAAGCGCTCGCGCTCTTCTTCGCGGCCATGCAGACAGGGCTGTACGTGGTGCCGGTGAACTGGCACCTGACCGCCGCCGAGGTGGCCTACATCCTGACCGACAGCGGCGCCGGGGCGTTCGTGGCGCACGAGAGGTTCGGCGACGTCGCGGCGGAGGCGGCCGACATGGCCGGAATCGGCCAAGGGGCCAGGTTCGCCGTCGGCGCGGTGCCGGGCTTCGCCCCGCTGACCGCCCTGGGCGCGGACCGCGATGGGCGCCCTGACCCGCGCACGGCCGGCGCTCCGATGGTCTACACGTCCGGCACGTCCGGCCGGCCCAAGGGCGTGCGCCGCCCGCTGACCGGCGAGGACCCGGACAAGGTGCCGCCGACCGCCAGGTGGTTCTTCGGGATTTTCTCGCTCGCCCCCTTCGACCAGAACGTGCATCTGTGCTGCTCGCCGCTGTACCACACGGCGGTGCTGAACTTCGCGACGATCTCGATCCAGCTCGGCCACCCGGTCGTGCTGATGGATCGCTTCGAGCCCGAGGAGATGCTCCGGCTGATCGAGCGGCACCGGGTGACCCATACGCACATGGTGCCGACGCAGTTCCGCCGCCTGCTCGCCCTGCCGGAACCGGTCCGCGGCCGGTACGACACCTCGTCGCTGCGGGCCGCGATCCACAGCGCCGCGCCGTGCCCGCAGGACGTCAAGCGCCGGATGCTGGACTGGTGGGGGCCGGTGGTGACCGAGTACTACGCGGCGAGCGAGGGCGGCGGTACCGGCATCACTGCGGCGGAGTGGCTCGCCCGGCCCGGATCCGTCGGCCGGGCCTGGCCGGGTTCCGAGGTGCGGGTCCTGGACGCGGACGGCAACGACGTGCCGGTCGGCGAGCCCGGGCTGGTGTACATGCGGATGGGCACCTCGACCTTCGACTACCACCAGGACGAGGAGAAGACGCGCGCCTCGCGCGCCCGCGGCATGTTCACCGTCGGGGACATCGGCTACCTCGACGCGGACGGCTACCTCTATCTGTGCGACCGCAAGAGCGACATGATCATCTCGGGCGGCGTCAACATCTACCCCGCCGAGATCGAGGCCGAACTGTCCGGCCACCCGGCGGTCGACGACGTCGCCGTGTTCGGGATCCCGCACGAGGAGTGGGGCGAGGAGATCAAGGCGGTGGTCCAGCCGGTGCCAGGCAGCGAGCCCGGCCCGGCGCTCACCTCGGAACTGCTGGCGTTCCTCAGCGGCCGCGTGGCCAAGTTCAAGCTGCCCAAGAGCATCGACTACGTGTCAGAGCTGCCGCGCGATCCGAACGGGAAGCTCTACAAGCGGCGGCTCCGCGACCCGTACTGGGCCGCCCGCGACCGGTCCATCTGATCCACCCGGCCGGTTCCAGCTGATCCGTCTGAGAGGGAGGTCTGGCTTCTCGGTTTTCTTGATCTGCGATTCGCAATCTGAGATATTGTGCGCGTGGCCGGGGAATGACTCAGGCGGCCGCGACGCACGCGCGAGCTCGCTCCCCCTCCGGCGGCCCGCCCTGCAGCGGCCTGGATAGCGGCGAGGCGAGGAGATCTGGCTGGTGACCTACGACGGTGACTGGCGGGAGACATTCAGGCCGGATATCCCGAGCGTAGCGCGGATCTATGACTACCTGCTTGGCGGCAAGGACAACTACCCGGCCGACCGGGCGGTGGGCGAGTCGATGATCGCGAAGCTGCCGAACGTGCGGCGGGCGGTGCACTGGAACCGGGCATTCCTGCACCGGGTGGTCCGCTACCTGGTCGGCGAGGCGGGCATCCGGCAGATCATCGACGTCGGCGCCGGGCTGCCCACGGTGGGTAACACGCACGAGGTCGCGCTGGAGGCCAGCCCGCACGCGCGGGTGGTGTACGTCGATCACGACCCGGTGGTGCTGGCGCATGCCCGCAGCATGCTGCACGGCGTCCCGGGCACCGCGGTGATCGGGCGGGACCTGCTCGAGCCGGAGACGATCCTGGCCGACCCCGCGCTGCGCGAGCTGATCGACTTCAGCGAGCCGGTCGCGCTGCTGTTCTTGTCCATCTTGCACTTCGTCGCCGACGAGGACGACCCGGCCGGGCTGATCGCCCGGCTGCTGGCCCCGTTCCCGGCCGGCAGCTACGTCGCGATCTCGCATGCCACGCCCGATACGGTCCCCGAGGTCAGCGACGTGGAGCGGGTCTTCGACGAGGCGACCACCCCGGCCCATGTCCGCAGCCGGGCCCGGATCAGGCAGCTGGTGGCCGGAATGGAGATCATCGAGCCGGGCCTGACCTGGCCGCCGGAGTGGCGGCCTGATCCCGGTGAGGAGGTGCCGGCCAACGCCGCCGAGTCGTACTACTGCGTGGTGGTCGCCCGCACGACCTGACCCGAGGGCCGGCCCGCTAGCGGTCGCGGAACTGCGGCCGCCGCTTCTCCGCGAACGCGCGCGGCCCCTCCTTGGCGTCATCGCTGGCGAACACGGCCATGCCCGCCTTCGCCTCGTACGCGAACGCCTCGTTCTCCGGCATGCCCTCGGTCTCGCGGATGACCTGCAGGATCGCGCGCACCGCGACCGGCCCGTTGGCCGCGATCAGCTCCGCGATCTCCAGCGCCCTGGTGAGCGCCTGCCCGTCCGGCACGACGTGGCCGATGAGCCCGACGGACAGCGCCTCGGCCGCGGTTATGTGCCGCCCGGTGAGCAGCAGGTCGGCGGCCACCGTGTACGGGATCTGCCGGGGCAGCCGGACCGCGGATCCGCCCAGCGGGAACAGCCCCCAGCGTGCCTCGGAGATCCCGAAACGCGCGCTCTCCCCGGCCACCCTGATGTCACACGCCTGCAGGATCTCGGTGCCGCCCGCGATCGCCGCGCCCTCCACCGCGGCGATCAGCGGCTTGCTCAGTCGGCGGCCCTTGAGCAGCGGCTCGATCACGGACAGGTCCATGTCCCCGGCCCGGAACCGGTCGCCGGGATGCGCGCTGGTCATCGCCTTGAGGTCGGCGCCGGCGCAGAACGCCCCACCCGCCCCGGTCAGCACGCAGACCCGGATGCCGGGGTCGCTGTCGGTCAGGTCCCAGGCCTGCCGCATCAGCTCCATCATCGGCCCGCTCAGCGCGTTGCGTACGGCCGGCCGGTTCAGGGTGACGATCAGCACGTGCCCCCGGCGTTCGATGAGCGCGTGCGGCTCTTCATCCGTTGCGGTCATCGAGCTGATTTCCCTCCCTCGGACGGCCCTAAAGGCTTGCCCAAAACAGTAACACGTTCTACTTTCGTTCCCATGGCACTGAACATGGCCGACCTGTTCGAGCACGCTGTCGACGCCTTCCCGGAGCGGGTCGCCCTGATCTGCGGCGACCGCCAGCTCACCTACCGCGTACTCGAAGACGAGACCAATCGCCTGGCCCACCACCTGGCCGCTCAGGGAGTCGGTCCCGGCGACCACGCCGGCCTCTATGCCCGCAACTCCATCGCGGCCGTGGAAACGCTGCTCGCCATCATCAAGCTCCGCGCCGTCGCCATCAACATCAACTACCGGTACCTGGCCAGTGAACTGGCATACCACCTGCGGGACGGCGACCTGTCCGCCCTCGTCCACGATCAGGACCTGGCCGCGGTCGTGGACGCCGTGGTACCGCCCGGACTGCCTCGCGTGGCGATCGGCGGAAACTTCGACGAGGCCGTAGCGGCCGCTTCCGGAGCACGTGATTTCGGCCCGCGCAGCCCAGACGACATCTACATCATCTACACCGGCGGCACCACCGGGCATCCGAAGGGCGTCATGTGGCGTCACGAGGACATCTGGCGCACGCTCGCTGGCGGCATCGACTTCATCACCGGTGAGCCGCTGGAAGATGAGTGGGCGCAGTCCCGCAAGGGCGCCGAGGGGGCCGCCCTGGTCCGCATGGCGCCTGCGCCGCTCATCCACGGCGCCGCCATGGTGGCCACGCTGGGCTGCCTGTTCGCCGGGGACACGGCCGTGATCATGCCGAAGTTCGATCCGCACGCGCTCTGGGCAGCGGTGCAGCGGCACCGGGTCAACGTGCTGTCGGTCATCGGCGACGCGATGGCCAGGCCGTTGATGGAGGCGCTGGCCGCGGGGGACTATGACACGTCCTCGCTGGTCTCCCTCAACTCCACGGCCGCGCTGTTCTCGCCCGCGGTCAAGGACGCGTGCACCAAGGCGCTGCCCAGCGTGTTCCTCACCGAGGCGATCGGCTCGACCGAGACCGGCTTCGCCGGCATCGCGTTCGTCAGCGCGGACGATGAGCACCGGGGCGGTCCCACGGTCACGGCCGGACCAGACGTCATCGTCATCGACGAAGCCGGCGGCGTATGCGGACCGGGGGAGACCGGCAAGCTGGCGCGCGGCGGGCACATCCCGCTCGGCTATTACAAGGACCCGGTCAAGACCGCCGAGATGTTCACGGAGGTGAACGGCGGGCGTTACGCGGTACCCGGCGACTGGGCGCGGGTCGAGGAGGATGGCACGATAACCCTGCTCGGCCGCGGCAACACGTGCGTGAACACCGGTGGCGAGAAGGTCTTTCCCGAAGAGGTCGAAGGCGCGCTGAAGTCTCATCCTGACGTATTCGACTCGCTGGTCCTCGGCGTGCCCGACGACCGCCTCGGCCAGCGTGTGGCCGCGCTGATCCAGCTTCGCCCTGGTGCCACCGCGGATGTGGCCGCGCTGGAGGCTCATGTGCGCGGCCAGCTCGCCGGTTACAAGGTGCCGCGCACCGTCTGGTTCGTGGATTCCGTCGGCCGGACAGTATCCGGCAAGGCCGACTACGGCTGGGCGCGTCAGTACGTCGCCGAACACCCCCCCGCCACTCCGGCTCCAGCAGAAAGGACCCCGTAACGCCATGACCGTGCGGACGCCTGTGTGCGACCTGCTGGGCATCGAGCATCCCATCGTCGGCTTCACCCCGTCCGAGCACGTGGCCGCCGCGGTCAGCCGGGCCGGCGGCCTCGGCGTGCTCGGCTGCGTCCGCTTCAACGACCCGGCCGAGCTCGACAGCGTCCTGGACTGGATGGACAAGAACACCGGCGGGCGCCCGTACGGCATCGACGTGGTCATGCCGGCCCGGGTCCCCGCCGAGGGCGCGGCCAGGGACCTGGACCAGCTGATCCCGGCAGAACATAAAGACTTCGTCGAGCAGACGCTGCTCAAGCTCGGGGTGCCGCCGCTGCCGGACGGCGCGCAGGCCGCCGACGGCGTGCTCGGCTGGCTGCACTCGATCGCGCGCAAGCACGTCGAGGTCGCGCTGGGCCATCCCGCGCGGCTGATCGCGAACGCGCTCGGCCCGCCGCCTCCCGACGTCATCGCGAGCGCGCACGACCGCGGCATGCTGGTCGCGGCGCTGGCCGGGAAGGCGGAGCACGCCCGCCGGCAGGTCGCCTCCGGGGTGGACATCGTGGTCGCCCAGGGCTACGAGGCGGGCGGGCACACCGGCGAGATCGCCAGCATGGTACTCGTCCCTGAGATCGTCGACGCGGTCGGCGCAGTGCCGGTGCTCGCCGCGGGCGGGATCGGCTGCGGCCGCCAGATCGCGGCTGCGCTCGCGCTCGGTGCCGTCGGGGTCTGGATGGGCTCGGCTTGGCTGGTCACGCAGGAGTACGAGCAGCTGACCGCGGCGCCGGCCGTCCAGCAGGCGCTGCTCGCGGCCACGTCGTCGGACACCGTCCGGTCCAGGATCTACAGCGGAAAGCCCGCCCGGCTGCTCAGGAACCGGTGGACCGACGCCTGGGAACAGCCGGGCGCGCCCGCACCGCTGCGCATGCCGCTGCAGAACTTGCTGGTCAGCGAGGCGCACCAGCGTCTGATGCGGTCCGGGCAGCCCGACGTGGTGCCGATGCCGGCCGGGCAGATCGTCGGCCGGATGACCGAGATCCAGCCGGTCGCCGACGTGATGGCCACGCTGGTCCGCGAGACCGGCGAGGCCCTCGACCGGCTAAACACGCTGCGGTGAGGATTTCCGTCTCGGCCGGCTACTGGGCGGCCGGCCCGCCGCCCGGCGCCGCGGACCTGTTCACCGCGGCCGAACGCATCGGGATCGACCAGATCTGGACGGCGGAGGCCTACGGCAGCGACGCCTGGACCCCGCTGGCCTGGTGGGGCTCGCGCACCTCGCGGATCCTCCTCGGCACGGCGGTCTCCCAGCTGTCGGCCCGGCCGCCGGTCACCCTGGCTATGACGGCGATGACGATGGACCACCTCACCCAGGGGCGGGTGCTGCTCGGCGTCGGCACCAGCAACCCGCAGGTGGTGGAGGGCTGGTACGGCCAGCCGTACCCCCGGCCGCTGGAGCGCACCCGGGAGTACATCGACATCGTCCGCAAGGTCATCGCGCGCCAGGAGCCGGTCAGCTACGACGGCAAGCACTACCAACTGCCTCTGCAGGCGGGCACCGGCAAAGGCAAGCCGCTGCGTTCCATCCTGCACCCGTACCGCACCGAGATCCCCATCTACCTGGGCGCGGAGGGCCCGAAGAACGTGGCGCTCGCGGCCGAGATCGCCGACGGCTGGAACGCGATCTTCTTCTCGCCCGCGATGAACGACTTCTACGCCGCCGCCCTGGCCGAGGGCTTCGCCCGCCCCGGCGCCCGGCAGACCAGCGACACGTTCGACGTGGTGGGCGGACCGCTGGCCATCGTCATCGATGATGATCCCGAACGGGCCGCGGATCTCGTCCGGCCCACCCTGGCTCTCTACATCGGCGGAATGGGCGCACGCGGCCTCAACTTTCACTTCGAGGTCTTCGCCCGGATGGGCTACGAGGCGGAAGCCCGGACCATCCAGGACTTCTACCTGGCCGGGGACAAGAAGAGCGCCATCGCGGCCGTGCCCACGAAGCTGGTGGAGGACGTGGCCCTGGTCGGCCCCTGGGCCAAGATCACCGACGAGCTCCAGCGCTGGCAGCAGACCGTCCTCACCACCTTCTCCCTCAACTGCGACCCGCGTCACCTAGAAAAGCTCGCCGAGCTGATCCGCTGACACCCGTCCTCGTTAGTCTGCTGGCGTGAACAAGTCGTCTCGACCTGACGGCGGGTGATGTCCGCCTCAAGCAGATCAGGGGCTAGAGGGTCCAGATGGTGGTGTGCTTGACGTCGCTGTCTTCCAGCGCGCCCAGGCCGGACACGTCGTAGCTGGCCAGCGGGGTCAGCCGGTGGCGGGGCAGGTAGGTCCGGCCGAAGTCGCCGACCAGCACGGCGACCCCGCGGGCCTGGCTCCACTCCAGGAACCGCATCACCTGGCCGGCCAGCTCGCGCTGGTAAAAAGCATCGGCTACCAGCACCAGATCGGTCCCGGGAGGCGGGGCCTCGTCCAGGAGATCGGCGCAGACGGCTAGGACGGTCACGCCGTTGGCGGCCGCGTTGACGCCGATGGCGGCGGCCGCGAGCGGGTCGATGTCATACGCGGTCACGGCCGCCGCCCCGGCCTGCGCGGCCGCGATGGCCACCAGCCCCGAGCCGGAGGCGACGTCGATCACGCGTCGGCCCCGGACCGCCTCCGGGTGGTCGAGCAGATAGCGGGCCAACGCCTGGCCGCCGGCCCAGGCGAACGCCCAGAACGGCGGATCCACCTCAGCCCCTTCCGCCTGCTCGGTGCGCTGCCACAGGCCGATCGGATCCGTGGCCTGGTACAGACGGACCTCCGGAACCAGCGGCACCGGCCTGAGTTGGGTGCCGGTCCGGATGATCCCCGGCACGGGCGGTTCTGCCTCCATTAGCCGGCGACTCTACCGCCTGGCCACTAACTCACCGAGCTTCTGCGGCACCACCAGCCGGGAGTACCGCTCCAGGAACCCCATCAGCAGGGCATGCCCGTAGCAGCACGCCCCGCGTTTCCGCGATACCAGGCGCCCGGCGGAGTCGGGGCGCACCGGGTACGCAAGAAGGTACCTGGGGAGACACCGACCTCATCGGGACTCCGTCAGCATGCCGCGGCCGGCGTGCCGCCGAAACGCTCAGGCGCAATTGCGTGAGGCGATTGCCAAAAACGTTTCCGCGGAAACGTCCAAGCCTCACCGGAAGTGGCGGGATCTGGCCGTTCACGGCTGATGCCCGGCCGCGCCAGGCTGCCCTCATGCAGCGCAGGCAGCAGTTCGGCCGGCCCCTGGCGAGCTTCCGTCATTCAGCGCCTTCACCTGAGCCCACCTGCCTAGCCTTCCCTTCACCTGACCCGCCCGCCGCTAGCCTTGGAGTGCGAGGGAAGACAGGCTACGGAAAGGATCAGCGGGGTGTCAGCACTACAGCATTTCCGGGCTCCTGAGGGACTGGCGCCCGGCCCGGGTTACAGCCACGCGGTGACCGGGCGCGGCCGCTGGGTGGCGACCGCCGGGCAGGTGGCTCTCGACGAGGCGGGCCAGCTGGTCGGCCCAGGCGATTCCGAGGCGCAGGCCCGGCAGGTGTTCGCCAACCTCGGCCGGGCGCTGGCCGCGGCCGGGGCCTCGTTCGCCGATGTCGTCAAGCTGAACTACTACCTCACCGACATCACGCTGCTCCCGGCCGTGCGCGCGGTCCGTGACGAGTACGTCGACACCGCCCGTCCGCCGGCCAGCACCGCGGTCCAGGTTCCGGCGCTGGCCATGCCGGACCTCATGATCGAGATCGAGGCCTGGGCCATCTGCGCCGACTGACGAGGGCTGGCCCGGCGGTATCACCGCACTTAACCTGTCGCGGATAAAGCGGGAAATAATGTCCCAATAGAGCACTGGAAGGGCGACAGGTTATCCTGTCCGAGCTGCCACCTGCATAGGCTAACGTAATAGACTCAGGCAAGCTCAGGATGCCGGAGGCGGGCTATCTTGCCCGGTACCGCATAGTCTTCCGACGGTTGTGAACAGGGGAAAAGATTAGGTGCAGATCTCGGTGGTGCGCCCATATGAACTTGGCCAGAATGAGATTGCTGCCTGGCGCTCCATGCAACGTAAGACGGCCTGGATGGCCAGCCCGTTCTTGTGTCCCGAGTTCACGCTCGCCGTTGACGGCTTCCGCCAGGGCGCTCGCGTCGCGGTCCTATCCGATGGGCCGGAACTAGCCGGATTTTCCCTTTCGAGCGGCGCAGGCTCGGCGTCGGCGTGCCGATCGCCGCTGGCCTGAACCACTGCCAGGCTCTCATCCATGCGCCGGATGTGGAATGGGATCCGCGGGAACTGCTGAGGGCGTGCCAGGTGTCCGTTTGGCAATTCGACAATCTGATAGTCGGCCAGCGGCCCTTTGAACGTTACATGTCTACCATGTTCCCATCGCCGGTAATAGACTTGTCCGGTGGGTTCGAGGTATACGAGAAAAAGCTCCGGATGAAGTCTTCTAAATTTTGCCGGGAGATAGGCCGCAAGGCGCGGCGGCTCGAGCGTGAAGCTGGCGAGCTCCGTTTCGTGGTCGACTCCCGCGATCCGGCCGACCTGCGCGTCCTCATGGGCTGGAAAACGGATCAGTTTCACCAGTATGGAACGATCAACATCTTTGACCGGCCGTGGATCGTCGAATTCATGGAGCAGCTGTTCAGCACCCGCGGCGACCATTTCGGTACGATGCTTTCCATCCTCTACGCGGGGGAATCGCCGGTCGCCGCGGACTTCTGTCTTCGTTCCGGCCACTTTCTCGCGGCCTGGTTCTCCGCCTACGACACGCGTTTCAGCAGGCAGTCGCCGGGACTGCTGCAGCATCTGCGGATGGCAGAGGGGACCGCCGCCCTCGGCGTACAGTTGATCGAGATGGGCGCGGGGCCGGCCGAGTACAAGCAAACGCTCAAGAGCCGCGACTTGTTCGTCGGTGCGGGCACCGTGACCAGGGGACCGGTGCTCGGGGGTGCGCACCGGGCTCGCGTGGCCGCCGAGCAGTGGGCAGAACGCCTGGTCAAGCGGCACCCGGCACTGTTCCGCGTCGCCGATAGCTTGCTCCGGCACTACGGCAGGATCGGGTGAGCGGCCTCACCGAGCCCACCCCTGGCGAGCCCACCCCCGGCGAGCCCACCCCTGGCGAGCCCACCCCTGGCGAGCGCCGCGCCGATGCGCCGGAGCTGGGCGGTGGCGCCGCCGAGGGTGAACTCATTGTGCTTGGCCGCGACGAAGTAGCGATGGACCGGGTAGGACGTGTCGATCCCCAGCCCGCCGTGCACGTGGACCGCGGTGTGCGCCACCCGGTGGCCGGCGTCGGCGGCCCAGAACTTGGCCGTGGCGACCACGGCGTCGACCGCGGGGCCGGACTCGCCGGCGGCGAGCCGCCAGGCGGCCTGCCACATGGTGAGCCGGGCCGCCTCCACGTCGACGTAGGCATCGGCCAGGCGCTGCGCCACCGCCTGGAACGAGCCGATCGGACGGCCGAACTGCTCCCGGCTCCGCGCGTACTCCGCGGTCAGCTCGAGCGCCCGCTCGACGACCCCGGCCTGCGCCGCGCACAGCCCCACGGTGGCCCGCGACACCAGCCACCGCGTGACCTCCGCGCCCCGCCCGGGCCCGAGCACCCGGTCGTCGTCCAGCCCAGCACCATCCAGCACGACCCGGCCGGCCTCGGCGAAGTCGGTCAGCTGCTGCGGCTGCACGCTCACCCCGTCATCCGCAGGCGAGACCAGGAACACAAGCACCCCGTCCGGTGAAGCCGCGGGCACCAGGAACAGGTCCGCCCGCGGCGCGGCCGGCACCGCGGTCTTCACGCCGGACAGCACCCACCGGCCGTCCCGGCGCACGGCGCTAGCCGACGGAAGACGCGGGTCGTCGCCGTCCTCCTCCGCCAGCGCGGCGGTGAGCACGACCGAGCCGCGCCCGGCCGGGACCACCCACCGGGCCTGTTGCGACGGCGAGCCGAACCCGGCGATCGCGCCCGCCCCGAGCACGATCGAGGCGAGGTAGGGCACGTCCGACACCGCGCGGCCGAGCTCCGTCAGCACCGAACACTCCTCGAGCAGGCCCAGCCCCGCCCCGCCGAGCGCCTCGGGCAGCCCGGCCGCGAGCACGCCGGCCGCGGCCAGGTCCGCCCAGGGCGCGTCTTGTTCGGTCAGGATCTTCCTGGCCAGCCCGGCCAGTTCCTCCTGCGCTTCGCTGAGCGTGAAGTCCATCAGTTCCTCCCGGGCGCTAGCGGCGGGCCATGGGCAACCCGAGCCCGGCCGCCGCGATGATGTCGCGCTGGACCTCGTTGGTGCCGCCGCCGAAGGTCAGGATGAGCGCGGACCGGTGCGCCCGCTCGATCCGCCCGGCCAGCATCTCGCCGGCGGACCCGGAACGGACCTGCGCGTTCGCGCCGAGCACCTCCATCAGCAGCCGGTACGCCTCGACCGCGAACTCGGTGCCGAACACCTTGGTGGCCGACGCCGCGGCCGGCCCCACCACGCCGCCCGACGCGATCTTCCAGTTCATCAGCTTCAGGAATTCGGCCTTGGCGTACACCCGGGCCAGGTTCAGCTGCACCCATTCGGCGTCGATCACCCGCTGCCCGCTGGCCAGCTTGGCCGAGGCGGCCCAGTCCCGCACCTCGGCCAGCGCCGACAGCACCGGTGCCGCCGAGGTCAGCGCCACCCGCTCGTGGTTGAGCTGGTTGGTGATCAGCGGCCAGCCCCGGTTCTCCTCGCCCACCAGCGAGGAAACCGGGACCCGCACCGAGGAGTAGTACGTCGCGCTCGTCGTCACGCCCGCGACCGTCCGCACCGGCGTCCAGGAGAAGCCCTCAGCCGACGTCGGCACGATGATGATCGACAGGCCCTTGTGCCGGTCGGCCGCCGGATCGGTGCGGCAGGCGAGCCAGACGTAGTCGGCGTGGGAGATCAGGCTGGTCCACATCTTCTGCCCGTTGATGACGTAGTCCTCGCCGTCCCGGACCGCGGTGGTGCGCAGCGACGCCAGGTCGGTGCCGGCCTCAGGCTCGGAGTATCCGATCGAGAAGTGGATCTCGCCCGCGGCGATCCGTGGCAGGTAGAACGACCGCTGCGCCGGGGTGCCGAACCGCATGATCGTCGGGCCCACCGTGTTGATGGTCAGGAATGGCACCGGCACCCGTGCGATCGCCGCCTCGTCGGTGAAGATGAGCTGGTCGAGCATGGTCCCGCCGCGCCCGCCGTGCTCGGTGGGCCAGCCCAGCGCCAGCCACCCGTCGCGGCCGAGCTGCCGAACGACCTGGCGGTATGCCTCGCCGTCCCCGTAGTCGCCATCGCCGCCCGCCAGCGCCGCCCGGACCTCCGGCGTCATCAGGACGCCGAAGTATGCACGCAACTCATGCCGCAGCCGTTCCTGCTCCGGGGTGTAGGCGATGCGCATGCGGTCCCCTAAAATAGAACGTGTTCTAGCGGCAAAGTCTACAACGGGAAGGCGCGGATGCCCGAGGCCTTCATTATCGACGCCGTGCGCACTCCGGTCGGCCGCCGCGGCGGCGGGCTGGCCGCCGCGCACCCGGCCGATCTCGGCGCGCACGTCATCAAGAGCCTGCTGGCCCGCACGCACGCCGATCCGCTCGCGGTCGACGACGTGGTGTTCGGCTGCGTGGACACGGTCGGCCCGCAGGCGGGCGACATCGCGCGCACGGCCTGGCTCGCGGCGGGCCTGCCCGAGGCGGTGCCCGGCGTCACCGTGGACCGGCAGTGCGGCTCGTCCCAGCAGGCGGTGCACTTCGCCGCCCAGGCGGTGCTCAGCGGCACCGCCGACCTGGTAGTCGCGGGCGGCGTGCAGAACATGAGCATGATCCCCATCGCCGCGGCGATGAGCCCCCCCTACACCGATCCGTTCAGCGGCTCGGCCGGCTGGCGGGCCAGGTACGGCGCCGAGGAGATCTCCCAGTTCCGGGCGGCGGACCTGATCGCGGACAAGTGGGGGATCAGCCGGACGGAGATGGAGCGCTACGCGCTGGCCAGCCACCAGCGGGCGGTGCGCGCGATCAGCGAGGGCGCGTTTGCCGCCGAGATCGCGCCCTACGGCGAGGTGACCCAGGACGAGGGCCCCCGCCCGGACACCACCCTGGAGAAGATGGCCGCGCTCAAGCCGCTGCGCGAAGGCGGCACGATCACCGCCGCGCTGTCCAGCCAGATCGCCGACGGCGCGGCGGCGCTGCTGATCGCCTCGGCGCGCGCGGTCCGCGAGCACGGGCTGCGCCCGCGCGCCCGGATCAGCCACCTGTCCGCGCGTGGCGACGACCCGGTGCTGATGCTCACCGCGCCGATCACGGCGACCGCGCACGCGCTGCGCCGGGCCGGGATGACCCTGGACGACATCGACCTGATCGAGATCAACGAGGCGTTCGCCTCGGTGGTGCTGGCCTGGCAGCGCGAGACAGGCGCGGACCTGGCCCGGGTGAACGCCTGCGGCGGGGCGATCGCGCTCGGCCACCCGCTCGGCGCCACCGGGGCCCGGCTGTTGACCACGCTGGTCCACGCCCTGGAGCGCACCGGCGGCCGCTACGGCCTGCTCACCATGTGCGAGGGCGGCGGCCAGGCCAACGTCACGATCATCGAGCGCCTGTGATACGCACTGCAGTAAGCCGGTCCAGGGTGTCGCCGGCCTCGGCCATGATCGCCTCGATCAGCTCCGCGCACGACGGCAGGTCGTCGATCAGCCCGGTCACCTGCCCGGATGACATCAGCCCGAGGTCGGCCCGGCCGTCCACCATGGCCGCGCGCAGCAGCACCGGGGTGTTCGCGGCCATCAGCACCTGGCCCCAGGTCAGCCCGGTGTCCTGGCGCCCCGTTCCCCGGTGCAGGGCCCGGCCCTGGCCGATCATTTCCCGCCAGCTCAGCCCGCCCGCGGCGCGGAACGCGGTCGCGTTGCGGGCCGACCGGAGCAGCCAGCCGATCCGGCCCGCGCGCAGCAGCCCACCCAGGCCGCCTGCCCGCTCTAGACGGTCGACCATACTCGTCCGCAGCACCCGGTGCGGCACCCCGTCGACCCGCCTGGTGACCACGGTGCCGTCCAGGCCCGCCGCCAGGTAGACCTGCTTGACCGCGTCGGCCACCGGGCTGTCGCTGGTGAGCAGGAACCGGGTGCCCATCGCGACGCCGGCCGCGCCCCAGGCCAGCGCCGCGACCAGCCCGCGGCCGTCGAAGAACCCGCCGGCCGCGATCACCGGGAGGTCCACCGCGGCCGCGACCTGGGGGATCAGCAGGCTGGTCGGCACCGCGCCGACGTGCCCGCCGCCCTCGCCGCCGGTCGCGATCACCGCGTCGATGCCCCATCCGGCGGCCTTCTCCGCGTGCCTGCGCGCGCCCACCGAGGCGATGGTGATCACCCCGGCGTCCTTGAGCGCCGCGATCAGCTCCGGCTTCGGGGCCTGCGCGAACGAGGCGACCGGGACGCGGCGATCGATGATCAGCCGGACCCGTTCGGCGGCGTCGGGCGCGTCGGCGCGCAGGTTGACGCCGAACGGCGCGGCGGTCCGCCCGGCCGTCTCCTTGATGGCGCTTTCCAGCTCGGCCAGGCTCATCGTCGCCGACGCGATGAGGCCGAGGCCCCCCGCGCTGGACGTCGCCGCGGCCAGCCGCGGCCCGGACACGTAGCCCATCGCGGCCTGCACGATGGGGTAGCGGATGCCGAGGAGCTCGGTCAGCGGCGTGCGGATCACCGTAGCTCCTGCTCGCGCATCCCGTTGGGATCGAGCCGGGTCCGGATCAGGTCGAGCTCCGCCGCCGTGGGGAGCCGGGTCACCGGCACCTCCTCGGGAACGGCGAGCGGGAAGCCGGTGGCCGCGACCACGTCGCCGACCTCGACCCCGGGATGGACCGAACGGACCCGCATCGCGCGCTCCCCAATCCCGGAGCCAGTCCCGAAGTCCAGCACCGCCAGATTGGTCACCACCACGCGCACCTCGCACGCCCCGCGGTCGTAACCGACGCCGGAGACCATGTCCACGTGCGGGACGAACACCCGGGGCGAGTGCCGGGGGACCCAGTAGCTGACCGGGTGGTTCACCGTGTTCCCCGGCGCGCCGCGCACCCCGAGCAACTGCGCCTTCGGGCGCTTCCAGTCGCCGATGCAGGAGATGTTCTGGTTTCCGTACCGGTCGATCTGCGCCGCGCCCATCATCACGTGCCTGCGGCCCGCCGCGAGCATCGTGAACACCTTGGCGAACGGCAGCCAGCCCTCCACGCGGCCGTCGGCGTCGAGCAGGTACGCCTCGCCGTCGGTGAGCAGCAGGTCGGGCGCGAACGTGAGCCGGGCCAGCCGGGCGCCCAGGGACGGGATCAGCCCCATCGGGCTGGCCAGGATCGCGCCGTCGCCGCGCCACGCCTCGGCGCAGGCCACCACGCAGACCTCGGCAGTGCTGGCCCGGGGGGGCACTCGGCCCCCCGGGCATACCCCGGACCCCGAGGGCCCGGAACCCCCCGCCCGGGTCGGCTCGTCGGTCACGCCGCGAACTCCCTGACTGCTTGCTGATAGCTGGCTTCGTCGCCGTCCAGGTACTCGGCGCGGAATCGCTGCCATTCGGCGGGGTCGGCGGCGGCCGCCGCGTAGCGCGCCTGGAACCCCTCGTCCCGCCCATAGTCGGGGACGCAGCTGGTGAAGTGCGCGCCGTTCGGCGTTTCCGTGACGGCGCGCACCATGGCCCGGTTGAGCAGCAGACTCTGCGGCGGCCCATGGTCGAGCAGATGCGGCACGATCCGCTCGCACGACAGGTAGGCGCGCTCGGCCGCCAGGCAGAACAGGTCGTCGAAGTACGGATCGGGGCCGAGGTACTGGCCGTTGCCCGCGGCGTCGGCCCGGTTCATGTGGACCAGCGCGGCGTCAAGACGCAGGGCCGGCATGGCTACCAGCTCCTCCCCGAGGCCGAACGGGTCGCCGTAAGGGGAGCGGATCGTGCGCAGCTCCGGGTTGACCTCGAGCACGCCGGAGCGCAGGCCCGCCCGGATCGGCAGGAACGGCAGCCGGTGCGCGGCGGCGAGCAGGCCCCAGTGCAGCATGCCCTCGTCCAGTTCGGTCAGCTCCACCGTCCCGGCCTGCCGGGCCCGCCGGAAGTGCGGCTCGAGGGCGATCGAGTCCAGCGACGCGAATCCGGTGACGACCCGCTTCGCCTGGCCGGAGGCGACCAGCAGCCCGACGTCGGGACCGGCGTAGGACACGATGATGAGGTTCTTCAGCGGCGAGCGCAGGATCGCCCGGACCAGGGCCATCGGCTTGCGCCGCGATCCCCAGCCGCCGATCCCGATCGTCATCCCGTCGCGCAGCTCCGCGACGACCTCCTCAGGGGTCAGTGCTGGCCCGGGGGGACGCTCTGCCCCCCGGGGATACCCCGGACCCCGAGGGCCCGGAACCCCCCGCGGCTCGCTCATGTGCGCTTTCCGTCGACGAAGGCCTGGCGTGCCTGGTCACCCGCGCCGGCCAGGGTCAGCTCGAAGGTGAAGCCTTGCTCGTACCGGTAGGAGCGCTTGACGTCGACCGGGTCGATGCCGTTCAGCGACTGCTTCGCCAGCCGGATCACCGCCGGATCCTTGGCCGCGATCTCTTCCGCCAGCTTGTGCGCGGCGGCCCTCAGCTCCTCCCGCGGCACCACCTCGAGCACGGTGCCGAAGGCGAGCAGCTGCCGAGCGGTGACGGTCCGGCAGGTGTAGACCATGGCGCGCATCAGCGGCTGCGGCACCAGCCGGGCCAGGTGCGTGGCCGCGCCCAGCGCGCCCCGGTCGACCTCGGGCAGCCCGAAGGTCGCGTCGTCGGCCGCGACCACGATGTCCGCGTTGCCGGCCAGGCCGATGCCGCCGCCCAGGCAGAAGCCGTGCACCGCGGCGATCACCGGGACCGGGCAGTCGTAAACCGCGGCGAAGGCGGCGAAGCAGCCCCGGTTGGCGCCGAGCAGCGCCTCGTGCCCCGCCTGCTGACCCTGGGGCCGCTGCATCTCCTTGATGTCCACCCCGGCGCAGAAGCCGCGGCCCTCCGCGGCCAGGATCACCGCCCTGGTCCCCAGATCGGCGCCCGCCGCCGCGACCGCGGCCGCCAGGTCGTACCAGCCCTGCACCGGCAGCGCGTTGACCGGCGGAAAATCGATGATCACCTCGGCGATCCCGTCCGCCGCGCGCACCTCGACGCTCACCGCGCCCCACCCCGCACTGCCACCGTCACGCGCACCGCCGTCGCCGCACCGTCTCACCCCGATTTGTCTGCAGTTTCGGGTGTTATAACCCCCGAAATCGTAGACAAAGCCGCCTCACCTACCCGCGCACGTGCGCTAGCCTTACCAGCGCACGTGCCCTAGCCTTACCAGCGCACGTGCCCTAGCCTTACCAGCGCACGTGCCCTAGCCTTACCAGCGCACACTTGACCTAGCGTTTGCTTGGGCGTGAGCCTAACATGGCGCCATGCAGCCCGTCGACCAACCGTTTCCCGGCATTTCCGGCTGCCGGGTGATCGTGACCGGCGGCACGAAGGGCATTGGGGCGGGCATCGCGCGGGGGTTCCTGCGCTCCGACGCGCGGGTGCTGGTCTGCGGCCGGAACGACCCCGCCTCGCTACCCGCCGCGGCCAGTACGGCGGCCAGTGAGGCGGCCAGTGAGGCGTGCCGTGCGACCGCCGCGTTCACCCGCGCGGACGTCAGGGACCCGGAGCAGGCGCGGCGGCTGATCGCGGCCGGCCTGGAGTTGTTCGGCGGCGTGGACGTCGTGATCAGTAACGCGGGCGGCTCCCCGCAGGCCCCGGCCGCCACCGCATCCCCGCGGTTCCACGCCCGGATCATCGAACTGAACCTGATCGCGCCGCTGCACGTCGCCCAGGCCGCCAACGAGGTCATGCAGGGCCAGCCCGCAGGCGGGTCGATCATCATGATCGGCAGCGTGAGCGGCTCCCGGCCGTCACCTGGCACCGCGGCCTACGGGGCCGCCAAGGCCGGCCTGCACCACCTGGCCACCAGCCTCGCCATCGAATGGGGCCCCCGAGTGCGGGTGAACACCGTGGTGCCCGGTTTCGTGGCGACCGAAGACTCCGCCGGCCACTACGGCGACGCGGACGGCGTGGCGGCCGTCGCCGCCACCGTCCCGCTGCGCCGGATGGCCACCCCGGACGACGTGGCCGACGCGTGCCTCTTCCTGGCCTCTCCCCGGGCCGCCTACATCAGCGGCGCCTGCCTCACCCTGCACGGCGGCGGCGAACCCCCGGCCTTCCTGACCGCGGCCCTTCCCGTTCCTGAGGAACCTCTCCGCTAGTACGTGCTAGTAGCATCTGACCCGCCGGAGCAGGCTTCCTTACCCGGAGAGGGCCAATGTCGCTGTCAGAGCAGGCCGTCCGTTACATGGCCGCCGCTGCCGCGGCGTACGGCCCGCAGGTGCTGGCCTCGTCCGCGCAGGCAGGCACGGACACGCCGGAGATGCTCGGCCGCGGCCTGCTGCGGATGCTATTCGGCGTCCAGGATCCCGGTCTCGAACTCCCGCTGCCGCTCGCGGATCTCGTCGCCAGTCCGGCTGATCCAGACCGGCAAGCTGGGCTCGAGGAGCAGGCGGACAGCATGCTCGACGAGCAGCCCGGGTTGCCGTCGGCGATATCGGAGATGCTGGCTGGCTTCTACCGGCAGCAAGCTGCCGCGGGAGACGCCCAGGCGCTGGTCGGCCTGGGTGACCTGCTCAACTGGCAGGACGACGTCGACGGGACCCGCGCCGCCTACCAGCAGGCCATCGACGCCGGCTCCGACTTCGCCGACCACCTGCGAGGAAGGCTGTCCCCGGCCGCCGAACCCGACCACGACGACGACGACCTAGCCGACCTGCCGCCGCAGTTCCACCCGCACAACTTCACCCGCACTGGTATCGAGGTACTCAGCCACGGGCTGCCCGCGCTGCCCGAGGTGCTGACTTACCAGATGACCATCCCGGTCGCCTACTGGACCGCCAGCCAGTGCGCTGTCGTCGTGTTCCTCACGTTCAACGGCCTCGGGCTGGGCGGGAGAGAACCCATGCTCCTGCAGGTCACGTACTCGCGGACCGGTGAAGGCTGGACCGGGCAAAGGCATTCCTACGGCAGCAGTTTCGGCCACGACCCTATCGCCCGCCTGGGCTACCGGCGGGACCTGAACGGCCAGCCCATGGTGTGCGGTGGATCAGCGTACGCCACGCAGCCGCCACCGCCCGGACACCCCGCCGTCATCGTCACCGGCCGCGCCGCCACCGCCGTCACGCACATAGCCCTCATCCAGGACGGCCACGAGGACCGCCGCCCGCTCAGGTCACACTTCGGCGTCTGGGTCGTCTGCACCGAGCAGCTGACACCGATCCAGGTAGCCGGACTCGACCAGGACGGAACCGTGCTGGCCACCCTGGACATCCCGCTATCCCGCTCCGGGGACCGCGGTAATAGCGCCCGCCTGCCGCCACGCCGACGCGGACAGCCCGTCGGCGGGGAACGCCGCCGCCCCATCACCTCAGCCGCTGCCGGGACTGCCTCAGGCCCGCCGGATCGCCCTCGCTCCGGAAAGCCACACCAATGTGACATTGGTGTGGCTATGACAACGTCGATGTGACATCGGCGTGGTTGCTGCCGTGGGCGGGCGGGTGGATTCAGGTTCCGGGGCGGGCGCGCGGGACCCATGGGGCATGCGGGAAAGCGGTGGCGGGGCACGCCGGGGTCGCTGCCGGCGCCGTGGGTGCAGGCGCGAACCAGTTACGCGACGGCCCTCTATAGGGGACTTTGATCCACGATGACGCGATGAGGTTCCTGGCGGGCGCCCCGGCACCCGGTGTACGCTCCGAATAACTAGAACGTGTTCTACTCACGGGCAGGACACGGGCAGGACACGGGCAGGACACGGGCAGGACACGGGTACCGCAAGGACAGCGCAAGGGAGCGGGGCAATGGTCGCATCCATCAAGCCGCATCGCGACGAGCTCGGTCTCGGCGACGGCCTCATGCTGGTCGACGGGCAGTGGACCGCGGCCGCCGACGGCGGCACCTGGAGCCACACCCATCCCGCGACGGGGGAGCAGGTCGCCGCGTTTCCCGTCGCCGGGCCGGCCGACGTGGACCTGGCCGTGCGGGCGGCGCGCCGGGCGTTCGACGAGGGCCCGTGGCCGCACGCCCGGGCCGGCGAGCGGGTCCGGGTGCTGCGCACGATCGCGGACCTGGTCCGCGCGCACGCCGGTGAGCTGCTGGGGCTGCAGGCGCTGGACAACAGCGTCCCGCTGAGCTTCGGCGAGATCTACGCGATGTCGGCGGACTTCGTGGCGGACGTGTTCGATCATCACGCCGGCTGGGCCGACAAGCTGTCCGGCGAGACGCTGCCGCCGTACCAGGGCGGCGATCATATGGTGCTCACGCTGCGCGAGCCGGTCGGCGTGGTGGGCGCGGTGATCCCGTGGAACGCGCCGCTGGCGCTGTTCGCCCAGAAGGTGGCCCCGGCACTGGCGGCCGGCTGCACGATCGTGCTCAAGCCGTCGGAGTACGCCACGTTCGCGGTGCTGCGGCTGGCCCGGCTGATCGCCGAGGAGTCCGGCCTGCCGCCCGGCGTGCTCAACGTGATCACCGGGCCCGGCGACCCGGCCGGGCAGGCCCTGATCAGCCACCCGATGGTGGACAAGCTGTCCTTCACCGGTAGCCGCGCGGTCGGGCAGAAGGTCATGATGGCCGCGGCCATCGGGTGCAGGCGGGTCAGCCTCGAGCTCGGCGGCAAGAGCCCGTCGGTGGTGTTCGCGGACGCGGACGTGGGCACCGCCGCCGCGGTGACGATGGGAACGGTCACCCTCGGCCTGTCCGGCCAGGTATGCGCGGCGCAGACCAGGGCGCTGGTGCACCGGGACGCGATCGAGGAGTTCCTCGCCACGGCCGAGATGATCGGCACGATGGTCAGCTACGGGAATCCGTTCGACCCGGAGGTCACCTCGGCACCGCTGATCAACCCCCGGCAGCTCGACCGGGTCCTCGGCCTGATCGCCCGCGGCCAGGAGGAGGGTGCCCGGCTGGTGTGCGGCGGCGGCCGCGCCGACGGCGACGAACTCGCTAAAGGCAACTTCGTCGCGCCGACGCTGTTCGCCGACGTGTCCAACGACATGAGCATCGCCCGGGAGGAGATCTTCGGCCCGGTGCTGTCGGTGATCGCGTTCGACGACGAGGCGGACGCGATAAACATCGCCAACGACACCGACTACGGCCTGGCCGCCACGGTGTGGACCGAGGACGTGCGCCGGGCGCTGCGGATGACCAAGGCCATCAAGGCCGGCACCGTCGGCGTCAACGGGTACCAGCTCGAGCCGAACTCCCCGTTCGGCGGCTACCGGCAGTCCGGCCAGGGCCGCGAGGGCGGCCGCGCCGCCGTCGAGTCCTACACCGAGCTCAAGACCGTCCTGCTGCCGTTCACCGACGAGATGATGTAAATAGGTCACAGCCGCAGCGCCCTGGCCGGGACCAGGCGCGCCGCGCGCAGCGCGGGGTAAAGCCCGGCCACGGCGCCCACCAGCAAGGCGACCACGAAGGCGGCGAGCAGGGCGGGCACCGGGACGACGGCGTCCCAGTGCCGTGACGCGGCATAGACGGTCGTGGTGAACCCGCCGAGGACCGCCCCGGCCGCGCCGCCGCAGCCCGCCAGCAGGGTCGCCTCGGCGGCGAACTGGACCGCGACGTGCAGCCGGCGGGCGCCGAGCGCGCGCCGCAGGCCGATCTCGCCGCGTCGTTCCAGCACCGCGATGACCATGACGTTGGCGATGCCGATGCCGCCGACGCCGAGCGCGACCGCGCCGAGGGCGAGGAACAGATCCTGGAAAGCGACCGAGGCGTCGGCCCGGGCGGTGAGCGCGGTGATCGGGTCGGTCACCGACACGTCCTGCGGCGCCGCCGGGTTGGCGGTGGCCGGCAGGACGGCGGCGACCGCGGCGATGCTCGCCGGGTTGGCGCGCACGTAGATCTGCACGGGCGCCGCGGTGGCGCGCAGCAGTCGCTGCGCGACCGGATAGCCGATCAGCGCGGTCCGGTCGAGTTCGGGGGCCAGCGGCAGCGGCCGCATGATCCCGATGACACTGAACCAGCGCTGGCCGAGCCAGACCTGGACCGTGCCGTCGGCGCGATCGATGCCGAGCGCGGCCGCCGCGTCCGCGCCGAGGACCACCGCGGGGTAGCGCGCGGTGGCGGCATCGAGGAAGGCGCCCCGGGCCAGCTGTCCCTGCAGGGTACGCAGCAGGCTGGTGCCGGCCGAGTACACGGTGATCGCGTTGGTGTTCGCCGGGGAGATGCGGTTGTTCCGGTACACCTGGGCGTTCACGTCGCCGATGGCCGACGCGCCGATGACCGGGCCGATGCGGGCCACCATGGCGGGCGCCTGCGGGGGCAGCGTGACCGCCTGCCCGCCGAACGACTGGCCCGGGGCCACCGTGAGCAGGTTCGTGCCGAGCGCGTCGATCTGCGCCACCAGCTGAGCCCGGCTGGAGTTGGAGATGCCGAGCACCGCCACCATGGTGGCGATGCCGAGCGCGACGCCGACGGCGGAAAGCGCGGCCCGCGCGGGCCTGCTGACCAGGCCGAGGACGGCCAGCGGCCAGATGTCGGCCGCACGCAGACGGCTGGGCGGCAAGGCAGGTGCCGAACGGGTCTTCATGCTGCCTCGCTGTCGTGCTCGATGCGCCCGTCACGCAGCCGGATCACCCGGCCCGCCGCCCCGGCTATCTCCGGGTTGTGCGTGACCACGAGGATCGTCGCGCCCCGGCGGTTCAGCTCGGCCAGCAGGGTGAGGATGCCTGCGCTGGTCGCCGAGTCCAGGCTGCCGGTCGGCTCGTCGGCCAGGATGATGGCGGGCCGGCCGACCAGGGCCCGGGCGATGGCGACGCGCTGGCACTCGCCGCCGGACAGTTCGGCCGGACGGTGGGCGGCCCGGGGTGACAGGCCGACTTCGGCCAGCGCGTCCGCGGCGGCCTGGCGGCGCCGCGCCGCGGGCACCCCGCGGTACAGCAGCCCGGTGGCCACGTTGTCCAGCGCGGTCAGGCTGGGCACCAGGAAGAACTGCTGGAACACGAAGCCGATCCGCCCCGCCCGGACTCCCGACAGAGCTCGGTCGGGCAGGCCGTCCACGGCGAGCCCGGCCACCCGGACGCTACCCGCGGTCGGGCGTTCCAGGGTGCCGGCGATCGCCAGCATGGTCGACTTGCCCGACCCGGACGGGCCGACGATCGCGGTGAACTCGCCCGTCCCGATCGTCACGGTCACCGACCTCAGCGCGGCCACCGGAGGCGAGCCCGGGTGCTCCTTGCTCACCCCGGTGAGTTCCAGCGCGTTCACTGTGCTACCAAGGTTCACTGCGCCACCACCACTCTCGTTCCGGCCTTGATGCCCGCTCCGCTGACCTGAACCCGCCCGGCGGCGAAGATGCCCGCGGTCACGGCGACCAGGTGACGCGCGCCCGACGGCGTGACCACCTCCAGCCCGTAGCCTCCGCCGGCCAGCGCGAGCAGGGCCGAGACCGGCACGGCCAGCACGTCGCGGGCCGACTGAACCGCCAGGGCCACCTGTACCTGGACGCCTCTCCCGGTGCCGGTGGCCCGCGGCTGCTCCGGTGTCACCGTGAGCTGGCCCGGCGTCGCCCCCACGGCGGTGATCTTCCCGGGCGTGCTGGCCTGGGACGGCAGGATGATGGAGACGATCTCGCCGACGGCAGCCGGCGGCAGCGCCGGGCTCAGCGGCACGGTCACGGTCCGCTCACCCGTCGTCACCTGGTAAGGCTGCTGGCCGCCCGAGGCGGCCTGGCCCACCGCGACGTTCATCGCGCCGGCGAGGACCGCGGTGGGCAGGAAGACCACCTGGCCCAGCGGGATCAACCCGGTCGCGGTCATGCCGCCGGCGGTCTGCCAGCGTTCCACGGCGTTCGCGGTCAGCAGGTCGTAGTGGCCGGTCGGCGCGGTGAGCAGGCCGACGGCGAAGTGGCCGGCGATCAGGCTGGATTGAAGCTGCCGGACATCGGGCCCGTCCGTCATGCCGATCCCGAACGGCCGCCATGCGGGCGTAGCGCCGGCCATCAGCGTGACCGGCTTGTTGTCCACCCGGTACAGGACGCTCCCGGCTTTGATGGTGGCGCCCGGATGCGGCAGCCAGGTGTAGATCCCGGCCGCCATGTTGACCACCGGGCGGGCCGCCGCGTAGCCGAGCGTCCCGCCCGTCAGTGCCGTGGTCACCAGGTTCGTCCGCACCACCGCGGCGGTGGCGAGCCGCGGCGGGGCCGGGGCCGCCGGGGCGGCCTGGCCGCCCCGGACCGCGACGGTGGCGACCACCCCGACGAGGGCGGCCCCAGCCAGGGACAGGGCCAGGGAAAGGCCGCTCCGTCTCACGGCCCGCTCCCGTCGTCACGGACGTCGGCCGGGAGAAGGTGACGGCAGGCCGCGTCGGCCGCCCGGAACTGCGGCGAATACCGGCCGAAATTGCTGGTGATACCGGGCACGCTGCCCATGTTCAGCTCGCCCTGCGGCGTCGGGTCCAGCATGTTGATGTCGTGGCTGCGCATGCACTGCGCGTACCTGGTCAGCGCGGCGAGGTGCGGTGCGGCCTGAGCCGCCGCCCCGGCCGACTTGATCTGGAGCATGGCCGCGATGAAGTGCGTGCAGGCCGCGTAGGCCGCGCTGGTCGCCGAGTCGCGCGTGGGCAGGTCCAGGCTGAGCCCCGCGTGCCCGGGCCGGTGGACCGGATCGGACATCTGGACCCCGTGACCGCGCATGCACCGGGTGAAGCTGATCATGCCCTGGTCGCTCTGCTGCTGGGTGAGCGCCTGGCCGGCCGCCGCGGTGCCTCCGCCGTGGCCGGACACGCTCGCCACGGGCGCGCCCTGCTGGCCCCCCGATGAACATCCGGCCAGGACCGCCGCCGCGGCCAGCGGCACCACCCAGCACCGGAATGGACGATGACACATGATGACCTCCAAGCTGCCGGCACCCACCGGCTCAGCAGCAGTGGTACACGGCCGGGCGTCACACTGGGATCACAGGCGAACCCGGTCACCGGTCGGCTGGGCCGGGCGCTAGCACCTGGTCGCCACGGCGCGGGCCAGGCTGTCGCAGGTGCGGGCCAGGCTGTCGCAGGTGCGGGCCAGGCTGTCGCAGGTGCGGGCCAGGCTGTCGCAGGTGCGAGCCAGGCCGCCGCGGTGCTGGCCGGGCTGTCGCCGGTGCCGGCCCGGCCCCCGGGCCGGGGCGGTTGTGATACCGGTGTGATCCCGGCTGGGGCACGATGGCTACATGCGGGTGCTTGTGGTCGAGGACCAGGCCGAACTGGCCGACGACATCGCCGACGGCCTGCGTGACCAGGGGATCGGCGCGGACGTGGCCTACGACGGCTCGGCCGGGATCGAGAAGGCGCTGCTGAACTCCTACGACGTGGTGATCCTGGACCGTGACCTGCCCCGGATCCACGGCGACGCGGTCTGCGCCACGCTGGTCGGCTCGCCGTCGCAGGCCCGCATCCTCATGCTGACCGCGGCGGGCACGGTGGGCGACCGGGTGGACGGCCTCAACCTCGGCGCCGACGACTACCTGACCAAGCCGTTCGCGTTCGCCGAACTGGTCGCGCGGGTGCGCTCGCTGGCGCGGCGCAGCCCGGCCGCCGCCCCGGTGATCGCCCGCGGCGACCTCGTCCTCGACCGCGCCAGGCGGCGGGTCAGCCGGGCCGGGCGCCCGGTTCCGCTGAACCGCAAGGAGTTGGGCGTCCTGGAGGAACTGGGGGCGTGCTCAGCGCGGAGGACCTGTTCGAGCGGGTCTGGGACGAGAACACCGACCTGTTCTCGCGGACCGTGACGGTCACCATCGGCCGGCTCCGGCGCAAGCTCGGCGAGCCCGACCCGATCGAGACCGTGATCGGAATCGGGTACCGGCTGCCATGAGCCGATACCCGCTGACGCGCTGGCTCCGGCCCCTCGAGCCGCGCTGGTCCCTCAGGCCGCGCTGGCCATTCTGGCCACAGAAGGTCAGGACCAGGCTCGCGCTGCTCTACGCCGGGCTGTTCCTAGTCTCGGGAACCTGCCCGCGCAGCCCTCGTCCTCCTACTCCGCCGGGTTCAGCCGCAATCAGCTGGCCAAGCTGACCATCGCCTGCAAGCAGCCACGTCCCGATTCCGGCACGGTGGCGCAGTGCAAACGGGCCTTTAGCGCCGGGGCCGGGGCCGCCACGGCCAGCGTGCGCCAGCGGGCCCTGGACAGCCTGCTGCTCTTCTCCCTGGTCGGCCTGGGGGCGATGACGGTCGTTTCTGGCGGCCTGGGCTGGTTCGTCTCCGGCCGGGTGCTGCGGCCGGTGCGGGCGATCACCGAGACCGCCCGCCGGGCCTCGGACCAGCACCTGGGGGAACGGCTGGCCCTGACCGGCGCCCGGGACGAGCTCAAGGAACTGGCGGATACCTTCGATGAGATGCTGGAACGGCTGGACCTCGCGTTCGCCGCGCAGCGCCGGTTCGTCGCGAACGCCTCGCACGAGCTCCGCACCCCGCTGACCGTCATGCGGACCGCCATCGACGTCGCGCTGGCCAAGCCGGCCCGGACCACGCAGCAGCTGGAGGACATGGCGGCACGCGTCCGTCGTTCCATCGACCGGGCCGAGAACATGATCGAGGCGCTCCTGGTCCTCGCGATCAGCGATCAGGGTGTGGCCAGCAACGAGCTGCTGGACCTTTCGGCGGTGACCGAGGACGCGCTCGACCTCGCCGCGCCCGGCATCACCCGGCTGGGGCTCAAGGTGGAGGCAGAGCTCTCGCCGGCCGAGACGACCGGTGATCAGCAGCTCATCGAGCGCATGGTCTGGAACCTGGTCGACAACGCGGTCAGGCACAACGAGCCGGGCGGCTGGATCCGGGTCGCGACGGGCCCGTGCGGGCCGGGCGTCGTCCTGCGGATCGCCAACAGCGGGGCCCGGGTACCCGCCGACGCCGTGCCCACGCTGTTCGAGCCGTTCCGGCGGATCGAGGGCCGGGGTGACGGCGGCGTCGGCCTCGGGTTGTCGATCGCCCGGTCGGTCAGCACCGCGCACGGGGCGGAGCTGGACGTACGGAGCCAGCCCGAGGGCGGCCTGTCCATCAGCGTCAGCTCGAGCGTGTCCTCGCACAGGAAGCCCACCGAGGGTGCCCTGTCCCCGAACGCCGGGCCGAGCGCCGAGTGCACCGAGTCCAGCGTCCACATGCCGTCGGGCGTGTCGGCGTGGAACACCGTCCGGACCCGGGGCGGATCCATGACCGCGGCGACGCCGCCGTGTACCACGAACACCTCGCCGTTGATCGTCTCGGCGGCCGGGCTGGCCAGGTACACCACGAGCGGTGCGACGTGCTCGGGCGCGAGCGGATCGACCGCCCCCTCCGGCGGCGGGCCCATCAGCTCGGCCGTCATGGCGGTCCGGGCGCGGGGGCAGATGGCGTTGGCGCGCACGCCGTACCGCGAGCAGCTGCGCGCGGTCGTCACGGTGAGGGCGGCGATGCCGGCCTTGGCCGCGGCGTAGTTGGGCTGGCCGATCGAGCCGAGCAGGAAGGCCTCGGACGAGGTGTTCACGATCCGCGCGTACACCGGCCGGCCGGCGGCGTTGCGCTGCTCCCGCCAGTGGGCGGTGGCCAGCCGCGTGGTCACGAAGTGCCCGCGCAGGTGCACCCGCATGACCAGGTCCCACTCCTGCTCGGACATCGTGAAGATCATCCGGTCGCGCAGGACCCCGGCGTTGTTGACCAGGATGTCCAGCTGCCCGTACGCCTCGAGCGCCGCCGCCAGCAACTGCTCGCCCGTCGACCACTCCGCGACGTCCCCGGCGGCCACGACCGCCTGCCCGCCCGCGGCCCCGATCTCGGCGGCCACCGCCTGCACGGCGTCTCCCGGCAGGTCGTTGAGCACCAGCCGCGCCCCGGCCCGGGCCAGCGCCAGCGACTCGGCCCGGCCGAGGCCGTTGCCCGCCCCGGTCACGATGGCCACCCGGCCGGCCAGCGTCAGCGCGTCGACCATTGCGTCCCCCATGATCAGTAGCCAGGACCGGACAGGATGCCGCCGTCGGCGACGAACTCGCTCCCGGTCGAGTAGGACGACTCGTCGCAGGCCAGGTAGGCCACCAGCCGCGATATCTCGACCGGCTCGGCGAACCGGGCCAGCGGCATGGCCTTCAGGAAGGCCTGGCCGTCGTCGGGACCGCGGGCGTCCGCCGAGTCGATGATCATCCGGGTGAGCACCCCGCCGGGATGGACCGAGTTGACCCGGATGCCGAACGGGGCCAGCTCACGCGCGGCCACCTTGGTCATGCCGCGGATCGCGAACTTGCTCGCGCTGTAGGCCGAAAGACCGGCCGCCCCGGTGAACCCCTCGATCGAGGAGATGTTGACGATCGACCCGCCGCCCGCCGCTTTCATCGGCTCGATCACCGCCTTCATGCCGAGCCAGCAGCCCACCGCGTTCACCTCGAGAACCCGCCGGAAATCGGCCAGCGGCATGTCCGCGATCGAGGCGAACTTCAGCACGCCGGCGTTGTTCACCAGCACGTCCAGCCGGCCGAAGGCGTCCGCCGCCAGCGCGACCGCCGCGGCCCAGTCGCCGGAGCTGGTGACGTCGTGGTGCAGGTACCGGCAGGACTGCTCGCCGAGTCCGGCCGCCACCGCCGCGCCCCGGTCGTCGAGCACGTCGCCGAAGACCACCCGGGCACCCTCGGCGACGAAGTGCCGTACATGGGACTTGCCCATGCCACGAGCGCCGCCGGTGATCAGCGCGACCTTGCCGTCCAGCCGGCCCATGGCCCCTCCGGTACGATCCATTCCGTTGAACCAAACGCTTGCTTGCCCGAGCCTAACACCACGCCGCCTCAACTAGAACGTGTTCTTGTTTCGTCACCGTCGGCGGCCTAAGGTCCGAGCACGGGCGGATACGCAGCCCGTTCGGCCAAATCTTTCTGCGAGGACCGGATGGACCAGAGCGCGGACTACATCGTGGCCGGCGCGGGCAGCGCCGGATGCGTGCTGGCGAGACGTCTCGCCCAGACGGGCGCCACCGTCATCCTGCTGGAGGCGGGCGGCCCGGACCGCACCCGGCTAGTACGCAAGCCGGGGATGATCGCCATCTTCCACAACGTGCCCGCGCTGAAGAAGCGCCTGGACTGGGGGTACTACACCGCCCCGCAGCCCAGCGCGCTCGGCCGCCGGATCCCGCAGCCCCGCGGCCGGGTGCTCGGCGGCTCCGGCTCGATCAACGGCATGCTGTTCGTCCGCGGCAACCGCAAGAACTACGACGACTGGGCCGTCCCGGGCTGGTCTTACGAAAACGTACTATCCAGTTTCAAACGAATGGAGGACTGGGAAGACGGCGCCACCGCGCTGCGCGGCGCCGGCGGCCCGGTCAAGGTGACCAGGCAGAAGGACCTGACGCCCGCCTCGCAGGCCTTCATCGAGGCCCTCGCCGCGACCGCGGGCGTGAAGAAGATCGACGACTACAACGGCGAGTCCCAGGAAGGCGCGTCGGTCTTCCAGCAGAACGCCAGCGGCGGGCTGCGGTACAGCTCGTCCGTCGCCTATCTGGATAAGCACAGCCTCGATGAGCACGGCCTGCCGAACCTCACCGTTACCACCCGCGCCCGCATCACCCGGGTGGTGATCGACAAGGGCCGCGCCACCGGCGTCGAGGTCGTGACCGAAAAGGGACACAGCATCATCACGGCCCGCCGCGAGGTGATCCTGTGCGCGGGCGTGTACGGCTCGGCCCAGCTCCTGATGCTGTCCGGCGTCGGCCCGGCCGGGCACCTGCGCGAGCACGGCATCGCCGTGGCCGCCGACCTGCCGGTCGGTGACAACCTGCACGACCACATGTTCGTGCCGATGACCTACTGCATGACCTCGGCCCGCAACCGCGGCACCACGCCGTATTTCGTCGGCGGCATCGTCAGGGAGGCGATCCGCGGCGACACCTGGATGGGCCGCACCGTCTTCGAGGCCGTCGGCTTCGTCCGCAGCTCCCGGTCCCCCCAGATCCCGGACATCCAGGTGCACGCGCTGCCGTGGTCGTACCCGTTCCCCAACCAGGACTCGCCGGCCAGGCAGAAGGTGGACAAGCGCTGCGCCTTGACGATCATGCCCACGCTGATCTACCCGAAGAGCCGCGGCACCCTCCGGCTGGCCTCCGCCGACCCATCGGCGGCGCCGGTCATCGACCCCGGCTACCTGACCGAACCCGACGACAGCCGCGTGCTGCTCGACGGGATCGAGCTGATCCGCGAGGTGATGGCCAGCAAGCTCATCGCGAGCCAGGTCAGCCTGGAGCTGAACCCCGGGCCCGGCTTCCCCGACCGGGCCGCGCTGGCCGCCGAGCTGCCGAACCGCGCGACCTCGGTGTACCACGCGGTCGGCACCTGCCGGATGGGCACGGACGACCGGGCCGTGGTGGACCCGGCGCTGCGGGTCCGCGGCATCGACGGGCTCCGGGTCGCCGACGCCTCGATCATGCCCAGCATCACCGGCGGGAACACGAACGCCCCGGCGATGATGATCGGCGAGCACTGTGCCAGCCTCATGGAGGCCAGCCCCACGGCGCCCAGCCCCCCGGGGGCCAGCCCCACAGGGCCCCACCTCCCCGCGCCCCACTGAGTCTTTTCATGATCATGGCCAGTTTTGGGCGCTATTTGCCCCTTTCTGGCCACGATCATGAAGGAGGCCCGGCCGTGATGCCGTCGAAGAGCAGGCGGAGCAGGCCTTCGGCCACCTGTTCGGTGCTGTAGCCGCCCGCCACCCGCCACTGCGACGGGATCCACAGCACGTCCCGGAGCAGCCGGTAGGTGAGCCGCGCGTCCAGGTCCGCGCGGAAGGCGCCCTCCTCCATGCCGCGCTCGAGCTGCGTGACCCAGGTCCGCTCGATCTCGCTCACCGCCTTGCGCAGGTAGCCGAACCGGGGCTGGGTGCTGAAGTGGCTCCAGTCGTTCTGCAGCATGGCCAGCGCGGCCCGGTGCCGGGACAGGGTCTGGCTGGTCGACCGCACGATCTGCTCGAGCACCTCCCGCGGGGAGCCGCCCGAGGCCGCCGCGGCCCGGTAGTCGGCCAGCACGTCGTTGATGAAGCTCGACAGGATCTCGTCGCCGATCGACTCCTTGGAGTCGAAGTGGTGGTACAGGCTGCCGGACAGGATGCCCGCGGCGTCCGCGATCTCGCGCACGGTCGTGGCGCGGTAGCCCTTCTGCGCGAACAGCTCGCCCGCGAGCTGCACCACGTCGGCGCGCCGCCCCGATCCTCCCTCACGTGTCGTGCTCACCCTGTGATTATCGCAGCTCCACGGTCCGGCCCGAGAAGCGCGCGCCCACGTCGGCCGCGGTCAGGCCGAAGTCGGCCAGCGTGTACCGGTGCGCTGAGCTGGCCCCACCGCGCGCGGCGAGAGCCCGCATGGCATCCGCGGCGGCGCCGCTGAACGGCAGGCCGAAGTGCGCGTAGACCGCTTCCGCCGTGCCCACCGGATCGGCCACCAGGTCGTCGTAGTGCACGTCGAAGAACCGGGCCGGGTCGTGCCTGGCGCGCTCGGCGCTGAACCGCTCAAGCCCGGACGCCCACAGCTCGAGCTGGTCCCGGCCGACGACCGCGCCGGTGAACGTGGTGGACCAGCCCGCCGATGCCTGCGCCGCCAGGCTGCAGACCGAGGCTATCGCCGTGCCCGGCTCGCGGTGCGTCTGGACGACCAGCGCGTCCGGGTAGACGCGCAGCAGCGCATCGAGCGCGAACAGGTGGCTGGGGTTCTTCAGCACCCAGCGGCACCCGGCGTCGGGCAGGCCGATCAGCTGCAGGTTGCGCCGGTGCCGCCGGTAGGCGCCGGTCCAGTCCTGCCCGCGCAGCCAGGCGGAGTACGACGGCAGGTGCGCCAGGCACTCCCAGGAGATGGACCGCATGGACTGCCGCAGCAGCTGCCAGCACTCCTCGACCTGGTCCGCGGCCATGTAGTGCACCCCGGTGAACTCGGGGTGCTCGGCGTGGTGCCGCTCGCAGCCGGCCTTGACGTACTGGAACACCGGGTTGGCCGCCCAGGTCGCCCGCGGCGGCCGGGGCTGCGGCACCTCGGCCAGCCACAGCTGCAGGCCCTGGTGCGCCGGGTCGGCGGTGAGCAGCCGGTGCAGCGCGGTGGTGCCGGTCCTGGGCAGCCCGGTGACGAACAGCGGCCGGTCGATCCGCACCTGCGCGTACTCCGGATGCGCCTGCCAGGCCGCCTCGCTGAACAGCCGGGCCGTCAGCGCGCCGCGCAGCATGGCCCGCATCACCTTGCCGCCCCGCGGGGTCAGGCCCGCGTCACTGGCACACGACGAGAGCAGCACGGCCAGCCCGTCGGTGTAGTCGTCGGGCCCGAAATCGCCCAGCCCGGTGACCTTCGACGCCGCGGCGTGCAGCTCCTCAACGGTGCTGAAAGGACTCAATGGTGGTACTCGCCGCAGTTGACGTCCAGGCACTGCCCGGTGATCGCCCGGGCCAGCGGCGAAGCCAGGAACACCACCGCGTCCGCGATCTCGTCCGGCTCGGGCAGCCGCCGCAGGTCGATGGCCGCCGCGGTCTCGTCGTAGATCTCCTGGACCTCCACCCCGCGCTTGTGCGCCAGGTAACCGAAGTACCACTTCAGCGAGTCGCCCCAGATGTGCCCGGGCGCCACCGAGTTGACCCGGATCCCGCGCGGCCCCAGTTCGGTAGCCAGGCTCTGCGCCATCGCCAGCAGGGCCGCCTTGGTGAGCTTGTACGGCCCCATGGTGAGCTGGGAGAAGCGCACCACCATGGAGTTGATCATCACCACCGAGCCCGTGCTCTCCGCCAGCGCCGGGGTGAACAGCCTGGTCAGCCGCAGGGCGGCGATGACGTTCGCGTCGAAGCCGGCGTTGAGGGCTTCCAGGCTCACCTCGCCGAGGGCCTTGATGGGCGGCATGGCCAGCGCGTTGTACACCAGCGCGTCCACCCGGCCGAACCCGTCGAGGGCCGCCTCGGCCAGGTGATCCGCCGCCGCGGCGTCGGCCAGGTCGGTGGGCACGGCCAGCCCGCGCCGGCCCAGCCCGGTGACCTCCTTGGCCACGTCGTCAAGCCGCGCCGCGGTGCGCGCGGCGAGCACCACGTCCGCGCCTTCCCTGGCGCTGGCCAGCGCGATGGCGCGGCCTAGGCCAGGCCCGACGCCTGCCACCACGACGACCTTGTCCTGCAGCATCATCAGCCCAGCATCCTTTCCGCGATGGCGGCCTGGCGGGCGGCGATCCGCGCCCGCCATCGCGCCGGCGACACCCGCGCCTGGCGGTAGTACGGCAGCAGATCACCGATCCCGGCGAACGGGACCACAGAAACCCGCGGCCCGTCCTGCGGGGTGAGGTCCCGGGTCAGCCGCTGCCAGCGGATCTGCACGTACCCGCGGCGCCGCCCGGTGAGCTCCAGCCAGTTGGCGACGCCCGGGTCGCGCTCGCTGATCACGAAGCGCATCCGGTCGTCCGGGTCGACGCTGGCCTGATCGGCGGTGAGGCTGGTCTGGTGGTTGATGTAATCCAGCGAGACGTACCACATGCTGCCGAGCTGGATGCCCTGGTAGGGCGCGACGTCCCGGCCCGCCGCGGGCACCGTCACGATCATCGCCTGGTCCTCGCTCAGGTCGAAGTGGCCGGCCGAGGAGAACTGGGTGGCCAGCCCGCCCGGCGTCGGCCGGGGCGGCGTCATCGTGTTGACCGGCTCCTTCAGGTAAAACCACTCGGGAAAGGCCAGGAACGTGCGCAGCCGGGACAGCAGGATCTTGCCGGCCACGCCGTAGCGCTTGGCGAGCACGTCGGAGCCGGCCGGCGGCGGGGCGCAGCCGGCCCGGTCCTCCCGGCGGATGCTGATCGTGCCGCGTCGTTCGGCGCTCCAGTCGCTGTACACCTCGCGGACCAGCAGCATCGACGACCCGGCGCCGAGCCGGAAATAGTTCCGCCCCGACCCGGCGGGGCCGAACCGCAGCGAGAACGTGCCGTTGCCGCCGATCTCGATGGCCCGGTCGTCGAACGCGCTCAGGCTGTCCGGCACCTCGACCGGGGAGTAGTCCCCCTTCAGCACCTGGAAGCTCAGGTCCGCGGTGCTGCCGCGACGCCCGGTCACCACGTACTCGGCGTCGTCGCGCAGGTAGGCGTGGAAGTACAGGGTGTCCGGGTTGTCCAGGCCCATCTTGGTGTACGGCCCGGTCGACTGCACGAAGTACGGGAAGTCTCGCTGGTAGGCCCAGGCCAGCCGGAGCGAGGCCTGGATGCTGCCGGCCAGGTAGTCGTACCCTTCGGCCAGGTCCTGCTCCGACGCCACGAACGGAGCGCCCGCGATGATCTTCTCGGCTTCGGCCAGCGCCTCAGCGAACGGCTGCGTCAGCAACATCAGCCCCAGCCTCGGCCCCGTCAGTATCCAGCTTTGCGATGATCCGGAAGCTCGGCAGGTCATCCAGCGACATCATCGCCTCGTAGGTGCGCACGTACCCGGTGTAGGCGATCCGCCAGCGGCCGTCCCCGCCGCGCTCGTACCTGTCCTGGTAGAAGGCCGCGCCCTTGATCACGACACGGTGCTCGGTCGCGATCACCGTGTCCTCGAACGACCAGGTACCGCTGGCCGTGTCGCCGTCGACGGTGATCTCCGGCTGGCCTGCCGAGTGCACGGTGATCATGTCGGGCCCGAGCTTGGCGCGCATGAACGCGACGATCTCGTCCCGGCCGGTGATCTTCAGCGGCTTGCTGTAGGCGTGCGTGCCGTAGTCGGCGACGGCGTCGGACGTGAGCACCTCCGCAAGCTCGTCCCACAGCTTCAGGTCGATGCAGCGCAGGTAGCGGTACTTCACCTGGCGGATCTCTTCGAGCGTGACAAGGTCCATGGCACAAGCTTGGTGCATCCGGTTGACTGGAACAAGAACCTGTTCTAGTTTTTCGCCACGAAGGGACGCCGGGAGGCACCGTGCGCTTCAGCTACGCCGAGTCGATGACCGAACCCTCCTTCTACCCCCCGCTCGCCCGCGCCGCCGAGGAGGCCGGCTACGACTCGATGGTCGTCCCGGACAGCATCTGCTACCCGCGGCACTCGGTCAGCACCTACCCGTTCAACCCGGACGGCAGCCGCGAGTTCCTCGAGGACAAGCCGTTCCTCGAGCCCTTCTCGCTTATCCCGGCGCTCGGCGCGGTCACCACCAGGCTGCGGTTCGTCACGTTCGTGCTCAAGCTGCCGGTCCGCGACCCGGTGCTGACCGCGAAGCAGGCCACCTCGACGGCCGTGCTCACCGGCGGCCGCCTCGTCCTCGGCGCCGGGATCAGCCCGTGGCGGGAGGACTACGAGGTGCTCGGTGTCGACTGGGCCAGCCGCGGGCGGCGGATGGACGAGTCGATCGCCATCCTGCGCGGCCTGGCGGCCGGCGGCTACTTCGAGCACCACGGGAAGGTCTTCGACCTGCCGCCGGTCAAGATCGCGCCGGTGCCGCGAGAGCCGATTCCCGTTCTCATCGGCGGTCATTCGGACGCCGCGCTCCGTCGCGCCGCCCGGCTGGGCGACGGCTGGCTGCACGGCGGGGGAGACCCGGCGGACCTGCCCGGCCTGCTGGCCCGGCTGGCCCGGTTCCGCCGCGAGGAAGGCACCGAAGGCCGCCCGTTCGAGGTGCACGTGATCTCGGCCGACGCCTACACCACGGACGGCGTGCGCCGCCTGGAGGACCTGGGCGTAACCGATGTCATCGTCGGCTTCCGCTGGCCCTACGTGACCGGCCCCGACCCCGAGCCCCTCGAGGACAAGCTTGCCCACCTCCGCAGCTTCGCCGCCGACGTCATCGCGAAACTCTGAAGAGGACCTTCGGCCCTTGACCAGCGACGTCAATTGGGGTCGACTTAGGCAAAACTAAACATTTTCATTCGTTGACTCATACCTGGGGGGGTGGGGGAAATTGGATGAGCTCGTTTCTGGGGACCCGCGGGGGATAGGGCCATACCAGATCGAGGCGCGGCTGGGCTCCGGCGGCATGGGCCGTGTCTACCTGGGCCGGTCACCGGGCGGCCGGCATGTCGCCATTAAGGTCATCCGACCGGATCTGGCTGAAGACGCCGATTTCCGCGCCCGGTTCGCCCAGGAAGTGGCCGCGGCGCGGAAGGTCAGCGGCATCTTCACGGCCTCCGTCGTGGACGCTGATCTGGATGGACCGGTGCCATGGCTGGCGACCTCGTATGTCGCCGGGCCGTCCCTCGCCGCCGCGGTGGCCTACCGCGGGCCGCTGCCGACCGCCTCCGTGCTGGCGCTGGCCGCGGGGCTCGCTGAGGGCCTGGCCGCCATCCACTCCTCCGGCGTAGTGCACCGCGACCTGAAGCCAGCGAATGTGCTCCTGGCGGAGGACGGGCCACGGCTGATTGATTTCGGGATTTCCCGGTCCCTGGAGGCGGTCGCGCTAACCCGTACCGGCATTGTGGTCGGCTCGCCCGGGTTCATGTCCCCTGAGCAGGCCGACGGCCGTGAGGTCGGGCCGCCCAGCGATATCTTCAGCCTGGGTGCTGTCCTGGCCTTCGCCGCTACGGGCAAGGGACCGTTCGGGGACGGGACCACTCCGGCGCTGCTGTACCGGGTGGTCTGCACCGAGCCGGATACCAGTGGGCTACCTGGCGAAATCCGGCCGGTGATCGAGCGCTGCCTGGCCAAGGATCCCCGGAGTCGGCTTACGGCGGCTCAGCTGCTGGCCGAGCTGAGTATTGCCCTGCCGTTCACTCTCCCACGGCCTGAACCGGCCCGGCCGACGCACCTGGCCACGGAGCGCGCCGCCCCCGACCTGCCGCGGGACGGCGCACCAGCCTGGGGGCCGACGGTTTCCGCGCTGCAACCGGCCCATGTCGCCGGGCCGACGCTGCACCCCGTCGCCGGGCCGCCGCTGCCGGCTGTTATCGTGCCGCCTCTGCCCCCGGCCTATGACCGGCGGGTGGCGCGGCGTCACCGGCCGTTCCGCCTGGGCTGGCTGATAGCCGTCGCGGCGGCGGTCGGGCTGGCCGCCGGAGCGGGGGCCTTCCTGGCCGCCAGGCTCGGGCACGTGAGCCACAGTGCGCGGACCGCCTCAGCTAGCTCCTCTGCGGTGAACCCGACCTCGCCGGTCACTTCGGCCGCAACCGGTTCCTCCCCGGTGACCCAGCCGCCTGGCGCCGCCACCATGGCTGCCATCGGCTCCGACCTGGCGCGAAGCGCGTCAGTGCGACCCACGGTCCAACCCGCGATCGACGGCGTGCGGAGCTGCTCGATGAGCCCGCAAAGCGGAGAGGCAACGCTCCAGCAGGCGATCAACGCCCGTCAGGACACCCTGACCGGCCTTCAGACGCTCTCGCCGTCTGGGCTGGCCGGTGGTGCCCAGCTGATCAGCACGCTGGAAACCGCGATGCAGGACTCGATCAACGCCGATAAGGATTATCAGTACTGGGTGATGGACTTCGCGAACTCGGGGGACCCGTGTGGATCGGACCCTGGCCAGGACTCGAATTACGTGGCCGGCCAGAACGCCTCTAGCGCGGCGACGACCGCCAAGAACGCCTTCCTCGGCATCTGGAACCCGATGGCAGCCCGCTACGGGCAGCGGACCTATTCGAGTACGGACTTCTGATGCGGCGGTTCGCGTGGACCCTGCCTGCCGTGGCCATGCTTGTCAGCGCCTGTAGCAGCGTGGCGTCCACGGCGCGGGTGGCTGCCCCGACCTCGTCCACGGCTTCCACCTCGGCACCTGGCCGCGGCGCGCCGGCGGCTTCCCGGGCAGCCGCGCCAGGCTCCCCGGAAACATCGGCAAGCCGCCCGCCGGAGCCCGCGCAGCGCAGTAATCCGGCTTCACCACCGGTGCTGCCGATGGCCGCCGGCGGCGGCTCAGCCCGGTTTCCCCGCACCGCCACCGGAATCCTCGACGGCAAAGTCGTCGTCATAGACCCAGGTCACAACGGCGGAAACACCGCGGCCCCGTCGGTCATCAACAGCCTTATCTGGAACGGCCGGGAAACCGAAGCATGCGACACGACCGGCGCGCAGACTGATAGCGGCTACACCGAGGCCGAGTTCAACTGGAACGTCGCCCGGTACCTCGCCGCCGACTTGCGCGCCGAAGGAGCCACGGTCGTGCTCACCCGTACTGGCAATACGGGGGTGGGACCATGCGTCACCGAGCGAGCAGTCATTGGCAATGGGGCCCGCGGCAACGCGGCGGTCTCCGTCCACGCCGACGGCGGGCCACCCGGCGGGCGGGGATTTGCCATCCTGGAACCGGTCGCCGACGGGATCAACAACGCCATCGTCGGCCCGTCTGCCACCCTCGGCTCCGACCTCCGGACTGCGTTCGCACAAGGGACCGGAGAGCCCGTCAGCTCGTACGACGGAATTGCCGGGATCCAGCCCCGCAACGACTTGGCCGGGACCAATCTTTCCACCATCCCCAAGGTGTTCATCGAATGCGCCAACATGCGCAACGCCACCGACGCCGCGCTGGTCACCTCCCGCCGCTGGCAGGCGAAGGCCGCCCAGGCGATCGCGGCAGGACTGGCCGCCTTCCTCCGCGCGGCCCGATAACCCGTCGACGTCTAACCCGTCGACGTCGCCCACCGCAAGCCCGCGCCGCTTCGCCGACGACATCATCGCGATCAACCATCCGAACGGGTGATGTGCGTGCGCACCGTGTGATTCCGGCAGCCCTTATAGCTGCGACGTTGCTTCGAGTACTGCCCTTGTCTGCGGTTCTGGGTGTTATGACACCCCAGAACCGCAGACAAATCGCTTCGCCCCGGCTGCCCCGGGACTGGTGAGCAGGCGATGCTGGTAGGCCCCGCCGCGGCGCCGCACACCGCGCTCACGCGCACCATCAGTAACGCGTAGCCAGCGCCTGGACCCACGCCGATGTGACATCGCCGTGGTTATAGCCACACCGATGTGAACATCGCTGTGGTTATCGAGCACCCGAAACTGCAGACAAAGCCTCTGCTGACCGCGAAACCGAAGGCCGCCCGCGGCACTCCGCTCGTACGCTGAGGTAATGGCCGAGCGCGCGCGCGTCTATCCGCTGCGGCGGGAATCCCAGCCGGAACCCCAGGAGCCCCCTCCTCAAGAGCCACTGTGGCGGGAGGTGCTCGGCCAGCGGCTCCGGGCCCTCCGCCACGAACAGCAGGAGACGCTCGCCGAGATGGCAGGCCGCGCCGGGATATCGCCGCAGTATCTCTCCGAGATCGAGCGCGGCCGCAAGGAACCGTCCAGCGAGATGATCGCGGCCCTGGCCGGCGCACTGGGCACCACCCTCATCCAGCTGACCGAACAGGTCGCCGGCGACCTGCGCCGTCAGCAGGCGATCTGGATGGCCCGGGCATCCGCGCCGCGCGCGCCCCGGTCTCGCGCGGCCGGCCCGGTGATGCTCTCCCTCGCCGCGTAGGGTCAGGCGGCCCCGCTGGCGAGTGCGGCCGGTGACCTGGCGTCCAGTTGCCGCTGCCCGAGCACCTGGTCGACGATCCCGTAGTCCAGCGCGGCCTGCGCCGTCAGCACCCGGTCCCGGTCGGTGTCGGCGCGCAGGGTCTGCACGGACTGGCCGGTGTGCGCGGACAGGATCGCCTCGATGTCGGCGCGCATCCGCACGAGCTCGTCGGCCTGCAAGATCAGGTCGGGAATCGGGCCCTGGCCGCGGGCGGCCGGCTGATGCAGCACCACCCGCGCGTGCGGCAGCAAGGAGCGCTGGCCGTGCGTGCCCGCCGCGAGCAGCACGGCGCCGACGCCGATCGCCTGGCCCACGCAGGTGGTCGCGACCGGTGCCTCGATGTACTGCATGGTGTCGTACACGGCGAGCATGGAGGGCAGGTCGCCGCCCTCGCAGTTGATGTACAGGTTGATCTCCTGCTCGGCGCTGTCCGCCTCCAGGTGAATCAGCTGGGCGATGAGCGTGTTGGCGACGCCCGGATCGATCCCGGTGCCGAGGTAGACGATGCGCTCGGTGAGCAGGTGCGAGTACACGTCCATGATCCGCTCGCCCCGCGGATGCTGGGCGATGACGTTCGGAATGGTGTAACTGCTCATGGTCAGGCTCCCTTCAGTCCGATCCGGTGCTTCCTGGCCGGCATGACCTGGCCGAACGAGTCGACGATCCCGTCGATGAAGCCGTAGTCGCGGGCCTCGGTGGCGGTGTACCAGTGGTCGTGCAGCGAATCGTCGAAGATGCGCTCGACCGGCTGGCCGGTGTCCTCGGCGATCAGGCCGAGCACGGTGTCGACCGTGTGCCGCAGGTCGTCGGCCTGGACCTCGATGTCGACCGCGCTGCCGCCGATCCCGGCCGAGCCGCGGTGCATCAGGATGCGGGTGTGCGGCAGCGCGAACCGCTTGCCCTTGGCGCCGGCCGAGAGCAGGAACTGCCCGGCGCTGCAGGCCAGCCCGAGCGCCAGGGTGGAGACGTCGCACGGCACCAGCCGCATGACGTCGCGGATGGCGAGCATGGACGGCACCGAACCGCCGGGTGAGTTGATCCACAGCGCGAGGTCGGAGGCGGGATCGTCGGCGGCCAGCGTGAGCAGCTGCGTGGCGAGCAGCGTGCCGTTGTCGTCGTCGAGCGCCCCGTCGAGCACGAGTATCCGCTGCAGCAGCAGCTGCTCCCGGACCCGCTCGCTGAACAGAGGGTTCTTGTCTTCCTGAGCCATGCCTCCAGCCTGCGGCATGGCGGTCCGGGAAAGCCCCGCACGCTGCTGTGGGCAGATCTGCCCTGAGCAGCGTGGCCCTCGGACGCTAAGGGGCCCGCCTCCGTTCCGGCCAGTGTGGCCAGCGCCGCGGCGTACTCGGCGACGAAATCGTGCGCGGCGGCGGCGTCGAACAGCGCGTGCCGGTACCGGAAGCACAGGTGCAGCTGCCCGCCGACGGTGATCGCGCCAACCGAGAGGCCGCGCGGCATGTGCGCGGAGGTGGAGAACCACATCCGCGCCGGGGAAAGCACCCCGAACCGGGGCGCATCGGTGACGTTGCCGAGGTTCGAGAGCAGGGACGTGTCACAGTCCAGCCGGCCCAGACAGCGCACGGCCAGCCGCAGGATGCGCCGCTTGACCGGGGTCGGCAGCGGCGTCCTGGCCACCGCCGCCTGGGCCGGACTGACGAGCGGGCCGGGCTGGTGCTTGGCTCGCCTGGTCTGGTCGGCCACGACCGCGGTCAGGGCGGCGGTGCCGAGCGGGTCCGCGGCCACCGTGCACAGCCGGGACAGGTTACCCAGCTCGTCGCCGCGGCCCGGCGGCCGGACGTCCACCGGCATGCTGATCCGGACGCGGCCCGGCCGCCGGTGATGCGCACCGTGCGCCGACGCGTTCCACCGCAGTATGGCCAGGATCAGCGCGGCGATGAGCAAGTCGTTGACGGTGACGCCAGGTCCGTTCTCTGGTTGCGCGGCGGCCGGTACGCCTGGCCATCCGAGCAGGGCGAAGCCGTAGCCTGGTGCGCGACGCGGTCGGCGGCCGCTCCCATGCCGCGACGCTATCCGCACAGTGCGCCGCACCGGCGGCCGGAATCGCCGCACCGGCGAGTGGTTCCCTGGAAGCTGCCCGCCTGGCGGCCGCGTTCCCGAGGGCTGCCCGCCTGACGGCTGTGGCCGGCCCGGGGGCTCGGCCGGCGCGCGGAAAAGATCCGCGCGATCTGGCTCGGCCGGCCGCCCGGCGCCGTACCGATCCGCGATCAGGCGCAGCAGTCGCAGGCACGATCGCCCGTCGAACGCCGCGTGATGGGCGTTGAGGATCAGGCTGTCCCGCCCGGGGCCGCGGGCTAGCAGCAGCCGGAAAGGCGGCGAGCGGTCCAGCGGGGGAGCGGTCGCCAGGAAGCGCGCCCGGGCCAGGTCCAGGTCCGCGTCGGTCTGCCAGCACGCGGTCGACACCGGGTCGGCGCCGGCCTGCGGCGGGAACTCCCAGGCATAGTCGCGGCGCCACCAGCCGCGGTCGGCACGCCGGCCCCCGGCTCGCGGCTGGGCGGCCAGCATGGCCGTGACCGCGTCACGCAACCGGTCCGGGTCGAGGTGGCCGGGCAGCCAGATCTCCAGATGAACGTTGTTGGGTTCGGCCGGGGAGTCGAAGTAGCAGTTCAGCTCGTCCACGATGCCGAACGTGCGGTGGTCGGCTGGCGGCCAGACCAGCCCGGTATTGCCCTGCATGTTGACAGCCTTAGCTTAAGTTTTAACCTGAATTCTATTCATGCCGGGTCATATGCGGTTAATTCGCTCATGTATACGATTGGCGTATGAGAAACGGCCGTTTCCCTCATGCTGGGTGTTGCCACACATCCCGCATCACGAGAGGAAA